>OIXX01000030.1_pt1 | contig 109217 bp, 144 predicted proteins | sample 1588161 | NCBI WGS metagenome assembly OIXX01 (sample SAMN03283274) | human gut metagenome | biome: human-associated habitat; material: feces | host: Homo sapiens | place: Peru | collected 2012 | reverse complement strand
TTTGAGGTACTTGTACATGAATTACGAGTGTCGCACTAAAAGTTGCAATTCATCATATATTAAGGTAACCTGAAAGATAGGTTCCCACTTAAAACAGCTTTATTTAGCCATTTTAGCAATATCTGTCCCGTGTGTGCGGGAATGAACCTGGATGGGCAACATTGACTATGTATTGCACAAAATCTGCTCCGTATTTGCGGAGATACACCTAAATAATCCCAGTATCGGCAATATATTTTTTAACTTGCCTCACGTTCGTGGGGATAGGCCTTCGCAGAGAATCTACGATGTGCCACCGAGTATCATGTCCCATGAATATGGGAATAGACCCTTGCAGTAATGCAAGCGTAATATATCACTGCCGTTGCTCCGTCTGAGCGGGGATGTGCCTCGTGTATACAAGGTAATATGGAATAACGTAATAGCTGCCCCATGAATGTGGGGATGAACCTTGATAGTTATTATTGGAATACAAAGGGAAGGAGTGAGTCCTATGTTTTACTGCTATGAAAAGCGTGCCGGGCCGTTATGTACGTTTCTTACACTGGAATGTATCATTGCGTGCATCGTTTTATTAGCCGGCGGCGTGCGCCTGGCCTTTTTGCCCGGCACGACCTATGGGCTGGAGAACCCGGTTTTAGTCGTTTCTATAGCGGCGATGGGGATTATTTGGTGTGATACGATACTGGCCATCTTAGTACTACATGGAAAGTATCTAATGTCTATGGCTGTTGCCTGTATGATGCATGGCATGGTATTGGCAGGAATCATAGGTATATAAATTAGGAGGTGGGGTAGGTTATGGAAGAAAATATTATGCTCGTAAACCGTATGAAACAATGCCGCTTAGAACGGCAGCTGTCTCAGAAGGCAGTGGCAGAAGTTTTAGGCTGCAGTCAAGTGGCCTATAATTTTTATGAGCAAGGAAAACGAAAGCTGCCTATTGAGAAGCTTAAAGATTTAGCAGTCCTATATGAAACATCTACCGATTTTCTGGTCGGCTTAACGAATAACAAAAAGCCGATTCATAAGAAAAAGAGGCACCGTTCACAGCCAGATATATAACTATTTGTTTTAAAAGGCACAATACGGAAAGGAGGAGAGGATGTTATGTCCCCATACATGCCGGATACGGCACCGACGGAGAAGGATGACACAAACACCGTGCCGGACAATATTTCCCTGCGGGAACTAGCCTGGCTCATGGCCGGCGGCATCATGCTCCATTTACTGTTGGTGCTTGAAATGTGGATACTGATAAAAGGCTATCTTTTTTCCACGCTAGGTAGTGTATGTATGAATGCCTGCATCACCTACATTTTTGGTGTGTTGTGCCTGCCTGGGAAGGGCATCGTACGAGGGTTTGCTGGCGGCTATCTCATAGGTCTTCTGTTCGTTAGTATTGCCTTCTGGCTGGGGCTAGAACAGTCCTAAAAAGAATACCTAACTTATTTTTTTTTGTTGTTCCAGCCTAGCACAGCCGTCGTTCCAGGCAAGGGTGAAATGGACTGCGCCCGCCGGGCTTGCCCTTGCCTTCCACTTCCCGGCTATGCTTTTCTTGGCCCAACAAAAAAAAGAAACGCGAGGGCGTAAGAAACGGAGGTGGTGTCGTTGAAATGGAAATCTCATCAGGCCATCACGGCGGTAGCTGTAATGGCGGTAACGGAAAATCCTATCCTTGCTGTGGTGGCGATGCAGGGCGCAGTGCTGCCGGATACGGCGGAGTTTTGTCTGCCGCGGAAGCTCGTGCCGCACCGTACCTGGACACATTGGTGGCCTGTGTATATGCTGCCGCTCTTTGGGGCATATTACACCTTATATCAGCAGGGCATACCGAGTATGGTGTCGCTAGAAGAGATAGGTGTCTTATGGCATGTATTAGGGATGACTACGCTGGTGCCATGGGGGGCATTAGCTGTGTTTTGGCTGTGTATCGGGGCGCTGGCACATCTGATAGAAGATGTCGTGACAGGTTATATTCCGGTATGGACACCGTATGACCGGAACCGGCACAAGCATAGGATTTGGTTTTACCCAGGATCGCCTAAAGAACCTATCTGCACGTGCCTAATCTGTGCACTCATCTGCACGCTAAAAGGTATGTTTCTATGGGTATCTCTTGTATAAGCAGTAGGGAGGGAATCGCAGAAAACGACAAAAATATGACAGGCAGATTCTAAAAAAGATAAGCCGTCAAAAAACGTGGTCTTTATATCAGTATCTCGCGGCGGACTTAGCCGCCGTCCTGCGTATCTTTATCGAAGAGAATACCCATTCCTTTCCGCTGGGATTTAAGGACAATCCGGCTGTCTGGCATGATAGGATTCGGGATATGATTTGGGCTTTCGAGGAGATTGCCAGAGATTATCCCCATGCGCCGGATATTACAAACAAGGGTGCCAGAAAACGGTATGATGCCGACATACGACGAGGGCTGACATTATTTGCTATCTATTTCGAGGATTTATGGGATTAATACATAGATAAGGAGGTCATATTGTGGCTTGGGATATATGGGAAGAACCTTGGATTCCTGTAGAGAATCCGCAAGGCATACGGGAAACTGTAAACTTACGGGACTTTTTCCGCCATGCAGCGGACTATACACGGTTTAACGGCGTAACCGTATTTGAAGAAGTAGGCATGCGTCGCTTCTTTTCCACCTTTTTAATGGCGGCATTGCGTCCGCGGAACGAACAGGATATACGGCTGCTGTTCCTCAAAGGACACCTGCCCATGGATGAAATCGAAGACTATATCCGGTTCTGCATCGAAGACGGCGTGTCTTTTGATATCTTTGACACAGAACGGCCCTTTTTACAGGCCCCGTTTTCCCTGAAATATGACGAGGGGAAAGAAAAGTCAGTGGCCGAGCTGAACCCGCTCTGGCCGTCCGGGGATACGGTCATACATTTGAACCACCAACGGGAACAAGACGCCGTCATGGCACCGGACGAAGCTTTCCGGTATCTGTTAGCCGTCCCGGCCTTTGGGATTGCCTCTACGGCCGGGGCCGGGCTGACAAGGCCATTTGGTATCAACGGCACGCCGCCGCTCTACTGGTTCGTAGAAGGGCGGAATCTGTTCGAGTCACTGATACTCAATATGGTGCCCATCCCGAAAGACGCGGGCGGGGAACCGGAGGTATGGCTGAGCCATACGACCATTGCCCCATGGGTGCTAAAAGGCAGCAAGAAGAAAGACAACCACATTACGGAGACGTCGTTCTTATACGGCCTGCTGTTCCCGTGCCGGCGGATTACGCTGACCCGGGATACAGACGGTATGGTGCGGACGATATATTACCAGCAGGGGCTGAATTACAAAGGAACTGACTGGGTCGATCCGTATGTGGGATATATCTGCCGGAAAGGCGTAAAAAGCACACTCAAACCGCGTATCGGGACACCGATATACCAAGCGGTACAGGCGATGTGCTCGCCGGATGGTACGCTGCCGGGTGTCTGGCAGCAATATATGTCCGTATGTAGTAAGCGGACGCTTAGGATTCGCTATCTGGGAGCCGTCAAGGATTCCAACAAAGCGAAATATTTGGATATTACCGCAGGGACTATACCCATTCCCAAAGAGGACTGGCGGCGGGCCTTTTGGCTGCAGCAGCTGGAACGTATCGAGGCCGTCGGGTTTGAGTTAAAAAGCAGCATCAAGATTTTATTTGGCATGTCGGCTGTTTGGAAAGCCGGCACGATGGAACTGGAAACAACGGCGCAACTGTTTCAGGAACGGGCCTATGACCTGCTTTACCATATCACAGCACAAACGACGCCGGGTTCCGTGGATACCGGTGCGGCGAACCAGACGGTTTGGGATGGGCTGCAAGCACTGTCCCGCGGCCTCTTACGGGACCTCATCGAGGCACGCTGCGTGTCTGCCGGGGAGTGCATGCAGGCGGCCCAAGCCGAAAAGTTTTTGAATATCCGATTACAAAAGAGGTGGGATACATATGAAAAAGGATGAGATGGCCGATTTTTTCCGGGCCGGCATCGCGGCAAAAAAAGAAGTGGAAAGAATCTCTCAGCAGTTAGCGGATAAAGGCTATGGCAACTTTCTGGCAGCCTATGACGGCACCCAAGAAGGCGTTATGGCAGTGCATGCCACCGGGCCTGCCAGTGATGTGGTTCCGGCTGTAGCAGCAGGGATACAGGTATATCTGCAGGAGCTGCCAAGAGACCAGTATACCTATGGGGTAATAGTACTAGAAGAACTGGTACATAACCTGGTATACGACCTATTGGCTGGAGAGGAGGATACTGATGAATAAGGACACACAAGACAGCAGCACGATATTAGAAGCGTTCTTAGCCGCGCAGCCGGCATATATGAAGGCCGTCGCGAAACGGGCGGCGAAAGACGGGGCCTACCGGGCAGCCCTGAAACGGGATGCCGGGAAAACCATAGAAGATGCAGCCGCGAAAACGCTGTATCAATTCTACCAGGTAGCGCCGACGATGCTCCGTAAATATGCGCCCCAATGCTTTTTAGCGGCGTCGCTCCAGTGCTTATATACCGAAGAGGACTTACCAAAGGCCGTACCGTTAGCAGCGGCATACCAATATATGCCGGAAGAGGGGCGGGACAGTTTCCTGAGGCGTCTCGTGATGGTATTGGATACGCCATACGAGGAAGAGCGCATGTTTGCCCTGCAGCTATACCGGCTCGTACGATTTGCCAAAGCCAAAGGCGTGGTTGTGGATTGCACGGCCTTACTGGCCGATTTAATTTCTTGGAAAGGCCGTTCTAACCGGATCAAACGGAAATGGATGGAATTGGCCTTATCTAGCCGTTCATAAAAAAGGAGTGGATGATTATGTTAGTAGAAATACATATGTTAAAAAATTACCCTGCCGTGAATCTGAACCGGGACGACACGGGAGCCCCGAAGACCTGCCTTTATGGGAATGTGTTGCGGGGCCGGATTTCCAGCCAATGCTTGAAACGGTCTTGGCGGACGTACCCATACATGCAGGACATGCTGTCCGATGAAATGGGAATCCGCACGCGGAAGATGCCGGAAATCGTACGGCACAAATTAGAAGAAGAAGGCTCGTACGGTGAATTTTTAGAAACCGTACAGCAGAAGCTGACAGGGATTGCCAACAAAGACGGCAAAGAATCGAAAGACGGCAAGACGAGCCAAATCATTTTTTACAGCCCCGCCGATATCAAAGCGATTACAGCATGCGTCAAGAAACTGATTGACGAGTGCGGCACGCTGGAAGCGTTTAAGGCGGTGAAAAATAAGGAACTGCTGAAAGAACTGAACAGCTTAGGGACGCGCCCCATCAGCTTAGATATGGCCTTATTTGGGCGCATGGTTACAGCGGATATCTTTGCGGACGTAGAGGCTGCCATGCAGGTAGCCCATGCCATGTCCACCAACCGGATCCAGACGGAATCGGATTTCTTTACGGCCATGGATGACTACCTATCGTCAGACATAGAAGATACCGGTTCGGCCATGATGGGGGAAACGGCCTATAACTCGGCCTGCTACTATGAATACGCCAATATTGATATCGATAAGCTGCGGGAAAACCTGAAATACAGCACCCAGGCCGATGCGTTGATGCAAAAGGAGCTGCCGGTGTTGCTCGAAACCATGGCCTTTTCTAATCCCTCGGGTAAGCAGAATTCCTTTGCCGGGCAGGTATTGCCGTCTGCCATCTTAGTGGAAGTGAAGGACCGGAATATCCCGATTAACTATGCCGAAGCCTTCGTACAGCCGGCACAGCCCCACGGCCCCATTGACTTAGTAGGCGATTCCATCGATAAGTTACGGCAGTATGTCGATGCTGTTGCAAAAGGGTACGGCATCGAAAGCAAGCGTTTCTGGTTCTCCCTCCGGCCGGTAACCGCTATCGATACCGCTATCGTATCTTGTAAGTCCCTGGCAGATATCAAACAAAAGGCACTACAAGCGGCCTTAGGTGGTATGTGATGGAACCGGTACTCCTGCTCCGGTTGGAAGGGATGCTGCAAAGCTGGGGGGAAAACGGGGCATTTACATACCGTGACAGTGCCATTTTGCCCACTAAAAGCGGGGTTATCGGGCTCCTTAGCTGCGCTATGGGGCTCCCTAGAGGAGACCGCCGGATATTTGCCTTACAGCGGGAAGTAACAATGGCCGTGCGGGCCGACCGGCAAGGGCGAAAGATGGTAGATTACCAGACGGTGCATTCGGATGCATTTAAGACGGCTAAAGGGGACTTAAAGAAGACGCCGGGGAATCCACCCGGGGACTTTACCATTATTGTGCATAAGACGTTCCTCCAAGACAGCTGCTTTACGGTTGCCCTGCAAGGGCCGATGAAGGTGCTGCTACAGATAAAGAAAGCGTTGCAGCAGCCGGTTTGGCCCATCTATTTAGGCAGTAAATGCTGTGTGCCGAGTGCCCCTATATATCGGGGCATCGTAGAGGCACAAACGCCGGAAACGGCACTGCGCGCCGCCGCGCTTTGCCGCCGCGCAGACGCAAAGCAGCTACTGGAATGGGAAACGAAAGACCCTACGGCTACCTATCGGAGTGATGTGGTACGCCGGGGGCGAAGATTTTATGAACGGCCGGTACAGCGTGATATCCTGGAGCGGCCGGAAGGCCGGCTCGTATGGCTGGATACACCGTTAGGAGGGGATGGGACGTGTATTTAACGAAATTACAGTTATCTCTTCAAAAAGAATATGATATATCTTGTTTGCAAGACTGCGAGAAAATGCATAAACGGGTGCTGCGTCTCTTTCAGACCGACCGCGTCTCGGGACGGATTCTATACCGCGTAAACCCGGCAGAACAGGCCGTATATATTCGCTCACAGGTACCGCCGGATACGGCATATACCAAAGGGGAACGAATCCATACGAAATCCCTGGACCGCATGGAAGCGCAGTTGCTGATGAGTCCGTATCTGCGCTTTGAACTGCTGACGATGCCTTTTACGTCCCATACGAATGAGGGATACCGCAATAAACTACGGGTTCCCATTACGTCTCCCGATGGCATGATGGCTTGGCTGATGCGAAAAGGATCGCAGCACGGGTTCCATTTGCAGCAAATCCGGATTGGCGGGCAGACGCTGATTACGGGCATGCACCGCGTCGGACCGCTTGCTTTTGCAGCGGTACATTTTTCCGGTGTCCTAGAAGTGACGGACAAGCAGCAGTTTATGGAGGCTTGGCAGGGCGGGATTGGTACCGGCAGGGCCTATGGCATGGGCATGCTGCTCGTGCGATGAAAGACCGAAAGCTCTTGCCGCAGCTTAAAGACCGGATCAGTTTCCTCTATCTGGAGTATGCCGCTATCGGCATACAGCATGGGGCGGTGGTATATACCCGAAAAATGATGCAGGCTGTGATTCCCTGTGCCAATCTGCTTGCTCTTTTCTTAGGGCCGGGCACGACGATTACCCAGGCGGCTGTCACGACCCTGACGGCGATGGGCTGCACCCTTTGCTGGTGCAGTGACGGCGGGCTGCGTAGTTATGCCGCCGGTATCGGCGTGGCAAGTTCATCACATAACCTGCTTTGCCAGGCCGGGTACTGTATGGACGCCGTGCGGCATATGGATATCGTGCGCCGCATGTATGCCATGCGGTTCCCGGATATGGACTGCAAGCGGTTATCCCTGCGCCAGCTGCGCGGCAGGGAAGGCGTGCGGGTCCGCAAAGCCTACCTAGAAGCATCGAAGGAAAGCGGTATTCCCTGGGTTTCCAGGGAATACAAAATCAAAGATATGGCGGCCAATGACGAAATTAACCAAGCCTTGACCATTGCGAACTGGCTTCTCTACGGCATTTGTGAGGCAGCGGTATTAGCCCTTGGGTTTTCTCCGGCCTTAGGTTTCATCCATACAGGAAAGGCATTGTCCTTTATTTACGATATAGCTGACCTATATAAGGCAGAAACGAGCATCCCGGCAGCATTTCAAGCTGTTTCTTTGGGTGAGGGGACACTTTCCCAGCGGGTACGCCGTGTCTTTCGGAATAGATTGTATCAGCAGAAAGTATTGAAGCGTATTCCAAAGGATTTAGGGATACTATTTCACGTACCTAACGCAGAAAAAATTGATGTTTCTGTCTTATGGGATGGCTGGCATCAGACGGTGCCGGGAGGTGTCAACTATGCAGATGAGGAGACATGACCGATGGTAGTGCTTGTATTGGAGCAAGGTGGACGTCCCTTGCGGGGAACCGTATCTCGGTGGATGCTCGAAATTTCTTCCGGTGTCTTTGTAGGAAATCTATCGGCTATAGTCCGCCAAAAAGTGTGGGATATGGTACGTCTTTTTCCTGCCCGAAAAGGTGCGATAGTGGTCTATCCGGCTGCAACAGAACAGGGCCTTTGCATAGAGACCATTGGCCAACTAAAAAATGATGTTGTTTCAGTGGACGATATCTTTCTTATGGGAAAACTAATGCGCGATACTTAACACGATATACTGGTATGAAAATGGCTGTTTTAAGCCATTTTATGAAGTACCTGCCCCGCGTGTGCGGGGATGAACCGTAATATGGGTACGGGATCGCCGGTGTTCTTAAACCTGCCCCGCGTGTGCGGGGATGAACCTAAGTAATGGCGGACAAATATATTCGCTAAATTCTGAACCTGCCCCGCGTGTGCGGGGATGAACCCAGGGGAGGACAGTATCATCGTTGAAATTTTCAACCTGCCCCGCGTGTGCGGGGATGAACCTTGCATATTAAACCTCCTTAAAATTAGTGATACAACCTGCCCCACGTGTGTGGGGATGAACCTTGAAGAATTGACAAAAAAATATTCTAACACGCAATCTGCCCCGCGTGTGCGGGGATGAATCAGGGATAACCTGGATTGTTGAAGAAAAGTATGCTATTGTTCCGCGCAAGCGGAAATGACCCCTGGGAATTCGCAGCTAGGTATAGTAACTAATTATTAGTCCCACTTTTGAGGGATATCTTGTATAATGTAGATTTCCTTTTATATGGGAATGGCTCTAGAAAAAGAACTGGATATTATCAAAGAAAATTAGACTGTCTCATGCATGCAGAAATAGACTATTAGTACCCTAAAAGTATTAATTTGTAGAAGTATATTTGTTTCCGCTGTGTGGGAATAAACCGAGTGGCAGTAATGTAAAGCCAGATGAAGTAAGGTTGCTCTACCTATGTGGAGATATGCCGATTATTATTACAGAGGAATGTCAGATTAATCGTATTGTCCCGTATTTATGGGAATGAACCGGTCATTTGGAGAAAAGCACGACAGTGCTATGTGCTGTACAACAGATGTATTGCTTTTCATGGTGAGAAAGGGTATTTATTTTAGAAAGTGCTAGGTATGGATGCGTGCTTCGCGCTAAAACAATAGTATTGCCAATCCGCTCACCAATGGGAATGCGCCGGTTATTTGGAAAACTGCAAAACACCGGAAGACACCAGCCCCATGATATGGGGAAAACGCTGGTGTATAACCGACGTTCGAAACTGCCCCGCGCGTGCGGGGATGAACCCTATTTAGACGTAATTTTAGAATCTACTTTATAGTGGAGAGGTGCTTAATATGGAGAATTATATTACTATATTTCCTATGAAGCTAAAAACATTAAGAATTGCATATGAGTTATCTTTTTTTGAAATGGCTGATTTATTAGGTTTAAAAAATCGTTCCATTCCATATGCATGGGAAAATAACACTAATTTCCCACTATTAGATAATTTAGTAAATATTTCAGCATGTTTTGGTGTTTCTATAGACTGGTTAATAGGTTTATCTAATGAGCCGTATATAGAAACAACCGTGCGAGAAAGCGAAATCTATTGCGAACAAGTGATGAAAGACATTAATAAGCAGATTACAGACTATGGTTATCTTAGTATGTGGAATGATTTAATTTCTCAACAGTTTCCGCAATATGTAAAGCTAGAAACACGTCAACAATACTATTCCTTGGCTGTACGCGCCAATATTTCTGTTCTCATGCAGTTGGTGAAATTACCTTCTATGTATTGGCAATTATATTATCACAAAAATGGCTTAAATTCCTGATGGTAATAAAAATATACACCTAAAATAAAAAAGTAATTATATTAGTTGATTGGAGGAAATCATATGGATAATGATTACATGAATTTATTTAGAGCGGATGAAAACGAAAATGAAATCGAATTAATCCCAACTACTGGAGCTAACGAATTAAATATTATTAAATTTAAAGCTGAGGAGATTATACAGTATAAAAATTGGAAAACATTATTTGAAGGGTATACTACGTTGAAGGTCATTACATATTCTTCTAGTCTTGCCATGATTCGTAAGGTAATGAGTTTGTTTGAGAATGTAGAAATTATCTTAGGAAATGAGGATGTAATTGGTAATCTAGAAGAATATATACGAGATCAATACGCCACAATATCTACATTACAAACAGAGGATAAAAAAGGGAAAGGGGATATCATATCTCGAATTAAAAATGGTACCTTATCTTTTTATGTAACTAAATTAAACGAACGAACAAGTCATCAAAAATTATACTTATTGAGTGATGGAAAAGAGAAATATAGAACAATTACCGGTAGTGCTAATTTTTCCATACATGCATTCCAATCATCTCAGTTAGAAAATATTATGGTGAGTGATGATTTTCATACATATGATTTATTTACAGATATTTATCAAAAGACGAGAGATTTTAGTACACAAAGGCTTACGGAGAAGACAATTCAGCTGATTTCAACAGATAAAATTGAAGAATTACCGGCGATTAAAGAAGTACTTCATGCTAAAGTCATGGTATTGGAAAAAGCGGGTACTGTCAACCAATATGCGGTAAAAAAAGAAGAGTTTGATAAGTTTGTAAAAGAACATGATATTGACATTAATCGTGATATGGTTAAGAAAAAAGGAATTAAAACACTTATTACATATGATCAAGTAAAAAAAGTTACTGGCCAATTTAAATTAGCATCTAATGAACAAAAGAAACAGCTCATCAATTTTCCTACCTTACGGGTTGATAAATTAGATAACAACGTATATTTGAATGATGCTCCTATGGATTTAGAAGATATCGAGATAAAAGATATCGATAAGGATATTGAAATTTTTGAAGAATTTTTTAGAGGATATGACGATCCTGTTATTGGATTTAAAGGTAGTTTAACGAATAATGTACAGAAGTATTTTGCTACTGTAAATTATGCGTTTTGTGCGCCCTTTTTATCCGTGTGCAGATATGAAACCGGAGGAACTAACATAGAAGTCATTCCGTATCCTATGTTTTTATTATTAAAAGGCACAACGAACGGTGGCAAATCTATGTTAATGAGGTTTATTTTAAAAATGTGCTTTAATCCCTATGGATTAAATATTGATTATGAAAATGGTTTGATTCAAAAAGCAAATACTGAAGGTAATGGCCCCGCGAAAGTACAACAGCGGCGTCTGATGATGCAAGGTTTTCCAATTATGTTAGATGAAGTAACTAAAAGTAGTTGGAGACAATATGGGGAACGGTTCATAAAAACCGATGTAATAGAGTCCGAAAATATATCCCCTGTTATTATGGCAACGAATGATATTGCAGAAATCGAAGAAGCGTTAGCCAAGAGAACAGTAGCATTTTCCATTGATTTGACAATTCCTCGGATTAGTAACCTTACCAAAAAGGCAGCGATAAAAAACATGAACCAAGCAACAGGGGCATTGTATAGAGAATATTTAAAACGTATGATGATGTATTTACCTAGATTTCTGGCTTCTTTCCATGATGATAAAGAAAAAGAAGCTCCTGATTTGTTAAAGATGTCCTCTATGATACTTAGTAGTATTTTTGAAGAAAGTGCGAATCGCACAGGGAAAAAAGTACCACCATATGTAGATGTATACACTATGAAATACTATTTGATTAATGCAAATGAACAAGAAGTTATTGACGACTTTGTAGATATGTATACAAAAATCGGTGATGAATGGGAAATCAATGCGAAAGCTAATTACATTCGCATTCAGATGGAAACGAAATGGCAAGCCAAGGAATTCCAAAATAAATACGGCTTAGAACGCACAGAAATTCAAGGCCGGAATATTATTATGAAGTTACGAGAAACCGAAGAGTATTTCGGCATTCAAATAGGTAAGAAATCTTTTATAACCAAACTAAAAAACTTATTTGATTAATATATGGCTACATAATATGAGCATAAAGTATAATAAATAGCAAGAATTAAGATAATTTGAAAAGCCTTCCAGAATTACGGTTCTGGAAGGCTTTTCAAATTATTGTAATGCTAGAACATATAACAAAAAAATTACGGGACGAAATTAACGTTTAGGAGTATTTGATTGATAGTTTGAGATCTTTAAGATAGCTTTTTTGATAGGTTTTGTATTTCCTAGTGGCTTTTCTCGTGAAAAATCTTTTGTCTTACCCAGTAAAGATTTTTTTTCATCTACATTTTCATATCCCCAATATTGCATCATATCGTTTTGTTTTTTAGCTAAGAATTGGTGGAATTCATTTTCATAGGTAATAGGCTGTTCATAATATTTCAAGAGTATCTGCCGATATTCCTGATTTTCTTTTCGGGATACCGTTAAGGGGGCATATCCCTGAGAAATTAAAAGGCCGTCCATCATTGTCAATGCAGTACGTTTATTGCCGTCTCCAAAAAACTGATTACGAGCCATTTGCATATAAAGCGATGTGGCTTGTTTGTCTTCGGGTAATCGTTTAATAGATGCTATCATTGTATGCCATAATCCATCTAATTGATTAGCAGATGGGGGAATATAATCTGTGCCTGTAATACGCACACCACGAATTCGAAAATCTCCTAGCCCGTTATAGTTTTCATTAGCAGAAATCAGCATATTCAAGTAGCAAGCGGTATCCTTTGTAAGGGTAAAGTTTTTGTGTTTTACCAATTCCAGCATGGCATTCCAGCCTTTTGTAATTCCCGAAACCTGTTCAACTTCACGAGTTGTTAATCCGCCAACAGAAATGCCATCTGCAATCGTTTCTACCTGTTCAAAGGTTGCGGTATTTCCTTCCATTTGGGCCATGTCAAAAATAAATTGATTCTTCATTTTTATGCCAATTTCTATAGCAGGTTCAAATCCTATTTTTTTCATAATGAGGCATTCTCCTTCATATTCAATATAACAGTTACCCATATTATACTAAAAAGTTCATGGAGCAGGAATATATTGATTATCCTTTTGATGCAACTAAAAAAGTAACTGCCCTCACATACCAAGTGTAACAGTTGCTTTTTAGTAAACCGTATACTGGGGCGTAACCATTTATCGGTAGGGCACCCTTTTTCTATATTTAATATAACAAAGCGATAGGATGAAGGCAAGAGGGGGAAAGCAGATTATCCGGATTTCTTGCACTGTCCTAAATACCAGCACTAACTATATTTTTTTGTTTTCCTATGATAGCACCCTGCTGAAAAAACGCAAGACTAAACTGTGCGGCGTGCCGCCGGTCTTGCGTTTTTCCATGCGGTCGCTTTTATATAGGCAACAAAAAAAGAAACGCGGGGTGAGAACAAGGTCATGCCGGAAACAAGCTCTACCAGCTGTCGGGATTGGCTCTCGTAGAAAATATCCTGTGCATAGGACTCTCTTTTGTCTCAAAACTTACCAGTTTTGAGACGACTTGAGATATGGTATAATTAAGCCAAGAATAGTGTCTCAAAACTCGTCTCAAAAGTATCGGATGGGAAGGGAGGATATGCATGAAATTTGGGTATGCCAGAGTCTCGACGTTGATTCAAACGCATGGTAATTCATTGGAAGAACAAAAGAACGAATTATTGCAAGCCGGCGTGCCGGAAGAACATATTATTTACGAACAGTATACCGGCAAAACAGTACACAGGCCAAAATTTCAAAAACTGCTTATGTCTCTTCAATACGGGGATGCCTTATATTGTACCAAGATTGATCGGTTTGCCCGGAATTCAGAAGAAGGGCTGAAAGCTATCCGGGAGCTGACCAAAAAAGGCGTCCAGGTATATATCCTGAATTTCGGCGGCCCACATCATCCTTTCGATACGTCACCGATGGGGAAATTTATGTTCTCGATGCTGCTGGCTGTAGCGGAATGGGAACGTTCCATGATTATGGAACGGACGGCTGCAGGAAAGGCCATCGCAAAGACAAAGGACGGCTTTCGGGAAGGCCGTCCGCCGGTTTCCCCTAAAAAGGTGGAACTTGCGTTATCACTGTTACAAACAAGGCCGGTGCATGAGGTGTCGGAATTAACGGGCATCAGTCGTGCTACGTTATACCGATACCGGGCTAAACAGGAAAAGGAGAAATTGTAAGGAAGAAAGGTGGGGAAGCGCCATGTGGAATACATTGGGCGTTATCTTATCGTTTGGTATTAATTTTATCGTCGTGTATCCGGTCATCAACCTGACGCACTGGGTACTGCCGGTAAGTGTCTATCAGAACTATTACGTCCATGAGTTCCTGTTCTTTGTCTATTCAGCAGTAGGCAGAATGGGATATCCGCAAACCGACGTCAATGCAGATATTTTTATGACGGTGCTGTTACTGATGGTGACGGGTATCGCCAACGGCCTGATTTTTCCGTATGTGCCGGTGCTGCGCAACATTAACTCCCTGATGCGCTGGGAATACAGGCCTAGCGGGGAAGAAGGGGAAAAGATGGAAGCTGTTAAACGGTACATCGAAGCGAAATCCGGGGAAGACATGAGCCGCTGGAACCTTCAGGTTTCGTCCAAACAAGAATATAATGCCTACGCTATCGGATATAACCGGATCATCATCCATCAGCCGATGATGACGGCTTATTCCGTGCCGGAACTGGCCGGGATTGTGGCCCATGAAATGGGGCACTGCCTCCATGGCGATACCCGGGCTACGGGGATGATTTATGCCTTTAGTTTGGTGGGGCAGGTATGTTTTTTCCTTATCTGGATTGTCGCAAGAATATTGGGCTTTTTTAGCTTTATTCCTATTTTAGGGATATTACTGGCGTTCACTAGTTTTATTTTCAACATCTATTTGATTGCTTGGAATGTGCTCATGAACATTCCGGTGCTGTTTTTACAGTTTTTCTCGCGGCGGATGGAATTTAATGCCGATGCCCATGCCTTAGAAATGAACCTGGGGCAGGAGTTGATTTGGGGATTAGAAGCCTTGAAGGTGGGAACGAAAGATGCCGGATGGAAAGTGATTTGGATGACTCATCCGAATATGTCCACTCGAATTCAGCGGTTAAAAGATAAGCTGCCTGAACAGTATCGGCCAGAATTCGAAAGAATATTCGGGATAGAAACAGTATAAAAGATGACGATTCTATTTGGAGAGTATGGTGTCAGCGTATTGCTTTATTTTAGCCAATTATCCAACTAAAGGAGGCATACCTATGAATACAACAATGCCGGTAGGTGTTAGTGATTTTAAGGAAGCACGCGAAAACTATTATCTTATCGATAAGACAGGCTTCATTCCTGCTTTTATGAAAAATCATAAAAAGGTGACGCTCTTCACCCGGCCCCGTCGGTTTGGTAAGACGTTGACGATGAGCATGTTGGAATATTTCTTCTCCATCGATAAAAAAGAAGCCTCGGTTGATTTATTTACAGGATTAGCGGTAGATAGAGCCGGCGAAGAGGTCATGAAACAGCAAAGTACATATCCGGTTATTTTCTTGACGCTCAAAAATTTTTCTGCACGTTCCTGGAAAGATATGTATGATGCTATACAACTCTTGATGCAGCAGGTGTTTTCTACGTTTTCATACCTGCTGGATAGTGCGGCTCTCTTACCATCGGATAAAGAACTGATCCAGCGGTTTTTGTACCAAAAAGCGAGTCCTAGTGAGTATGCCAACAGCTTGCAGTTGCTTTCGGGATTTTTATATACCCATTATAAAGTGCAGCCAATTATCTTAATTGATGAGTATGACGCGCCGTTACAAAATGCCTATAGCCAAGGATTCTATGATGATGCCGTCCTCTTTTGGCGCGGCTGGTTCAATGCTGCGTTAAAAGACAATCCGTCCTTACACTTTGCTGTTCTTACGGGCGTATTACGTATTGCCAAAGAAAGTATTTTCAGTGGCATGAATAATTTAGCTGTATATTCTACACTAAACGATACCTACGGGGACGTATTTGGCTTTACTTCTGATGAGGTGCGGCAAATGGCGCATGACGTAGGGCGGGAAGATAAAATTGACGAAATAAAGCATTGGTATGATGGCTATTCCTTTGGGCATACAGACATATACAATCCGTGGTCGGTTATTTGCTATTTTGATGAGCACTGCAAGCCTGCCCCATATTGGATGAACACATCAAGCAATTCTATCTTAACGGATATGCTGCACCAGGCAGATCAAGAACGAATAGAAACATTACAGTCCCTAATGGATGGCAAGTCGATTCCCACAATGATGGAAGAAGGCGTCATTTATAAGCATATCGGGGAAGATGATACAGCCCTCTATTCCATGATGGTGAATACAGGATATTTAAAAGCCGTAGAAGTCGCCAATGCCGTTAGCGGCATGACCCTGTACGAAGTGCGGATACCGAATGAAGAAATCAAGCAGGTCTATAAGCGGGAAATCTTAGATAATTTAGTGCAAGGCATTCGTATCAACCGGTTCATGAATTTCCAGCTTGCATTACTACATGGAGACGGCGAGAAAATGAACCGCCTTTTAGGAGATATTTTGCTGAAAATGGTCAGTTTTTATGATACAAAGCAGCCGGAATGCTTTTATCACGGGTTACTCTTGGGGCTCACCTGCTTATTAGAAGGGCCGGTATATCATGTCGTATCTAACCGGGAAAGTGGGTATGGGCGCTTCGATATGGCTATTTTCCCTCATAAGCCCGGCCTTACAGGTGTTATCATGGAATTTAAAGTAGCTTCTTCCGTTGACGAATTAGAAATAAAAGCGCAAGAAGGATTACGGCAAATTCAAGATAAAGCCTATAGTACGGAATTTCAAAAACGCCGGATTCAACATATCTGGAAATACGGCATTGCTTTTTGTGGGAAACACGTAAAATTAGTGCAATCCATATAAATTTATCAATAGTGAATGTTATAATACCTAACGCTAACTCGTTTTAACAATAGGTTAACGCAATAAAATGAGTTAACCTATTCGGTTTTAATTCATCTAATGCGTTAAAATGAATTGAGCATGAATTAACCTGCCAGAAAGTCTATAAAACGCTGACATAAGTTGACAACACAGTAACATTTTCATAAAATGTGTATACTTGGTTTGCCACAATGGTAATACCGATAAAAGCAATAAAAGCTGCTGGCAAAGAAGGAGAGGTTATACTCTATTCTACTGAAGTTCCTATTATCTTATCCCCGCTATATTGGGCTATTTTATTTGCTGTCTAAATGCAAGACTTGGGGCATGATTCGTAGCTGTTTTATGAACGAAAACAAGGGGATGATGTCTATGCGAATATCTATTTATGGGGAGGGCCAGCAACTAAACGGCGGTTACAGAAACAAAAGGGAAACTGGGGGTACTTACCGTAGCAGAATATGATAGGTTAGTGTAAATTGTAGATTATATCACACTGCAAGATACAGGAAAGGCACCCAATTTTGACCTTCCACTCTAGAATAAAGTACTGGCTTTGTAACGTAAGAATATGTTGAAGAGCTGCGGGACGGCTGCTGGCAGCCGTCGGAGGAGCTGGAATCGCTTATTATCGATGCGATGGAGCGTCTGGAAGATTTACGGGCCAGAGGGAATAATGTGACGGTATGGGACCGTTTTGCCGGAAGGGCGCATCGGCACGAAAGTATCTGGGAAGGACAGTCTTACGATAACCAGGATTGGGATAGACGGAGAAATCGGATTCGGTTCCTCGTCAAGACCGAGCGCAGAGCCTGGCGGAAAAAGGTACTGGCAGCTCCCGAAACATCATTGTAAAAGGGAATTTCTCTTCAGGCATAACGAAACCGCACGGTATACGCCGTGCGGTTTCGGTCTTTACTTGCAGGATACAGCCCGGTACGGTATGATATATCTATAGATACTAAAGGAGGTAAGGCATGGAAAATGTGTTGATTTATGCCGGCTCCCAAGAGATGGCACAGCAGCTGGTCCGGTTTGCGGAAACACTGGGCATTGATAACTTCCATGTGCATGTTGGCGCAGATATTCAGCAGGAAATAACGTCCGGTCGGTTTTCGGCGATTTTAGTGCCGAGCCGTAAAGAGATTGGAAGATTACAGCAGCAAGGGATGGCAAATATCTCGTTTATTGCCCCGGAAGAAGGGATACTATGAACTATGTCAAACGATTGAAACGGCCTAAGAATATGTCATTCCTGGCTGCCGGGTGTATTCCGGGACTTTTGTTTTATAAGGTGGCGCAGAAGATTGCACCGTCTTTCGAGGAAGTCGGTATGATTGCTATAATAGTTTCCGGCATATTAAGCATCTGGTCGATGAACTCCCTGGTATGGGATAAGGTGCCTATCTTACGGACGCAGCTTATCCTACATATAGTCCTTATCCTGCTTGAACTCTTTTTGGTCGGCAATACATACTGGGGATGGATGCACCTATAGGAGGGAGAATATATGAACACACCCATAAATCATGATACAGACGCTGCGGGTATGCACTGGGAAGTACTGGCAGCATATTTGGTGCAGCGAGGTATATACACTGAAGAAGCTGTTGAAGAGAAAGGTACACCTGCGTTTATTGATATGGTACGAAATGCGTTTTCTTCGTTAAAGGAGCGAGAACAGGAAACCTTAATCCTGCGGTTAGGGATGCTGGACGGGAAACACCGCACCTTGCAGGCCGTAGGAGAACCGATGGGCATCAGCAGAGAACGGGCGCGGCAGCTGGAGAAAAAAGCCTTGAATAAGATTAAACATTGGGAAACGCGAATGCTCCGCAAGCAACAGCGGGAAGCACTAAAACAGGCAGAAGATACAGGAGTATAAGAATACATCTCCGGTAGGGAGTATCGTATCATATCTTGTATGTATCTTACGTAAAAAGGTACGGGGAACCCTGAAACATCATTTTTAGGAATGCACCAACCTATGATATAATATATGTACAAGGAGGAGATGCATATGCTGTCTGAGACAATACATAGCAATCCGAAGATACGGTATGATGCAACGTGTAAGAAAATCTTGGGTATGAAACACATCCTGGCCATTATATTGCGAGGGTGTGTCAAAGAATATGTTGCGTGTGCAGATGAAGAGATATATGCACTGATTGGGGAACCGGAAATCGGGACTCACCCGATGCTGCCTGATACGCAGGAAGGAGATACCCGAATCCGGGGCATGCAGACCGAAGATGCTACCGTATATGAAGGTACGATAACCTACGACATCCGGTTCATGGCCAAAACCCCGGGGCCTTCCGGGAAGACCATGGAACTTATCATCAACATAGAAGCTCAAAATAACTTTTATCCAGGATATCCCCTGGTAAAACGGGCGGTGTATTATGGCAGCCGTTTGATTTCTTCCCAATATGGAACAGAATTTACACGTTCCCATTATGAGGACATTAAAAAAGTGTATTCCATATGGATTTGTTTGAATCCGCCGGAATCTAGAAAAAACGGCATTACCCAATATGCGCTGCAAGAAACGTGTCTAGAAGGAAACGCGGTGGATCAAGAACGTAATTATAATATAATGAATGTAATTATGGTATATGTTGGGGAAGAAAAAACAGAAAACAGCCAGGTCTTAAATGTACTATCCAGTCTGTTTTCAAATGACCTTACAGCAACCGAGAAAATCAATAACTTAGTTTCTTATGGCGTCCCTATCGGGAATGACTTGACAGAAGAGGTGACTGAAATGTGTAACTTAAGCGAGGCAATCGAACAAAGAGGAATTCAAAAGGGCATTCAAGAAGGAATTCAAAAAGGAATTCAAAAAGGAGAGGAAAAAGGCAGAAAATTGGGACATGAAGAAGGACATGTAGATGGTATCCATACTGCTGTTAAGTTATTATATCAATCCGGAATGGAAGATACAGAAATTGCGGTTAGACTCCGTATGTCGGTAGATGAAGTGCGGAGTGTATTACATCTAGAGAGCAATTCGTAATATGGCAGCCGTTTGATTTTCTCCCAATATGGAACAGCATTTACACATTCGACAGAAGAGGTGACTGAAATGTGTAACTTAAGCGAGGCAATCGAACAAAGAGGAATTCAAAAAGGAGAGGAAAAAGGCAGAAAATTGGGACATGAAGAAGGACATGTAGATGGTATCCATACTGCTGTTAAGTTATTATATCAATCCGGAATGGAAGATACAGAAATTGCGGTTAGACTCCGTATGTCGGTAGATGAAGTGCGGAGTGTATTACATCTAGATAGTAATTCGTAATGGCACGAATTGCTTGGAAATCATGGTGTTGATACTAACGTTTCTAGCGGAAGGGATAATGCCGTACAAATAGAATGGACTGTATGTAAAGAGATTTCTGGATTTTCTTGATGTAATCGGTATATAACATCTAAAGATAGATGGCAATGCCGAGCAAATGCTGCTATAGAGGGAAACTCCCTTGCTTGTATGAAAATATTCTTTTTTATACTGCCATATATAGTATTCCACCTTTCTTTTTGATAGCGTGGCAAATCATTCCTTTCCAAACAGCAAAATTCTTTTAATGAAATATCCGGCAGTATATGAAACAACGATGACAGCGAAATATTAAATACCTGGGATTGTGCAAATAAGAATGCGAATGGTACAATTCTATGGCCTAATTCATAGCTCTGAATGGTGCTGATGCTATATCCCAATATGGCAGTATATTCTTTTTGGGTGAGATTCGCAGCTAAACGAAGATGTCGAACATTATAGGAAAATATCTGTGTTAGTTGTTCTTCCGTTGGTAATGTAGTTTTGGGTAATCTTTTTAATAATTTTAAGGTCATCGCATCATAGATAGATGGTGTATTTTTAGAACTTGTGATTTTTAATGGAATATTAGCTGAGGTTGAACAACACACTATAACCTGTTTATTGATATGATCATGCATGTATTAGAACGATTCTTTAGCCCTCATGCAGAAGATGATTTGACGGACCACATGGCAGCTGCACTCATTCGTAACGTCATGAAAAATGCGAAAATCGTCAAGAAAGACAAGACGAATTATAATGCCAATTTCCAAATCATGTGGGCAGGCAGCCTGGCTCATAATGGCTTTTTTGAAGGCGGCAACGGTCACGGTGATTGGGGGACTCATCACATTGAAATGGAAGTGTCCGGCCTCTTTGACGTGGCTCACGGTGCCGGTCTGGCTGCGATTTGGCCTAGTTGGGCACGGTATGTCCTCCATAAAGACGTAGGGCGTTTTGCTAAACTGGCATGGCTCCTCTTTGCTATTGAAGAAGATAGCGACGAAACGACGGCAAAAGTCGGCATCGATACGATGGAAGCCTTCTTTACATCTATTGATATGCCTACATCTCTGACGGAATTAGGCGTTCATCCGACGGACGAACAGTACTGGGATATGGCGAAAAAGTGCACGAAAAACGATACGAAAAAAGAAGGAGCTTTAGGACAGCTGACAGCAGCAGATATTTATAAGATTTATAAAATGGCTGAGTAGTCTAGACAATATTATATTTAATCCTTATATAAGCTGTACCACTGTGGCCTATTTCCACGTGGTACAGCTTTTGTATGACTTTCGAAAAATAAGGGATGAAAAATCATCGTCCCTGTGATACAATATATAGACGATTAAATAAGTGTTTGGAAAGGAAGTACTATGGCTTCGATTTTTTCTCCATTAACTAAAAATATAGGCATAGACCTTGGCACCTGTACGACCCAGGTGTATGTAGAAGGCCGGGGCATCGTGTTGTCTGAACCGTCTATTTTGGCCACAGACAGCCGCAATCGCAAACTCATTGCTATTGGCCATGCAGCAGAAGATTTGCTGGCCAAATCACCGGAAACAGTACGGCTCCATCGGCCGCTGCAAAATGGTGTCATTGCTGATTATGGTGTTACCCGGACGATGCTCGATTATATTTTAAATAAATGTGTCCGCGGCGTGCCCGCACGGCTGCGCATCTTAGCTGGCGTACCAGCAGCGGCTTCTAACGTAGAAAAGCGGGCAGTCATGGAAGCTATTTACCAAGCTGGTGCCAAAGAAGCATTCCTCATGGAAACGGCAGCAGCTTCGGCAATTGGCGTGAACATGCCCGTCTATGACCCTATTGGCAATATGATTATTAATGTAGGCGGCGGTACGACGAATATGGCTATGCTTTCCTTAGGAGGCATCGTCGTTTCCCGGTCCATTCATTTAGGGAGCCTCAATTTCAACGAAGCAATCAAAAATTATTTACGCTATAAATACGCCATCGTCACTGACGATACGACTGTAGAAGAAATGAAAATCACGAACGGCTCGGCTATTTTGCCGCTCGAAGACAGAGGATATTATTTTGTAGGCCGCAGCTTAGATGATGGCATGCAAAAAGAAATGGCCATTAAGTCGAGTGAAATTTACCATGCTATTGGTCGGCCGCTCATGAAAATGTTGGATTTGGCAAAAGAAGTCCTGCGCGAAACACCGCCAGAACTGGCTGCAGATATTATGGATCATGGCATTGTCCTCACTGGGGGCGGTGCGAAATTAAAGGGCATGGACCAGCTCTTTGCCCAAGAATTAGGCGTTCCTGTGACCCTTGCTGCAGACCCGGAACTGGCTGTTGCCAAAGGCACGGGCCTGGCTGTAGGGAAGAGAGAAAAAATCAGTGCCTTGATGGAAGGGGCAGAACGCATCTATAGGAGGAGATTTTAAAAGTGTTTTCATTTGGTAAACGAAGCGTCGTTATTGTACTTATCTTATTCATCGTCATTGCCGTTGTGGGATGGGCGTGGCGGCAGCGCGACTCGTTGCCATTCGTGACGAAGCCGCTGCAAATCGTCGTTGCTCCTTTTGCATATGGTGCGAGCCGGGTCATGGACTTTTTAACGTCTAATGTCCATATTATCGATGTGAGTATGAAGAACCGTATTGAATGGGAAGCCTTAGAAAAGGAAAATGCAGACCTCAAGAGCCGCAGCGTCGATTATGATGAATTAGTAGCGGAAAACAGCCGTCTCCGCGGCCTCTTAGATTATAAAACGGCACATCCTCAGTACCAACTCGTCACAGGGTCCGTTATTTCTCGTGACTACGGTACGTGGAGCAACACCATGATTATCGATGTCGGCACGAGCGATGGTATTGCTAAAGATATGGCCGTCATTGCCCCAGGTGGTGTGGTCGGCTTCATTAGTGATGTCTATCCGCACTCTGCACGAGTCCAGCTCATGACCGACCCACGGACCAGCGTCGGTGCTATTGTGCAGCGGCCTGAATCGCGTGTATCGTCAGTCGTGCGTGGGAATGGCAGTGTACCGACAGAACCGCAGTTCGTCAATATCGCTAAAGACGCAGATATTCTCGAAGGGGATACGCTCGTTACGTCTGGCTTTGGTTCTATTTATCCGAAGGGCTTGTTCATTGGCACGATTGTTTCCATTCACCAGAATGAAAATGATTTCGTCAAATATGCTGTCATTCGCCCAGGCGTAGATTTCTCCAAGTTAGAAGAAGTCTTTGTTATTGTCAAATCTTCTGATACGTCATCGTACGACAAACCGGATGTTGCGCCGAAGCTCGTACCGCAGACGAATCGCGATAAAGTAGAAGGTATTAAAGGAGCCGCTGCCTTATGAAGAAAGTAAATTGTCTCATAACAGCGTTCGTTGTCTTCATCTTGCAAAGTGCCGTCTTGCCTTTTATCTTTAACGGCGTGAGCCAGCCGAATCTCATTTTCCTCTTCGTCGTCTTGATGGCCCTCCATCATGGACAGCGGATTGGCATTTGGACGGCTCTCATTGGCGGCTTTTGCCATGATGTCATTATCGGTAATTTCTTTGGCATTCACTTACTACCATACCTCATTATTGCTGTTATTTGCAGCTATATTGGGCGAAATGTCGAAAAGGACCAGACTATTTTGACGGTGCTCATCGTTCTCGGTGCAACAGAAGTCAATTTACTGCTCACAGGCGGTGTCTTGGCCTTGACCGGGCAGTATGTTAATCTCGTATCGTATGTCATTGAATTTAGTATTCCCATGTTGATTTATCACGGTATCTTAGCGTTGCCTGTGAACCATGTGGTTTGGAAACTGCGCCGTGAAGATTCGTATTACGGCTTTTTTGGCTACCGTTGGTAAATAGAGGAGTTGTCCTGCATGCTTGAAGCACTACTCAAAAAGAAACGTAACGACGGCCGCTTTCGATATTTATACTGGATTTTCGTCGTTATTTTCATTATATTAATTAGCCGCCTCGTATACCTGCAGCTCTTTGCAGGGGAATATTTCTATTCTCTTGCCGAAGGAAACCGCTTGCGGGCGATTCCGATTGCAGCTATGCGCGGCATCATGTATGACCGGAATGGTCAGATTCTCGTCGGTTCGCGGCCGAGCTTTATGGCCACCTATGTACCGACAAAAGACGGCATGACTGATGCAGAAATGAATGAATTAGCTACCTTATTAAACATGCCTGTCGATAAACTTAAAGAAAAAGTCGATAAAGTCAAAAGCTCGTACATTCCGACCATTTTGGCCCAAGACTTGACGCAAGACGTAGTCACGAAAATCGAAGAACGGCGCAATGAATTGCCCGGTGTCTCTGTCGATGTCCAGCCGATCCGCTATTATCCGTATAACGAAATGGCAGCCCAAGTCTTTGGCTATGTTGGCACCATTGACGAAGAAGATATGAAACGTCTCGAAGGCCAAGACGGCGTGTCCAATGTGACCCAAATTGGCCGGGCTGGCCTCGAAGCGTATTATGATGATTTACTCCGTGGGAAAGACGGCGGTCGTCAAGTAGAAGTCGATGCTGCTGGTAGTCCGGTCAAAGAAATTGACCGCAAAGAACCGATTGCTGGCCACAATATGCATTTAACCATTGACCTCAATCTCCAGCGCGCTGCCGAAACGGCTATGGATAAACAAGTAGCCCAAGGCATTGGGACGCACGGGATTGCTGTCGTCGCTATTGACCCGAATACGGGGGCAGTACTTGCCATGGCAAGCCGTCCGGCCTTTAACCCGAACTGGTTCACGCGAGGCATTACGGAAAAAGAATGGTCTCAAATCAATGACAACCCGTACCATCCCATGGCAAACCGTGTCATTGCCGGTGAATATCCGCCGGGCTCGACCTTTAAGTTAATCATGGGTTCTGCAGCACTGGAACTTAAAAAAGTAACGCCTGATGAAGAATATTTCGATGGTGGCCGTCATCCTCTCGTCGATATGCGTAACGCCGGCGGCGAAGCCTTAGGTTGGATTAACTTCCATGAAGCTTTGTCGAAGTCGGATAACGTATACTTCTACGAAATGGGCCGTCGTGTCGGTATCGACAAGATGGCTGAATATGCCAGCATGTTTGGCATGGGTAAGAAAACAGGTATTGCCCTTCGCGGCGAAGCATCTGGCCTCGTAGCGAGTGCAGAATATAAGAAGAAAGTCTTCCACGAAGACTGGTACTTAGGCGATACGATGAACGCTGCTATTGGTCAGGGCTTCCAGCTCGTGACACCTCTCCAAGCGGCTATGATCGTCAGTGAAGTAGCTAATGGTGGTATCCAATACCGGCCATTTCTCGTCAGCCGTATTGATAATCTCGACGGTACGCCGTACAAGATTTTTGCACCGGAACAAGTTGGGACGTTGTCTGTTTCCAAATCGACACTCGACCTCGTCCGTGACGGCATGGCCGATGTAACTCAAGAAGGGACTGCTGGTGCGGTCTTTGCCGGATTCCCAATCCAAGTTGCCGGGAAAACGGGGACAGCCGAAAACTTCGGCGGCACAGACCATGGCTGGTTCGTTGCGTACGCGCCTTTTGACCATCCGCGCGTAGTCATTGCCGTCTTGGTAGAACAAGGTGGGTTTGGTACGGTTGCGTCTGCGCCGATTGTTAAGGAAATGCTCGAAGAATTCTTCCATGTTGGCGAATATGCTAACGGCATGCCACAAGATAAGAAGAAAAAGAAACCGAAAAACGGGCAGAATGGGCAAGATAGTACCGCTGGAACGGGAACAGATACGAGTCAAGACATGACGCAAGACGACAATACAAAGTCTTCGTCAGATACAACATCGACAAATCACTAATGCATAACGAAAGGAGCCTTCTTCATGTCTACGATTATTGCAATAGCCTCTGGTAAAGGCGGCGTTGGCAAAACCTTTGTGACTGCAACCTTATCTTTGGCACTGCAGCGGCAAGGCTATCACGTCCTTGCTGTCGATGCCGATATGGGCCTGCGGAATTTAGATTTACTCTTTGGCATGCAAGATGAGGTGCTCTATGATATAGGCGATGTCATGAAGAAGCGGTGCCATCCGCAAGAAGCCGTGCTCCACGTGACAGAGGGCCTGGACTTCATGGCAGCGAGCCAAAAGCATACGTGGGAAAAAATCGATGCGCCAACGTATCAATACATTGTCGAAACCTTAGCTAAGCCCTATGATTTTACCATTGTCGATTGTCCGCCCGGACGGGGAAGAGCCTATAAAAATGCTGTTTCTATTGTGGATCGCATTTTCTTCGTCGTCGAGCCGACGTGGTCGTCTATGCGTGATACAGCGCGGCTCATGCAGTTTTGCAATAAACACAAACGCTTTAACTACGACGTGTTATTCAATAATTTTTACCGCAAAGACCCAGGCTACGTAGCTGTCGAAGAAATGATGCAGCTCTTAAATCCAGAACACGTAGCCGGTGTCTTGCCTCATGACCCGACAGTCCATGAAGCGGCTCAACGGGGCACGTTGTGTGATGTTGTAAATACAGAACCCTTATTCCAAGCCTTAGCGAAGACTGTGACATATCTCCAAGATGGGACAAGTCCGGACATTGCGTCACTCTTGCCGCTCTTGCCCGAACGGGAAGCCCTATTAGGCGTGACTTCTCCAGCTGCCCCGGAAGTGGATACGACAGACACGGAAGAGCTAGGCAACTTAGGAAAAATGAAAGCCTTAGCTGCAGCAGAACTCGAAAAAGCTGCTGCTATTTGGAATGGTACAGCTGCGCCGTTGCCAGCAACAGAAGACCTTGACGACGAGGAAGAAGAGATGGAGTGTATCGTACAGCCGCGCTTATCCTTGCGTAATCGGAAACAACAATCTATGGCATGGCGGCATTATCGCCGATAGGAGTTATACATGTTTAAGAGAGAATGGAAAAATTTAGATAAAGTAGCACTCGTCGTGTGCATGCTCATTGTCTTTATTAGCTTATGCATTATCGGTAGTGCTACTCATATTAATAAAGGAGCCATGAACTACGATTTCGTGGCAAAACAAGGGGCCGCATTTATTGTGGACCTTATGATCATCATCTTTTTCAGTCGCTTAGACTATACGAAACTGAAAAAGTACATGAAGCCCTTGTATGCGATTAACTTATTAATACTCGTTGCCGTCATGTTCGTCGGGACTTCGGCCTTAGGGGCACAGCGGTGGATTCAATTAGGGCCTATTACGTTACAGCCGTCAGAGTTTTCGAAATTAATCATGATTGTCTGCATGGCCGCTATGCTTTCCGATAAAGTCGGGCACGTGCGGACCGTCAGGAGCATTTTGCCTTTTGCCTTGTTTACAGGGATTCCCTTTTTGCTCGTCTTAAAACAGCCGGACTTAGGGACCAGTCTCGTCTTCTTAGCGATTGGTTTAGGCATGCTCTTTGTGGCGAAAATTAAGCTTTCTATTTTGCGCAATTGTGCCATCATTGGCGTCGTCTTAGCACCCTTAGGCTGGCATTTCTTAAAAGATTATCAGAAGTCCCGTATTACGGTTTTCTTAAATCCAAATGCTGACCCTCTCGGCGCAGGGTACCATATTATTCAGTCTAAAATTGCTATTGGTTCAGGCTTGCTCTTCGGGAAAGGTCTCTTTGAAGGGACGCAGAGCCAGTTAAACTTCTTGCCAGAAAACCATACAGACTTTATCTTTTCTGTTGTTGGTGAAGAATTAGGCTTTTTAGGGTGCTTGTTCTTGTTATTTTTATACTTCGTCCTCATTTATCGGGGCCTCATGATTGCCCGCGAATGCAAGGACCCCTTTGGCATGCTTTTGGCGACTGGGATTATTTCCATGTGGGCCTTTCAGGTTTTAGTCAATGTGGGTATGACTTGCGGCATTATGCCTGTTACAGGGATTCCTTTGCCTTTTATGAGCTATGGTGTCAGTGCGCTGACGACGAACATGATGAGTCTCGGTATTTTACTCAGTATTTATATGCGACAACAAACGATGATATTTTAAGGATTAGGAGGAAATGGCGTGTCTAAAGCGGTATCCGTAGATTCCATTTTATTAAGCAAAGTAAGTAAACCAGCCCGGTATGTGGGTGGTGAATGGAATAGTGTAGTCAAAAAACACGATGATGTCGATTTAACCGTAGCCTATTGTTTCCCAGATGTCTATGAAGTAGCAATGAGCCATTTGGGGCTGCGGATTTTATATGCCTTATTAAACGAACGGAACGATGTAGCAGCAGAACGGGTCTATGCGCCGTGGCCCGATATGGAAGAGGTCATGAGAAAAGAGGGATACCCTCTTTTTTCTTTGGAAACGAAGACTCCGGTCATCGACTTTGACATGGTAGGTTTTACGCTTCAATACGAAATGAGCTTTACTAATATTTTGAATATGCTCGATTTAGCAGGCATTCCAATCTTTGCCAAAGACCGTGGCGAAGATATGCCCCTCATTGCAGCAGGCGGACCGTGCGCGTATAATGCGGAACCCTTAGCAGATTACATCGATGTCTTTTTCCTCGGTGAATCAGAAGAATCGACACAACTCTTAGCCGATACGATGATTGCTTGGAAAAAAGCAGGAAAACCAGGTGGCAAACAAGGTTTATTGAAGACCTTGGCCCAGCAAAAAGGGAATTATGTGCCCTCTTTCTACGATGCTGCCTACGATGAACAAGGTAATTTTGCAGGCCTTGTGCCCAATACGCCAGAAGCACCGAAAGAAATCGAAAAATGCGTCGTTGCTGACGAAGAAACGGTCTTTTTCCCGACGAAACCGATTGTGCCGAATATTGACATCGTCCATAATCGGGCTGTGCTAGAACTCTTCCGCGGTTGCAGTCGTGGCTGTCGTTTCTGTCAAGCCGGCATGCTCTATCGGCCTGTTCGGGAAAAAACACCACAGCATTTGGTACAATTAGCGAAAGAAATCATTGAAAACTCAGGATATAACGAAATTTCCCTTATGAGCCTCAGCTCGGCTGACTATTCTTGCTTGCCTGAACTCGTCGATTTACTTTTAGAAGAATTTAAAGGGAAGAAAGTCAGTGTCAGTTTGCCGTCCCTTCGTGTCGATAGTTTTTCTGTCGATATTGCCAAAAAAGTACAGCAAGTCCGCAAAAGCGGCTTGACCTTTGCGCCTGAAGCAGGGACGCAGCGATTGCGCGATGTGATCAACAAAGGCGTTACAGAAGAAGACTTGCTGTCTGCTTGCGAAAATGCCTTCCATAACGGTTGGTCTACAGTAAAGCTTTATTTCATGATGGGCCTGCCGACAGAAACGGACGAAGACTTAGCAGGTATTGCTGATTTGGCTTATAAAGTATTGAATTTATACCGTAAGACGACAGGGAAAAATAACGGGAAAGTGACCGTCTCTGTGTCCAGTTTTGTCCCTAAATCGCATACAGCCTTTCAGTGGTTCGGCCAGCTTCCGATTGAAGAAATCGAACGGAAACAGCAATTCATTAAAGGACTTATCCGGGATAAACACATTTCCTATCATTATCACGATGCGAAAACAGGCCGTCTCGAAGCGACCTTTGCCCGTGGTGACCGCCGTATGGGGAAAGTCCTCTTAGAAGCATGGAAATTAGGTTGCAAATTCGATGGCTGGACTGAAATGTTCCACTACGATACGTGGATGGAAGCCTTTGAAAAGGCCGGTATCGACCCAGATTACTATGCAGCGCGCACGCGTGATATGAACGAACCCTTGCCGTGGAATCATCTCAGCAACGGTGCAGCCAAAAAATTCTTGCAACACGAATGGAAACGAGCTTGTGATGCCGCTCTGACCCATGACTGTCGTCATCAGTCATGTATAGGTTGCGGCGTATGTCCGCACCTGGGCGTGCACATTATCGATAACAAGGAGGGACGAGACAGTGGAAAGACTACGTTTAGCTATTAAAAAAGACGGGGCCATTCAGTTTCTGTCCCACCTCGATTTTGCCCGAGCTGTGCGCTACGTTATCATTCGGGCCAATTTGCCGATTTGCTATTCTGAAGGGTTTAATCCGCACATGAAAATGAGCTTCGCTTCGGCTTTGGGTGTCGGTGTATCGGCCGATGTCGAATACATGGACATGGAACTGGAAACGAAAATCCCTGTACCAGAAGTGATGGAACGAATGAATACAAAATCGCCCCATGGCTTTGCTGTCCTCGACGGAAAATACATTGACCCGAAGGCGACCAAACTCATGGCAGCAGCTAATTATGCTACGTATATGCTCTTAGGACCGACCATAGACGGTGCTACAGAAGAAGCAGTGCAGACAGCTTTACAGGCCTTTAATACAGCCACAGAGGTAATGTATGAAAAGGTTTCTGTTAAAGGCAAGAAGAAAGTCCGCCTTATTGACGTAAAGCAGCATGTTATTGAACCCATTACGGGCACCTTAGATGGCAAAAATGTGGTCCTCGAAGTGGGGATTTTCCAAACTGCTGAAGGGGCCATTAAGCCGACACAAGTCTGGGAAGTCTTAGGGAAGCAGTTTGGGCTGCCTATTCAGACGGATATGATGCTCGCTAGACGGCGCGGCATTTATCATCGTGAAAATGGGGTTAATCAATCGCTATTTGATATATAACGTAATAGAATACATTTTACTGATTTGTAGGAGGTACACTCATGAGTTTACACATCGAAGCAGCACCTGGTCAAATTGCAGACCGTATTTTACTTCCTGGGGACCCGCTCCGGGCTAAATATATTGCCGAAAAATTCTTAGATAATCCCGTGTGCTATAACCACATTCGCAATATTTTCGGCTACACTGGCACGTATAAAGGCCAGCGTATTTCCGTCCAAGGCACAGGCATGGGCATTCCGTCTATTTCGATTTATGCCAATGAATTAATCCGTGACTACGGTGTCAAACAGCTCATCCGTGTCGGCACATGTGGTGCTATGCGCAAGGATATTCAGCTCCGCGACGTCATTATTGCCCAAGCAGCGACGACGGATTCCGGCATTATTCGCAACATTTTCGGGCCGTCTATTAATTATGCGCCCATTGCGGACTTTAATTTACTCTTAACGGCCTATGCGAAAGCAGTAGAACAGAAAATCAACGTACGCGTAGGTAATATCATTTCTGTAGACCGCTTCTATGATGAAGAAATTGACAACGATAAATTGACGAAGTACGGTATTATGGCTGTCGAAATGGAAACGGCTGGCCTCTATGTTCTCGCTGCGAAATACGGTGTACAGGCACTGGGGCTCTTTACGGTTAGTGACCATTTAGTGACAGGGGCCGCTTGCACGGCAGAAGAACGGCAGACTTCGTTTGATGATATGATTCGCATTGCCCTCGAAACGGCAATCGCAGGCTAGGGAAGTGGCTAGTACATGAAAACGACGAGATTACGAGTCATTGATAGTCACATGCATTTTTGCGATTTCCCTGGGTTTGATCGAATCGCCATCGAAGCAGGGCACGTCAATAACGAAGAAAATTTGCGTGCATCCTATGAGCAGTACCATTATGCCCACGGCATCGTCATGAGCAATAAGACTCTCGACCCAGATGCGCACGTGTATCCTGAATTTTTATCGTACTGCATTGGTCTCGACTCGGCAAAAGTGAACGATAACGTACGGGCTACATTAGAACAGGTAGAAGCGAATTTACAAAAGCCCCAATGCTGCGGCATTAAGCTCTACCCAGGGTACAATCATTATTACGTATCTGATGAACGGTATGACCCGATTTACAAGCTCGCTGAAAAATATGATGTCCCTGTAGCCATGCATATGGGCTTGACGGCGACAGAAAATGGCCTTTTAAAATACAGCCATCCCTTGACGATGGATGAAGCGGCTGTGAAATTCCCAAAGGTAACCATGGTCATGTGCCATTTTGGTAATCCCTTCTTACAAGATGCCATTGCTGTGTTTGAAAAGAATCACAACGTCGTCATCGATTTATCAGGCCTTTTAGAAGGAAAAATCCACGACATGGATGCGTTCATGCGCGAAAAGAAGGGGTATATCCAAATGCTTCATGATTGGCTGAGCTATGTCGGTGCGTACGACCGCGTCATGTTTGGCACGGACTGGCCTTTGGCAAATCTTGGCGATTACGTGACGTTCGTAAAGGCTTTCATTCCCGAACGGTACTGGGAAGATGTGTTCTTCAACAATGCCAATAGGATTTATCATTTAGGATTATAATAAAATTGACATATATCCATTGACAAGATACAACTAAAAGTATATGATAACAGTATAGTTTTACAAATTCATCCAGAGCAGCAGAGGGACTGGCCCGATGACACTGCGGCAACCTTCCGTGAGGAAAGGTGCCAATTCCAGCAGATATATTATCTGGCAGATGAAGGATACTGTTATGTATAAGACGTCATTTGCTATGGCGTCTTATTTTTTTAGTAGGGGTAATGACAATGACAAAGAAAAAAGGCTTTTCTACACGCGCTGTCCATAGCGGCGTACATATTGATAAAGGCACAGGGGCTATTAAGCCGCCCATTAACATGGCGAACTGCTATGCCTTACCTTATGACCCGAGCACGCTCAACTGGTCGTCGTCTGATACGAATTTATACACTCGTAACGGCGGTACGAACCAGCGGTATTTACAAGAAAAATTGGCTGACCTCGAAGGCGGTGAAGATGCCGTTGTCCTCGCTAGCGGCGTAGGGGCCTTGTCGGCACTGTTCTGGACACTCCTGAAAAGCGGCGACCATGTCGTTTTTTCGAGCGTTACGTACATTGCTGTCTATCGGTTATTCCATGAATTATTTAATACGAAATTTAACGTCAACACGACGATTGTCGATACGAGTGATTTAGAAGCTGTGAAAAAAGCGGTCACACCGGGGACAAAGCTCGTCCATATTGAAACGCCGGGCAACCCGACCTTAGGTGTCGCCGATATTCAGGCTATTGCCGACATTGCCCATGCCAACGGCGTACTTCTTTCAGTAGATAATACCTTTGCGTCGCCGTACAACCAGCGGCCTTTAGAATTTGGTGCTGATTTCGTTATTGAAAGCTTGACGAAATACATTAACGGTCATGGCGATTCCTTAGGCGGTGCGATTATTGGGCCGAAGAAATACCTCGACCAAGTCCGTTTCCAAGCACAGGTCAATATTGGCGCAGCTATTAGCCCGTTCAACGCATGGCTCATCATGCGCGGTGTAGCGACCTTAGGCCTGCGCATGGCGCGCATTAATGACAGTACTTTGAAGATTGCCCAATTCCTCGAAAGTGTACCTGGTGTTACCTTCGTTGCCTATCCGGGTCTGGAAAGCCATCCGGGCCACGCCATTGCAGCCAAACAGATGGCTCCTGGCTACGGCGGTGTCTTATCCTTTGGTATCAAAGGCGACCACGATACGTTTAACCGCTTCGTGAGCCATTTAGAAGTCATTACGTCAGCTGTGTCTCTCGGCCACGACGAAAGCCTCATTGTCTTCCTTGGCGAAGATGATGAACGACAGTATTTATACCCTGAAGAATTCCACAAAGGGTTCTTCCGCTTCAGCGTCGGCATTGAAGATGTAGAAGATATTATTGACGATTTGAAACAGGCTTTTGAAAAGGAAGGCTTATTGTAAGATTCTCATGAAAATGCTGTAAGTCTTGGCTTTAACCTATTGACTATGAAAGGGAAACGTAGTACAACTAGGGAGAACGAAGAAAGAACTCCGTTAAACTTGTAAAGGATGGTGTTTCTACTATGTTAAGTAAAAAATTAGTCAAAGCCTTGAATGAACAAGTCAATAAAGAATGGTTTTCTGCATATTTATATTTGGATATTCAAAACTACTATGCGAGCGAAAGCCTCGATGGCTTTACGAACTGGTTTGATATTCAAGTCCAAGAAGAACGGGACCATGCTAAATTGTTCATGCAATACTTGTGGAATAATGGCGTAAAAATTAATTTAAAAGCTATTGATGCGCCGAATACAGATTTCAAATCCTTTGGTGACCCCTTAAAAGCTGCCTTAGCTCATGAACAATTCATCACCAAATCCATTAACGATATTTATGCCTTAGCATACGAAGAAAAAGACTTCCGGACCATGCAGTTCCTCGACTGGTTCGTCAAAGAACAGGGCGAAGAAGAAAAGAACACAGAAGATTTAGTCAAGAAATTCGAACTCTTCGGCAACGACCCGAAAGGCCTTTATCTCTTAGATGCTGATTTGGCTAAACGTGTATACGCTGCACCGACATTAGTCCTTTAATCTTAAAAGAACATAGTATAGGCGAAGAAGCTCCTAAAATTCGACTGAGAAATCAGGATTTTAGGAGCTTTTTTATTGCAATAAATAAAAGTCATCCATGAGATAATAATATATTAACTTGCTCTTCTTTTATAAATGGCTTAACCATGGGTATAACAGCCTATCGCTATCCTCTCATGGGGGATAGAGAAAGCTATGAGTGATTGACATAGCTAATGATTGTGGTACAATAAGTTAGAATTATTAATAATTTTAAATAAAACTTTTGTTATAATTAAAATAGAGGAGGAAATCTACGAATGAGATTAACGCCGAAAGAAATGGAAAAGCTCATGCTCCATACGGCTGGCAACTTAGCTAAAGAACGCCGCGCCCGGGGCTTAAAATTGAATTACACCGAAGCAATGGCTTACATTAGCTCGGAATTAATGGAAATGGCTCGTGACGGAAAACGGGTTACAGAATTGATGGAATTAGGTCGCAAGCTCCTCACGAAAGACGATGTCATGGATGGCGTAGCCGATATGATTTCTGCTGTCCAAGTCGAAGCGACCTTCCCAGATGGGACGAAGCTCGTTACTGTACATAATCCGATTCAATAAGAAAAGAGGGATAACTCATGAAAATAGGGGAAATTATGCCGCTCGACAGAGAAATCGTCCTTAATGAAGGCAAAGCTGTCGTTACGGTGACCGTAGCAAATACAGGCGACCGCCCTGTTCAGGTCGGCTCGCATTACCACTTCTTTGAAGTCAATCGCTGCTTGTCCTTTGACCGGGAAAAAGCATATGGCTATCATTTAGATATTCCGTCGGGCACGTCTGTCCGTTTTGAACCGGGCGAAGAAAAAGAAGTGCAACTTACCTATATGGGCGGCACGCGCCGCGTCTTTGGCCTCAATGATTTGACACGGGCTCAAGTATCAGAACGGACAAAAGCTCATTCCGTAGAAGTTGCGAAAGAAAAAGGATTTATTCAGTAAAAAGGAGTGATACCCATGAGCGTTTCCATTTCGGGAAGCAAATATGCCATGATGTACGGCCCGACGACAGGGGACAAAGTCCGCTTGGCCGATACAGATTTAGTCATAGAAGTAGAAAAAGATTACACCACCTATGGTGACGAATGTAAATTTGGGGGCGGCAAAACCTTGCGCGATGGCATGGGCCAGTCCGTTACGACGACGAGCGAAAACGGCGATTTAGACTTAGTTATTACAAACTGCCTCATCGTCGATTACACAGGCATTTATAAAGCCGATATTGGCATTAAAGACGGCGTTATCGCCGGTATTGGTAAAGCTGGGAACCCGGCCGTTATGGACGGTGTCACACCGGGCATGATCGTCGGTGCGTCGACAGAAGCTCTCGCTGGCGAAGGCCTCATCGTTACAGCTGGCGGCATTGATTCGCACATCCATTTCGTTTCGCCGAGCCAAATTGATTGCGCCCTCTACAGCGGTGTCACGACTATGATTGGCGGCGGCACCGGCCCTGCTGACGGCACAAACGCTACGACTTGCACACCTGGCCCATGGAACATGAAGATGATGCTCAAAGCAGCTGACGAATATCCTATGAACTTAGGCTTCCTTGGTAAAGGGAACTGCGCTGACGAAAAGCCTTTAGCAGAACAAATCGAAGCTGGGGCTATGGGCTTGAAAATCCACGAAGACTGGGGCGCAACGCCAGCCGTTATTGACCATTGCCTCAACGTCGCTGACGAATATGACGTACAAGTCGCCATTCATACAGATACATTGAATGAAGGGGGCTGCGTCGAAGATACGCTCAACGCTATTGCTGGCCGCACCATTCACACGTATCATACAGAAGGTGCTGGCGGTGGTCATGCGCCGGATATTATCCGTGCTGCTGGTGCGCCGAACGTCCTCCCGTCTTCGACGAACCCGACCATGCCCTATACAGTCAATACAATCGATGAACACCTTGACATGCTCATGGTGTGCCATCACTTAGATAAACGCATTCCTGAAGACGTAGCGTTCGCTGATTCCCGTATTCGTCCCGAAACGATTGCTGCCGAAGACGTACTCCACGACATGGGCGTATTCAGCATGATGAGCTCCGACTCGCAGGCTATGGGCCGTGTAGGCGAAGTAATTACACGGACCTGGCAGACAGCGAGCAAGATGAAAGGCGAACGGGGAGCTCTCCCAGAAGATGAAGGCCATGGCAACGATAATTTCCGGGTCAAACGGTATATTTCTAAATACACCATCAACCCGGCCATTACACACGGCATTTCTGAATACGTCGGCTCTGTCGAAGTCGGTAAATTTGCAGACCTCGTCTTGTGGAACCCTGCTTTCTTCGGTATTAAACCGGATATGGTCATCAAAGGCGGTATGATTACGGCATCGAAGATGGGGGACGGCAACGCGTCCATTCCAACATGCGAACCTGTCGTATACCAGCATATGTTTGGTGCTCATGGCCGCGCTAAATACGAATCTTGCTTGACTTTCGTCTCTAAAGCCGCTATGGCCAACGACGTAAAGGAAGCGTATGGTCTCGAAAAGACCGTCGTCCCTGTATCGAACTGCCGTCACATTGGCAAGAGCGATATGCAGTTTAACAATCGTGCACCGGAAATTACAGTCAACCCGGAAACGTATGAAGTCCGCGTAGACGGCGAAAAGATTACATCGAAAGCAGCTGAAAAACTGCCGCTTACACAGTTATATAATTTATTCTAAGCACACAATATTGGTGGAAAAATAGTGGCCGCCTTAGGGCGGCCATTTATATTACATCCGAAAGGAAGAGATGTCTATGTTAGGTGTTTGCTTACTCTTTGTGGGCATTGTCCTCATGAACAACGGCTTTTGCACGCTCTATAAATTAGACGGTAAATCGACAGCCGTTATGAATATTTTTACAGGCGGCTTATCTGTCGTCTGCAACGTCATTGCCATTGCCCAAGGCCATTATTATGCTGCCGGTACAGGCCTCTTGTTCGGCTTTACGTATCTGTTTGTAGCGTTTAATAAATTGTGGAATTTAAGCCCCATTCCTTTTGCGTGGTTCTCGACGTTCGTCGCTATTAACGCCGTCGTTTTCGGTACCATCGAAGGTGCGCTGGGCAGCCATTTCCTCAATATTACACCGGACTGGCGCTGGGCCGGTATTTGGTACTTATGGGCCATCCTCTGGGGGACAGCCTTCGTCGAAGATATTCTCGGTGTAAAGCTCGGCAAATTCGTGCCGTATCTTCAGATTTTTGAAGGCATCGTCACCGCTTGGATTCCAGGCGTGCTCTTGCTCATCGGTATGTGGTAATAAAGGAGGAAACGTAGGATGTTATGTGAAAAAATTTTAGGTCGTCTTTCTGATTTTGATACGACAGGGAAGAAAGTCGATTACGTAGATATTGAATGGCATGAAGCCTTTACGAAGATTCACCGCAAACAGTCTCATGGCGGCCTCGATGTAGGCATTCGTCTTGGCGATGAAGCACTGTCCCGCGGCCTCTACGAAGGAGATGTAGTCTATGCTGACGACAAGCTCATCGTCGCTGTCCATACTCCGCCGTGTGAAGTCGTCGTGGCCCATGTCACCCCGGATCACCGCGTCATGATTCCTAAGGTCTGCTATGAAATCGGCAACCGCCATGCACCGCTCTTTTACGGTGACGATGACCTGACCTTCATTACGCCCTATAACGAACCGATGCTGACCATGCTCCAGCACATTCACGGCGTAACTGCAGAAAAGCAAGTGCTCCAGCTCAACTTTGACCATAAGATTTCGTCCACTGTCCACGGCGGCCATCATCACTAAGGAGCACCTATGGATAGCAAACGACTGGAAGGTCATTTTTTACTTCTCCAAATTAACGATTCCTTATTCCCCATTGGTGCCTATTCCCATTCGTATGGCTTGGAAACGTATATTCAGCGCGGCTGGGTCCACGACGGCGCGACAGCAGAAACATATATTCGCAACCGCCTGAAGTTTAACTTCTTGTATACGGATTTACTAGCTGCGCGGTTGGCCTACGATGGTGCTGTTGCTGGCGATGTGAAATACATTGACCATCTCGAAGATATGATGGAAGCGTCGCGGCTCCCTATGGAATTACGGGAAGCATCGAAAAAATTAGGTAATCGCTTCTGCAAGACCTTATTTCACATGGAGGGGCCGTGGCACGACGACTTCTTTAAGACTTATATGGACGAACGAAAAGGGAAGACCACGTGCCATCCCTGCGCGTACGGTGTCTTTTGTGCCAGTGAAGGCATTGAAAAAGACGAAGCCTTAGCCAATTACCTCTACGCTCAATCGTCGGCCATGGTCACGAACTGCGTTAAAACGGTTCCTCTAAGCCAATCAGAAGGGCAGAAGATATTAAACAGTCTCCATCCCTTATTTAAGGAACTATTGCAAGTCGTCGAAACAGTCGGAGAAGAAATGCTCTGCGCATCGACACCGGGCTTTGACCTGCGCAGTATGGAACACGAACACTTATATTCCCGGTTATACATGTCATAAAGAAAGGATGAAATCCATGTCCTATGTACGTATTGGCGTTGCCGGTCCTGTTGGTTCCGGTAAGACCGCCCTTATTGAAGCACTTACGCGCCGTATGGCGAAAGACTATAGCATTGCTGTTATTACAAATGATATTTATACGAAAGAAGACGCGGAATTCTTGTCGAAAAATTCTGTTCTCCCACGAGAACGCATTATCGGTGTCGAAACAGGCGGCTGCCCGCACACGGCTATCCGTGAAGATGCATCCATGAATCTCGAAGCCGTCGATGAAATGATAGGAAAATTCCCAGATGTAGAAATCCTCTTCATCGAAAGCGGCGGCGATAACTTGTCCGCAACGTTCTCGCCGGAACTGGTCGATGCCACGATTTTCGTTATCGACGTTTCTGAAGGCGATAAAATCCCGCGCAAAGGCGGCCCTGGCATTACGCGGTCCGACCTCTTAGTCATCAACAAAATCGACCTGGCTCCCTACGTCGGTGCCAGCTTGGAAGTCATGGAACGGGACTCGAAGAAAATGCGCGGCAACCGCCCCTTTATTTTCACCAATATCCGCCAAGGTGAACATGTAGACGATGTTATTGCGTGGATTAAAAAGAATGTACTCTTAGAGGATATGAAATAAAATGGCTCATAATCCCTTTGGCCGTGTGTCACGGCTCTCCCTGAAAGCCGTCTGCAATGGAGAAGGGAAGACAATCTTACAGGACTTGTCTTTTACAGCACCGTATAAAGTCATGCATCCCTTTGAAAAAGAAGACGGCCTGATCCAAGTCATGCTCCTCGCTGCGTCTGCTGGCATTATGGACGGCGACAGACAGCATTTTGCCTTTGACGTGACAGACGGGGCGAAATTAGAATTTACGTCCCAGGCCTACGAAAAGATTCACCAAATGGTCGAAGGCTGTGCCAAGCGGCATGCAGACATTCACGTCGGCAGCGGTGCTTTTTTCTGTTACAATCCGCAGCCGACCATTCCCTTTGCCGACTCGGCCTTTGAAAACTCTATGACTATTCATTTAGACGATGAGACTGCAGGCTTTCAAATGAGTGAAATCTTTACATGCGGCCGTTATATTCGCGGTGAAAAATTCGCGTACAAGCGGTATTACAACCTTGTCGACATCTATCGCGGCGACAAGCTCGTCTATCGCGACAACACGCGCTATGACCCGTGTGTCTTCCAAATGGACGGCATGGGCATGTTTGAAGACTATACGCATTTAGCCAATATCTTCGTCTCCCGTCCCGTCGATGCAGCTTCTTTTAAAGAGCAGACCTATAGGCTCTTACAAGACTACGAAGAAACGCCGCGGCACGACACGAAGATAGAAGGCTGCTTGACAGAACTATCTGATGGTGATTATGCTGTCCGTATCTTCGGCATGCGCGCCCAAGTCTTAGAAGAAGTAAAAGAAAAAATCATGACCTTGGCCCTGTAAGCTGAGGCCCAAAGGCTCCCGTATGGGAGCCTTTTTATTTTACGGCGTATATACACAATCTGTGTTGACTTTTATCTCTCTATCTTTATAATTACTATGGAAATATAAAAGTTTTGTATGCGAAAGGAGTTTCACATCGTATTATGTTTAAAACTGTCTATCGTTGGCTCATGGGCCGTCCCTTGGGCAATAATGAAATAGAACGGACTCAAATCCCGAAATGGCAGGCTTTGCCGATTTTCTCGTCTGATGCGCTCTCGTCCGTCGGCTATGGACCCGAACAGATTGCCCTTATTTTAGCGACTGTGCCGGCTTTATACGCCTATTTTGGCAAGGTCGTCTTAGCTATCATCGTCTTGCTGGCTATCGTAGCCCTGTCGTACAGTCAAGTCATTAAGGCCAATCCTGCAGGCGGGGGAGCCTATGCCATTGCTAAGACCTATTTAGGTGAATATCCGGCTCTCGTCGCCGGAGCGGCCTTATTTTCTGATTATATTTTGACTGTTGCTGTTTCCATTTCTTCAGGTACAGCGGCTTTAGTCAGTGCTTTTCCTATTCTGGCTCCGTATCATATTTACGTGGACCTTATCGTCCTCATCGGTGTCCTTATGGTGTTTAATATTCGTGGTGTCCAAGATGGGGCAGCTCTCTTTATTTGGCCGACGTACATTTTTATTCTCTGCATCGGTGCGACTATTGTAGGCGGACTCTATCAGCTGGCTTTGGGCATTGCGCCATCTGTGGCCGTCAGCGCACCGCCAGCAGCGTCCATGAATGGCTACATGTTTTTCCTCTTGCTCTGGGCTTTTGCCAATGGCTGCAGCTCCATGACCGGTGTCGAAGCCATCGCCAACGGTGTGCCTGTCTTTAAAAAGCCGCAAGAACGCAATGCCATCATTACGACCGGCATCATGGCGGTTATCTTAGCGAGCATGCTCAGCGGCATTAGCTTTCTCATCATTCATTTCCATTTACTCCCTGTGCCGGGCGTGACCTTGCTGTCTGAGTTGGTGCAGTTCGTCTTTGGCCGTGGGCCTATGTTCTTCTTCGTCCAAGTTATGACCATGGTTATTCTGTATTTAGCTGCTAATACGGCCTTCAACGGCTTGCCGCCGCTCTTGTCCTTTATGGCTCGTGACGGCTATGTGCCGAGATATTTAGGGAATCGCGGCGAACGGCTGAGCTTCTCGAACGGCATCATTTTACTGACCGTTGCCGCAGCCTTTCTCATCGTCGTCTTTAATGGCAATGTAGAACATTTAATTTCTTTATATGCCGTCGGCGTCTTCCTTTCTTTTACCATTGCCCAGGCAGCGATGGTCGTCCATTGGTATGAACATCATGAAAAAAACTGGCAACTCCATGCCGTAATTAACGGTATGGGTGCTGCCGTGACAGCCCTCGTTATTGTCATTATTTTGATTACTAAATTCATCTATGGTGCGTGGATTATTGTCTTGCTCATTCCGTTTCTCGTCTTTGTGTATAAAAAAATCCATCACCATTACGAAGATGTGCGGGACCAACTCATTCTTTCGCCAGCTGAATACAAGGCCTTAATGGCTGTGCCCGAAGGGGAAAATATCATCGTCATCCCAGTCGCTGCGCCGACCAAAGCCGTGGCCAGAGCTATTCGATACGCTAAAGATTTGCATCCAAATAAAATCTATGCTGTCCACGTGACGACGGACCCAGTGCATGGCGAAAAGGTAAAGGCTATGTGGCAAGACCTGGAACCGACGATTGAAATGGTTCTCATTCCATCGCCGTACCGCCACTTAGTGGATCCACTGATACTCTTTCTCCATACACTCCGTAAACAATCGGCACCACAAGATGCCATTACAGTCCTCATTCCGGAATTTGAAACGAAAAAATTATGGCATCGCTTGCTCCATAACCAAAGCGGCAGTATCCTTCGTTTCCGCATGCTCAACTTCCTCGATGTCGTCGTTTCCACAGTGCCGCTGAAGTTTAAAAAATAACAAAATCATGTACTGATTTACAAAATATTTACAAAATAGTTTACAAACTCACAAAGTTCATGTATACTATCCTTAAAGGTTATGGTACGGATTGCATCGTAGGTATAACCAATTCGAGAGCGTGATGACAAGGACTGCAGGGTAGTAAAAGAGAGGAAACTAGGACAACTCGCCAATGAACCCTTGCAAGAAACGTCCATTGCCTCGCCTGTACCCGTGCAAGAAAAATCGACGTTTTTATTTTGAAAGGGGTAATTTCACATGAACAAGAAAGTATTAGCAGCACTCGTAGCAACTATGGCAGTCGGCGCAACCACAGCATTTGCAGCCAATCCGTTTGTAGACGTACCGTCCGATAGCTGGGCGTATAAATCGGTTGTAGAACTCGCTGACGCTGGTATCATCCAGGGCGTAGACGGCCAGTATTTCCAAGGCGAACGGAATATTACACGCTACGAAGCTGCTGAAATGGTAGCAAAAGCTATGGCTCATCAGGACAAAGCAACTGTTGAACAACGTGCATTAATTAACAAATTAGCTGACGAATATGCTGATGAACTCAATAACCTCGGCGTTCGCGTTTCGGCTCTTGAAAACAAAGTTGGTAACGTAAAACTTTCTGGTGACGCTCGTATTCGTTACATGTACCAAGATAACAAAGATAGCAAAAAAGCAATCGATAACGATGCTTCTTGGTCCTATCGTGTTCGCCTCCGTGCTAATGCACAGGTTAACGACAAAATCGCTGTAACCTATGGCCTCAGCACGAATAACCAGAACTTCAGCAACAACAATGCTGCTTCTGCTGCAGACCCGGATATCTACACATATATTGCTAAAGTAGATGCTCAACTCGGTAAAGACTGGACAGCTAGCGTAGGCCGTACAGATGCTTACGTTATGGGTAATGCCTATGGCTACAACTATGGTGATGTATTCGACCGGGCAGAATTAAAATACAACAATGGTCAAGTTGCTGTAACAGCTGGTTATGGTAAATTTAAAGAAGGCGCAGATTACTTCATTGGTACAACAATTGGTCCAGTTACACTTGATGGTGTAAAAACTGGTTATGGTGAATTAGAATACTTCTTTGGCAATGGCTCTGCTGTAGGCGTATACTACAACAGTTTCAGCCGTGCTGGTGGCAGTGGCACACAAGAAGTTAATGACTTTGCAGAAAAATATATTGATGCAGATAACCTCTGGGGTGCATATGCTTCTGTAAACTTCGGCGAAAAATGGAACCTCTTGGCTAACTATGAAAAGATTAGCAAAGACAACACATATAGCTTAAATTATCTCGATGATACAAAAGTTAATGATCCGGAAGTTTGGATTGGTCAGTTGAAATATGGCAACGCTTCCATGGCTACACCGAAATCTTGGGACATTTGGGTAGAATACATTGATGCAGAAGACGGCGCATTCCTCGGTGGCTCGACGAACTCGTGGCGTTTCGATTCCCGTATGGATAACCTCACGTCTTGGGGCGCAGGTATTGACTACACCATCGCTAAAAACACAATGTTCAGCGTGATGCAGTCCTTCGGCTCGTCCACGAAAGACGGCGACCAAGCAGATCCGGAAGAACAAACAAAAGCACAACTCGTATTCGCATTCTAATCTTCTCCTTTAGAGAAAACAGAATACCCAATACAACAAAAGACCACTCATTTCTGAGTGGCCTTTTTGCGTTTCTCAGGTCGCCCAAAGGCGACCACTACGGAAATGATGGTGTCTATCGTGGTAATGCCGTCATAACGGCTCCCCGTCCAAACGTAATGGTTCCCCACCAAAATGTAGTGACTCCCTTAGGGGAGCCATCAACATTCGATGTCACGATAATGGTGTCTGTATACAATTATTTGCATATATATTTTGCAGCAATGGATGGATAAAACGTTTTTTTACAATACAACCATACGCATAGACTGAGGATTATTTTTATTAAAAATATAGAGAATTTCTTGCGTAGCAAGTCTTATGACTAGCTACTAAAAACGTTTCGAATACAGAATATTATCTATAGTTTTAACGTAAATTTTACAATCTTAATATTGTTTTTTTGACAAATTATGAAAAATACGGTATAATGTTGACCATGTTGTGGTATGGAAACCATTTTTCATAGGTAACAACACGTATAGAGAGCAAGAAATATATAGGCTTCAAGGTAATAAAAGAGAGGAAACTAGGACAGCTCGCCAATGAACCCTTGAAAAATATAGTTTGTTGCTCGCCTGTAACGAAGTAAGACCAAATCTATATTTTTTTTGAAAAGGGGTAATTTTCATGAAATCCAAAGTTTTAGCAGCATTAGTTGCAACTATGGCTGTAGGTGCTACTTGCGCATTCGCAGCAAATCCGTTCGTTGACGTTCCTTCCGACAGCTGGGCATACAAATCCGTTGTAGAACTCGCTGATGCTGGTATCATCCAGGGCGTTGACGGCCAGTACTTCCAGGGCGAACGTAACATCACTCGTTACGAAGCAGCTGAAATGGTTGCAAAAGCTATGGCTCATCAAGACAAAGCTACTGTTGAACAGCGCGCACTCATCAATAAACTCGCTGATGAATATGCTGACGAACTCAACAACCTCGGCGTTCGCGTTTCCGCTCTTGAAAACAAAGTTGGCAATGTAAAACTCTCCGGTGACGCTCGTCTCCGTTATTTATACCAGAACGACCAGAATGGTAAAGGTGGCGTAAATGACGACGCTTCTTGGTCCTACCGTATCCGTCTCCGTGCAGACGCTCAAGTAAACGACAACACTGTTGTTCGTTATGGTATCAGCACAGATAACGTAAGTTTCGCTAACCCCAGTGCTGCTTCTGATAGCGATAATAACCCGTACACGGACCGTGCTGAAGTTGTTACAAAACTCGGCAGTAACGTAACGGCTTCCGTTGGTCGTACAGACGCTTACGTCCTCGGCAACACCTACGGCTACAACTATGGTAACGTATTTGACCGCGCTCAGTTGAAATACGCTAACGATAGCTTCGCTGTGACTGCTGGTTATGGTAAATTTAAAGAATCCAAAGATACTGACATGCTCAATACCAAAACTGGTTATGGCGAAATCGAAGGCTTCTTTGGCAAATCTGCTGTAGGTGCATACTACAACTCCTTCAATGGCAAAGACAGCATTGTTGCTGATGATCTCTGGGGGGCATATGCTTCCTTAGGTCTTGGCCAGAAATGGAATCTCTTAGCAAACTATGAAAACGTTAGCCTTTCTAAAGATAATGCTGTAACTGGTGATGACAGCGCTGATCTCTGGATTGGTAAATTGACATACGGCAAAGCTTCCATGGCTACTCCGAAATCCTGGGATGCATGGGTTGAATATATTGATGCAGAAGCTGGTTCCTACCTTGGTGCTGGCTCCAACTCCTGGCGTTTCGGTCAGATGGACAACATCCAGAGCTGGGGTGCTGGCATTGACTACACCTTCGCTAAAAACGCACAGTTCAACGTTATGCAGTCCTTCGCTTCTTCCACAAAAGATGGTTCTAACCAGGATCCGGAAGAACAGACACGTGCTCAGTTCGTATTCGCATTCTAATTTGGCCGCTTAGCCCAATAGAACGATATATGACTATACAAGACCACTCAGAAATGGGTGGTCTTTTTCTATGCACTAGCCACTATGCGAGACATGTGGTATAGTATTGCAGAGACTATAATAGAGGTGATTATCTTGCGTATCGTCGTTGTCGGTGCAGGAAAATTAGGATATAGTATTGCAGAATTATTATCGAATGAACAATTTGACGTTGTCGTCGTCGACCAAGACGAAGCGCAACTGGAAGCAGTCAAAAACACACTGGACGTGCTCACTATTCAAGCTAACGGGGCAAGCCCGATTACGATGAATGACCCTGACATTAAGGGTGCAGACATTCTCGTTGCCGTAACAGCCGTCGATGAAGTGAATATGGTCGCTTGCATTTTGGCGAAGAAACACGGTATTGCCTATACGGCTGCACGTATTCGGGATATGCAGTTCATGTCCGAAGCGAAAGATTATTTAAAAGAAAATTTTGATATTGACTTGATGTTAAATCCAGAACTGATTACGGCTCATGAAATCAATCGGATTCTCATGACACCGGCAGCGTTAAATGTCGAAGATTTTGCCAATGGCAAAGTCCGTCTTTTTGAAACGAAGTTAGACCGTCATTCGTCGCTCGTCAACGTGCCGTTACAGCATTTAAATGTGCCGCCGTCTATTTTGGTAGGCATGATTTTTCGGGACCATCGCATGATTATCCCACACGGTAATGACCAGCTCTTGCCACACGACAATGTTTATTTTATTGGCGACCCGAAGGCCTTAGAGTCTTTTAGCAAAAAGGCAGTGCAACGTAACCCGAAAGCAGCGGAACGAGTCATGATTATCGGGGCCGGTCGGACAGGGCGATTTTTAGCTCCTATGCTCGACAGCCAAGGAGTGAAAGTAAAGATTTTCGATAAAAATCGCGAACGGTGCCTGGCTGTAGCCGAAAAGTTACACGACGGTATTTCCATTTGCGGGGACGGAGCCGATATTGATTTACTGGAACAAGAAGGTATTGCTGACGCAGATGTGGTCATTTGCCTCACGGACGACGACCGCCTGAATTTGATGCTTGCCTTGATTGCTAAGCATTTAGGCGCGAAGAAGACCATTGTCCGGATTTCGCGTATTGAATACAGTGAGCTCATGGAAAAGGTCGGTGTCGATATTGTCTTGTCGACGCGCCTCTTGTCAGCCAGTGAAATCTTGGCGTTTGCCCGTCGCGGTGGTGTCGTCTCTGTATCGCTCCTCGAAGGAGCCAAAGCCGAAGCAGTAGAAGTCATCGTCCAAGAAGGGGCGCCTGTAGCAGGGAAGAAGTTAATGGATATGCAGTTACCGCGAGAATGTTTGGTCTGCGCTTTTGTGCGCAATGAACAGGCGTTTATCCCTAATGGGCAATCGGTCTTGTTGTCTGGTGACCGGGTCATCCTCTTTGTGGAAACGGCCTTTTCCAAGAAGGTCATGACCTATTTCAAAGGCAGGTAAGATGATGGCGTATCGTGTAATTTGCTTTCTTTGGAGCCCGTTATTAGGGATGAGTGCCCTGGTCTTATCTGGTGTCGTTGCCATGAGTGCCTTGCTGCACGAACCGATAGGGTATTTTTTGCCGTCTCTGGTCTTACTTTATGGAGCCAGCGGTTGGTGCTGGTATGCCGGACGGCGGCATGAACGACAAATTCATATTCCGAGTGCAGCGTGGCTCATGCTCCTCGCTTGGGTCGTCTTGTCCTTGGCCGGCATGCTGCCCTATGCCTTGAGCGGTATGACGACGTGGCTCGATGCGTGGTTTGATGCGGTAGCGACGGTGACGACGACAGGCCTCGTCGTGTGCCCAGCTGTGTACGTGCAGGCCTTGCCGTCTTTCTGGCTTTGGCATAGTGCCCTCGGTTGGTTAGGGGGCTTGCAGTTTTTGGCCTTTGTCGTGACCGTCTTGCCCTTAGTCAGTACGTCCCTGACGATGTCTGTCCAAGGGCGGCAAAATGTATCCTTTAGCCCGATGGTGCATCCCATGCTGGGTCGGACAGCGAAAGTCTTGGCTATCTATGTAGGGATTACGGTCGCAGCTATTCTCTTGTATCTCGCAGCAGGAGCAACGCTCTATGAAGCGGTCGTCCAAGCCGGGTTGACCGTTTCGACGACGGGCGGAATCGGTGTGTTATCACCTGATTCCCTATTCGTAGAGCTGGCGGCACTACTTCCCTTGCTCGTCGTGAGCGGTAATTTCTTGCTCTATCTCAAAGGGGGAGAACGTCGGTCGTTGCGGACGATTTTCACTGATGCAGAATGGCAAGTCATGGCTGGGATTATCATCGTCGCTACAGGTATTGCTGCAGGCCAGCTCTGGCATGACGGAGGCTATACGGCTGCAGGCAGTGCCGTACAAGGATTGTTTCACGTCTTGTCGTTTTTGAGTACGACGGGAATGATGGCTGGGGCTGTATCGTCATGGCCGGAACTCGATAAGGGCGTGCTTTTTATCCTGCCCTTTATGGGAGCCTCCATGGCTTCACTAGCTGGGGGACTACGGGTCATGCGGCTCATTATTCTCTGCAAAATGGCAAAAAATGAATTGAACCGCACCATTCATCCGCACATGGTCATTAGTTTCACTGTCAATGGCCGTGCTGTAGAAACGAACGTCGTTAGTTTCGTTTTGGCGTATTTCTTCTTATTTATGACGACGTACTTCGTTTCGGCTATTATCCTTTCCTTAGCAGGCATTACGCCGCTCCAAGCCTTAGGTATGGCTGTAGGCTGTTTAACCTCTGTCGGGGCGACGGCACCGCTCTTTGGGCTGACGGATATATGGGCCTTGCCCGTGTGGTTCAAGCTCTACAGTACTGTCGTCATGATCGTTGGGCGGATGGAAATTTTTGCCTTATGTATTCTCATCAAGACTGTGCTCCAAGCGGCACGTCGTCCGTGGTAGGAGGGTCGTATGGATATTCGTGTCATTTCCTATGTATTAGGTAAATTATCCTTGGCCTTAGGCTGTACTATCGTCTTGCCTTTAGTGCTGGCCCTCTATGAGGGAGAAGGGAGTATGGGCCCCATTAGCTGGACTATTGTCCTTTGCGTCGTCGTCGGGGTAGGCCTGGTGCGTCATGGCCGCCGTCCTGTGGACAGCCTGACTATTCGCGAAGGCATTGCCATTACGACCCTGGGCTGGGTGCTCGTGACCTTCCTCGGTGCCTTGCCTTATGCTTTAGGCGGCTATTTACCATTGCTTGATAGTATTTTTGAATGTATTTCCGGCTTGTCCGGTACAGGGGCGACAGTCTTCCCGGATATTGAATCTATTCCAGAAAGTATCGTCTTATGGCGTGCTTTAACGCACTGGCTCGGAGGCCTTGGGATTATCGTCATTTTTATTGCTTTATTTCCGCAATTTAGTCGCGGCGTGGTCCACATGTTCAATGCTGAAAGCACAGGGCCGACCAATGACCGGTCCTTGCCGCGCATTAAAGAAACGGCACAGGCTTTATTTCTGGTGTATCTCGTCTTTACGGTCGTCTGCACGGTTGTCCTCATGGCTTGCGGCATGAACTTTGTCATCGCTGTAGACCATGCGTTTGCGACCATTGCGACAGGTGGATTTTCGCCGTATAATACGAGTGTTGCCCATTTCGATAGTCCCGTCATCGAAGGATGGCTGGCCTTTTTCATGATTATTTCGAGTGCCAATATTGGTATGTATATTGCGGCGTGGCAACGAGGCGTTACCGTCATCGTCAAGGATACGGAATTTCGTTGTTATTTGGCTCTCGTCTTTTGCAGTACGCTCTTGATGACGGCAAACTTAGTAGCGGCCCAAGATTGGACGATGGGCTATTCGTTGCGGCAGACCTTTTTCCAGGCTGCAGCTATTTCGTCGTCTACAGGGTACGTGTCTTATGATTTTGAGCAGTGGCCGTCCTTTTCGAAATTAATCTTACTTGTGCTCATGTTCATTGGCGGTTGTGCCGGTTCGACAGCAGGGGGCCTGAAGGTCACGCGGGTCATGCTCCTCTGTAAGACCATCGTCGCCTTAGTGCGGAAGCAACTGCATCCCCAAGGGGTCGTGCAAGTACGCTCCAATGGCGATGACTTTGCAGCAGCAATCTTGTGGGGCGTAGGGCGGTTCTTCTTCGTGTACGTCCTTTTAGATGTCTTGTGGACGGCTATTCTTGTCGTCGACGGCGTACCGATTTTTGATGCAGCCTCTCTGAGTATTTCCGCCATGGGGAGCTGCGGCCCTGGGTTTGGCCTCTTTGGTGCGACGGCGACGTGCGCCCCGCTGCCGCCTGTGAGTAAAGCCGTCATTTCGCTGGCTATGCTCATGGGACGGCTCGAAAGTTTTCCAGTTCTCGTTTTATGTATGCCCTCGTTTTGGCGCAAACACACGTGGTAACGAAGGAGTAACCTTTCATGGATTGTCGGATTATTGCTCAATTTATTGGTAAAATCGCACTCATTCAGGGGGCTGTCTTAGGCATCCCCCTGCTTTTGGCGTGGGCTTACGGCGAAGCTATGGGCATCGTCTTTCTCGAAGCGATTGCCTTAAATTGGGTCGTTGGCGGGTTCTTTTGGCAGTATGGCCGCAAGCGGATGCGTACGCTCAATCTCCGCGAAGGCATTGCCATTACAGGGCTCGGCTGGCTGGCAGCGACGATTCTGGCTATGTTCCCATACTATTTGAGCGGTTTCTTAGGACCCTTAGATAGCTTATTTGAAAGTATTTCCGGCTTTACCGGTACAGGGGCGACGGTCATTACGGACATTGAAGTACTGCCGCAGAGTCTCTTATTATGGCGCAGTATGACCCACTGGCTCGGCGGCCTCGGTATTCTCGTTATTTTCGTCGCCCTCTTGCCCGAGTCCGGTCAATTTTGGTCGTCTATGTATCAAGCGGAAATGACTGGGCCTACGCGCGAACGGATTTTGCCGCGCCTCGGTGTCATGACGCGCGTCCTCTTTCTCATGTATATGGGGGCTACGGTAGCAGCCGGGATTATTTTCATCCTTTGCGGCATGGAGTGGCTCAGTGCAGTCAATCATGCCTTGTCGACGGTCTCAGCTGGTGGCTTTTCGACGTATAATGCCAGTGCCGCTCATTTTGAAAGCGTTGCCGTCGAATGTTGGATGACTTTCTTCATGGTTTTAACAGGGGGCAATTTTAATTTATATTTCCAAATATATAAAAAAGGATGGGCACCGCTTCGCCATAATACGGAATTTAAAGCGTATGTGTCCATCCTCGTCGTCTGTACTCTATTGATTTCTCTAAATTTGTTAGCTGCCTTTCCTATATCTCTAGGGGAGGCTTTGCGCTACGGGTCTTTTCAGGTCGCATCCATTGCGACGACAGGTCTTGTGTCTGCAGACTTTGACCAGTGGCCGAGCTTTTCGAAATTATTGCTTCTTCTCTTAATGATGATGGGAGGGTGCGCCGGGTCGACTGCAGCTGGCCTAAAGATTTCGCGCGTCCTCATTTTATGCCGTACCTTGTGGGCACTCGTCGAAAAAAGCTTGCATCCACGCATGGTCCTCGACGTGCGCATGAACGGCAAACAGCTCAGTATGGTTACGATTCGCCAAGTGTTCCAGTTCTTTTTCTTGTATATAGCCTTTATCTTTATCTGGGCACTGCTCCTCATCAGCGATGGCGTATCGGTCTTCGATGCCTTTGGCATTAGCATTTCGACAATGGGCTGTATTGGCCCGGCCTTTGGCATTACAGGGGCGACGGAAACCTATGCCGGCTTATCGGCCTTTTCTAAAGGCATCCTCTGCGTTTCCATGCTTTTAGGGCGGCTCGAAATGCTGACCTTCCTTGTCATGTTAAAGAAAGATTTCTGGACGTCCAAGAGCGCGTGGTAATTAGAGTTCGTCTAATTGCAGCATGTCCCGCTGATACTGCTCTTGAATGGTCGTGCTGACGTACGTGTTGGCCTTCGGGAAGAGGGACGTACCGAGACGACGGAGGGGCATGACGCCCATTAAGGAATTGGATACGAAACATTCATCATAATCGAGGATGTCTGACGGATAAATGATTTTTTCCTGCACGTCCCAGTTCTGCATAATATACGAGCGCATAATGCCGTTTAACAGGCCGCACTGGACCGGCGGTGTAACGATGAGTTGTTGTCTGGCAAAGAAGATATTCGTCGTCGTTCCTTCTGTAATTTGCCCTTTCATGTTGCAAAAAATAAATTCATCTAAGCCGCTTTGGACAGCGTGCCGTTTTTCTAAGATACAATCGCCGTAATTTAACGTCTTGTAGAACGTAAGCATAGACGTTTCATTACGGCGAATTTCACTAAATTGGGCTGTAAAGCCTTTGGCGTACTTCGCCGTCGTATAGGGATTAGGCCGAGCCGTAATGACGATGTTCTTCGGCGTAACGATGAGCTTTAAGGCCGTGTGTTTGGACGAATGGTTGCGAATGTATAAGGAAATTTCGTCACGCAAAATGCCTTCGTCGTAGTAAATTTGCAAAAATTCTAAGGCTCGTTTTAAACGGTTCAAATGGGCTGATAGTAAAATGGGATGGCCTTGTTCGACAGCAATCGTTTCAAAGGCGCCGAGGCCGAATTGAAAGCCGTCATCAGCAATTAAGGGATTCATAACTAACCTCCTTTAGTGCAAGGCGTAGAGCAGGGCCTTGGCTTTTTGCATCGTTTCATTATATTCTGCTATTGGATCCGATTCGCTCGTAATGCCGCCGCCAACGCCGATTTGATACGTACCGTTTTGATGGACCGCTGTACGAATGACGATGTTAAAATCGCAGTCGCCATCGAGGGTCATGTAGCCAATAGAGCCTGTATAGAGGCCGCGGCGGCACCGTTCGAGTTCGTCAATGATTTCCATAGCCCGATATTTCGGTGCCCCTGTAATGGAGCCGCCTGGGAACATAGCCTGCAGAGCATCCATGACGGTGACGCCGTCTTTCAGCTTGCCTTGGACCGTAGCTACGAGGTGAAAGACCGTGGCGTAATCTTCGATGGCAAAGAGTTCCGGCACGACGACAGAGCCAGGGTCGCAGACCTTATTCATATCATTTCGTTCGAGGTCGACGATCATTAAGAGTTCACTCTTATCTTTTTCGGAATCGGCTAATTCCTGCCGTAATGCCGCATCTAACGCCGGTGTCGTGCCGCGCGGCCGCGTGCCTTTAATCGGCCGTGTTTCTAAGAGGCCGTTGTGGATTTGCAAGAACCGTTCCATAGAGGCGCAAATGAATTGACCATCGCGGTAATTTAAGTACGCACTAAAGGGAGCGGGATTATCATTATGGAGCCGCGTAAAGAGGGAGAACGGCTGGACTGGGCTCGTCACGGTGAGACGCTGCGTCAAATTAGCAATATAGACATCACCGGCGATGATATAATCGATGAGCTGCTGTACGGTCGCTTCGTATTCGTGCGGCGTGTATTGCCGCGTCATGTGGAAACCTTCTAAGAGGGAAAGACGGTCTGGCTGGAGGGGCAATTTTAAATATTGCTGAAGTTTGCGGACAACGCGTTGTAAGAGCTGGTCTGCGTCTTCTGTTTCGCCATTAGCAATGAAATGGACTTCGTGAGTTACGTTGTTTTCAATGACGAAGAGGTCGTAAAAGACGAGGCGTGCATCGGCCATATTGATGTCTTTGGCGTGGCGCGACGGAATGCCAAGCCGTTCGCGGCCATAATCATAGGAGAAATAGCCGACAGCTCCAGAGACGATAGGAAACGCCGTGTCGTTATCGTCGTGATGAGTGTTTAAATAGGCATTTACTGTATCGGCAAATGCTGCATGCTGGTCAATCATGCCATTGACGCGGACGACGTTGCCATCGGCTTCAATCGTATGATACGGCACGGCCGCAATAATCGTGTACCGGCCTAAGCCATTGACTAAGGACGAATCGAGAATGGCTGTGCCTTGCTGGGCTGCAAAATAAGGAAATATATCTGCCGCTGAAACGGCTAGTGGAGACGCGATGATGCGTCTTTTTTTGTTACTTGCCATGGAAGAAAGGCTCCTTTCGTTCTGCTATATTGCAGAAATTGCGGAGCATATCGTGACCATGCTCCGTCAGTACAGCTTCGGGATGAAACTGTACGCCATAGAGGGGATAGGTACGATGGGAAATGGCCATGACGACGCCGTCCGCACTCGTCGCATCTATGCGGTACGATGGTGGCAGCGTGTGGCGTGCTAAGGCTAAGGAATGATACCGCGTGACCTTGAGGCCTTGGGGGAGTCCCGTAAATAAGCCTGTGCCGTTATGCGTAATAGGCGTGACTTTTCCGTGCATCGGTAGCGTTCCTTTCGTGACCGTTGCGCCAGCTGTATAGGCTAAGACTTGAAAGCCTAAGCAAACACCGAGAATGGGAACCGATTTCCCTAGACACTGAACTGTGTCAATGCAAAGCTGGGCATCCTCTGGGCGTTTCGGGCCAGGCGAGAGGATGATTCCCGTCGGTTTCATGGCACGAATATCGTCGAGAGTCAGCGTATCAACGCGGCGCGTGATGACATCGCGGCCTATCTCTTCTATATATGCATGAATAGTATAAACAAAGCTGTCAAAGTTATCAAGGATTAAATACATGTTGTTCTCCTTTCGGGCAAAAAAATAGGGATAACGCCACGGTATGATACCGCAGTCGTTATCCCTAAGGTCCGTAATCTGCTTCCTTAGTATATCATAAAGAAAGGGGCGGGCAAAGCTATTTTGCTGAATCTTCCGTTTCTTCACGGCGCCGTACTTGTTCCATTTGAGCATACGAGAAAACACCGCTTCTGCCGATGAGGATGTAGTAGAGCGGAATGCCGACGAGGGCGACGATAGCACCGGCAAAATAGATGCTCGTAAAGCCGTATGCCGGCACGAGGAAGCCTAAGAGGTACGGCCCAATACCGACACCGAAATCGACGAAAATAAAGAACGTCGACGTCGCCAGGCCAATGTGGTCTTCGTGGACGCCGTGAATGGCAAGAGCCTGTCCGGCAGACGTAACCGTACTATAGCTGAGGCCTAAGAGAATGCCGCCTAACGCAAAGAGTACATCGATGGTCGCAAAACCGACGGTGAGCATGCACAGGGCTAAGATGATGAGGGTCGGATACATGACGACGTCACCACCATGATGGTCTAAGAAGCGGCCAATAATAGGACGGCTAAAGAGGGACGTAATGGCATAAGCCATGAAGAAAATACTCCCGGCTAAGAGGAGCCCTAACGTATCCGTATAGGCTCCCATAAAGCTTAAGACCGTAGAATAACAAATCGACTTGCCTAAGAAGGGCCCTAAAGCCGACGCGAGCGTTACAGACGAAATAAATCGGTAAGGCTGCTAAATAGATGAGCGTCCCTAAGAGCAATAATTTTTTTCGCCCTAACACATCGATAACGTGGCCTGTGACGATGCGCGCCGACAAGGCTCCAATAATGAAAATCCCAGACGCTAGGCCGGCATCACTAATGGATGTCTGCCACGTAGCAATGGCGTATTTCGTCGACCAAAGCATGAGCTGAAAGTTGGTGTTTTTTCTCCGCTTAAGGTCTTGCATCACGTCATGTCCTTTGCTATACTATGGGTATAAAAATAGTTGATTAAGTCAACAAATATTTTCTGAAGGGGGAAGACCCTATGGATTATGCAAAGATTGGCTATCATTTTGGCCTCTTAAACCGCCGCTCTCAAGCGTATATTACGTATGCTTGCAAGCCGTGGCGATTATCGTACTCAGAATACGTTGTTTTGCATGCCTTGTACAGCCGTGACGGTTGTAGTCAAGATGAGCTCGTCAAAGGCTTGACAGCGGATAAAGGGTTGGTTGCCAGAACGACGAAAACCTTGGCAGAAAAAGGGTTTATCCTGCGCCAACAAGATGCAGTGGACAAACGGCTGCGCCGTCTCTATGTGACAGCCAAAGGACTGGCCTTGCAGCCGCAGTTAGAGCAGATTTTGCAGTGCTGGATTGAGACGATTACAGCTGGTATGGATAAGGCCAAGCAGGAGCAAACTTTTCAGTGCTTATCTGCTGTTGCAGAAAAAGCGGCGACCCTCGATATTACGACGATTTATCCAGAAAGGAAGGATTGGAATGATACGAAATAAACTAACCGTTGCCCTGGTCATGACGGCACTGGCTGCAAGCCTCGTCCTCAGCGGTTGCGGCAATAAAGAAGCAGCGGCGGAACCGGCGCAGCTCGTGAAGACGACTCAAGTGGGCGCAAAAAGCGGCGATGCCGAAGGAGTATACTCCGGTACGGTTAAAGGGCGGTATGAAAGCAATTTAGCCTTCCAAGCAGGAGGGCGTATTACGGCGCGCAACGTCCAGCTCGGCAGTGTTGTGCACCAAGGGGATGTCTTGATGACGGTCAATCCCCAAGACGTAACGCAAGCCGTCAACCAAGCTGCAGCTCAAGCTAGTGCGGCAAAAGCGCAGTTAGAATTAGCCCAGTCTAATTTAGCGCGCTATCAAGCCTTGTACAGTCAAGATGCGGTCAGTGCGTCCGCTCTCGACCAATACCAGACGGCTTACAATCAGGCTGTAGCTCAATATAACCAAGCCAATGCGGCCGTCCAAGCGCAGCAGAACCAATTATCGTATACGTCCTTGACGGCTGATGCAGACGGTGTCATTTCGACAGTCAATGCCGAAGTGGGCCAAGTCGTCGGCGCTGGTACACCGGTCCTGACCCTGGTCCACTCGGGCGATTTAGAAGTACAAATCAACGTGCCGGAAAACCACGTCCAAGATTTCCCCATGGGGAAAGACGTGTCCATCTCCTTCTGGGCTCTCCAGAATCAAACCGTGAACGGTACAGTCCGCGAAGTATCGCCTATGGCTGACCCAGCGTCACGGACGTATAAAGTCAGTATTTCCCTGCCCAATCCACCGCAAGGCATGCAGCTCGGCATGACGGCAAGCGTGACCAATGCGTCGCCTGATGCTAATAAAAATACGACCTACGTCCTGCCCCTTAGTGCGATTTACCAAACAGGAGACAAGCCCCAAGTCTGGGTCGTGGGCAAAGACAAGACCTTATCCCTCAAAGACGTGACCGTCACGGACTTTGGCAATAATACGGTCCAAGTCGGGGGGCTCTCAGCTGGTGACATCGTCGTCACGGCTGGCGTGCAGCTCCTCCACGAAGGAGAAACAGTACGAACAGAAGGTGATGAATAATGCATAACTTAACGGAACTGGCCCTGAAAAATAAAGTCCTGGTCTGGTATTTTATCGTTATCATCGCCATTGCCGGTGTCTTTTCGTATATGAAATTAGGCCGTGCGGAAGACCCGTCGTACAATGTGCGGACTATGGTCGTCACCGTCGCCTGGCCTGGTGCATCGGCGCAACAGATGCAAGAGCAAGTCGTCGATAAAATCGAACAGAAACTCCAAGATACGCAGGATTTAGATTATTTAAAAAGCTTTTCCCGCCCAGGAGAAGCAGCGATTTACGTCAATTTAAATGACCAAATGGATGCGAAAGAACTGCGCAACCGTTGGCATGACGTGCGTAACCTCGTAGAAGACATGAAGAAGGATTTGCCTGAAGGCGTGTACGGCCCGTACTACAACGACCGGTTTGACGACGTGTACGGCTCTATTTACGCCCTCACTGGCGACGGCTATTCGTACGAAGAGTTGCGGCAAAAGGCCGAAAAGATTCGCCGTATGATGCTCGATGTGCCTGATGTGAGCAAAGTCGAACTCGTTGGCGACCAAAGCGAAAAGATTTACATTGAAGTAGCCAATGCTAAACTGGCAGAACTAGGGATTTCACCGACAGCTGTGGCCGATGCCGTAAAAGGCCAAAATGCTATGACTCCGTCGGGCATGATTGACACCCAGTCCGATAACGTATATTTGCGGATTTCCGGTGTCTTTGAAAACGTCGATGCCATCAAGAATTTACCCATTAACGCCAATGGCAAAGTCTTCCGCCTCGGCGATATTGCCACGGTCGAACGGCGTTATACGGAGCCGTCAGACCCGAAGATGTTCTACAACGGCAAACCGGCTGTCGGCATTGCCGTCTCCATGAAGAGCGGCGGCAATATTTTGGACCTCGGCACGAATTTGGAAAAACTCCAGACCTCTGTCAAAAGCGACCTCCCGGCAGGCATGGAAATCCACCAAGTCTCAGACCAGCCGAAAGTCGTCAAGAACTCTATTAGCGATTTCGTCGATACCCTCCGTGATGCAGTCATTATCGTCCTCGTCGTCAGCTTCTTGAGCTTAGGCTTGCGCACAGGCCTCGTCGTTGCCTTTTGTATTCCTCTCGTCTTAGCCGGTGTCTTTTGCGTCATGGAAGTAGCGGGCATTGACCTGCAAAAGGTTTCCCTTGGGGCCTTGATCATCGCCTTAGGCCTCCTTGTCGATGATGCTATTATTGCCGTCGAAATGATGAGCGTCCAACTAGAGAAGGGACTCAATCGCTTTGATGCGGCGTGCTATGCCTTTAAGGCTACAGCCAAACCAATGCTCACTGGGACACTTGTTACGAGTGCCGGGTTTATTCCCGTAGCTTTTGCCGATGGCGCAGCTTCTGAATTTTGCCGTTCCTTATTCCCAGTTATCTTGTCGGCCCTCTTGATTTCATGGATTGTATCCGTCATGGTAGCACCGCTTTTTGGCTACTATTTAATCAAGATTAAAAAGGATAAAATCGAAAAAGACCCGTATGATAATCGGTTCTATCGCTTTTTTAGAAAAGTCTTGACTTGGTGCCTGACCCATCGCGTCATCGTCATCGGCGGCACAGCAGCCTTATTCGTTTTCTCTGTAGGCTTGATGAAATTCATTCCTCAAGAATTTTTCCCACCGTCCTTGCGCCCGGAAATCATCGTCGAAATGACCTTGCCTGAAGGCTCGTCTATGCAGGCAACGCAGGCAGAAGCGGCTAAATTGTCTCAGTATTTAGATACACAAAAGGATAAGATGGACGGTTATTCTTATTACGTTGGCGAAGGGGCACCGCGGTTCGTCTTGACCCTGGAACCCGTACTCCCAGCCAATAACTACGCCCAGTTCGTCGTCGTTGCTAAAGATGTATCGGAACGAGAATCACTGACTCAATTGATTCAAAAACAGCTGGCCGACACACAACCGAATGTGCGCGTCAATATTAAGAATATTCCTTTAGGGCCGCCGTCGGATTATCCCATTATGTTGCGCGTGTCCGGCTATGACGTAGATAAAGTCAAAGGCTATGCTCAGCAAATTGCCAAAAAAGTAAGTGAAGACCCGAATACGGAAAATGTCTTCCTCAACTGGGAACAAAAGAGCAAGGTCATGCATCTTGAATTAGACCAAGATAAGCTCCGCGCTATGGGCCTTTCCGGGACGGATGTGGCCAAGACGCTCTATACAGAATTGTCTGGCGCGACTATTGCCGAATACTACGCAGCCGATAAGACCATTGGTATTCAGCTGCGGCTCCAAGATAATGACCGTAATGACTTGTCGAAAATCAAGAATATTCCTATTTATATCGGAACAGGCTATGTGCCTCTTGACCAAGTGGCGAAGATTTCCTATGCTGCTGAAGATGGGCTCATTTGGCGGCGCGATTTGAAGCCGACTATTACAGTCGAAGGGAATATTAAGAGCGGCACGGCTAATGATGCGACCCAGAAAGCGTATGATTCTATCCAAGAGATTCGCGATTCCATGCCTTTTGGCTACACTGTCGAAGTGGACGGGGCTCTGGAAAACAGCCAGAAATCGCTGAAGTATCTCTTAGGGCCTGTGCCGGTCATGATTCTCCTCATTATGACGCTCCTCATGTTCCAACTGCGAAATGTATCACAAATGGTCTTGACCTTGATTACGGCTCCTATGGGCTTGATTGGTGTGGCTATTGGTATGCTCCTCTTTGGGAAGTCTTTGGGCTTTGTGGCGTACTTAGGCATTCTTGCCTTGGGCGGCATGATTATCCGTAATTCCGTCATCCTCATTGACCAAATCAAGAAGCATATGGAGGCTGGCGAAGACCCGTGGCATGCGGTCATTGATTCGGCAGTGTTGCGGTTTAGACCGATTATGCTTACGGCAGCTGCGGCTATTTTAGGGATGCTGCCCTTGATGCGCAATATCTTTTTTGGCCCTATGGCTGTGGCTATTGCTAGCGGCTTATTGGTGGCAACGGTGTTGACGTTGCTCGTGTTGCCGACGATGTATGCGGCATGGTATAAAATTAAAAAAACAGAATAACATATGCAAGAGGCGAAAGGCTACCTATGCCGTAAAACAGCAACCCCTAATTATTTACGGGATTATTCCGACGCTTCAGTCGGCGAGTGCGTCTTTTGGCAAGGTTTATGCGGCGTATGGCGGTATTTTCATTGTTCTTTCTATTTTGTGTGGGGGGGGGGGAAAATCGACGGTACTGTACCGGATACGTATGACCTCATCGGTGGTCTCGTGGCACTGATCGGCGTGGCTATCATCATGTATGCACCGCGTGGGTAAATATGGTACAATATGCCCTTAATATCTATTAAACGGCTTCAATACTATGGTTTTTAACTCATTTTATTCTTTTCTGACCACATAATGACCACTATTTTCTTTCTTTTTTTTCTGGCTCCATTTTTTCACCTGCTAAATTTAAAAAAGATAACATTTCATTTGTATTGTTGCCATATTCATGGGTATAAATTTTCAATGTCGTTTCTGGGGAACTATGTCCCATTCGTTTTGATACTAGTGTTATATCTTGATGATTCGCAATTAAAAGAGATGCGTGAGAATGTCGTAAGTCATAAGTGCGTATCTCTTTAACCCCAGACATTTTTATATGCCTTCTTAACTTTCTTAAAATAGTTTTGTTATTCGTAGGGAATATACGTTTTGATATTCCTGATTTTTTACAGTATGCTATATATTCAGAAAGTTCTGCAAGTAAAAACTCCGGAATGGCTATCGTTCGTATAGAATAATCATTTTTTGGTGGCGTAAGGTAACCATGGTATAATTCCCCATCTACTTCGGGGTCATAATGATAAGATTTAGTTATATGTATTACGCCTTTTTGTAAATCTATATCATGAATGGAAAGTCCTGTTATTTCACAAGGACGCATACCAGTAAAATATATTATCTTATATATCAAAGCGTCAAAAGATTTAGGGTCAAAACTACTACAGAATTTATTTAACTCCTCAATAGTCCATATTTGATACGCCGTTTTTCGTTTTAATGAGCCTATTGATTCTGATTCCGTTACTGGGTTATATCGGATATGGTAATATTTTTTGGCGAAATTAAAAAGCGAAGATAGTCTGCCGTTTACTAGCTTTAAAGTGGTATCTGCAAGGTTCTTTTCTTTAAGAAAGTTATCATGCCAATCCATAATCCTTTTTACCGTTATATCATTTAGTTTGCTCCCTTTAAAAAAAGGAACTATATATAATTTGATTTGTGTTTTTGCAGTATCATAAGATGATTTGCGAATAGTTTTTTTCTTATGCAGCAAGTACCGTTCTATGAGTTTATCTATAGTAATATTATCAGAACCTTTTTGTTCTTCTATAAAGTCGTGCTCATATTTGAGTGCGTCTTTTTTTAGTTTAAAACCTCGCTTTGTGGTTTGTCTGCGTTTTCCGGTATAGTCTTTATACCAGAACTTGACGTACCACGTTTTTTTTACTTTATCGAAATATGCTGGCATTTGAATCACCTCATAAAAAAAAATATAACAAGAGTGTTATTGACATATTATAACATATATGTTATAATACAATTAAAGAAAAGGAGTGTTAAACGTGCCAGAATTATGTAGATTTAATAATATTATTTTAAAAATGCTTTACAAAGATAACGAAAAACATCATAAACCACATTTTCATGCACGCTATGGAGAGTATGAAGCATCTATTGGAATTGATGGAGAAATACTTGCAGGAAGGATGCCTGCAAAGCAATTAAAGCTCATACAGGCGTGGGCTATTTTACGGGAAGAAGTTCTTTATGAAGCTTGGACTAATGCCGTACAAGGTAAACCTTTTAATAAAATTGAACCGTTGCACTAGGGAGGTAATACTTATGTATACTGTTGATGATGTTGTATATGCTGGAAATCCGGAACCTATTTTAAAAGTAACAGGAGTAAAAGTATTGGACGGATACAATTTATTAGTACGTTTCAATGATGGGCAATCGAAAGTTTTCGATTGCCGGTCGTTGCTTGATGAAGAAGTTTTTCAGCCACTAAAAGATATAGAAGTATTTAAGACTGTATATATTGATTATGGTGTATTGACTTGGTGCGATGGGGATATAGATATTTCGCCAGATTATGTATATAAACACGGTACAGACGTTGCAGAGGTAACCGAACATGTCGGATAAATGTACTGCAATCATAGACCGTATTATTGAACTTAGGAAAAATCAAAAGATGACCCAAAAAGATTTAGCAAAAGCAGCATGTCTTATGCAACCAGCCGTTGCTAGATTGGAAAATAAAACGGCGGTTCCTAAGTTAGATACATTGTTGAAGGTCTTAGAACCATTAGGCCAGACTATAGAAATAGTCCCAATTCGACCCACAGTCAAAAAATAGAATATATGTTCAACTAAGTGGTGAAAAATATGCACCTGTTTTTGACGACAGGTGCTTTTTGTTAGTAGTTTCTACCTAAGAGATTTCCTATCACGGCTCCAACAACTCCAGCGGTATATGTTTGTCTCGTTTGTACATCTTCTTTATGTTTTGCCTTCTTTTCGTCTTCCTGTTTATTCTTTTTATATTCTTCAAGCTTTGCGTCTCTATCTACCATAGGGGCAACTTTTACATATAAAGCATAGCCAAGGGTATCCGGAAGTATATCTCCTGTGTCATGGTTATATATTTGTTGAGGCGATGAACTATTAAACGGATAACGGTATATATCGTATGTTGTTAATGTCTTTTTAGTAAAATTTAGAGTTGCCTTCATTACGTCATCATATTTTTGTGCTGGTTCCGTCACTCGTACATAAAATTCTGCTGTATCGGTAGAAGGTTCATATTTCATAGTATCCGTATTTACATACGCAGTCATTTCAGAACTCGAACCAATCCAATACCAACTCTTTGCATTGAATTCACTTGCGAAAGCACTCGAAGCCATTACCAATAGGAAAAATAACAAACAACATATCTTTTTCATATATTACATCTCCTTACTTAATTAATGCTTTGATGCCGTCTGTAATTTCAGAGGTAGGCGTATCAGGATAAATAGGGGAAGGTTTTACAGCACCGTTTAATTTTTCAGGCTTTTTCCCATACTCTTTATAAATTTCTTCATTTAAGACGACAACAGTATTATTAGCATAGTCTATTTTTAACTTAGCAATGTTCTTTGTATTTTCCCCATTGTTTAGTAAAATCAAAGAAACTGTTGCTATTTGTGTTTTAGGATTGTATTGCAGGGTATTCTTGTCAGCATAACAGGTAAATTCTACCGACTCGTAAACAGGTTGCCAACTCGGTTCTATTTTTATTTCCTGCGATTGATTAGCTGCAAGGGCGGTTGAACAAAGCAGAGATGACAGAAGTAAAGAACAAACTAATTTTTTCATTATAATTCTCCTTTCAACGAAAAAGACATATAGCACAGATGATTGACATCGCTGCAAGCTACACGATTATACTCCTATGCATCTTCGTGAGTCCACGAAATAGATACCGTATGATATAATGTAGACAAAAAGGCGGTGATATCATGTCGGATAAATCGGTAAACTGTACTATCGGCATTGATAATTTTAAAGCATCTACGAGTAAAGCTAATTTTTCTACTTACGACAATGAACTTACTGTTACATTTTATTTTGTAGGAAATGAGCGTCCGCAAGATAGCTTTAAACGATTCCTTGATAGATTAGAAATAGCATGTAAAGAAGAGTCCATAACAGGGGAAAGAAACGGGTGAGTAGATGGAAAACTATATAGCCTTATTACTCTTGATAGTTCCGGGCTTTGTGGCTCGTAAGATATACAAGCAGACAACAGACATACGAGACGATTTAAGCCAATTCGAGGAAAGCTTATACTGTCTACTTAACAGTACGATAATCACGGCCATAGCAGCGAGTATATTGTATTTCAGAGGCTATAGGCCTCTTACAATCAATGCTTTATATGGGAATATCCAATTTATCGCCGTATATGCTGCATTGGTCTTTGTGTTAAGTATCGTTTTAGGCTTTACAATAAAACCTGCATTGTGTCTGTACAACAAACTTATAAATATATGTCGTGGTAAAAGTTCCGACGATATAGTTATATCCAAGACCATCTTTGATATGGCCTTTAATGATGGAAAAACTCATCTAGTAGAGGTATATAAAGATGGAAAGTTTTTAGGTCGTGGCGTATTGTCGGCCAACGTTGAAAAATATAAAGAATTATATCTTGAAGACGTGGAAGAAGAATACGCCGATTTATTGCAAACAGTAGGGAGTAATCATCTGCCGTACATAGGAACATATATTGATGGTAAAACCGGGCTAGTTATAAAAGAGATAGATACTAATGCTTAGACGGTTTAGGTTGCTGGCGTTGTTCATTTGTTTTACGTAACCAGTCTTTTCCGGTAGTACTACTCGTTTGGTCAAAGAGTGTTCCTTTACGTATAGATGTATTTTTCCCATCCCATACAGGTTGCTTTTTATCCATCACATTCCAGCTCCTTTCTAAAAAGACCATTTTCGCAATGCCACGAAAATGGTTTCTAGAGGATTTCGTTTCCGGCACTAAAGGTGCAGAAAGTAATATAAAAGATATTGTAATTGCAATGTGCATATTTTGCACATTGCTTCGCAAGTACAACGAAAGGGTGATATTATGAAAGATACTCCAATAAGCCGCCAAATTGGCATATTAGAAGCCTCGACATTCGCTACTGCAACAGACAGACGGATGACAGTAACGTTTTTCTTTTTTACAAATGAAAATCCAATGGATGCGTTCAAGCGATTCTATGACCGCCTCAATGAAGTTTGTAAAGAAGAATCTGTTTCGCAACCTCTACCGCAATTTGAATCGGAACAGAAATGACAAGTCTTCTACAGTCAGAAGAACAACACGCAGTAAGTCATAATTTAACTTCATCGTTCACCCAGACAGTCGAGAGACTGTCTTTTTTAGTATCTGCGGCGGCTTTCAACGACCTTGCCAATGATTTGGACAGGGAGTTCCATGATTTCTTGATTGGTGTAGAAGTGAGGAGCGTATACCGTCGGATTGTAGCCATAGAGTACAATACCTTCTTTGGTCTTTTTGACTTGCTTGACCGTAGCCTCGGAGCCGTTGATAAGGATAATGGCTATATCGCCTGACTCTACATCGGGCTGCTGTTTAACGATGACGATGTCGCCTTCCTCGAAGCGTGGTGTCATGGATTCGCCTTTGATACGAAGAGCAAAGAACTTCCCAGTTCGTGACAGCTGGGGGGTTATTTCTTCGTATCCGAGGATGTCCGTGATAGCTTCGATAGGCACGCCAGCGACGACAGAGCCGAGAACAGGGATTTTCACGCCTTGACTAGAGGATAATGACGCCTCTTGCGTATTTCCTACAAGCTCATCTACTGAGACCTTTAAGAGACTAGCTATTTTTATAAGCATGGTAGGGTCGGGACTAGATTTATCAGTTTCCCAACGTGCCACCGCCTGTTGGGTTACGCCTAACTGCCTAGCAAGCCCGGATTGGGTATAATCCTGCTGAGCCCTTAGCCGTTTGAGTTGTTTGCTAAGCATGTTAATTCCTCCTACCTATATTCTACAATTAAACGTTGTAAAAATAAAACAATTATTTTGAGTAAAACTATTTACAAATACAATTAAACATTGTATAATATAAACAACAAAAGATAGTAATACAAAGGAGGTGAAAAAATGAAAAATCTATTAAGTAGATGTAGAGGACAACGTACTCAAACCGAAATGGCGAAAAAGTACGGCGTTACTCAGCAGGCTTGGAGTAAGTGGGAAAGCGGTGAAAACACGCCTCCGCCATCTGTTATGCTTGAGATGGAAAAAGACTTTGGTGTCCCGATGGAGGATATTTTTTTTACTACTTTTAAACAACAAAATATTGTTAAAAGAGCTTGATAAACAATCGAAGTGAGTAAAATGACGGAAAAGGAAGTACAAGAATATTGCGACTTCATGTGCAACCCGGAAAACATTCAGAACTGTTCTGAATGCCCAAACAATAGGGAAATGGGCGGCAACGGTCAATATCCCTGCGGACAATACAACTGCTGGGTAAGCGTCCATTGCTTCCCAGAAGATTACAACAATTAGAGGGAGGTGAGTAGGTGGAAAGAGTTAGGTATTGGTGGCAGGTAGTTTATTAGTGCTAAACCTATTGCTACTAGGCCTACAAGTATTGAAATTGAACCAATAATGGTTGCTCTATATGACTTCATAAACGAGTCAATCAAAAAATGAAAGTGTGGCGACTAGATGAACAAATTAAAAGAGTTCTGGAATGACCCTGAAAAGTTAAGCATTACGGCTATCGTCCTTTCTATTATTGCTGTTGTCCTTGCGATTGTAGGGCATTAGTGAAAGACAGATAGGAGCATTAGCCAGAAGGAGTATATCAATCCTCTCAAAAAGTCGGACGATGTTACGGAAATTATGATAGCCAGGATGGATATGGAAATAGCTGTTCTGGAGTACAAAAGAGGCTTATCAAGATAATGATAGTCTTCTAAAAAATTATATCCTGCATCGTCGATGGTAAACATGTCTGTATCTTGGTCAATCAGTTGACCGCGTACGTTTTTGGGGGCGGAGGTTTGACGGATGTATTTCCATCCAAGCAAAAATGAAATGTCTTGTTTGGAATATCCTTTTTGATGAAGTTCCTTTCTAGTAATTGTTTTTCTTGATTGAAGTATTTTTAAGAAACGTTTGATTTCTGGATTACTCATGATGATTCGCTCCTTTACGTGTATTTAGTACATCGTAGCAAGAGCAAGAAAGTGAGTCAATCGAACAAATAGGAAAAATAAATTTCCTGTAATTAGTTTACAACAAAAAGTGGTCAGAAAAAATTAGGGCTTTTTTGACAGAAGCCCATATAAGGAGGTGAAAAAATTGACACTCAGCGAACAGAGAAGAGAGCAACGAATCATAGCCGCTATGGTGGGTGTAGCCATCCAACGTAGTGGCAGAAAAATCGGTGATATTTCCAAAGGGTGTGGCATTTCCTCATCCGCCTTGTACTACGCAAGGGACGGCAAGAAAGATGTCCCAGTAAAGGCAAGCCGCAGTTTTTCCGGCTTGAACCTCATAGCCGCTGCGAGCGTGGCGGTGCGGTGTACTGGCTTGTATAGCTTGTTCCGGTACCGTTTTAGTGACCGCCACGTATTGGCTAGAGTCGTAGAGCTGCAACATTACGACAAGCTTGCAGACGAGGCGACGAATGCCATGCCGGAGCTGTTATTCAACAAAAACAGTCGTCAGGATTTGACGGCTGAAGACGAAATGCAGTTGGAAGATATGGCTATTAAATTAGCTGACCGTATGAATTGTACTTGGAACTTGCTTATGGAGCTTGATTCTAGGTACGAACTGAATTTGACAAAAATTTTTGATGAGCAAAATAAAAAGGCCGCCTGCTTAGCAAAGCAGACGACCTAACATAAATAACCCATCTGTATTCTACCACGGAGGTGGTGGTTGTGCAAGAAAAAAACAAAGAACGTCGTGAATGGATGGATGTAAACGACGTTTCGGAATATTTCCAATGCTCGAAGAGTAAGGCATATAAAGTCATTGCCCAGCTTAATAAAGAGCTAAAGGAAAAAAGATATATCTGCATCCACGGCAAAGTAAGCCGTAAATATTTCATGGAAAGGGTGTACGGATATTATGATTAGACAACGTAAGAATGATAAAAGACAAGAGCTGCCGGACATCCCGGAATGGGTGAACGCGGCATACTACGAAAAGCAAGAAAGAATGTATGCTGAGCAACAATACGAACAGCCTACACAAGAACCAGAAACATGTCAGACAGAACAACATGACAGTAGCTGGCATAAAAAGGAGTTCTGGGCGGTTTTGATAGTAAGTGCCTTTGCTATCGGCACTTACATCGGACAAAATACGCCGCCCTTTGCTCAACCTGTACGGCCTGTACGTTACGTCGTACAGCCGCACGAAACTTTATGGGATATAACCTCGAAAGTGTACGGCGAAAGCCGTGACAAGAGGGAAGCGAGCTGGGAAATCATTGAAGACAACCAGCTCGACCATAACGGGACGATTAAGCCCGGTATGGTGTTGAAGCTTAGAAATGTTTGATTTTTGATTGGAGGATATTTACGATGAAAAAAACGATTTTAGCAGTCATCAAAGAACCAAATGAAAAGCCACGTTTTATCAATATTATTGGTGGCAACGAATTAATACATAACATACAAACATTGATAGGCGGAAATATTGATGCTTTACCTATTGATGACGCCGGACGCTTTGATATGGTCTTTAGCGAAGACTTTAGAATCAAAAAATTACAGCCTAATGTAGAGCATGGAGGCGATTACATTGGCGGTACAATCGTTGTTTTAAACAACTTAGCTGGCAAGTGGTGCGATATGGACAGTAGCGAAGCCTTGCTCGCCATGAAGGCAGTAGAAAGCTTGAAGCCTGCATCAATTAAATCAGAAGCCAAAAAGGTTGCGGAACAGATTATGACCATTATTGATGGTCATGAAAAAGATATTGATGGTTTTCTACTCAATATTGTGGGATGTGATGGCAAAGCTACCATGATGAGTGGTGGCACTGCTGCACAACAGATAAAAATTTATATTTCTCTTTTCGAGGCAGTCGCAAAAACGCTTTCCTACGTAGACAAAGAGCTTGATGTATCATCCGCAAAAAAAGTTTTATTGGATGTTTTAAAGAATAGTGTGGATGACGAAAGCTTTGCAAAGTTTATTGTTAGTCAAGAGGTGGGAACATGGAAACAAAACTAATTAGTTTGGTTATGACTAATTTTAAAGGCATTGAAAACATGGCTGTCAATTTTGATGGTCAGAATGTCGATATCAGTGGTCCGAACGGCTGCGGCAAAACGACCATTGCCGATGCCTATCTTTGGCTCATTGGTGGCATGTCGTATGCCGATGGTCGCAAACTTGATGAAGACATCAAGCGCAAAGACGTTGACGGTAATGCTGCTGTTGACGGTGGCGTGGAACACTCCGTTGAAATGACACTATCTATTGACGGTGTAGAAAAGACATACAAAAAAGTCTACGCCGAAAAGTGGAGCAAGAAGCGTGGCTTGGCCAATAAAGAAATGAGCGGCCACACAACGACATACTTTATCAATGGTATGTCGGCCACAAAGGGCGTATATGACAAAGACCTGCAAGCCATTCATGCCGATGTACTGGCAATGGTAGCACGCCCCCAGACCTTTTCCGAAATGGACACAAAGAAAAAGCGTGCCATGCTCATTGATATTTTAGGGGGACAAACTGTCCCCACGGAATATCCGGAAGCCGTAAAGAAGTATATTGACACGTACGGCGATTTGAACGGCGCACTCGATGCCGTCAATCATGATTTGTCGGCCGTAAATAAGCAGCTTGATGAAATCCCAGTGCGGATTGACGAAGCGACGAAAAACGTACCTCCTGAAGTGGATACGGTTGGTATTGACTGCAAGCTTGAAAAGTTACGTGCCCAGCGCAAAGAGCTTGACCAGTATGTAAACGGCCTTTGGCAGAATGACAAGGGCGTGGAATTACGTAATAAGGAAAAAGCTTTATGCGCTGAAATTGAATTATTACAAAAGAAAATTAACGATGCTGTCGTGCATGATATACAGCACGACAAAATTACATTACAGGAACAGCATCGCAAAGTGTTTATGTTTGAAAACGATGTTAAAGCGTTAAGCCGTAAGATTGAGGACGAACGGAAACATAACGCTCAGCTCGTACAAAATTGGAAAATCGCAATGGGCACAACGCCAGAAGTCGTTGACGTGTGCCCGACGTGTGGGCAAAAAATCCCGCCGGAAAAGATAAAAGAAGCTATTGCCAAATTTAACCAAGACAAGGCGGAGCATCTCAAACAGATTGGGAAAAAGGGCAAGCAGTCCAAAGCCTATTTAGACGACCTGCTTGCAGATTTGCATACATGCCAAGAAAAGCTCAAAGAGGAACAGCGTATTGAGGCAGAACTTAATGCGCGAGATTCTAAAGCGTGTGCATATCAAAGTTTACTGGTCAAAGAATGGCAACAGCAAATTTCCGAGCTTAATGCTCAGAAATTAGAGTTTACAAAAGCATGCCAAGATTCGCCAGATGATGGACAAACCGAAGAGCTGGTGAAAGTCAATATGGAAATTAGCAAAATTGACGAGCAAATTAAAGGACTTATTGCGCTACAAGCGCAGGTCGGTTTACGAACCAGTACATTGTTCCGTATCGATGAGTTAAAGCAAGAACAAAAGGCGTGCGCTAGTCGCTATGACGACCTCATCGAGATTAAGCAACAAATGGAGGGCGTCATTAAGAAAATCGTCGATGATATGCACACAAAAATAGCCGAAAAATTCCAGTACGCTAAATTCTGCATGTACAAGAAGCAAGTTAATGGTGGCATTGCAGAGTGCTGCGAAGTCTTGAATAAAGACGGCGTACCACTGGCAACGTCAGCCAATATGGCAAGCCGTATTTTAGCGAATATGGACATTGCCAGAGTCATTGGCGAACATTACGACGTACATGCGCCAATGTTCGTGGATAATGGCGAAAGCGTTATTGAACTGCCTGTTTTTAAAGGTATTCAGACAATAGCGTTATCTGTTAAAGGTATTGGTTCTATTGCTATTGAGCCGTTGACCGATAACGACTCGGCGGAAAACATTTCTATTCAATAATTCAACTGGTGCATTTTTGGCACCAGTTCAAAGGAGGAACAGACTATGCAAGTTATGACAGCAAATACAGTAGCAGCGCAACCGGTAAGACAACACACGGCACCACCTGTACAAACAACTCAATACACCCCGGTTACACCGGGTTTTGACAGTCTCAAAGGGTTTGAAGTATTACAACGGATTGGCAACATGTTTAGTCAGTCCAATATGATTCCTGAATCGTTCCGAGGCAATATAGGGAATTGTTGTATTGCCATTGAAATGGCGCACCGTTTGGGAGCTAGCCCGTTGATGGTCATGCAGAACCTGTACATTGTGTACGGCAATCCTGCGTGGTCGAGTAAGTTTATGATTGCCACGTTTAATCAGTGCGGACGGTTTGAGCCTATCCATTATCGGGAAGTAGGCAAGAAAGGTTCTGACGATTGGGGCATGCAAGCCCTGTCAGCTGACTTACGTTCTGGGCAAGTCTTAGAAGGTCCAGTCGTAACAATCGGCATGGCTAAACAGGAAGGTTGGTATCAAAAGAAAGGCAGTAAATGGCCGACTATGCCGGAATTGATGCTTCGGTATCGTGCGGCTGCCTTCTTCATTCGTACGACGGCTCCGGAAATTTCGATGGGCTTGATGACGCGCGAAGAAGTGGAAGACGAACAAACCGCAGAGGAAAAGAAAGTCGATATTCCTACTGCTGAAATCAAAGCTAAAGCCAATAAGAAAACTATCGACGTAGCCGCTGTAAGCGTTGAAAAGGCTCCCGTACATAAAGAACATACGGCAGAAGATAAAAAGATGTCACAGCCTGTACAACAGCAAAAAACAATAGTCAAAGAAGAACAAACGCCACCACAAAAGCAAACAGCAAAAGAACAGACGCACGAAGACACGGAGCTTTTCGGTAATCCTGACGACGTGCCGAGTTGGATGGCATGATTACATTTACACCGTACTACAGCGGTAGCAGGGGGAATTTATACTTTGTTACTGCTGGCAGTACAAAGATATTGCTAGAGTGTGGCGTGCCGTTGTCCTTTATCTTAAAATGTCCGTCCCGGCTGAGTGATGTAGATGCCTGCTTCATTAGCCACGAACACGCCGACCATGCGAAGGCGTGGAAAGAGCTTGATAAACGAGGCGTGTTGTTGTACATGACCAACGGTACGGCGCAGGCATTAGGAGTAAATTATTGTGTTCTTTTGTCTTATTATCAAGCAATGCCGATTGGCACTGATACAAAAATTATGGCTATTCCGGCGCATCACGACGCACAAGAGCCAGCGGCATGTATTATCACCAACGGTAGTGATTCGCTGCTATACGCAACGGATACATACTATCTTGACGATGCCGTGAATGGACTCACGCATATTGCGATTGAGTGTAATCACAGCTACGAGACGCTGCAAGCTCACGCCGGAAATGACGTAGCGATGCAATTGGCTGACCGTATCGCTCATAGTCATATGGCACTAGAAACGTTGTTGGATTGGCTAAAAAAGTGTGACCTTAGTCGTTGCCGGGAAATATGGCTTTGCCATATGAGCGACACAAACGGCGACGCAAACGGATTCAAAAAAGCTGTACAAAGTGCTACCGGAATCCCTACTTTTGTAGCGTAGCAAAGGGGGCAGCTTATGAAGTATATCGATGAAATTAACGCCTTTCACGATTGGCTGATAACAAATCCTATTCCTACATCAGCGCGAGTATTATGGTTTTCACTAATGCATTACTGTAACAAGTGCGGATGGCGAAAAGAATTTAATCTGGCTCAATCAGCATTGGAGTTAGACACCGGACTATCGAGGGATGCAATTATAAAAGCCCGTAATGTTTTACAACAAAAAGGCAGGATTATCTTTACGTCCCGAAAAGGCAGACAGTCCCCCATTTACGAAATAATTCCTTTTGTGTCGTTTAAAACGACACAAAACACTACACAAAGTACGACACAACAGACGGCACAAAGTACGACACAACATACGACACAAGGTACGACACAACAGACGGCACAAAGTACGACACAACATACGACTATACCTAGACTAGACATAGACAAGACTAGACAAGAAAAAAACATACAAAAAAAGACCGATGAAAACACGACGGTGGATGAGGTGGAAGAAATCATCTCGTACCTCAATGCCAAGACTGGGAAACATTACAAGGCAAACGTCTACAAAACGCAGACGCTCATCTTACAGCTCATGCATGAGGGATTTACCGTTGAGGACTTCCGGACGGTCATCGATAAAAAGTGCGCAGAATGGCTGGGCACGGAGTACGAGCAGTACTTACGACCCATAACGTTGTTTAGCGAAAAGTTTGAGGGCTACCTTAATCAGCCCCAACCGACTGAGCAACGCAACGAAACAGAAAGCCAATACGATTGCGTAACGTTTTGATGGAGGTGAGAAAGATGGAAAAAGTCATGGACTCGGCGAACATGCAGCGCATTAAGCAAAAAATAGCGTACTTGGCAAGCATGTCAAAAGACGATACGCCGAACATCGTACAAGATACGGCAACCGTTCCTGATAGCATTACCTGTACGAAGTGCCACAATACCGGGTTTATCGAAACCGTGGACGCTGAAGGATATCCAGAAATGGTCAGATGTCCGGAGTGCTATGAACGGCGCATGCTGTTTAGACGGCTCAAAAACAGCGGCGTGTCTGCTGCGGATTACGCACGATACACGTTACAAGCGTTTGACGCTTCACGCAGTACGGTTGCGGCGACGATGAAGCAAATGGCGGAACGATACATACAGCAATACAAAAACGACGGCCACGGCTTTGGTTTGTTTGGCGCGTCTGGTTTGGGCAAAACACACTTGTGTATTGCTGTGTGCCAAGAGCTGACGGCACGGTATCGAGTACCGCACTATTATTTTTCGTACCGCACAGAAATGCCGGAGCTGATTAAGAGCATGAAAGGGTTTGGCGTGGATTATGACGAGAAATCCAAAAAGTGGAAGACTTGCCCGAACCTCTACATTGACGACCTTTTCAAGTTTGCCGGGAAAATCAAGACTGACGAGAAGACGCATAAAGGCAAGTTAATCTCGTTGGAGTCTGACGATGCGCAAGTCATGTTTGACATTATCAACACGCGCAATCTCAATCACCTCACGACGTTGTTTTCGAGTGAATACAGCGTCAAGGACATTATTGCCGTTGACCCTGCACTAGGGAGCCGCATCTTTCAAATGGTTTCACCCTTTGCGCTAGGGGTGGATGGGAAAAACCAACGTATTGGTGCATAAACAACTTGGATATTACGAAGGAGGGGCAAGAAAACCATGAATGATAGTGATATTGCAGCGATTGCTATAGCACGTAAAAAGTTACAGAGCCGTTGGGGGCGTTGGGTGACATGGACGAAATACGATGACAGTTTCTTCCCAATCCATTTGTATTTGGATTTTCCTAACGGCTATACAGCCAGTGTCATATACGACTCGTTCCGCTACAACAAAGCTTTTGAAATTGGCATCTTGAAGGATGGCGAACTCATTGGCGGTACGCCGTTACATAAAAAATATGCGTACGGTGATGAGGTTTTTCAGGGGTTAGACGTTTGGGAAGTTGAAAAGTTAATCGACATGATACGCGACTTACCAGCTCCAAGCCGGAAAGAAAAATGCAAAAACATCCTGAAAAATATTTGGACGCTGCTAACGAGGAAGGACGACGCGTATGTGTACCACGAAAATTGACCTTCTCGGCCTCGCTGAGACACTTCAAAGCCAATGCAGGTATATTTTCATGCACGCTGTCAAAACGTGCGAGGAATGCCCGTTATACGACGTTTACGAGCAACGCTGTAAACTGCGTGGCACGACTCCGACGGATTGGAAATTAAACTATGGCGCCGAAGCGACGGCGAACGTGTTTCATATACCGACGGTATCGGTAGCGACTGGCAAGCGGTACGGAGCCGCTAGACAAAGTAAGGCCGTGTGAGATTTGCGACAAACTGATTTGGAACGCTGGGATTACGGATGTCATTGTAAACACAAATGTAGGAGGCGAAATACACTATGAAACACTCAAAAGACACACAGAGTTACAGCCAAAAATGGATTAGCTTAGAAGAGAGGTTGCCAGACCTAATGTGTGAATACGAAACGTCAGACAATGTATTACTAAACATTGAAGACGAGGACGGTTACGCACGAATCACGATTGGATATTGTTGGATGAAAAAGGACAGTAAATATCATTGGATTGACAATATTAGCGGCGATGAAGTCGGCGGATGCGAATACAATGAATCTGACCATGTAACGGCGTGGATGCCGTTACCAGAGCCCTATGCAGGGAATGAATGACAGAAGAGCCATGAAATGGTGGAGCAAATGAAGAAAATGATTGAAGTGACACTATGGAAACGAAAGGATAAGTAAATGAGTATTTACAACGTATCGAGTGCGTTCCGCAGGAAGGAACAACGGGAACGCCTGTTATGTATCCAAGCCGGGCAAGCGTCCGGCATCGACTGGGCAGCATGCCTAGTCTTGCAGGCACTCCATGATAAATATGGCTTTGGAAAACGACGCTTTGAAAAGATGAATGACCTTTTTGAAGAGAAGGTCGGGCAGTTTCAGGGATGCTACCGAGAATGGCGCGATGAACTCGAACAAAAAGGGTTCAAGACGTCGCTGATGTACCGTTTTGTCGATAAGATGACAGCCGCTATTATCGGCAATAAGAAAGACCCGGCACTCAAGGTGCAAGTCTCTAATATGCTGCAAGGTGCACTCATCGTCGTCTTTTATACCTTGCGCAAAGATTATGGCTTTGGGCCGAAGCGGATACACGATTTACAACAGTATATCGGTGAGTATGCGTGGCTCATCCATAAGAAGGAAGTCAGTATTTTTGAGTTCATGGAATGCTTGACAAGGGAATGCAACGTTGAGTTTCCGGTGCTTGAAGAATATGCACAAGTACACGGCAGACCTAATATTTACGGATGAAGGAGAACATAATGAGCAGAAACAACGAAATACACATTGAAGGGAATATCGGCAAAGAACCAGATTTTCGGTATAGCAAGTCTGGCATTGCTGTACTTCGCTTTAGTGTTGGCGTGAATAAATCAAGAAAAGACAATAACGGCAACTGGCAGACAGAAACAACGTGGTTTCCTTGTGCAGCATTTAAGGATTTGGCTGAAAACGCTGCACAAGAGATACATAAAGGCGTGAGCGTCAACGTTATTGGCGAGATGAAGTTACGGCGGTATGAAAAGGACGGCGTACAACAAGTTTATCCCGAAATAGCCGTGGAAACGCTGAGCAAGACCATTTACCGATATAAACATAAAGACTCACAGCCTGCGCCGCCGGGACAAAGCTTTAACGATATGGGACAGCCAGACAACAATGAAGAAATTCCCTTCTAGGAGGCGAACAACATGACAAAGCATTTACTGGGAAAATGCCCGAAATGCAATGCGAAAGCAAAAATGAAATTGAAGAGATTCCCAGACGGATACAAGTCAAAAGCGTTTTGTCCGTGGTGTGGCTATGAAAGCGACTGGTGCGTCAATTATGGCGACGCCGTCATAGATTTTTATCATTTGAAATGGGAAGAGGAGGATGAATAACAACATGATTTCGAAAGAAGCGTTTTGGAGGCTGTGCCAAAAAGCGAACGTCAAAGGATTGGAAATGGATATGGTTGGATATGCCAGTGACATTGCGTACAAACAAATTGGTCGCGGCAAATGGACACACGGAAACCCGATAGAATTCTTTTACCGTTATGGATTCCCTTGTATTCGTTATTTTGACGGTACGGCGTTTTGCTACGACTTAGTAAAAGGGAGCTGGTTCTTATGCGCAGATTAAAACCGTGCCCGTTCTGTGGCGGCAAAGCGGGGATTTACGAGGATTATATTGGGAATCGTTTTGTAGCTAAATGTAATTCGTGCGGCATGACGACGTTGCACAAAGCGACGAAAGCAGAGGTTGCAAGAGACTGGAACAGACGAGTAGAAGATAACTTAAATCGTTGTGAAGGATGTATCCATTACGACGATGTAGGGTATTGCATGAATCAACAACAATGGACAGGCGGAAGAAATGAAGATGCCTGCAAAGAAAACGGAGGAATAAAATGGAAACAATTAAAGTGGCAAATCCAGAAGTAAATGCAAAAAGTAATAAATGGGACATTCGCCAAAGCGCAGAAGTGAAGGTCAAAAAAGTCTTAGATGGTCATTTTGAGGCCGATATTAAATTACCGGAGTACATGCATGGAGATGACGCGTGTTTTGATTTTTATGCTCCGGAAAAGTATGTCATTCCCCCTGCGAGCATGGCAACGAAAGTCCGTACAGGCCTTGCCTTTGAGATTCCGAAAGGCTGGCACATGCAACTGTATATGCGTAGCAGTTACGGAGCAAAACGAACGTTGCGCATGTCGAACGGCACTGGAATTATTGACAGCGGATACCGTGGCGAAGTTATTGGCATGTTTGACAATGACGGCTGCAATCCTGAAATCATTGAAAAAGGCGAACGTTTTATGCAAGGGATGTTAATGAAAAATACACAGGTTACATTCAAGGAAGTCGACACACTCAGTAAAACAGGACGAGGCGACGGCGGCCTTGGCTCGACTGGGAGGTAGCAGATGCAGAACAACAGCGAAAGTTATGACGTACAGAATGCACGGCTTATATATGATGGCATGACATTTAATAACGTTACCATTGACCCGAAGCCCCTAAAGCCGGAAAACATAGTCAATATGGTGGGCAGTAAGCAAGAAACATCGTGGAAAGTACCACCGAAGGAAATCGGGCGAACTTTGAAGGTAAAATATCAACTCAAGCCGTATCTGTGCAAGAGAATGAAGATGCGACGAAAAGCAATGCGTTACACGACCCTAACAATGCAGGTTATACACCATATGCGATATATCTACACCCTATTGGGATTGCCATTCAAGCTTGGAAGTGAGTCTATTGAGTGACAAAGAAGCGAAAATGATAAAGAACATGAAAGCCATTAAAAAGTATTGCGAGCGTCGATATAACGGCGGTCAAGATGGCGGTTGCTATACGTGCGTATTACGTCAATATCTTGACTGTGAATATGGTACGCACGCACCGAAAGAATGGTATTTCGAGGATTAGGAGGCGAAACATGAATACCTTAGACAAAGATATTGCGGAGATAAATTCCAGTAAGGTTTGGGCGATATGCAAGAAATGCCGAAACCAAGATAGCAAGATTTGTAAGAAATGCGACGGCGCAAAATATCTAACTGATTATCCAAGATACGATACGGAACACGTCAATCATCCGAAGCACTATCAAAAAGGCGGCTTGGAGTGTATTGATGTCATCAAAGCTGCAACGGATGGCCTGACTGGGATAGAGGCGTTTTGCATTGGTAACAGTCTGAAATATCAATGGCGTTGGAAAGAAAAGAACGGCATTGAAGACTTGAAGAAGGCACGCTGGTATTTGGATTATTTGATTGGATTGGAGGAAACATAATATGATTGGCTTGGAAACAGTACAGGAGAACAACGAACACCTTACACAGATAATAGATTTTACACATAACGGTAAATGTATCGGCTGTGGTAATTGTTGCAGCACCTATTTGCCAGTATCAAACCACGAGTTAAAAGTGATATATCACTACATCAAAAAACATCATATACAACCTATTCAACATGGCGTGCATACGCATTCCATGGCAATAGAGGACAGGACATGCCCGTTCCGGGATGACGAGCACCAGCGATGCTTAATATACCCGGTACGGCCTTGGATTTGCAGGCGTTTTGTTTGCAACAACACAAAAATGAATATAGGGCTGACAAAGAAAGGGATGTCAGTTGTCAATATGCGGTATATATTTCAGGCGATTTAGGAGGAAAGGAAATTGATTAAACCCACAGAATGGAACATACAACAAGCGATAGGAAAACATTTAGGATTGCAAAACATAGTTATTCCAAACGTCAAGCTAGATTATGGGATGTATGAGGCTGACCTTATTTATATTGTCGACCTCAAATATGTGTATGAAGTGGAAATCAAGATAGATTTCCAAGACTTTAAACGTGATTTTAGGAAACATAAGTACCATGATGACGAAATAATTCGGGGACTGTTATGCATTCCCGAAAGCGTTATACGACAAAAAGAAAGGAGAAATCAACGCACTGCTAGCGGAAAAGAATCCCGATGCAGGAATTATTACAGTTGGCGACTTTGTTGAAGGGTTTGGTTTTACTGTTAAGTTTATCAAGAAAGCAAAGCCAAACAAAAACGCAAAAGAGCTTGATAATAAAAGACTATTAAGCCTTATGCGCGTTGGATGCATGAAGTGGTGGAAGAAAGGTCACTATGGTGAAAAAAACAAAATTGAATTATCGATAGATAACGAAGGACATGCAATAACACTTACTTTTGAAGGCCAAGAATTAACTATCCAATCTCCAGTTTCTTGTCCAAAAAGTTACCGCAACGACAATGTATCTTATGCGTTATCACAAGTTCCTTTTTTAGAAACTTATCTTACTAGAAAATTAATGGATTTATGGGATGTTGCTGATGATATAGCGCGCGACTTATGGTATACCAATCCTCCTTTGACAAGAGGGGGAGGGAGGAAGTGACGGAAATGCTAGGAATGACTAAAAAAAGCCGTATGGACTTTGCGGCGAAAGGAGCTGCAACACTGTTACAACAGTATTGCCTAGAACGTGAGTGTTATGAATGCGTGTTTTATCAAGGCAAATGTAACGCAGGCATGTCTTGTGGCTTAGCGTGTATGGTGTCGCCGAACGAATGGAGATGGAAGAAATGAAGGGAAAAGAAGCTCGTGACGTGTATGCGTTACGAGCGGATACAATCGATTTTCATTGCCTCGTGGTTTTTGCAGCACGGTACGCAATAGGACGAAGGACATACGCACCGAGTACGGTATGCGATGTCTTATTCAAAGCCTTGCCTGACTTACAAGACGGAACCATAGATTGCCTGTTGCGAGATTTAGCAGACAAACAACGGGAAGCAGCATTCGACCCGAAAGTTTGGGGCGATGAACATGACCGCTCATGTTGGTATCGCTTATGGGAGCATTTAGCAACCGAAAAGAAACGAAGAGAAAACGCAAGGAGGATGAAACAATGAAGTTATTACGGATTCCGATGAAATATATTCACTTTAGTATAGGCTATTCCGGTGATAGGAAAACGGTAAACGCTGTACTTAAAGAAAGTGTTTTGGATGCTACGTTGCGAGAAATATTTCCCTTACTCGACACGCAAAAATATAAAGTCACAAAATATTATCCTGCGTTAGGACTGGGAGTCGATATATACCATCTCGATTTGATAGTAAATGGAGGGAAAGTATATACAGCAACGACAACGTGTAGCAAAGAGGATACCTACGACGGCGAAATAGGTAAAAAGATTGCTTATCTAAAATTAAATCGGCATTACGTCAAGCTGTTACGATATGTATTTAGGAAAAATGTGAAACAACTATCGAAAGGTTTTGGGATTGATGTTGATAAAGCAAGAACAAAGGAAGTTATTACTTTATGCGAACCATGGGGAAAGGGGAGCATCGAAAAGACGCTGGAGCATATCGCAAAGCGACTCAACTATTTGATGAACGTAAAGCCTGAGCTAAAAATTCTTTCTTGCCCATTTTGTGGCAGCGATAACGTGGCAGCGTCTGGAATGACTCTTTTTAATACGTCACAATGGCAGGTAAAATGCAATAGCTGTGGTGCTATTGGACCCGGAAAAGGCGAAATGTTTACGAGAATACAGGCAATTAAAGCTTGGAATAAAAGCATAGAAAGGAAGTAAAGACATGACTATTCTTGAAGAAATTATAGAGAAATGTAACGCCGAAGTTGGTGACATTATTGTCGTCAAGAACAAAAACAACCCTCAGATTCCTTTTTATTTTACGATTAAACAAAACAACTCAGAAGTTAAATATTTAGCATGCAATCAGCCCGAAGAATTAACATTATATGGGCTAGGATGCCTGCTCAATACGGATATAAAGGATGTTCGTGTTGAAAAAGGACGGCGAAGCTGCCCATTTTGCGGTGAAAAAGACGAACTCAATATTTTACATGAAAAAGGCACGTATCAAGTATATTGCCAAGAATGTGGGGCAAGAGGTCCGGAAGCAAGTAAAATAAACGAGGCTATCAGATTATGGAACGAAGCATAGTAATGTGGCGGGGCGTGATTAAAGGCCGCCCTGCTACGAAAAAGAACAGCGGCAAGATTATCTTTGTAAGGCTAGGCAGAAAGCAAATACCTAAGTTGTTGCCCAGTAAGACCTACCAACAATACGAGGAGTTGGCACGGTGGCAATTAAAACGCTGCAAGCCGAAAGAACCACTAGACTGGCCGATGCGAATGACGGCTTTGTATTACTTGCCAGACCGTAGGTGGTGGCCGGACTTGATAGGCTTAGAGCAGGCGACACAAGACATACTACAGACGTGCGGCGTTATTACGGACGATAGACTCATCGTGCGCAAAGATGGGAGCCATATCGCAGGGATTGACGCGGTAAACCCACGGACTGAAATATATCTATGTTCGCTGCCGCCAGACGACATTAGTTATGACTTAGACCCGTATGTCATCAGGAAGAAGGAGGCTCAAAGATGAATAAAACGGACAAAGAGAAAGACAACACCACGAAGTTTATTAAGATAGGCGATTGTATTATTACCACCGTAGGATTACTACAAATATTTATTGAAAAAATAGAAGACAAGACAGAGGACGAAACAAAATACTTCATGATGGCTATGTATGATGATACTACATATAAAATAGCTAAATTCGGTAACCTGGAAGATGCACGCCATGCGTTGCATTGTGCGTTTGAGCAAATAAATTGAGGTGATGACCGTTGAAAGTATACATCGATATTGGCATTAATCTAAGCGACAAGAAACCGACGCCGCTGGAGAAACTGGACGAGTTCCTAGACAAGCACGACCTGCGAAAACATTGGACAGGAAGGCCAGACAAGTATATGGCCGTCATTCACGACCAAGAGGTATTTATTAAATTACATGACTTACTAGGGACTGGCATCTATTGTGTCGATATGCGTAAAGAATCTGAGGCGCACCGACGCAGGGGATACATGACCAACGGCGGTTAACAGGGATATTCATTCAGGCATTGCATAGCGTGGGGCATGGCTAGCCCCACGGTTTTTCCGTAGGAGGTAGCACAACATGCGTCAATATAACGACTATGAAAATGCAGTGTTTGGATATTTGCGGAACTATCATAAACTTAATGCACGAATTGATACGCTTGGCATGGAAATCGAAGACTTGAAAGCAGAAATAACAACGTTTGGTGGTCCAAAGAGTCCAAGCCTTGAGCCGTTTTCTGGCGGCGGTAATGCAGCGGAAGACTTGAATGCCGTAGAACGAGGGGCGGATAAATTGATGAATATGCAAGGCAAACTCGATTCCCTAGAGCAAGACAGGCGTAATATAAAGACAAGGCTGGCACAACTTGATAGGGCATTACAGTCCTTAGACGGCACAGCGGAACAAGTTGTGCGTCTCAAGTTTATTGAAGGATACCGCTGGAGCCAAGTCGGCATGCAGCTGAATTTCGGCGAGCGTAATTGCCAGAAAATAGGCATGAAAGCCGTACAAGACATAACGGAAATTATTTTTGGTACGAAGGCAGAACAGACGAGATTGAATTTTATCTTTCTGGAGAATGTAGGATAATAACACAAAAAAGAGATACGTAATATTATGTAAAAACTATTGACTTACGTAATATTACGTATTATAATATACATATAAAAACAAAGGAGATGAATTAATGAAAATATCAGAGCTAATAAAAATCCTGAAAAAGAACGGATGCAAATGTATTCGGCATGGCAGTAATCATGACATGTGGTACAGCCCTATGACTGGTAAAGAATTTGCAATACCAAGACATGGAGCGAAAGAAATTCGTACGGGAACCGTTCAAGGGATTTTGAAGGACGCAGGGCTTAAATAAAAGCCTTGTGTTCTTGCTCTAATATTTTTTTGTGGGACGTTACAGGAGGAGTGATAAACCATGAAATATATTTATCCAGCTATTTTTACACCAGCAGAAGAGGGCGGCTACTTAATTAATTTTCCAGATTTCCCTAACATTCATACGGACGGTGATACGCTAGAAGAAGCGTTCGATATGGCGGAAGATGCATTGAATTTATGGTTATGGAACGCAGAAGAAGAAAAACAGGAAATACCAAAACCAAGTAATATAAGGGATTTAAAAGTTTCTAATACAGATATTGTTACACTTGTCAAAGCGGATACATTAGAATATCGCAAGCACAATGATACAAAAGCCATAAGGAAAACTCTTTCTATTCCTCGTTGGTTAGATACGATTGCAAGAGAACATAATATTAATTTTTCTAATGTGTTACAAAACGCATTGATGAACGAATTAAAAGTAAATCAAGGATAAATCATAGCAGAACTAGAGTAGAAAAAACTTTAGTTCTGCTATTTTTTGTGGATAACTAGCCTATTGTGGATAACTTTTTTCGGAGTTCGTGTTTTGTTCGCTTTTTGTTCGCACTTCGTTCGTGTTTTTCGCCTATTGCCGTGTTATTATAGTAGCGTGGAAAGCGAGGGAAATACAAAAGAACACCCGACGTATAAAGGTGCGCTGCCTGATATACGTCTTATCCATTCTGAATTCAGTTAGCACCTGATTTCCCTTGCCGGACACGCTCCTCTTAATGAATTATATATCGTAAAAAGCTCTATCCTAATCGATAGGGCTTTTTGCATTACCTAAAAAAGTGAGGATAAACAATGGAAAAATTAAAAATCACCGAAAAAAAACTTCTGACTTAATACCTTACGAGAACAACCCTCGTAACAATGACGAAGCCGTCGAGTACGTTGCTAACAGTATTGAAAAGTTTGGCTTTAAAGTGCCTATTATCCTTGATAAGGATGGCGTTATTGTAGCGGGTCATACAAGACTCAAAGCAGCACAACAGCTAGGCATGGAAACGGTGCCGTGTATCATTGCGGACGACCTCACGCCGGAACAGATAAAAGCCTTTCGACTGGCAGATAACAAAGTGGCTGAAATGTCTGGTTGGGATTTTACCAAACTCGACGAAGAACTTGAAAAAGTTACATTTGACTTTAATATGAGCGACTTTGGATTTACTGAAAAAGAAAACGATGAACCATTAACAGACGACTTTTTCCATGACGTAGAGCCAACAGAAAAGAAACATAAACATATTACTTGCCCGTTTTGCGGCAAAGAGTTTGAGCCATGAAAGTTTTCTTTGTTGGTGGTGGAAATTTAGTAAAACTACTAGATTTTTATAGGAGCGAAAAAATGAAAATATATTTAGCTGGCTGTCATGGTCGGGAATCTATTGTAAAGGAGTTTGTTAATACATGCGAATCTTTCTTGCAGGAATCTTTCCAGCTGAAAGAAGGGGGGGGGGGCAATTTAAAAAAAACTTAGGCCAATGGTGCTGGAAAGTTTCTATTATGTAAATAAGGACACGATAGAACTATTGCCATACTATTCTGATTTTTTGCTAGATAGCGGTGCATTTAGTTTTATAACAAATAGCAAAGCAAGCAAACAAATAAATTGGAATGAATATGTTGATAAGTATATTAAATTTATCAATACATATGATATTAAGCATTTTTTTGAATTAGATATAGATTCTATTATTGGTTACGATGCTGTATTAGAAATTCATAAACAAATTAATCGACAAACAGGAAAGCTATGTATCCCAGTTTGGCATAAAAATAGAGGAATCGAAGAATTTAAAAAAATGTGTAGCGAAAATCCATATGTTGCCATTGGCGGTATAGTTAGCAAAGAATTTACTAAAAAAGAACGAGAGAAATTCCCTTTATTAATACGTGAAGCGCATCGGCGTGGAGCAAAAATACATGGATTAGGTTTTACTAATGTATCGTTGCTTCCTTATTATCATTTTGATAGCGTGGATAGCACTGCTTGGGTTACAGGTAATAGGTTTGGCGCTATATACAAATTTACAGGAACAACTATAATACGAATTAATAAAAAAGAAGGACAACGACTCAAAGACCATCGTTGGGCTGCAATAAATAATTTTACTGAATGGGTAAAATTTCAGAACTATGCATTGACCCATCTTTAGGAGGAATTTTATATGAAAGCTATTGTATTAAGTAGTGGCGGCGTGGATAGTACGACGTGTCTTGCCTTGGCTGTAAAAGACCACGGAAAAGATAATGTAAGCACGGTGTCCATCTTTTATGGACAAAAGCATAAAAAAGAATTGGAGTGCGCAAAGAAGTTAGCTAAATATTATGACGTAGTGCATTATGAATTCAACTTACAACAGATTATGCAATACAGTAACTGCCCACTCCTCGAAGCGTCTACAGAAAAAATTGTACATATGAGTTATGTAAACCAAATCAAACAAAACGGAGCAGGTATGGTTAGTACATACGTACCATTCCGCAATGGCTTAATTTTATCTGTATGTGCTTCTTTGGCGATGAGCTTGTATCCAAACGAAGAGGTGGAAATTTACATTGGAGCCCACGCGGATGACGCTGCTGGCGAAGCTTATGCAGATTGCTCTTCTGATTTTATGGCGGCTATGGGTGAAGCCATTAGAATTGGAGCATATGGAAAAGTCAGCATTAACGCACCCTTTACACATATCAATAAGGCTGGTGTCGTAAAGAAAGGGCTTGAATTACATGTACCGTATGAATTAACTTGGAGCTGTTACGAAGGTGGAGACAAGCCTTGCGGAACGTGTGGAACATGTATTGATAGAGCAAATGCGTTCAAAGCTAATGGCGTAAAAGACCCGGCTCTTGAATAGAGGTGAAGGATATGTATACCGTAACGAAACGATTAGAAATTTCAGCAGCACACAAATTGTCATTGGACTATAAAAGCCAATGTACGAACTTACATGGTCATAATTGGATTATCTACGTGACATGCAAGTCGCCGGAACTAAATCATAATGGTATGGTGGTTGACTTTAAGGAAATCAAAACACTCATCCATGATAAATTAGACCATGCGTATTTAAATGACGTATTACATATCAATCCTACGGCAGAAAACATCGCTAAATGGATTTGCGATACTGTACCGTTTTGCGTAAAAGTTTCCGTACAGGAAAGCGAAGGGAACGTGGCAACGTATGAACGATAAACTTTGCGTCAATGAGATATTTGACAGCATTGACGGCGAAGGAAAACGAGCTGGAGAACTAGCAACCTTTATCCGCTTGACAGGATGCAACCTACGTTGCTCATACTGTGATACGACATACGCATTTACACAAGGGTGCGAAATGAGTATTACAGATATTGCGGACAAAGTCTCTTATCGAAATGTAACGTTGACTGGCGGAGAGCCGTTATATCAAGATGTACATACATTATTAGAGCAACTACATGACCATGACATAAATGTGGAAACGAACGGCAGCATGGATATTTTGCCGTATTTTAAGTATCCCAATGTGTGGTTTACGGTGGACTATAAATGCAAAACGTCTGGCGAAAGTAATGCGATGTTACCGAGTAACTTTTTCCACCTTAGACCGCAAGATGTGGTTAAATTTGTAGTTGGCAGTATAGACGACTTGGAACAAGCAAAGAAGGTATGCAATGCCTATGACTTTGTGTGTCCTGTCTATATTAGCCCTGTATTTGGGAAAATTAAACCAGCGCAGATTGTAGACTACATGAAAAAACATGATTTAGAAAAATGGAAAATGCAGTTACAGCTTCATAAATTTATATGGAAGCCCAATGCAAGAGGTGTGTAATATGGATGTAGATAAATTAGAGCAAGCCGGAGCGTTGTTGTTGGAAGCCATTGGCGCAGATAGTAACAGCAATACAGATTTACAGGATACGCCGAAACGGTTTGCGAAAATGATGACAGAACGCTTGGCGTATCAAAACATAAACAACAAAGAAATAGCCTCGCAATTCATGAAGGTGTTTCCTTGCAAGAATAACGATATGGTGGTCATGAAAGATATTGATGAATTTAGTTTTTGCGAACACCATATTGCCTTGATGTACAACATGAAAATTGCTATTGGCTATATTCCGAATAAATATGTTATTGGACTATCAAAGTTAGCACGTATTGCCAATGCTGTATGCAGGCGGTTACAGCTCCAAGAAAAGATAGGAGCCGATATTTACGACGTACTACGTATGGTTATACAAACAGATGACATTATCGTCTTTATCGAGGGCGAACATTCCTGCATGACTGCAAGAGGCATTAAAAAGCCGGGAACAAAGACAAGAACGATATTTACTGGCGGAAAATTCAAACAGCCAGAAACCAAACAATTATTTTTCGACATGATGAAATAAAGCAAAGAGATGGCCATAGAGGGATTACACGTCGCGCCTCCTCTTTGGAAGTGAGGTAATCTATGGCTAAAGGTAAATTTCATTATTGGCTGACTGACGAGGGTTTAAACATCCTTAGAGGTTGGGCAAGGCATGGTTTAAAAGATAAGACCATTGCCGATAATATAGGCATTACGACGCAAACGCTATATGATTGGAAGCGTCGTTTCTCTTCTTTTTCTGAGGCCTTAAAAAAGGGCAAGGAAGTCATTGACAACGAGGCAGAAGAAGCACTCATCAAGCGCATGCTGGGATATGACTACGAAGAGGAAACAACCTATATTGATAACAACGGCAAAAAGAGTATTCGCAAGGTAAAGAAACACGTCCCACCTGATACGACGGCTCTTATTTTCTGGCTCAAGAACAGACGCCGAGAAGATTGGCGCGACAGAATAGATAAGACTGTTACTGGCTCCAATGATGGACCTATAGAAGCTAACATCAATGCCAGTACTTCAAAAGTTCATATTTATCTGCCTGACAATGGCAGAGATACAGACGATGCATAAACATCGTCTTTTTTATTGTCTTTATCAAGGCGGTGTTAATCATGGCAATGCAAATGGATACGGACGCGCTATATGCCATGGCTGGAGAAGCACCGCAAGAATATGTTATTCCTCAGAAAGGACCACAAACAAAGTTCCTTTCTACGCCAGCAGATATAGCGATTTACGGTGGCGCTGCTGGTGGTGGCAAGACATACGCCTTATTGATGGAGCCCTTACGACATATGGATAACGGCGGATTTGGTACGGTGTTTTTTCGCCGAAACATGAAGCAGATTACCAACGAAGGCGGCTTATGGGATACGGCGCAAAAAGTGTATATCCCACTCGGCGGCTTTAAGAAGTTGTCACCGACACCCACTATTGTTTGGCCTAGCGGTGCAAAGATAACGTTTAGTCACTTACAGATGGCTGACGACGTATTTAGCTGGCAAGGCTCTCAGATATGCTTGATATGCTTTGATGAGCTGACACACTTCACGGATTCGCAGTTCTGGTATATGTTGTCCCGTAACCGTTCGACGTGCGGCGTAAGGCCGTATATTCGAGCGACGACAAACCCCGACGTTAATTCGTGGGTTGCCAAGCTTATCGCATGGTGGATTGACCAAAAGACGGGCTATCCTATTACGGAGCGGTCGGGAAAGTTGCGGTATTTCTATCGCTACAAAGGGGAAATAACGTGGGGCGACACGAAAGACGAGGTAGCCGAAAAAGCGCATCTCAAGACGGATGAGGAACGAGGCTTGATAAAGTCTTTTACGTTCATTGCCTCGAATGTTTACGATAATAAGATTTTACTCAAGAAAGACCCCGGTTATTTGGCAAACTTAAACGCCTTGTCAACCGTAGACCGGGAACGGCTCTTGCATGGCAACTGGCTCATCCGTCCTGCGGCTGGGTTGATATTCAACCGCACGCAAGTAACGTTCATCGAGGCGGGTAAAGTTCCGAAGCTGGTCAAGCTCGTACGCAAATGGGACTTGGCGGCAACAGAACCATCCGAAAGTAACAAGAGCCCTGATGCAACAGCTGGCGTATTGATGGGAATGGATAGGGATAAAAACTATTACATTCTCGACGTGGTGCGACGACAAGAAAACGCTGCGAGTGTACGACAGTTGGTATTAGCCACGGCACAGATGGACAAGGCCAAATACAAAAGCGTCAAGATTAACATTTCTCAAGACCCCGGTCAAGCGGGGAAAGAACAGGCGCAGAGTTATGTCAAAATGCTCAGCGGCTTCAAGGTCATAGCTCGTCAAGAAACTGGCGATAAAGTAACGAGAGCCGAACCGTTTGCCGCACAATGGCAGGCAGGGAACGTCTTTGTTGTCGTTGCGCCGTGGAATGAAAGCTATGTTGACGAGCTGGAACGATTTCCAGAGGGCGAACATGACGACCAAGTCGATGCCAGTTCCGGAGCTTTTAACGAACTGGCACGAGCTGGCGGCATGCAAATCAATCCGGATATTCTAAAGCCGAGAGGGAGTATGTACTAATGGAAACGATGAAAAAACCGACGCGACGGCGTAAAAGAAAACTAAAAATCAACATAGACACGACAACCACAAAACAGCCGCCGACGTTCGACGAAGTATCTGCAAAGTACGGCTTGCCAGAGACCTTAGGAAATCCGCCGAAAGATGTACGCCAAGCCATGGACAGCTGTATGCGTGCGCCGATGAATCTTTTAACACACACTATTGGCACGATGGGGGCGGAGATGTTTCCCCAGTTCCTTGGCTATTCGTATCTCGTTGGCATTTCCCAAAATCCGTGGATTCGCGCCGGGATTGAAATGATTGCCGACGAAATGACAGGCCGTTTCATCGAGTTGGAGTACAGCGGCAACGGTGACGAGAATGAAGCTGCCGACGGTTCCGACAAAATAGCTGAGCTGACGAAAGACTTGGAACGGTTCCACGTTCGAGACCGATTGCGCGAGGCCTTTTGCATGAATGGATATTACGGCGGTTGCCTGCTCTATATCGATACTGGTGTATCGGAGCCAGTGGATATGATTTTACCATTGGCGTTAGGCGATAAGACTTTTATTCCGGGAACGTTGCGAGGATTTAAAATTGTCGAGCCGTTTAACGTGTCGCCGGGATTGTATAACAGTACTAATCCTTTAGAAGAAAGTTACTACAGGCCTAAGACGTGGTTTATCTTAGGGCAGGAAGTACACGCCAGTCGGTTCTGCATCTTTAGAATGAACGACGTAAGTACATTACTGTTGCCTGCATACAACTTTTTTGGCATTCCCTTGGCGCAGATTGTCTTGGACAGCGTCACGCACTTTATTGATTGTAAGGAAGCTGAGGCGCGACTTATTCAGAAGTTTTCTGACATTATCGTGAAAACAGATATGACCGACATTTTGACAGGCGGAGCCGCTGACATGCTCGACCGCCGTATGCAGTACTTTGTTCAAAATCGAAGCAACGACGGCGTACAGGTCATTGATAAAGAAACAGAAGACGTTATCGGTATTACGACACCGTTGTCTGGCGTAACGGACATTGTACGGCAATCCATGGAAATGGTATCGGCTTGCTTTAACGAACCAACCGTAAAAATGTGGGGTATTTCGCCGAGTGGTTTCAACGCCGCAGATAATGCAGACATGCAAAACCATTACGACCATATTGCCAGCCAGCAGGAAAAGTTGTTGCGAAGCCAGCTCGAAAAGATATTGAAAGTCTTACAGCTGAACCGTTACGGCACGATTGACGACAATATTACCTTTAGATTTAAAAAGCTCAATGATGACGATGAAGCACAGCTCGCCACGACGAATAAGACGAAAGCCGAGACGGCAACGCTTTACGTTAATATGGGAGCCATTTCGCCAGATGAGGCAAGGGAACGGCTCAGCAAAGACAAACAGAGCGGCTATAATAATCTGCCGATGGATGAGGTGTTAGACAATGGCGAACAGGAAACGTTACCGAACTACCAACAGCAACCGCAGAATGAGACGGCGCAAGCTCCTAACGCTCCAGCCTATACGAGCCAACAAGGGCATACAGGCGTCGTACAGTAAGGAGCTAAAGGAAAGTATCAAGCGTATGCACAAAACACTCTTAGACACGGTGCTACGAGCATATAAGACAACTGTTCCACAGGCGCAGGATGATAACCCGTTAGACGCTATGGAACGGCGTATTCGTGCGAACTTCAAACGTTGGAAACAACGATATGCCGCCGAAGCAGAAACAAACGCCAAGAAGTTTGTCAATAAGATTGATGAGCAGAGCCAAAAGCAAATGGTGGCGAATATGAAGAAAATCGGCATGACTGTCAATTATGATTTAACGCCGGAACTCAAGAAGACGCTGAACGATTCTGTCAAGACCAACACAGAGCTGATTAAATCTATCCCGGAGTACTATCACGATAAGGTTGCCAAGATTGTAGCGCAGGCGGCGGAGAACGGACGTGATGAAGGGTATTTGGTCGACAAGTTGGAAGAAGCAGAACTCGCCACTGAAAACAGGGCGGCACTTATTGCTCGTGACCAAATTAACCGCGTCACGAATCAAGTCGCTATTGCCAGAAGCCAGTCCTTAGGCATTACGAAAGGCATTTGGATACACGTTCCCGGTGTTCACTCGTCACGTATTACGCACGAGGCCATGGACGGCAAAGAATTCGAGCTTGATGAAGGGATGTACGACGAAGATGTCGGCGACTACGTAAAGCCCGGCGAGCTGATTTATTGTAACTGTACCTATCAGCCAGTAGTGCCCGGCTTTGAGGAGGATGATATTCTTGGACACTAAACACAACGCTGTCCTTGCATTTGATATTAAGCCGAGCATGCGTAGTATTGACGAGAACGGATACATGCATGTTAAGCTCACGCCAATCAGCAAGGAAACCGTCAATCCATATTATGGCTATGAGATTCCTAATCACGACGAGTTAGGATTAGAGCCAGAGCGTATTTATTACGTATATCGTCCCGGCAAGGAATTAGCGAAAGCAGCAGACACGTTCAACGGCTTGCCGCTCTTATTGGAACACCACCTTGACAGTGCCGACAATCCACAAAAAGAGTATCGTATTGGCAGTACTGGTACGGACGGCGTTTTCAAAGCACCATACTTGATGCAAAGCCTTTCCATTACAGACGAAAAGGCCATTCAAGCCGTCGAAGATGGTAGTTATCGTGAAATTTCTTGCTCATACTGGTATGAACCGGTGTTACAGCCGGGTACATATAACGGCGTTGACTATGACCTTGTCATGCAGAACATTCGAGGCAGTCACGTCGCTTTAGTAAATGAAGGCCGAGCGGGTCACGATGTTGCCGTGGCAGACGCAAAGCCCAAACAAATGGAGGGAAAGACAATGGCAAAAACAAAACCAGCAACGAAGAAAGCCAATGACGATGGTATCAATCCGGCTGTACAACCAACGGATTTTGAAAGCTTAATGAAAGCATTGGCTATGATAACAGGCGACTGCGACGGCTTTGACGAAGCAATGGGCACTGGCGACCTTGTCAACGGCTTGTTTACGTCGATGGACGACGCAGGCAAGGCACAAGTTGCGTCCTTATTGGATAAGGTGCGCGGCAAAATGAATCCGGCGCAAGAAACAGCTCCACAGCCAGCACCTGTTGGCGGCGAAGGTGGTGCGGCTCCTGTTGCCGCAGGTGATGAACCGTTACAGCCAGCGGCTCCTAAACCTGCTGAACCAGTACACGGCACACAACCTGTACCAGCAGCGACACCGTCGGCAGAACAGACGACACCAGAGCCACCGCATCCGGAACCGCCGTCTCACGCACAAGACGCAAAACCAACGAAAGGAGTTAAGCCAGTGGAACCAACGATTGACGCAAATGTTATTAAGGAAGAAGTACGAAAAGAATTGACACAGAAATTCCGCGACCTTAATCAAGCGGCTAACGACTGCAAGCCGTTTATCGGTGTTGTTGACCCATTAGCCTTTGACAGTGCCGACGAAATTTACAAAGAAGCACTGAAACAAAAAGGGATTGCCACGGACAGTTACCCGGCATCTGCTTTTAAAGGCATGGTCGACATGATGAAATTAACGGAACAGGCCGTACAGACACACGCACAAGACGCAATGCCGAGAAAAGAAGAAGACCCGGCACTTGAAAAAGCCTTTGCAAACATTGGCCGCATTTCGAGAGAGTAGGAGGAAACGACATGAGTACATTTCAAAAGACCGTAGGCTTGTATCAAGCCGCAGGTATTCCCGGTGCGATTGCATCGACTGAAAAATTAGTGAGCCTTGCCAAGGGACGTATTGCGGCAGTAGATTTACCGTTCGCGCATTTCTGCTGGCTCGGTACGGACAGCAATACTGTTACCAATGTCGGCACGGCTGGCGTAAAACCGTTGGGCTATGTCATTCACACAATGGAAAGCCAAATTTTCAACGTCAAAGATGAATGCACTACAGGCTATCCGAAAGGCATGAACGTTGAAATTGCTGTACAAGGCCATTTCTATTGTGTAGCGGCAACAAAAGCGAAAGCAGGGCAGAAAGTATTCGCCAATGTCGCTGATGGCAGTATCGTTCTTGGCGACGAAGGTGCTACCGTAGCTGGCGCAGTAGAAACGGATTTCTTTGTGGAAACAGACGCAGAAGCAAATGAAGTCTTTATCATGACGAACTTTGGACCAGTTCCCAAAGCAGCCGCGGCAATCCCGAATCCGCCAGCAGGTGGAGCCGATACAGGCAAGACGGGAAAACAATAAAGGAGGAACAAGACAATGAACGACAGATATTACCAAAAATTAGCGCAGGACGCTGGTTTTACTATGCCGGGCTTGCGTATGTTTATGACTGATAAACACAAATGCGCTCAAGACGCTGCAATGGTTACGACTGCAAACGCTGGCGTTCCTGTAGAATACACAGCCTACCTTGACCCGATGGTTATCGAGATTTTAACGGCTGTACGGAATGCAAGAGCCTTGTATAGTGAAGTCAAGAAAGGCGATTGGACAACACCATATGCGAAATTCCGCACCACCGAAATGGTCGGCGAAACAGGTCCATACAGTGATTACAACGCTGGTCCAACGGCGGACGTAAACTATACGTTCCCGAATCGTGAACAGTATATCTTCCAGACAACGACACAGTACGGCGATTATGAACAGGCCGTTTCTTCCGCCGCTCGTCTTAATCTTGCCAGTGACAAACAAAAAGCAGCAGCCAAGACGATTGATGTAGATGCCAATAAATTCTATCTCTATGGCGTCGCTGGTCGTGGTATTTACGGTGCTTTGAATGACCCGAACCTTCCTGCTGCACTCGTTGCTGCAAACGGTGCCAAAGGAACGTCTACGTGGTCGACAAAGACGACGACAGAAATTTTCAAAGATGTCTTGGATATGTTCAAGACGATGGTCAAGAACTCCGGTGGGAATATTTCCATTGACTCTAAACTTATCTTAGCTGTCAGCCCGGACAACATGGTCGACCTTGCTACCTCGACAGAATACAACGTATCTGTAAAAGATATGCTTGATAAGTACTTTGGCAATAACTTGACGTATGTACAGATTCCGGAACTCAGCTCGGCAGTCGCAGGCAACATGGCGTATATGCTTTGCCCGTCTGTTGATGGCACGCCTACTGGTGAATATGGCTTTAGCATCAAATTCCAAGCAGGGCGCGTTATCCCTCGCGAATCGAGTTATACACAGAAATTTACATCGTCCACATACGGTTGCGTTATTTATAGACCGTTTGCCGTACAGACGATGACAGGCATCTAGGAGGTATACAACAATGGCAGTGAAGAAAACGACAGCGACAGAAGCTACCAAGACAGAGGTCGTACAGGCAAAAGTAAAAGACGTACAGAAAGCCAAGGCACCGGAAAATATCATGGTGTGTTTAAACTATCCGTTGGACTTAACGTTCCGATTGAAAGACAACAGCGGTCACGTACGGACGGTAACGCTCAAAGGCAATGCGAACGAATTACGAGGCAAGGCAATGGGCGTGTTACCGACAAAAGGCGCGTACGGCCTTACCTCTATTAAGCGTACAGATTGGGAACAAATCAAAAAAGAACACGGCGACATGCTGGCTTTCAAAAACCATTTGTTGTTTGCCAACGAAGCCAATAAAGTAGACGACGAAGTAAAAGAAGCAAGCAACGTCGTCAATGGCTTTGAACCAGTCGATACAAAACGCACGGCTACGAAAGAAGAAAAACAAGGCGCGTAACATCTAGGAGGTGGCATCATGGCAGTAGTTCAATTAAACATTGCAGAATTCAAGTCGCTTTATCCGGAGATGGCGAGACGAAATGACGCCGCTTTGGAAAACGACTTTTTTCTTGCCACCGGCTTTTTAGATAACAGCGATATGTCGCCAGTACAATGCGAGACAGAACGCAAACGGTTGTTATATCTACTCACGGCACACATTGCGGAAATTTCCCAGCGTGGCAATGCCGTCGGTGCGATGACAGGAGCTACACAAGGAAAGACAACGATTTCCTTTGCTTCGCCAAGCGGCAACACCTTTGACTTTATGAAGCAGACAAAGTACGGCTTGATGTATCTCGAACTTACGGCAAAGTATCGTATCGGAGGGAGGTATTACGCTTATGTCCGGAGTTAAGCAAACGTACCAGCTCCCGAACGGCACCAAGATAGACATTACAGGCCTTGACCTGCCGAATATCAAAAAGAAACTGGCCGCCATTGGCCAGTATCATGTCGGCGTAAAGGTCGGTATCCTCAATGGCGCAACCTATCCGAACGGTACGAAAGTCGCGTATGTTGCCTATAAAAATGAGTTTGGCGGACCCAATCCGCCACGGCCTTTTATGAAACGGACGCTTGAAAACAATATTGACAAGTATGTCAAAGGTATTCAGACCAATCTCAAAGGCGTCGTTTATAATCCCAATCGCATTGACCTTGCGTTTAAACAACTGGGAGAAGTAGCGTCTGGCGATATGAAACGGACTATTAAAGACTGGGCTCCAGACGACCCACGACCAAACAGCCCGGCAACGATTAAGGCCAAAGCATTACGAGGCAAGAAGGGAAAAGGCACCAAGGCTATTAACCCGAATGTCGTCTTGATTGATACAGGCGTAATGATTAACTCCATAGACTACGAGGTGGTGAGCCATGTATGAATTTACATGACATGGTGCGCACCGCCATTAACCTCGTCAATCCTGATGAAACGTGCTTGTTAATTCCTTTTGATAAGCAGCAGAACATACGAGGCAAGATAACGCCTGTATACTGTGTGCCCGTAGAAATCCAAGCAAACTGGCAGCCTGTAGATGAAACGCTTTTACAGTCTGAGGCGTTGAACTTGACTGGCATCAACTATTCCGTGTTTTTGTACAGTGATGCCAATGCCCCAGTGTCTGGCGTACGGCGCAAGCCCTTTACGTGCGGCGGCGACCTTATCAAACGCCAAGACGGCACGTATTACCTCGTGACCGACGTAGTAGAAGATTGGTCGGCCGATGGCTGGGCAAATGTCCTCGTGACCTTACAAAACAAGACGCCGAAAGGCATTGAGCCTGTACCATGGTATAAAGAAGAGTAGGAGGAACGCCAATGGTTCATCAACTCGACATATTGGGAGCGGTGAACGACTGGCTCCTGTATATGCTTCCTGACATGGAACAAGACATGATACAGCGAGGGTATCAAAACATGACGCACCTTCCCGAAGACAATACCGTTGTGGTGTTGTCGTATGGCGGACGGTATCGTATCGGCACAAACGTCAACAATCATATACCCGACAAGGATATAGTCCGAACGAAAGAGTTGGTACGGTACGAAATTTTAATTGATTTTATTAGCTACGACGAGCGGGATGTTTGGCGATGGGCAAACACCTTGAGCGTCGTGGATACGACTCCATATCCATGCAAGTTTTTTCATACGCTGGGTATGGAGTTTTTATATTGTGACGACGTGCAATACCTGCCGTGGTTGGATGACAGTAAGCAATACATTCAGCGTACGCGGGTGCCCGTTAGTCTCTCGGTATGGGAAAGCGTAGACGTACGCCAGCAATACTTTGACGACGCAACGATTAAGCCGAAACCGGACACGCCGGACAACCCGGCACCGCCTGACCAGCCGAAACAGTATTTTGAGCTTGTGGATGCACACCATAAGCCGTAAAAGGAGTGAAAAGACATGGCAATTCCTGCAAGTCAAATTGTACAGATTTCGCCACGCATTATCCGTTCCGGCGGTAATGAATTGACCATTTCCGGTCTGTTGTTGTCGGACAATGAAAAAGCTCCCTTTCCGACCTTGCTTGCCTTTACGACAGCGGCGGACGTGGGGAGTTATTTCGGCACGGACAGCGTGGAATATAAGCTGGCTAGTAAATACTTTCTTGGCTATGATAACAGCTTCAAAAAGCCAGATGTTTTATATATTGCTAAAAGAGCTAAGACCGCCGTCAATGCGTTTTTATTGGGCGCGGCAACGAATACCACTATGAATACATTCAAAGCGGTTACAGACGGCTCCATGAAAATCCAATTAAACGATACCGTGGAAACTGTAACAGGGCTGGACTTTTCACAAGCTGGCACCTATTCAGATGTAGCTACGATTGTACAGACAAAGTTAGCGGCGTTGGTTGCCAACACCACCTGCACGTATTCAAGTGACGGACGGTTTAAAGTAACAACAGGCACGGCCGGAACAGCAGGTAAGGTATTGGCTGCAACGAAAGCCGACGACGGCACAGACGTTAGTTCCTTGTTAGGCCTGACAGCTGATAGTGGCGCGATTGAGTCCGAAGGTTCTGACGCCATGACTCCGGCACAGCAAATGGACGCCATTATCGAACAAAGTACAAACTGGGTTTCTTTTACAACCGTAGAGCCGCTGACGAAAGACGAAATTGTTGACTATGCCCAATGGTGTAATGACCAGAACATTGAATATCTTTTCGTGCCTTGGAGTGAAGACAACAGCCTCATACAGAACGGTAAAGTTTCTGACTTAGTAGAAAGTATTCAAGACACTAGCGGCACCGCGTTGATTTACGGAACTGCTGAATACGCCGTGTTTATCATGGCTATTGCAGCTAGTATTGACTGGACACGACACAACGGTGCCATTAACTTTGCCTTTAAATCGCAGTCCGGGTTGGCAGCTATCGTTACAGATGGTTCCGTTGCCAACACCTTACAAAACCAACACGTCAATTATTACGGACGGTATTCTACACGAGCAGAAGAATTTACGTTCTTGTTTAAGGGTGAAGTTACTGGCTCGTATGAATATTTAGATGCGTATGTCAATACGATTTGGTTACGCAACGCCGTACAGCTGGCCTTGATGGCAGGCATTACACAAGCCGGGCGCGTTCCGTATGAAGATGAAGGTTATGCTATGATTCGCGCATGGATGGCTGACCCTATTGCGCAAGCTGTCAACAACGGCGTAATTAACACTGGCGTACAACTTTCTAATCAGCAAATCTCAGAAGTATACACCGAAGCAGGGCAGGACATTAGCATGGAACTACAGACAAAAGGCTACTATCTGCAAGTCTTAGACCCCGGCGCGACCGTTCGTGCAAATCGTGGGTCGCCTGTTATTAATTTCTGGTATTGCTATGGCGGCTCGATTGATAAGCTCGTTGTACCGCTGACGGCCTTAGTATAGGAGGTGTAAGACATGGCAAATAACATTACTTCGGCAAACGCTACAGCTGTTATGAAAGTCGCTGAGCTGTATCCAATGGGATTTACGTTGTCCCATTTCGCAACCGATACGGCTTTATCGCAGGATGAAGACACGGTTGCAGAAACTCGTATGGGCGTAGATGGTCACATGAGTGCAGGCTTTACGCCGTCTATTCAAGCCGTAAATATTTCCTTGGAGCCGGGCAGTCCTTGTATTGAACAGCTGAATAACTTGTATCTGGCAACGCAAAAGAACCGTAAGACATACGACATTACGCTGATTATTACGGTGCCGTCGACAGGTCAGGTATTTACGTATACAGGCGGCGTATTGAAAAAGGCAAAGATGTTGCCGGACATCAAGAAGGTACTTGACCCGGTAACGTATAGCTTTGACTTTGAATATCGTGATATTTCTTCGTAGGAGGAGCATGCATGATTAAGACAAAAGACATTATTCTGCAAGATGGTGGAACTTCGTATACATTTCGCATCACGCAAATGCCAGCAACAAAGCAGGAACGCTTTATTTTTCAAGTCATTCTGTTGTTGGCTAATAGCGGACTAGAAATTCCGGGAACAGAAGGGCGTAAGGTGTCGGCTGAAGAAATCCAAGCGCACCCGGAACGATATTTTAACGTCAAAAGTCTGGAAAAGATGCTTGGCACCTTATCCATTGACAAAATTCAACCGTTAAGCGATGCATTGCTTTCGTGTTGCAGCCGTGTAAATGGTAGCGTAGAAGAGCCTTGCACGCCAAACACGGTGGATAGTTATATCAGTGATTTCCGTACACTGTTAAAGCTCAAATATGAGGCGTTAAAGATTAACTTTAGTTTTTTCAACGACGCCGTCCCCTCCCAACCTACGCAGGAAAAGCCCAAAGCTCAAATCACGTTTACGAAAAAACGCAAAACGTCTCGGCCTTAGTGAGCCAAGTAGTGGGAAGACGGCTGGCGACACTGTACGAGTTACAGACAATCTACAGCTATGAAGATTTGCTCGACATGTATGAAATTGTGTACATTGATGCCATTAATAATGACATAAGCATGAAAGGGAGTGAGTAAGAGTATGGCAGGTGTAGTCGATACCATTTTTATTGCCTTAGGGCTTAAAACAGACGGCCTTGAAGAAGGCCTCGCCAAGACGCAAGCCAAATTAACGGGCGGTATTGCCGGCATTGCTAAAGGTCTTGCCGCTCCTCTTACTGCTGGGTTGTCTATTGGTGCTATTTACAAAGGACTGGCGAGCTTGACTTCTCAAATGGGCGCGTTTTCTGCGGCAACAGGTGTCAGCGTAGAAGATGCGACGGCTTGGAGCCAAGCGGCTGTCATGATGGGTGGCTCAGCAGATGGATTCCAAGGGAATTTGGAGCGGCTGAACATGCAACTGGCACGTATTGCCACGACAGGTAAATCCCGTATGTTGCCTTTCTTTGAGCAGTTAGGTGTAGCGACGACAGACGACGCCGGGAAAGCTCGACCTGTACTAGATGTCTTTATGGATATTAGCAAGGCTATTGAAGGCATGCCGAAAATGCAAAGCCGAGGCATGTTGATGAATATGGGCTTTGATAACGCAACGATTAAGTTACTGCAAAGTGGCTCCGATAATATTCAAAAGCTCGTCGAGAAAGAACGGTCATACGGAGTCGTTACAGCCGACACGGTCAAGAACATGAAGGATATGAATCGGTCCATTAAAGAAATGTCTTATGGAATCATGATGTTCTTTATGCCAGCCTTTTCAAGGCTTATGCAAATTTCAGCTAAGGTCTTTCGAGCGATTAACTTTGGATTTGATTCGCTGCGAAAAAACACGCAGGCCGCAAAAGGAGTCGCAGGAGCACTTGCATTGATTTTTTCTGTCAAGCTGGTACGAGCAGTGAAAATGTTCTGGACGACATTGATGCGTAATCCAATCATGATGGTTGTTGCCGCTATTGGTATGTTGATACTTGTTTTGGAAGACTTATGGGTATACGCCAATGGCGGACAAAGCGCATTACCGGGCTTATGGAAAAAACTATTCGGTTCTCCAGAAGAAGCTAGGCAAAAACTAGAAGCCTTTGGTCAATGGTTTATGAATTTCATGACGGCTATCGGTAACTTTATGGACGGTGCAGGCGGAGAAATAGCCAAGGTATTGGTCGAAATAGGAAAGCTACTCATCGAGTTCTTTTCCACCATGACGGGCAAGGCAACAGCCGCCGGAATTGGTATCGGCGTATCATTTATGAAGATTGCTATGTTTATCACTAAAGTTGCGCCAGCTGTAAAAACTGCCGTTACAGCTTTCATGGCCTTTGTACGAGTCATAAAAATTATTCAGATTCTAGCAGGCTTATTAAAAGTTCTTCAAATAGGCGCACTGATAGTAGCGATGGCTGGCGGTTGGGTCGTATTGGTCATTAGTATCCTCATGTTATTTGCTCTCCTAGTTCAGCATTGGGATGAAGTTGTGCAGGTTATTTCCGAAAAATTTAATGCACTCGCCGCGTGGTTTGGTGAAAAAGTGCAGGCCATTGGCGAATGGTGGAACTCCCTTTGTGAATCTATCTCCCAGTGGTGGGACGGCGTATGTCAGTCTGTTGTGGATGCCTGGAATGGTGCTGTCGGTACTATTCAAGCCGGTATTAATGCTGTATACAATTTCTTCGTTAGTTTGGCGCAAGGTATTCGAGATGTTTTAGGCGGCGTATTTGATTGGCTTGGCGAAAAGTTTGACGCTGTAATGAGCATGTTGCCTAGTCTCGATAGTATTGGGCAAAAGATAAACAGCTTATATAACAATGGTCAAGCGGCTATTGGCTCAGGCAGTACCTTGGGCTATGAAATGGGCGGTAGTAATTTTGTAGGCAACTCGTCTCGAAAAAGTAGTTTTATTGTTCACGACATGAATGTATATCCAAAAGGAAACAGCTTTAGTACATCTCCAGATGATGTTAAAAATGCATTTAGCAAAATCTTAAGAAACTACGGGGGAGGTGTTCGGATGTGAGCATCTTGAATATTGGCGGTATGGGTGGACTTCCTTCGTTTGGAAAGTCATCTATAGGCTCGTCCCTAGGCAACATTCCTGGTATGGGAAGCCTGCAAGAGTTACAAGACCTAAAAATAGGCGGCAAGTCTGTTGGCGACATTTTAGGCGTGAAGTTTCCCTGTACGCCACCGGATACTGGCGGCACTTGGAACCTTGTCAGTTATACGACGGGAAAGCCTATCCTTACGTTTCAAAGCTTTTTGAAAGCGGATTTACAGGCCGATGCCAGTGTCATTTCAGACAGTATCGAGCAGACTAGTTTTGCCAGCTATAACAAGACGGTTGCGCCAAAGAAATATCATTTTGACTTGGCTATTAAAAATCGTGAGTTTGGCACAACAGATTTCGGCAGGAATCCAATGGCAGCACAACTCGTACCGGACACGTTTCAACAGACCTATTTCCGATTGGAAGAGTTAAAAAGCAGCACGGAAATGTTTTCCTTTATTTCGCCGTCCATGGAATACAAAAACTTGACGTTAGCCAATTACTCCATCAGCTGGGAAAACACAACGGATTTAATTATCGTTTCTCTCGATTGCGTAGAGATACGAGAGGTACAAGCGGCGTATACCAAGGTAGATACAAGCGACTTGTCAGCGGCTCAAGAAGCAGCACGAGCCGCAGCCGAAGCAGAAAAGGCAAAGACGGAGGTTAAGGCCTCGGCTGACGATGGTAAGATAAGTGAAAAGGATGCCACTGATGATAGTAACACCGATACCGCTGGAACTGGTGACGTACAGCCTGAAGCACCTAGCAGTGAAACGAATGAAAGTGTATTACATAAAACGCGTGGCACAATCTGGGAGGGATAAGACATGGCGAAAACAATCGATTTAACAGGCCTTAGGGTCATTCCTCTTTCTCAGATTCCAAACCAACGGCTTCAATGCGTAGTGAATGGGCAAAAACTTGTCATTACTATTGCCAAGCGTGGCGAACGGTTATACATGGACGTGAACTGTAATAGTAATCCTGTCAGTAACGGCGTACTTTGTTTGTGTGGTAACTCATTGGTGCCCTATCGAGATGTCAATTTTACAGGTGACTTGTTTTTCATAGACTTACAAAACCACAACGCTATACCGGATTACAAGCAATTTAACACGCGGTTTCAGCTCGTATATTTGCCGAAAAGGTGGCGAGAGTAAATGGCCTTTGCACGCAAAACCATACAGATTGTCATAGCCTTGGCTGTTGGCGAGTTTGGCAGTGGCTACAATCAAATTACTATACAAGGGTTGCCCGTATCGGTGGAACTCGGCGGCACTGGAGACGGAGGCCGTGCCGTGGCAGATGTCGTCATTGACGGCTTAAAATTATCGCTGATGGAACAACTTACGACATTGGCCTTTGCTCCACAAGCGAGATTAAAAAACTTCATTACCATCAACGTCGGCGACGAAGGGGCACAACTTGTTACGGTATTTACTGGCGACATTGATACAGCCTTTGCAGACTTTTTGAGTGCGCCAGCCATATCCTTTCGTATCCATGCTTTATCAGGACAATACGCGGCTTTAATGGCAACACCGCCGATTACCGTTGACGGGGCTATGCAAGTCGCAGATTTAATGAAACAATTCGCGACCGAAGCTGGAGCCGGATTCGTCAATCATGGCGTAAATATGTTAGTGCGGAACTGTGTATTCGTTGGCTCGCCATATCAAAAGGCAGAGCAGTTGGCGCGACAACAGGGATTGAATTTCTACGTTGGCAATGATGGAAATTTTCACGTTGGGTATATGCTGGCACCGTCTGACGTGAATGCAGTTGTATTGAATCGTAATACAGGCTTATTAGGGTATCCAACCTTCTCGAGTGACGGAATTGAGTTAAACGCCATTTATGACCCTAACTTTGCCGTACAAAATCCAATAGTTGTGGAAAGTGTCGTGCCTAAAGCCAGCGGTAAATGGTACATCACAAAAGTAACGAGTCACCTAGAGGCGTATAAAGCTAGTTCCGGACAATGGACGAGTTCCATTAGTGCGACGACGGCCCAACACTTTGCGGAAATGCAGCAGAAAGAAGAACAGTCACGCGCTAAAGGTGGCAGCGGTGTTACTGGCGCCGTTGGGAATGCAAATCTCCCGATTGACCAAGGCATGGCAGAAGGAGAAAAACAATGGCTTGGCGCAACAATGGATAACCATAGTGAAGGCTGTGCCGAAGCTGCTGGGAAGGTCGGCAGTTATTATAGCCCATTCCTTAAACAAGAATGTCAAAACGGTGTTGTTGGTGTACCGCAAATGGTCAGTGATGCCGGGAATCAAGTTATTCCCTTTGACGCCAGTCAGTTACAGAAAGGCGATTGTATCGTTTATGGTGATGACGACCACGTCGTTATTTACGACGGCAACGGTGGATATATCGGCAACAGCTCAAGTCAAGACATGGTCGTCCATGGCACGAATTATAACGAAATGGGCGGCTTGACACCGACGAAGATTATTAAAACCAGCCAATTCTAAGAGGTGGTAGACATGGCAACACAACAAAATACAACAACCGTCAAAAGTACTATGAACGGTTATACAGGCAAAACGCCAGAGAATGCCTTTAAGTTTCTGGTGCGGCAAATGATGAGTAGCGAAATAAACACGGCCTTGCCTGTTATCGTCACGGATGTCATGCCGGGAAATGGTGCTGTTGGCTATGTTAAAGCCAAGCCTCTTGTCAGTCATACCGATGCCGATAATAACATCATTGGTATGCCAGAAATTCCTTTATTACCATATTTTCGCTTGCAAGGTGGAACGGTGGCCGTCATTACTGACCCGGTCAAAGGCGACAAAGGGCTTGCTATTTTTTCGCAGTCCGATTGCGATAATGTTAAGGCTGATACGAGCGACGTTGTTCCGCCGGGTAGTTACCGTAAGTTTAGTCTTAGCGACGGCTTTTATGTTGGCGGCTTTTTAAACAAAGCACCACAGACATACATACAGCTGAATCAAGATGGCACGACCATTATTAATAGTACGGGCGGCGTGACGATTAACGGCAACGTTGCGGTACATGGTGATGTTGTGGCTGATGGCATTTCCCTCAAGTCGCACGTACACGGTGGCGTTATGAGTGGCGGTAGTACGACAGGAGGTCCGCAATGAGTAAAGACTATACACTAGTACTCGACGACAACTGGGACATTACGCTTAACGATGACGGCTCTATTTTGACAGCAACAGGCGCGTACGCTATTGCGCAAAAATGTGCTAATGCCGTACGGCTGTTTATACGAGACGCTTATTTTGCGCAACAGAAAGGTATTCCACACTTTGACATTGAGCTAGGGCAACACGTCGAGACGGCTATACCTGTTTTGACAAGCCGTATCAAGTCAACCGTCCTTGCTATTGAAGGTGTGGCCGAATGTGAAGTATCGCTATTAAAAGGCGATAACCGTATTATGGGCGGTATCGTTTATATTACGACCGACGACGGATATACCGCACAAGCTGAGTTTTAAAGGAGGTAAACAACATGCCGATTTACTTTAATAAAGGTACTGGCTTTGTAGCAGAAAACACGTCGGTCATTCGTGAGGCGATTGCCAAGACTTGGAAACAGGCCTTTGCAACGGATACGGATTTACCGGAACTAGATACAGACAACGAGACGCCAGCCGGGCAGTTGATTGACGCGCAGGCGGCACTCGTTTCTAAAGCCGATGCCCAGTATCTACATTTGGCCAATATGTTTAACCCGGAGACCGCCGAAGGTGTCTTCCAAGACGCATTAGCTCGGATTTACTTTCTGAACCGTCAGATAGCTATGCCGACATACGTAACGTGTCAGGTCAAAGGCTTAAACGGCACGGTCATTCCGTACGGCGCATTAGTACAAGATGCCAACGGCTATACGTACATGAATACAGCGGTTACGACGATTGGCGCAGATGGTACGGCAAATATCCTCGTCCGTAATACGACCTACGGAGCTATACCAGCCGCAAAGGACAGCGTGACGAAAATCATTACAGCTGTACCGGGATGGGACAGCTGTAATAACTCCGCCGCTGGCATCTTAGGCCGTGACGAAGAAACACAATCGGACTTTGAAAACCGCCGTCGTCAATCTGTGGCGAAGAACAGCCACGGAGCCGTTGCCAGTCTGTATGGTACACTGGCAGACATTGACAACGTAGTGGCTGTATCTATCCTCGAAAACACGACGAACCAAGATATTGAAAAATATGGTGCCATCATTGCTGGGCATAGTGTCTATATTAGTGTGTATGGCGGTGATGCTACAGATATTGCCAAGGCGATTTACAACAAAATAGACGGCGGTTGCGGCACCGTAGGGGATACAAAAGTAACGTACAATCCACATAACGATGACGATAGCCAGCCAGATTTGGAATTTGCCTACTACATCAAACGGCCAACGGTCAAGAAGTTAGGCATCACCGTCAATATTGCCAGTACAAACATGAATCACGCTGCCTTGAATCTAGCTATACAAAATGCGTGTATCAAAAACTTTGCTGGTAATGAGAGCCATGAACAAGTCAAGATGGGTGTGAAAGTCTACGCCAGCCGTTTTTACAGTACGATTATGGATGCAGGTGTTGCACAACTTGATAGTGTCAAACTACGTTACCCGGCGGACAGTAAGGACGTTGTCGACAGTGTGATTATTCCGATGACAGAGATGCCGTCGCTTAGTGCAGAAGACATTTACATCGTCTACGAAGGGGGCTGAGTTTATGTACTTTAGGAGTGCGGACAACGTACGAGCAGATGACGACATACGCGAAGAACGTGTGCCGTTTATTTTGTCTCAGTATTCTGCAAGTCCTCATTTGCTTAGCTTAATTTATAGTATGCGTGACCATTTAAACACGGATGATAATGTCGAACTACTGTATGAAAACCTGCTAGACATTGATAACGCTACAGGTACGAGCCTCAATGCGTGGGGTAATATTGTTGGTATTAGTCGAGACGTTCCATACAATGGACAGTATCTGTATCTTGGCGATGATGATTTTCGCAAGCTCATTATGCTCAAAGCGATGTCAAATATTATGGACGCAACCATGGCGACGCTAAACAAGTTGTTTCGGTATCTGTTTCCTAAATACGACTGTTATGTCACACAGTCGAGCGAATACATTCGGCGAGAGAATGGCGAATACTATGATCGTAACGCTATGAATATCCGTTTTGTCATTAACGGCAACGTTACGGATACAGAAAAAGCTATCTTTTCGTATGCCGGGACATTAAACAAAGGTGCTGGTGTTGGCGTGAATATTATCTTTGGCGACCAGAGTACTGTCTTTGGCTTTGCTGGGAGTGGATTACAACCGTTTAATCAAGGCAATTTCTATAGTTATTAGGAGGTGTAAAGATGATACCAAGCGAACCGCAAAAGATGACGAAGCCTTTTGCTAATGACGGCGCAAAGAATGATATTCCTGCCGAAGAAACGGCCGGAACCGGGCAAGCTTCTTTGACAAACGGCTTTCCTACTGTAACGGAACTACCGATTTCGCAAGGTGGTATTCCGCCACAGCGTAAGGATTTTAACGGTATATTGTATTGGTTGTCGGCGTTCTGTCATTTCGAGCAGAGCGGCGGCATTTTTAGTTGGAGCAAAGACTTGGCATACAATACGCCAGCCTTTGTCTTTCACAACAATGAATTATGGGTATGCGTCGCTATTAACGGTAAAGATACGACACCGGGAGTCATCGAGCCGGGAACGAACGCACAGTATTGGAAACGGTTCCGTGACTTTATCGGTGCGCCGTCAAGTGCGGATGTAGATGGCAAAATTGACTCGTCGCATGACATTTATATTGGTAGTACGGCACCGCCTAATACTAACTATAATCTTTGGTTTAAGGTTTAAGGCTACTTTAAGGTTGATTTAAGGTTGCTTTAAGGTAAAAGAAAGGAAATCTACATGGCAAACGAACCACAAAAGATGAATTTCCAATACCTCCCACTTACAGGACGGTTGCCCGGAAAGTCATTTGAAAAGCAGACGCAAGACGCCATAAACGACCTTGGAAATATCAGTTACAACGCTAAATATGTTTCTGAAACGTCGTTGGAACAAGCAAAAAAAGCTGTTGAAATGGCGCAACAAGTCGTAGCACAAGCAGATAAAATTCAAGCGGCGGCACAAAACGCAATGAACGCGGCGACTGTTGCACAAAAGGCCGCAGACGTAGCACAAAGTTCAGCGGCCAATGCGATGACAGCTGCACAAAAAGCACAGGCATCAGCAGAAAAGGCTCAAGCGTCGGCAGATAACGCACAACGTACGGCAGAAGCCGCTCAAAACACAGGCACGCAAGCGCAACAATCAGCGGCACAAGCTCAAGCCGCCGCCGAAGCTGCTCAAAAAGCTGCAGATAGTGCGAATACAAGTCTGGCAGAAATGAAACAACAATTTCAAACGGTACAAAGTGCCGCATCTAACGCCGCTAAGGTCGCACAAAACGCCATGGATGTTGCGAATAGTGCCGTAACAATAGCCAATCAAGCTAATACCGCCGCTAGTAATGCGACAACAAAAGCAGAACAGGCGATTGAAATTGCGCAAGACATTCAGTCGAAATTTGATGATATGAGTAATGAAGTGTATGTCGGAGCCACGGCACCCACACAACAAAGTAAAGTGTGGTTTAAGGTTCCGGCAAGCACATAAAAGGAGGTGTAACGATGTACAGCATTGTTGGTCAAGCCATTTACCTAACAAAAGGGGATACAATGCCGATTTGTTTTAGCATGTCCTTACATGGTAAACCGTATATTCCCAATGACGGCGATAAAATCCTTTTTACTGTCAAAAAAGATTTTTCAGACACTGAACCGACCATACAAAAACGCATGATTGTCACGAAGATTCCGACGTGCCAAAGCGTGCAGGTGGAAATACGCACTAAGCTTTTTCCAGAGGATACGGTTTCACTTGATGCCGGATACTATAAGTATGATGTTCAGTTGACGACACGGTTTGGCGATGTATGTACCGTCGTCACGCCTCATAGTTTTGTCCTGTTGGAGGGGGTGAGTTGAAATATGTCGGGAAGATGTTTTACATCCAAAATCGGGAATAGTTGCGGCTGTGGTGGCAACTTAGTCGGGACATTTCCCGGCACGAATTGCGGTTCCGGGTATAGTGCATACGATATTGCTGTATTGCACGGTTACAAAGGCACAGAAACGGAATGGCTGAAAAGTCTCAGTCATTTAGTACTAGAAATTTCATTTCCTACGTATGGCGAACTGCCTAATATCGGCGACCCGAATACCGTCTATGTCGTTACCAGTGAAAATGCGGCCTATCGCTGGGATGAGGAGAGAATGATATATTATTGTATCGGCCGTGATTACGAAGACATTATAGCGATTGATTGTGGAAACAATTTCGAAAAAGAAAACGGAGGACATTAATATGGCACAAGTTACATTAAACATTGGCAAA
>OIXX01000029.1_pt1 | contig 109253 bp, 101 predicted proteins | sample 1588161 | NCBI WGS metagenome assembly OIXX01 (sample SAMN03283274) | human gut metagenome | biome: human-associated habitat; material: feces | host: Homo sapiens | place: Peru | collected 2012 | reverse complement strand
CCGGGCAGGATGGACTCGACGGAGCCGTCGGGGCGCGGGATGACGTGCACGGAGATGAGCTCGCCCACGCGCTGGGCGGCGACTGCGCCCGCGTCGGTTGCCGCCTTGACGGCGCCCACGTCGCCGCGGACGAAGACGGTCACGAGGCCGCCGCCGACGCGCTCCTTGCCGACGAGGGTGACGTTTGCGGCCTTGACCATGGCGTCGGCGGCCTCGACGGAGCCGATCAGTCCACGGGTCTCGATCATGCCGAGGGCCTGGGTAGCGTTAGACATGGTTCCTCCTTAAAGGTGCGGGCGTGCGCCCGCATGTAGTGTTGCAAAAGCCGTAAATAGCTGGCGTGCCCGCTCAGACGCTTATGGTGACAGGCGTGCAGGCATTCGCAGCAAGGGAACGTGACAACATGTGGCACAGAGAGTGCCAGGCATCCCAACCGGGGCCGCAGACACGCTTGGGCGGCCCCGTTCGGATAGCCAGCCGTTTGCGGACGCGCGATTATGCGGCGCCGCCGGGCAGGATGGACTCGACGGAGCCGTCGGGGCGCGGGATGACGTGCACGGAGATGAGCTCGCCCACGCGCTGGGCGGCGACTGCGCCCGCGTCGGTTGCCGCCTTGACGGCGCCCACGTCGCCGCGGACGAAGACGGTCACGAGGCCGCCGCCGACGCGCTCCTTGCCGACGAGGGTGACGTTTGCGGCCTTGACCATGGCGTCGGCGGCCTCGACGGAGCCGATCAGTCCACGGGTCTCGATCATGCCGAGGGCCTGGGTAGCGTTAGACATTCTTGTTACCTCCTGAGTAATTTCCTTGGGTGCAGGCGCGCCTGCAGGTTTGGTAGCGGGTGCTTCCTTTGCGGAAAGCTCGACCTTGAGCGGCGCGGGATGCTCCTCGACCTCGCGCTGCGCCTTGGTCTCGTTCTCGTTGAGTGCAGGTGCCGCAGGTTCCGATTTGGGCTTTGCAGCAGACGTCTTTGCAGCAGACGTCTTTGCCGCCGCGGGCTCTGCCACGGTCTCCTTTTTGGAAGCCGCCGCAGGCTTTGCGGAGGCCTCCTTCTGAGCAGCCGCCGGCGCAGATGTGGGCTCCTTCTTTGCGGCGGGAGCCTCTGCGGGAGCTTCGGTCACCTCAGGAGCTGCCTTCTTGGCGTTCTCCTGAAGCTTCTTGCTCCCGCCGGTACCGGATCCACGCGTTGCCATGGCTTACTTAGGCCTTGGCACCGGGCAGGATGGACTCGACGGAGCCGTCGGGGCGCGGGATGACGTGCACGGAGATGAGCTCGCCCACGCGCTGGGCGGCGACTGCGCCCGCGTCGGTTGCCGCCTTGACGGCGCCCACGTCGCCGCGGACGAAGACGGTCACGAGGCCGCCGCCGACGCGCTCCTTGCCGACGAGGGTGACGTTTGCGGCCTTGACCATGGCGTCGGCGGCCTCGACGGAGCCGATCAGTCCACGGGTCTCGATCATGCCGAGGGCCTGGGTAGTGTTTGCCATTTTTGTTACCTCCTATTTCGCAGAGATCTACTTGATGATCTCTACAACAGAACCGTTTTTAATACCGAAGGCATTTGCCTCTTCGGTGTCGATATGACAATCGAGGGCGCTCGTGTTGTTGGCACGCACGACCACGTTGTCAAGACGTCCGCCGCGCTCGCCGCCAAAAGCAATAGACACGACCTGGCCGTCATGAAGCCCGCGCTTGGCGGCCTCATCGCACGTCATATGAATATGACGCGCAGCAACGATGATGCCTTGGGACAGGGCAACGGTGCCATGGGGGCCAGCGAGCGTGATGCCCGGCGTGCCCTCAAGCTTGCCGCTCATGCGCACGCAAGCAGGAACGCCCAGCTTGAACGTATCGCCGCGCAACACCTCAACCTGAGTGGACGGGCGCACGGGACCAAGCACGCGCACGCGCTCGATAACACCCTTGGGGCCCACGAGCGTCACTGTCTCTTTGGCGGCAAATTGTCCGGGCTGGGAGAGCTCTTTGATGGGAGTGAGCTCGTAGCCGGCTCCAAACAGAGCCTCAAGGTCCTCCTGGGACAGATGGACATGACGACCGGACACGCCAACACTCACCGTCAACGGGGCGGCATGCCCAAGAAGATCCTCAACCTGCTGCTCGCTCCAAATGCCGGTGTCCAGAGCGCCGCGAATAAGACGCTCGATCTCCTCGGCACTCATAGCGGTCTCGTGCCCCTCGTGATGCTCGGGCTTGCGGGCAACAGGTGCCTCGTGATGCTCGGGTGCAGGCTCAGCCGTCTTGTGCTGCGTCGCTGCGGGCGCGGCACCAAAAACCAGCTCGACGCCCAACTCAGCAGCTTCGTCTTTGGCCTGCGGGGTCACGATGGTGTTGTCATCAATCGCCAGCACGCCACCATGCTCAGCCGCCGCCTTCACGTCGGCCGCACTGATCAGTCGTTTCATCTCTTCCTCCTTTCCTACAGACTCACGTCTTCGTCGATAATTCCTACAATGGCCGCATCCACGGGTGCGTTCTTACCAAAGGTCTCGCGCATGAAGTGGTAGGCAGCCGAACCCGTAGCCACAAGCACACGGTCTCCGGTGCCCGCGCTGATGGTGTCGACGCACACCAGGCGACGTCCGGATTCCGGGCCGTCGATGACCTCGACGCGCATCAACTTCATGCCGTCGAGCTCCTCGTACTTACGGGTCGCCCAAATGGAATCGATGAGCTTACAGATGAGCATTGGCGCCGTCCCCTCCTTCCTTGATGCGTTCCAAGCACTCCATGACCTCCGCCGTGTCTCCGGCGATGGCCAGAAGAATCATGTTTTGCGGGCAGCTCCCGCGAATATCCGTGACCTCGACGCCCGCCGTCTTCTCGGCGATGTCGCTCGCAACAACCATGTCGATGAGCTTTCCCTGCACAAGGCCCACGGCCGCCGGCAGGAACTCCTCGTTCCAACGATTGCCCGAACGCTGGCGCAAGATCGCCATCGTGCCGGGAGCAGGCGCCTTGATGACCTTGATATCAAGCATCGAGGTCACCTGCGGCAGCAGCCTGGCATCCCAAGGCAATGCCCAGCGGCGTCACGAACATGGGGTGGTTGGGCTTGTGCACCGGGATACCCAGCGCCATCTCAACCGGAGCCTCGATGCCCGTGAGCTCGGCCGTACCGCCCACCAGAACAATCTCCGGTACGTCATAGCCATCGATGGCACGGGCGATAATGCTTGCCACCTTGTCGATCGTGGGCTTGACGACGGGGAAAATCTCACGGTGATGAGCAGGGTCGCGTTTGTAGAGCTCGGCTTCGTCAAAGCTCATGCCGCGAGCACCGGCCAGCACAAGGGAGAAATGCGTTCCGCCCGTAGACTCGTCGATGCACTCCACCACGCGGCCGTTCTGAATGACGGAGATGCCGGTGGTGCCACCGCCGATATCCACCACGGCGCCATCGCGCGCACCGATGAGCAGATTTGCGGCCGTGGGCTCGTCAAAGACGGCAACCACGTCGAGCCCCGCTCCCTCGGCGACGTTTTTGACAACGCCGCCGTCGAGACCCTCGGTTCCCGGAGGAAGGGCCACGGCACAGGGCTCAAGCTCGCGCCCAAGCTGTTGCTCGAGCTCTTCCTTGAGCTCGCGCGCGATATCGACCGCGCCCATGTAGTCGACGACCATGCCGTCCTTGACCACACTGGCAAAGCGATACGCGCAGGCCACAGGCTCACCCGCGGCGTCAACCACAGCGAGCACGATAAATGCGGTGCCCACGTCGAGACCGCAGTACAAGGGCTCGTCGGCGCTTACCGGGCGCGGGCTGCCCACACGATCGAGCAGATCTTGAAGGCGAGCGTTGGCAGCCTCGAAATCAACCATGGCGCGCCTCCCCTGCGACCTTTTCCAAACACGTAGCCAGGCATGCACGGCAGCGAGTCACGCTTTGCGCCCACGCGTCTACGCTGGCATGGCCCTCGGCCGTCATCTCGCCCGCAGCCTGCGCCCAAAAGCGCTGCGTGCGCGCGAGCTCGGCTTCGAGCAGCGCCATCTCGTAATAGAGCGGGTGCACTGCCGCGGAAAGCGGCGGGAGCACGGGCACTGCCAAAGCCTCGCCTGCGGCTTCGCATTCGGAAAGGAGACCGCCCAGGTCGGTGCGGTTTTGCCACAGGGTTCCCAACGTGTCGCACACATGGGCGATATCGTTCTCGATTCCCAGGGCGTTGCGGCCCAGCATGCGCAGCCGGGCGCCCAAAACGGCGATATCGTCGTAAAACGATGCCAGGGCATCCTCGGCGCGGGCCGCAGCGGCGGCAGAATCGTGCGCAGAGGTGCCTGCATTGCCGCAAGCAGCCCCGTAGCCCTCGTTAAAGTCGATGTGAAAATCGATGAGGAACTGACGGGCGCTCGGGGTGAGCTTGGCGTCCTCGGGCAGCGTATAGCTGGAAAAATGTTCCCGGTTGTACGCGCCGCGCAGCTCGTTTTCGGTTACATAGAACATAGGTGTCTCCTCCTTTCTGGTTATCGGTCACTCGTTGGGTGCGACGTTTCGCACCCAGTCCAATAATTCGTTCACGCCCTCGCCGGTTGTTGTCGAAAGGCAAAGTGCCATATCGACGCCGGCATCCACGAGCCTGGCCAGCCCTTGCTCGCGTTCCTCTTCGCTCAGCAGGTCGCACTTGGTAAGCACGCCCAGGCAGGGCTCGTTGAACGCACGGGCAAAACCGCTCGAGTAGAGCGTCTCGCCGCTCGCCCCGTCGATCAAAAGGAGCACCCCAGAAGCCTGGTTTTGCGACAACATGATCACGATGCTGTGCATCCAGTGGTTCTCGATATAGCTCCCCGGAACCTCGAAGCTGCGCGAACGATACAAGCAATCTTCCCGATGCTGATGGTCGGAGGTCTCCCCCTCCACCAGATCGGAGATCGTCGACTTACCCGAGCCGGGCAAGCCGATGATCATAAGGCGATCTCCCATCACGACCTCGTGACCTCATGGGCACGAAATCCCAGGCCGTCATGAAGAACGCGAACGACCTCCTGCATCGACGTCTCGACGCTTTGCACGTCGCCCAAGACCACCACAGCACCGGTAAAGCGATCGAGAAACCCGATGCTCACCGGAGCCGCCTTCGCGGCGATATCGGCCGCGATAATGGAGGTCTCCTCCGGCGACAGCGTGAGGATGCCGATGGATTGGCCATGCGGCACGCCGATGCGGTCGTAGATATCCGGCGCGGGAGACGCGATGACGTGCGCCAACACGACTTCCTTACCGTCGACCGACTCTTGGATGATGCGCTGAAGATGCTCCATGCCCCACCCCTAGTGCCGGACGAGGCTGACCTTGAAGTCCGCCTCGGAGATCCAGCCCTCGATGCGGTTTAGGTCGTCCTCGGAAAGCGACGGGTCGCCTTCGATCTCGTAGTCGCGACCGAGCTGCGCGTACTTGCCCGCGCCCAGCTTGTGGTACGGGAGCAGGTCCACGCCGTCGAAGTTCTTCTGGTAGCGATACGGCGTGAAGAACTCGATCATGGCGTCTATCTCGGGCTTGTCATCGTTCACCCCGTGAAGCAGCGGCATGCGCACGCGCACGTTAAAGCCGTTTTCCAGCAGGGCACGGATGTTGGCGAGAATCTGCTCGTTGTTCACGCCGGTCCACTGCTTGTGCTTGACCGGGTCCATCTGTTTGATGTCGAACAAGAACAAGTCAACGTAGCGCGCGATATCAAGAATCGTCTCGGTCTTGGTGTAGCCGCATGTCTCGATCGCCGTGTGGTAGCCGCGGTCCTTGCAGGCCGCAAGCAGGGCGCGGGCGGCCTCGGGCTGTGCCAAGACCTCACCGCCACCCAGGGTCACGCCGCCGCCGGACATACGGTAGAAGTCCGCATCCTGGTCCATAAACGAAACCAGGTCGCAGATCTTGCGATCCTCGCCCATGATGGAAAGCGCCTTTTGCAGGCAGGCCTTCTCACAGGCGCCGCAGCCCAGGCACTGCTTGGTGCGGTCCACCACATGCTCGCCATTGACGAGCTGGTGAACCCCTGCGGGACACGCCCCGACGCACGTCCCGCAGTTCACGCAAGCAGTCTGCTTGAACATGACCTCAAAACCACGATGCTGACTCTCGGGATTGGAGCACCACTTGCAGCGCAGAGGGCATCCCTTGAAGAACGCGATGGAGCGAATGCCCGGGCCGTCGTACATGTTGTACTTCTGCGTATTGAAGATGCGCGCGCGGCGCTCGAGGCTCTCTTCCAGCTGCTCGCTCATGTGCGTCCTCCTTTCTGTTGGGGTTGCGCCCATTTGGGCTTGAGTGGTTACGTGCTTAGAGCTTGGTCAGCATCGTGCGGCTGATGATCTCGTCCTGAACGTCCTTGCACAGCTCGACGAAGAACGCGCTGTAGCCGGCGACGCGAACCACAAGGTCGCGATGCTCCTCGGGGTGAGCCTGGGCGTCGAGCAGTGTCTGGTTATCCAGGTAGTTGAACTGCATCTCGCCGTTACCGTACATGCAGGCCGTGCGCAGAAGCGTGACCAGGCCGTTTTCGCCCTCGGGGGTATCCAGCAGGCCGGCCATGAGCTTGAAGTTGTGCACCATGCCGATGTTCATGCTGTCGTTGCTCATCTTGGAGACCGACTTGATGATGGCGGTGGGGCCATTGTGGTCGGCACCCTGGGTGGGGCTGATGCCGTCGGACAGCGGCGTCCAGGCCTTGCGGCCGTTGGCAGAAGCGCCGGTCATCTGGCCAAACGGGGTGTTGTTGGAGATGGACAGCGTGCCGTGAGACAGGCGCGAGTACAGGGTCTTGAACTGACTGTGGATATGCTCGGTGAAGTAGACGATGTCCGCCACGAAGTGATCGGCATAGTCGTCGTCATTACCGTACTTGGGGGCGTCCAGGCAGTCCTGACGCATCCTCTCATAGCCCTCGAAATCGGCCTTGAGGCCCTCGTTGAGCTCACACAGCGTGTACTTGTGGTCGTCAAAGACGAGCTTCTTGATAGCGGCCATGGAGTCGGCATAGGTAGCAAGACCGCTCCACACAACGCCGGGTCCATAGTTGTACATGGCGCCGCCGGCAGAGACGTCCTTGCCGGACTCCATGCAGCCCTCGAACATGATGGACATGAGGGGCTTAGGAGCCATGTCGCGATGCACGCGCTGCGAGATCACCGTCATGACGCTCGTCCACTTGGTGATGTAGTAGATGGTGCTCTTGACCGCAGCCTCGAACTCCTCAAAGGTGTGGTACTGGTCGAGGTCGCCTAGGTCAGGGGTAACCTGCTTGCCATACCACAGGGGCACGCCGTGGTTGAGCGTGAGCTCGATGGCGATGGGCCACTGGGTGTAGGAGGTGGAGGTCCACTGATACAGGCGGCCGGACTTCTGCGGCTCGACGCAACCCATCATGCAGTAGTCGCGCGCGTCCTCAACAGAAACTCCCTTGGCAAGCATCATCTTGATGTGCGTGTCGTCAAAGTGGCAAGCGGGGAAGCCCATACCGGAGCGAACAACGTCGACGATCTTGCGCAGGTACTTCTCGGGGCTCTTGTTGTGAATACGGCAAGCCAGGGAAGGCTGGTAGATCTTGACGTGACGTACGGCGTCCATCAGCAGGTAGGTAAGGTCGTTGGTGGCGTCGGCACCGGAGCGGGTCACGCCGCCGAGCGTCATGTTGACGAACGGCTGGTATCCAGCGAAGAACTTAGAAGCGTCCTCGGAGGTAGCCCACATCATCTCGCTCATCTTGATGAGCATGCAGCCGGCGATATCGAAGGCCTGATAGTCGGTCAGGCGGCCAGCCTCTTTGTCGGCCTTGTAGAAGGGATACATATACTGGTCGACGCGGCCGATGGACATACCGGTCTGGTTCTCCTCAACCGGCAACAGGCTCTCGACAACCCATACGGACTGCACGGCCTCCCAGAAGGTGCGCGGCTTGTGAGCAGGCACGTTCTTAAGATTCTCGCAGATCTGCAGAAGCTCGGCGCGGCGCTTGGGATCGCTGCACTCCTGGGCCTTCTGGCAGGCGAAGTCGGACAGACGACGGGCGTAGATCATAACGCCCTCGGTGGTGTCGATAACGGACTTGTAGAAGTAAATCTTGTCCAAGTCCTCGGGGTTTGCGTAGTCGAGATGCTTGAGGTGCTCGCGAGCCTCGTCCTGGATGTCCTGCATGCCCTTCTTCATCAGGATGACATCGTAGCCGGGGTTGGAGTCGCCGCCGCCGTTTACCTGGTGATAGGAGCAGTCGGAGACAAAGGACTCACCGGAGAGCTCCCAGCCGCCGCACTCGCGGTACTGATCCTCGCAGACCTCGTCGAGCGACTTGCCCTCCCAGAACGGGAAGAGCTCCTCGCGCATGTATTTCTTGTCCTCTTCGGAGATGTAGAAGGGGTCCTGAGCGCGCGTGCCGATGGTATCGAGCTCATCGCGCAGCCAACGCCAGGCGATATCGGGCGAGAAGGCGCCAGCGCGCGGAGCACCCGTGGGGTTACCGACGATAAGCTCGTCGTCCTGGATGATTAGCGGGGCGGTCTCGCAGCAATAGCGGAAGCACTTGGCGCGCAGCTCGATCTTGGGCATACCCGGGTTCTTGCGGGTGAACTCGGTAACGGCGCGGGCACGGAAGGTGGTGATGGAGGGCACCTGCTTGAGAAAGTTCTGCTTCAGGCGAACATGGCGCTCGGTGGGGCCGTTGGGCACCTCGGTGCACTCGGCGTGGACAGCAGCGCTTTCCAGCGGACGATCAAGCTGGTCGGCGACCTTGCTGAACATCGCGCGGACATTGGCGCGCTGCTCTTCGCTCATGTCCTTGGTGGCATCGGACAGTTGCTTGGCAAACTCTTGAATATCCATCGGTACTCCTTTTCTTCTAATCGATCATGTTTTTAAGCAGGCTGGCAAACCATTCGTTATCCTGTGGGGCAACGTCGGCCGCCGGCTGCTGTTCAGTCTTATGTGCGGCGATCTTCCGATCCGGCACCCGATTGAGTCCGGCTTCCTCGAGAAGAGAGAGGTCAGAAGACTCGAAGCTGCACCCAACCTGGCGCCGGCGGATAAAGTCGCGATAGGTCACGCCCAGATTCGAGGTGGTCGCGCTTTCCCAGCCGGTAACAGTGAGGGTCTTGGGCAGCGTGGAGCGGCAGCCGGTGGCGCCCATGCCGGTACCCACATTCACGAGGATGCGTCCCACCGGCTTTTTGAGCACAAACTGGCGAACGACTTCGCCATCACGCGAGAAAATCGAAAGCGCGTTTCCTGAGCCGCTGTTCAAGATCAGCTCGATGCACTTCTCGCAGGCATCGCGCCAGTTCTCCTCCACGTAGTAGGACAACACGGGGCCGTACTTGGTACGCGAGAAGTAGCTGCGCTCGGAGACATAGGGCTTCTCCGCCACAAGCACGCGCGTGGAGGCGGGTACCGCGATATCGGCACGGCGGGCCAAATCGCACGCCGATTTGCCGATGAGCTCGCGGTAGGTGCGTCCGTCCTCGCGAAAGCACACGTGATAGAGACGCTGGCACTCCTCGTCGGAAAGGAAGTAGCAGCCGCGGTGCTTGAGCTCGGTCTTAAAGGCCTCGTCCACAGCTTGCTCGACCACAACCGACTGCTCGGCGCCCGGCAGCATGCCGTAGCAAAACGACTTGCCGTACACAACTTCCTCGGCGCACAGGGCCAAATCGGCGGTTTGCTCCACAAAGACCGGATTGTTGCCAATCGATGCGCAGTACACATCCTTGCCCGTGGTATCGGCCACGTGGATGTGCTCGCACTCGCGCGAGTCAATAAGCACGCGAACGGCCGGCTGAGCCGCCAACCACTCTTCACCCTCGGGGGCATAGAGCTCCAGATACGTGAGGGCGTCGAGCGGATAGTGGCACTCGGCGGCAAGATGGCGCACGTCCTCAATAACGGCCTTGCAGGTGGCATGTGTACGCTGACGAGCCGAGAAGATAATCGGGCTCTTGGATGCAACGGCACACACAAGCTGCGAAAGCATCGTGGGGATGCACAGCCAGTCGGGCAAAAGCGAGACGACCGTACCCTTAGAGATGCCCACCTCGACGGAATGCGTGGCACTGCGCGAGTAGAGCTCCTGCGTAGGCATCTGGGCGTACACGTCGTCCAGAAGCTCGGTGAGCACCCACTCGATGAGGGCCTGCTCGTCCTCAGCGTTGCCGTAGTCGTTCTCGTCTACGGCAAGCTGAGCATACGAGGCAGCATGCGGAAGCAAGCGTTCGCGCAGAGCCTCCAATAATCCGTCGACAAGCGTGCCGGGCAGACCCTCGAGGACTTCCCTCGACTCCTCGGCGTGCTCCAAAAGGATGCGCGCCTCCTGAACGGAGCGAAGATCGGTGTCAACAAGGGACATGGCATACCTCCTTAGTAGGGAAGCAGGTTCTCAAGACGGTAGCGATCGGTGATCTTCTTCAGATCGGGATGCGGACGCGGGATGACAACCGAGCTGTAGACCTCGGCGCCCAGGGCCTCGACGGCCTCGACACCCGCATGAACGGCTGCCTCGACGGCCGAGACATCGCCCTCGACAAGAATCGAGATGTAGCCGGAGGCGGTGTTCTCGTAACCAATCAGGTTCACATCGCCGGCCTTGCACATGGCGTCGCCAGCTTCGAGCACCCACACGAGGCCAAAGGTCTCGATGGCACCGAATGCGTTGCCTTTGCTTTCAGACATCAGGACCTCCTAAAAATCCACGTCGTGGACGGAAACAACATCGCCAATAGGCGGAACGGGGCGCTTCATGACGTTGTGCGCCGTGACCTTGCCGATGGCCGATGCGGCCTCGACGCCTGCCTTGACGGCGGCCTCGCATGCAGCGACATCGCCCTTGACGATGACGGTGACGAGCGTGGAGCCAACGTTTTCATAACTCACGAGCTCGCAGTCGCCCGCCTTGAGCATCTTGTCGGCGGCTTCCAGAGCCGGAACCATGCCGAGGGTCTCAATGAGGCCGATGGCCTCTTCGCCGGTATAGCGCATGGGGTAGCTCCTTTCCTATTTGATGTAGGAATTGATGGTGTCGCGTTGCTCTTGATCAGCACTGTAGTAGACACGGACCTCGCCCGCGCCGTCCAGGTCAAAGCGGGACTCGCTGATCAGACCGTTCTTCTCGGCGGTCATCAGGGCCTCCTGCATCTTGGGCTTGGTAAAAGCGGTAAACGAGGAGTACTCGCCCTTGAGGGCCTCCATGACGTCGTCGGCGCAAGCCTCGTCATGGCAGGTAAAGTACTTGAGCATGGCATAGTTCAAAGGCAGCACGTTACTCACCGTCCTTCTTCAGGAGGTCCATCGGGTTCACGGCGATCAAGAAGATGCCGATAAGGTTGACGATGGCAGCGACCCAGGCGATGGGAGCCAGCGCATAGCCGTCAAAGCCCATGACCAGGCCGAGGATGATCCAAGTGGCAAGCGGAGCGGTGAAGGTATAGGTGCCGTTGATGGCCATACCCAGGGCGGTGCCGCACATGGCGTTAGCGCGGTACCAGCTCATAAAGGAGAGGTAGGCAGCGGCGCCGGAGACGGCGAAGAAGATGACGGAGGAGCCGTCGGTGAACGCCTGGGCAACATAGGTGTAGCTCTGGGCAAGGGTGCCACCGCACACGAGGGTGAGGATCGGCAAAACGATGATCAGGTTGCCGATGCCGGAGACGAGCTGACGGATATTGATGGCGATCTGCGAGTCGATCATGCAGGTGGCGTAGCCGCCCACGCAGCCTTCGATACCCCAGCACAGGGCGGCGAGAAGAGCCAGGCCCAGACCAAGTGCCATGCCCGGTGCAGCCTCGCCGGTGAGGCCGGTGCTTCCGATCATTACGCCTGCGATGACGCAGATCACGATACCCGCGATAACACGGGGGCCAAGCGGCTGCTTGTAGAGGATACGAGAGAGGATTGCGCCGATTGCGGGGTTTAGAGCCGCAATGGGCACGGCAAGGGTGCCGGCCTGAGAAAGCGCGATAACGTAGGCAGCAGAGGCAATGGGGCCGCCGATGAAGGCAGCAAGGATCACGATGCGACCGGGCTTGGAGGCGATGCAGCGACCCAGGTCGGCGACCTTGCCCTGCTTGAGGGTAACGAGCGTGGCCCAGATGGCGCTCAGGGTATCGTTGATGCCCGAGGCAATCGTAGGCAGGATGAAGACGACGACCAGGCTGGTAGATGCGAGCGCACCAAACCAATTGCCCCAGACGCCAAAGAGCTGACCACCAGTAACGAAGGCAGTGTACAGCGCGTACATTATGCTGGAGAGCGCCGCGATAGCGATGCCTTTCTTGAAGAAGCTTGCGTCGAGCGCCTTCTTCTTTTTGATCGCAAGTGCGCGATCAGTTGGAGCTGTTGCGGTTGTTTCCATGCAAGCGGTCTCCTTTCCATCATTGATCGTTTGTTGGACACAGGTGTCGACTCCCATGGCGTTCAATGACTGAAATGCTAGAAATTGACGCGGGCGTGAAAGAAAGGAATCGACCGTTTGTATTCCGTGAACGGCATTAGCCTGCGTTTTTTGACCGTTTGGCGCTCATGAACGGTCAAAAACGGCCGCAAACGGCATAAGTGCTTCCATTCTCATATCATTTGTCGGCAGCAAGGTTATCGCTCACACCAAGGTGCGCGCACATTAAATCCCCCCTGACAAACCGAAGGCTTCTCTAATGGCAGCTGAGATTCTCCCTGTTAAAAGTGATAATCGACCGCAAATCAAATGAGGATTCCCCTCACATTGCGAAGCAATTTAGAAACAATTACCTAACGTTAAAGTGTCGAAACCAGCACACAATAAAAGGACCGTATCGCGCACGACACGGTCCAGAACACAGCAGAAGTCCATGGGTTGTTTTGTCATATTTTTGGAACGTGAAGGCTGCTCCCCCGCACCCCAAAGCTGCATAGCGGCGTTGAAAAAACTAGGCTTCGCCGTCCTTTCGCATGGTCTCCACCTCGTCAAATGCCGCCTTCATAGTAGGATTACCGCGTGTGAGGCGTTTGATGGTCAAACCCTCGGCCTTTTTGTTGGCTAGGCGTAGATTGTTCTCGGAGGACAGCAACGCCTCCTTGGTTTTCTGCAGATGGCTAATCGTCTTGTCGATCTCATCGATCGCCGTTTGGAACTTGCGGCTCGCGATCTCGTAGTTGCGACCGAAATCATTCTTGAACTTTTCCATCTTGGCTTCGAAGTTCGTGACGTCGATATTCTGCTGTTTGTACTCCGCCAGCTCCTGCTTATAACGCAACGAACCCATGGCAGCGTTGCGAAGGAGCGTGATCATGGGAATGAAAAACTGTGGGCGAATCACGTACATCTTCTCATAGCGGTAACTCACGTCGATGATGCCCGCGTTATAGAGCTCGCTCTCGGGCTCGAGCAGTGTGCAGAGCACCGCATACTCGCAGCCTTTCTGGCGACGATCGTGATCGAGTTTCTTAAAGAAGTCCTCGTTTTTATGCTTGGTCGCAGTCTCGTCGTTCTCGTTTTTCATCTCGAACATAATCGAAATGACCTCGTTGCCGCTCGCGTCGCACTCGCGGAAGATAAAGTCGCCCTTGGTACCCTCGGACGCATCGTTATCTTTCTCGAAATACGCGTTGGGAAACGCCGTCATGCGCAGACGGTTGAACTCGGTCTCGCAGTGCTGCTCGAGCGACTCGCCCACCATCTTGGTGGACAGGCGAACCTTCATGTCCTTAAGGCGCTCAATCTCTTCGTCCTTGTAGCGAATCAGATCATCGCTCGCGCGCTTGGCCTGCGCAAGCTCGAGCTCGTGTGCTGCTCTGGCCTGTTCCTCGCGAGAATCGCGCACCGCCAGCTCGCTCGTCAGTTTGGCACGCGCCTCATCGCGCTCACGCTCCGCCGCGGCGACAGCCTCCGATAGGTTCATTTTGGCCGTCAGCTCCTGTTCGCGCAGCTGCGCACGCAGGCCCTCGGCCTCTTGCTCGGACTGAGCCTTTGCGGCGGAAAACTTCTCTTGTGCCTTTGCGCGATAGTCAGCAAGCGTGCGCTCGGCCTCGCCGCGAGCGGCATCGAGCTCACGCTGCGACTCTGCCGCGGCAGCGGCAAGCGCCATCTCCTGGGCCTTGTCCGCCGCGGCAAGCCTGGCCTGCAGCTCGGCAATTTGAGCATCACGTGCAGCTAAATCGTTTTGAGCAGCATTGCGCGCCGCGGACTCGACGAGCTTGGCTTCGTCATCTTTGCGCTCCAGCTGCGCGCGCAAATTGTCGATTTCGCGCTGGAGCTCGGCGTTCTCCTTTTGAGCGTCGGCACGGGCCTCAACCGCCGCGCGCTGGCTTGCGCTCTCGCGCTCTGCGGCAGCACCCTCGAGCTTGACACGTAACTCGGCAAGTTCGGCATCGCGCTTGGCAACCTCTTGAGCCAGCTCCTGAGCCGCGGCGTTTTTCTGCTCGACAAGCTGAGCGTCGCGCCGAGACTCTGCCTTTTGCAAGGCAGCCGTCGAGCGCGAGCGTTCAAGCTCCAACGCCTGCTCGCCCTCGCGCTGGACTGCCCTCACACGCTCGTCCAGGTCGCGCGAGAACTCGGCGTCGCGCACCTGCTTGACGATATCCGCATAACCGGACGCATCGACCTTAAAAACTTCGCCGCAATGCGGGCACTTGATCTCGTTCATGGCAGCTCCTCGATGGACGCACATTTCAACCGCCTACACTCTACCGCGTCGCACGGACAAAAAAGGCGCCGCCGCCATAATGGCAACGGCGCCAGAACCACCACAAAGGTGCCTGACCCATCTTGTGGTGGTTCGAGAATTACAGTCCAAAGAAGCTAAGAATCTGATCACGGCTTACGGGCTTGTACTCGTTGGCATCGAGACCGACATCGTAACGAAAGATGGGGCGCTCGCGATCGCGGTTGCGCGCGTTGGTGCGGTCTCCCCTGCTGTGGATATGCCCGTGCAGCATGATGGCGCCACGCGCCTTGCCATTCCAGCTGAGCATGGGGTAGTGGCTCATAACCAGACGATGGCCCTTGGCATAGCCGGGAGCAATCTCCAGGTAATCGCGCACGTCTTCCCAAATCTGCGGTACGTCGGGATCTTCCCAGTCGCCGTCATGGTTACCACGGATGAGCGTCACGTTCTGACATTCGATACGCTCGCGCAGGCGCACCGCCTCCGCCAGGGGCAAACGATAGGTAAAGTCTCCCAAGATATAGAGACGGTCATCCACAGCCACGCACTCATTGATGGCATCGATGACCTTGCGGTTCATCTCCTCGACCGAACCAAACGGCCGATCCATATCATGCAGGATATTCGTGTCGCCCAGGTGCAGGTCGGCGGTAAACCACATCATCGTCTATGCCCTCATTTCGCATCGTGTTCAACTCGTGCTAAGTATACAGACGCAGCGATGCAGCGGTTAGCCAAAGAGCCCGCCGAACAGACCACGGTGGCGCTTGTCCTTTTTATTCGAACCTTTGCCCCGGGCGTTCTTATCCTTTTGCTTTTTGCGGTCCTGCTCCAACTCATCGTCATCGAGCAGCATATCCCACTCAAACGGATCATTCGTCAAATCGAACAGTTCGTCGTCATCGAACATGGCTGCCTCCATTGCAGACTAGCGAGTATCCACCACACAGTTGAGAAGTCTACAGACCCGTTCGGACACAAATTCATCCTGTCTGCGCCTTTCACTCGTTTGCCGCAACGCTTGCAGATAAGATAAAAACACGGATGGCACCCGTGGCAACGGGTCTTGCCAACTCCGATACACGTTTTCATCGTGAGAAGTGGCCGTCTTCGCTTACGCGGGGGCGGCCACTTTTTTTATCCCTATGCCATCTGTTTCTAATGCACAAACATGCGCACGAATTTGTGCTTCCAGCTTGCGTAGGGCGCATAGCGGAATGGCACGTCCAGCCAGGTTGCCTTGTTCACGATGCTCTTCTTGTGGCTAAACGTATCGAAGCTCTCGCGGCCATGGTACTGCCCCATGCCGCTCGCGCCCATGCCGCCAAAGCCCATATGGCTCGTAGCCAAATGCATGATGGTGTCGTTAACGCAGCCGCCGCCAAAGGGCACATAGCGCACAAAGCGCTGTTGCACCGCTCGGTCCTGGCTAAAGATATACAGGGCCAGCGGCGTCGGACGCTCCATAATAAACGCCTCGGCCTCGTCTAGACCTTCAAACGTCAGCACCGGCAAGATGGGGCCGAAAATCTCCTCCTGCATCACGGCATCCTCGGGCGTCACGCCGTCCAGGATCGTCGGCTCAATCTTGAGCGAGGCCTCGCGTGCCGCACCTCCCAGCACAACCTTGTCGGGATCGATCAGCCCGCGCACGCGCGCGAAATGCTTGGCGTTGACGATATGGCCGTAGTCCTCGTTGTCGAGCGGGTGCTCGCCAAACATGCGGCGGACTTCCTCCTTGATGAGGCCCAATAGCTCGTCGTGCACGCGCGCGTCAACCAGCAGATAGTCGGGCGCCACGCAGGTCTGGCCCACGTTGAGCCACTTACCAAAGGCGATACGCCGCGCCGCGACCTTCAGATTTGCGGAGGCGTCCACGATGCAGGGGCTCTTGCCACCCAGCTCAAGCGTCACGGGCGTGAGATTTTTGCTCGCGTGCTCCATGACAAGCTTGCCGACCGGAACGCTGCCGGTAAAGAAGATTTTGTCCCAGCGCTCATCGAGCAGCGCCTCGTTCTCGGCACGGCCGCCCTCGACGACCGTCACCAGGCGCGGATTAAACGCTTCCTCGCAAATCTGCTTGAGCACCGCACTTGAAGCCGGCGCATAGGCACTCGGCTTGATGACCACCGTGTTGCCCGCAGCGAGTGCACCGGCGAGCGGCTCGAGCGTCAACAAAAACGGGTAGTTCCAAGGCGCCATAATCAGCGTCACGCCATAGGGAACCGGCTGCGTCCTGCACACGCTAATGGCATTGGCGAGGTCGCACGGGCGCAGGCGTGCGCGACTCCATCGGGCCACATGCGCAATCTGATGGCGAATCTCGGAAAGCGACGTGCCGATCTCGCACATATACGCCTCGTCGTGCGACTTGCCCAAATCGGTCTTGAGCGCCCGGGCGATATCGTCCTCGTGCGCCCGCACCGCATCGCGCAGGCGCACGAGCGCGCGGCGGCGAGCATCGACATCGAACGTGGCATGCGTCTTAAAATAGGCGCGCCGACTGCTAACGATGCATGCGATTTCCTCGGTGTTCATGGGCCCTCCTAGTTCTCGTCCTCAAACATACCACCCGCGACGACCTCGTACATATGCTCGAGCTCCAAACGGTCCATTAAAAGCGGGACAGGATACAGCGGATTGGCCTCGGCATCGGCATGGGCCGCCATTTGCGGAATATCGGAGCGACGAATACCCGAGACATATTTAGGAATTCCCAAGGCCTCGTTCATGCGATTGACCCAATCGATAAAGGCCTCGGCGGCAAGACTGTCCTGCGCGGTGGCCGGCGCGATGCCCGCCATGCGAGCAAGATCGGCAAGCTTGGGAGCGGCGGTGTCGCCATAGGCGCGAAGCATGTGCGGCAGGATGATGGCGTTGGCCAAACCGTGTGGAATGCCGTATCGGCCGCCCAGGCTGTGCGCGATGGCGTGCACGTATCCGACATAGGAGCGCGTAAATGCGACGCCCGCCTTATACGCCGCCGAAAGCATATTGCGGCGCGCACGCATGTTGTCGCCATGTTCATAGGCCTCGAGCAAATTGTCGTGGATGAGCTGAACCGCCTGGCGCGCCATCTTGCGCGTGTAGGGCGTAGTGCTGCGGCCGACAAAGGCCTCTACGGCATGCGTCAGGGCATCCATGCCCGTCTGTCCCGTAATGGCAGCAGGCAGGCCACGCGTAAACTCGGGATCGTGCACCGCAAAGCGCGGGATGAGCACAAAGTCGTTGATGGGGTACTTATAGTGCGTCTCGTCGTCGGTGATAACCGCCGCGAGCGTGACTTCGCTTCCCGTTCCGGCGGTAGTGGGAACCGCGATAAGCAGCGGCAGGAGACGGTGGACGCGCAGCAGGCCGCGCATCTTGTTGATGGGCCTGTTTGGCTGCGCAATGCGCGCCCCCACACCCTTGGCGCAGTCCATGGCCGAACCGCCACCAAAGCCGATAATGGCCCGGCAGTCGTTCTCGCGATACAGCGCCGCCGCTTCCTCCACATTCGAGACCGTGGGGTTCGCACGCGTTTCGGAATAGACCGTAACGCCAATCCCCTTGGACGCGAGCGCTGTCTCGAGCGGTACCGTGAGCCCCAGACGGGCAATGCCGGGATCCGTCACGATAAGAACCCGCTGTATCGAGCGCTTTTGAAGCACCGCGGGCACATCCTCGGCATGCTCCAAAATGCGCGGCTCGGTATAGGGCAGGATCGGCAATGCAATGCGAAAAACCGTCTGATATGTTCGGCACCAGGCACGACGGGCTAGATGCATAGAGGAAGCTCCTTTATTTGTTGATAGATCAACATTTTGCTCGACCGATTGTAATCATCGGCATCCGTATATGGCTTGCCAACCGTTAATCAATCAACATCTTCATATGCTTAAAAATGTTTTATTAAAAATCATTCCTAATAGGCTTCACTTTCAGTCTCATTTATGGATAATAGAACTCGTTAAGACGCACGTCCGGAGAGGGCCCTTATGGGACCGGGCGAGCGCACCATCGCCATCGATCGAAGGGATCGAATCATGAAATTTGTTTGCCCCGTTTGCGGTTATGTTGAAGAGTACGACGGCGACCAGCTGCCCGAGGATTTTAAGTGCCCCCAGTGCGGCGTTCCCGGTTCCCGCTTCCTGAAGCAGGATGAGGGTGGCTTTACTTGGGCTGCCGAGCACGTTGTGGGCGTTGCCAAGGAGGGCGTGCCCGAGGACATCGTCGCCGACCTGCGCGCCAACTTTGAGGGCGAGTGCTCCGAGGTCGGTATGTACCTGGCCATGGCCCGCGTCGCTCATCGCGAGGGTTATCCCGAGGTTGGCCTTTATTACGAGAAGGCAGCCCATGAGGAGGCCGAGCACGCCGCCAAGTTCGCTGAGCTCTTGGGCGAGGTCGTGACCGACTCCACCAAGAAGAACCTCGAGATGCGCGTTGAGGCCGAGAATGGCGCCACCGCTGGTAAGACCGATCTCGCCAAGCGTGCCAAGGCTGCCAACCTCGATGCCATCCACGACACCGTCCACGAGATGGCTCGCGACGAGGCTCGTCACGGCAAGGCCTTCGAGGGCCTGCTGAAGCGCTACTTTGCCTAAGCCAGCCGCCTGAGAGATAATCTCTAACTCAAAAAAGGCCCGGACCACATGGTCCGGGCCTTTTTCGTGCCTCACAAAACTTGTTAACGCCATGAAATAGGACCACCTTCGGCATCGGCTTCTCGTCAAAACTAAGTGAGTAGACTTTTTGGAACTTGCCGAGCAGACCATCCATATTGCTTTATAAAACCGCAGGTAAATAACTTGCCGCAAACCGGTCTGGTCGCCATCACGCCAAAAGTCTACTCACTTAGTTCCGCGGCCGTCCACGATTGAGCCTTTTTAAATCTAACGGGCATCTTTTTGCCGATTTCTCCCAGTTTTGACCAGTCCACGAATAGCTCAGACCGGAGTAATGTCTCGGCCCTTTGCTCATCCGAGCTTTTGTCACGATATTCAACATCGAGCATCCTGCATACGGCCTTAACGATCGCGTGGAATCTATCCTCATCGGATATCTGTCTGTGCGTCAGGAGAAGTACATCATAGCCCATGGCCTGAAGGGCCGTCATGCGGTCAGCGTCACGCAAACCATCCCCTGCGCGTCCGTGTGAGGCCTTTCCCTGACATTCAATGGCCACCTGTCGCCTGCCGTCCGGCGAAGAAAGAAGTAGGTCGATATACACACGCGACTTTCCTACAATCGATCGAGCACTTGTGCTGAGCGCCACTTCGACATTGAGTTCTATGCCACAAAACCCTTCGCCTCCCAGAGCTCGCGGCAGTCCAAGTAACACATACGCCTCGACCTCAAAAGGCGACGCGGCACCCAATGGAACGAGTTGCGATACCGTCATAAATCTATTGCCGTAACGCATCCCGCAAACATCTGAACAAAAACGGTCAAGGTCACCGCCCAAAACCAAAGCGTCTCGACGCCATAAATTTGAGGCGGTACCGTCCTCGGACGGACAGCGCGACCAGCCCAGCGTTGTCGAAATCGCGCCCGAATCAATTGCACGCGAAAGCTCCGCCTCAAGCGCCGCCGGCAGAGCGCACACCGCAAACAAGCCGCACATTTCCGCCAATACCAAAAGAAGCTGAAGATCCGTCAGATGCCGCGACATGATGAATGCCGTCAGCAGAGGAGACGTAACTAAAAACCCATGCTCCGTTTCCAGCACGGATTCCCTGGGGAGCTCACCAAGGAACAGCCGTTGCCTCATGCTGGCTGGACAAGTCCGCTTGTTTCTCGTCCGAACCAATGTATACAGCGGAAAGCCAAGCACAACCGCAGCCATCGGGTTACGGGAGAGGTCATATCGCTGCCGGTCTTCTTCTGGTCGTGGAAGCGGCGGACACAAAGCGCGGACTTGAGGGGGCAAACGCCAGTACCTAAAAGCCGATATGTCACAAAGTAGATCCTTCATAGGCACAGGAAAACACAGATTTCAACCCAGTCGGTCTCACGTTGGCGCGAACGCAGCAAAAATGGCGTCGAACGGACTGTCAAGTTTTCAACAGCCCTCCCCAACTGACCAAAAGCTTGCCGAAAGCCGGACGAAGCCCTGTTGAAAACCCCATTTTTTTCTCATGCAGAAGCTTTGCGCGGCAAGTGAGTAGACTTTTTTTGAACATCCCGAGCAGGCCGGTCATCCTGCTTTTCAAAACCGCAGGTAGATAGCTTGTTACAAAACTGCCCAGTCGCCAAAGTTCCAAAAGTCTACTCACTTAGGTTGCAGAGTCCCCCATTAGCTGCAATTCAAAGGTAGTTAGCACTTTTGGACTCAGATCGTCATACTGGACAAGGATCCGAGTCGGGTTTTCATGGACAGATGCGCCACCGGCACACCAAAAACAGTCACTGATATCGACAAAAGGGATACCCGAGCGCATGAGGGCCCGCACAAAAGAGCTTCCGCCCGCTCCGCGCTCCGCAACCACGGTGCAGTAAAGGCCCGCGTCCGCATGTGCGATCGAGACCTCCCCCGCCGGAAACGCCTTCCGCACAAGCGCCGCCAGCCCATCGCGCGCCTCGCGAGCGCGCACGCGCACGCGGTTCACATGCCGCTCGTAATCACCCGATTCCAGCAAACGCGCCAAGGCAACCTGGTCAACAGAGCTCACCGACGAGGCGTAAAAACCAAGGTTGCGCCTAAACCGCTCCATCAGCTCATCGGGCAACACCATGTACGCTAGACGCAACGCCGATGACAGGCTCTTCGAAAACGTGTTGGTGTAGATAACAGACTGGGCGGCATCGATCGACGCGAGCGCGGGAATCGGCTTGCCGGCAAGGCGAAACTCACAATCAAAGTCATCTTCGATGAGATAACGACCTGGTCGCTCGGCGGCCCAGCTCAACAGCGCATATCGGCGCGCAATGCTCGTCACAAGACCGGTCGGATACTGATGGGACGGCATCAGGTGAAGGACGTCGGCCCCGGTTTTCTGCAGAGCACTCAACTCCACGCCGTCATCATCCAACGGGATATGTCGTACTTGGCAACCCATAGCCTGATAGATGCGCGTCAGGCGCAAATACCCCGGATCCTCAACGGCATACACCTTGTCGGCTCCAAGCAATTGAACCAACATGGTATCGAGCAGCTGGGCGCCCGCACCGATAACGATGTTGTCGGGGTCGACATTCATACCCCTTGTCCCACGCAGATGGTGAGCAATCGCGCGTCGTAGTCGAGCGGTGCCCTGTGCCGGTGCGGTCGAAAAGATCTCGCGTTCGTCTTCGGATGCCAGCGTCGCCCGTAGTGCGCTTTGCCAAAGCCGCGCTGCCTCCAAAGCGGAAGGAGAAAGTGCGTCGAATTGTTCGACCCGCCCGCGGACATCATGCGCGCTGGGGTCCACAGAGACGGCATCTCGGTCGATGCCCTCCGAAGCCAAAGGCAAAACCGGTGCATCCGGAAGCTCGCAAGCGTAGTAGCCACGCCGCGGCATTGAGATAATATATCCCTCGGCAAGTAACTGGCTATATGCATTCTCGATGGTAATGACACTGATTCCCAGATGACTGGCAAAGGCGCGTTTAGACGGCAGATGCTCCCCCGCCGCAATGTGTCCAGCAATGATATCATCTCGAATTTGCTGGTAAACATACTCATAGAGCGATGCTTCGCCGCGTTGTTCCAAATTATAGTCAAGCATGAGTTCGTCACCTGACCTTATCGAATCATTCAATCTGATATTAGTCTGACCTTGTTATTATCTTGAAAACTGAGTATTTCGCCATACCCAGCTCCCCGATAGGATGTTCCGTCAAGCAATGCACATGCCAACCAAGGGAGCAACCATGGCAGAACAGACCAGCAAGGCCGATCGCGTCAAACTCAACCGCGAGCTCGCGCAGATGCTCAAGGGCGGCGTCATCATGGACGTCACCACGCCCGAGCAGGCACGCATCGCCGAGGAGGCAGGCGCCTGCGCCGTCATGGCTCTCGAGCGCATCCCAGCCGACATCCGAGCCGCCGGCGGCGTGTCGCGCATGAGTGACCCCAAGATGATCAAGGGCATTCAAGAGGCCGTCTCCATCCCCGTCATGGCCAAGTGCCGCATCGGCCACATCGTCGAGGCACAGGTCCTTCAGGCCATCGAGATCGATTACATCGACGAGTCCGAGGTTTTCTCCCCCGCCGACGATGTCTACCACATCGACAAGACCCAGTTTGACGTCCCGTTTGTCTGCGGCGCCCGTGACCTGGGCGAGGCGCTGCGCCGTGTTGCCGAGGGCGCCACGATGATCCGCACCAAGGGCGAGCCGGGCACGGGCGACGTTGTTCAGGCCGTGCGCCACATGCGCAAGATCCAAAAGCAGATCCGCGACGTTATTGCCCTGCGCAACGACGAGCTCTTTGAGGCAGCCAAGCAGCTGCAGGTTCCGGTCGAGCTGGTGCGCGAGGTCCATGCCACGGGCAAGCTTCCCGTCGTGAACTTTGCTGCCGGCGGAGTCGCGACCCCCGCCGATGCCGCGCTGATGATGCAGCTGGGCGCCGAAGGCGTCTTTGTCGGATCGGGCATCTTTAAGAGCGGCGACCCGGCCAAGCGCGCCGCCGCCATCGTTAAGGCCGTGGCCAACTTCACCGATGCCAAACTCATTGCTGAGCTTTCGGAGGATCTAGGCGAGGCCATGGTCGGCATCAACGCCGACGAGATCGAGATCATCATGGAGGAGCGCGGACGCTAGTCCGACAGAAAGGATCGCACATGAGCGATTACGCAGACCAGACGGTCGCCGTGCTGGCGGTCCAAGGTGCTTTTGCCGAGCACGAGGCGAGGCTGTCCGAGCTGGGCGCACGTTGTATTGAGCTGAGGCAGGCGGCTGATTTGAAGCAGGACTTTGACCGTCTGGTACTTCCCGGCGGCGAGTCTACCGTTCAAGGGAAGCTGCTTGATGAGTTGGGCATGTTCGAGGAGCTTCGTGCCCGCATCGCTGAAAGCATGCCCGTCCTGGGCACCTGCGCCGGCCTGATTCTGCTGGCTCACGACCTTGCCGCCCATGACGATAAGGGGACGCCGCGTTTGGCAACCATGGATGTACTTGTCGAGCGCAATGCCTACGGCAGGCAGCTCGGCAGCTTTCGAACCAAGGGGCAGGTAGCCGGCATCGACGGTGAAGTGCCGCTGACGTTTATCCGCGCGCCCCGCATCGTCGAAGTGCACGGCGACACTGAGGTCCTAGCCGAAGTCGACGGCCGTATCGTCGCCGCCCGTCAGGGCAACCAGCTCGGCGTGACCTTCCACCCCGAACTCGATGAAGACACCCGCCTCCACGAGCTGTTCCTACAAATGTAGGAAGAACAGTAACAAGAGTGGATACTCTCGTTCTATTTAGTCGTTGGGGACGTTCTTAAACGACTAGTCAAACAAGAACGTCCCCAACGACTACATTGCGATAGACGACCACGTTTGTCCAGATAAAACCGACCAAAATGAACCTGTCCCTTTTTGGCAGGTTTCGATCAAGGCGACGCCGACGTTTTGGTACCGACAGCGAAAACCCGCCAGAGCGAGGGAGGCCCTTTTGGGACGAGATGACGCCATAGGTTGAGCATAAGTCAGCGAGCGGGTCGCATTTGAGGCAAGGTGACGTGAAACGAAAGGGCGCTGACCTTCTGGTCGCGCCCTTGAAGTTGAACGTCAGATTGTCCAAATGCGGCCCGCGCAGCGTCAACTAGTTACGCGGTTTGGTAAAACCGCGTAACCCCTAGAAGCGGTTGCCGCGGAAGCCGCCACCGTTGCGGCCGCCACGATCGCCACCGCGACCGCCACGGTCGCCACCACGGTTGCCGCTGAAGCCGCCACGGTTGCCACCGCGATCGCCATAGCCACCACGGTTGCCGCCAAAGCCGCCGCGACCGCCACGGTCACCAAAGCCGCCGCGGCCGCCACGATCGCCACCGCGACCGCCGCGGTCGCCGCCACGGCCACCACGATCGCCAAAGCCGCCGCGGCCGCCACGGTCGCCGCCACGGCCACCACGGTCATCACGGCCGCCGCGAGGACCACGGTCCTCGTCCAGGCCCATGGCGACGAGCGGAGCAATAACCTTATCGAGGGCGGCCATCAGCTCGGTGGCCTCCTCGTAAGAAAGCTCGGGCAGGAGCTTCTCCTTCTTGTTGGCAAGCTCGACCAGGCCCTCAGCGGCATCCTCGGCAGCGAAGACGACGATCTTGCGCATATCGCCCTCGGCGTCGTCGATGCGGCCGACCAGATCGGCAGCCTCGGCCTCTGCCATCAGACCATCGAGCTCACGGAGGCGCATGCCCAGCAGGTCGGACATCTCCTTCTGCTCCATCTTGGGCTTGAGGTCAAGGAGCTTGATGGCGCGCTCGATGTTCGCCATGCGCTCGGCCTTGGCCTCCTCCTCCTTGGAAATAGCAAAGCGACGGCTACGCAGCAGGCGGGCGGCCTTCTGCATCTTGTCCATCAGCTCTTCGTCATCGTAATCAACGGCGGCCTCGACAACCTCGGCCTCCTCCTCGGCGGAAACCTCGTCAGCAGCCTCAACCTCGGCAGCTTCGGTCTCCACGGTCTCGACTGCCTCAACCTCGGCAGCCATGGTCTCGTTCTCGGTCTCGTTCATGATCTCTTCGTTCTCGGACATGAGACTCCTTCTTGGCCCTTTCGGGCATCATCGCCCCATTCGCGGGGCCCGTCGCGCACTCTTTGCGCTTTAAACATTCATGCCTCTCGGCAAAACGTCCATTAGTTTATGGTGTCGCCCGCCAATCTAGCTGCAGAATCTATGTGCACACATTAATGCGACATGTCGCGGTATCATGACCTGAACCAAACGTGTCCACCTTAAGGAGCCCGCCATGATTAAGCCCATCATGAAATCCGAGTTCTTTTTACGCCTGCCTTCCGAAGACGCGGGCCCCGATGACGCCGTGACCGGGCAGGACCTCCTGGATACGCTCCATGAGCATGAGCACGAGTGCGTGGGTCTCGCCGCCAACATGATTGGCGTGCGCAAACGCATCATCTGCGTAAAAGATGGCAACAGGGCGCTCCTGATGTACAACCCTCACATTCTTGAGCAGGTCAATGCCTATCAGACGAGCGAAGGATGCCTCTCGCTGATCGGCGAGCGTCCCTGCACCCGCTATCGCCGCATTAAGGTCGAGTATTTGGACGAGAACTTCGTCCACCGCATCAAGAACTTCTCGGGCTACACCGCCGAGATCATCCAACACGAAATCGACCATTGCAACGGCGTCGTTATATAAGCTCCGCCGTTCTTCCGAACGGCGGACCACTTGACGCTGCGTGAGCCGCATTCACGCCAATCTGACGTTCAATTTCGAGGGCGCGACCAGAAGGTCAGCGCCCTCTCATTTCACGTCACCTTGACGCAAATGCGGCTCGCTCGCTGTCGTATGCCTATCCTGCGATGCTTCGATTCTTGCAGTGGAAGATCTACCCAATCCCCTACGACTGGCGGTAATGGTCAAAGAAATCGGCGAGGTCTTCGAGCGACTCTTTGAGCACTTCCATGCGCGGCAGGTACACGATGCGGAAGTGGTCGGGCTCGGCCCAGTTAAAGCCGCCGCCGCGCGTGATCAGGATCTTCTTCTCGTGCAGCAGGTCGAGGGCAAACTGCTCGTCATCGGTGATGTTGAACTTCTTCACATCCATCTTGGGGAAGATATAGAACGCCGCGCGCGGCTTGACCACCGAGATGCCGTCGATCTTGCTGAGCGCCTCATACACAAAGTTGCGCTGCTCGTAGACACGACCGCCGGGACGGATGTAGTCGTTAACCGACTGATGGCCGCCGAGCGCCGTCTGGACGATCGACTGAGCCGGCACGTTGGAGCACAGGCGCATGTTAGAGAGCATGTTGATGCCCATGATAAAGTCGCTCATGCAGCGCTGGTTGCCCGAAAGCACCATCCAGCCAATGCGATAGCCCGCGATCATATGCGACTTGGACAGGCCGCTAAACGTAATGCAGGGCAGGTCGGGGGCGAGCGAGGCAATGGAGACGTGCTCGTAGCCGTCCATGCACAGGCGGTCGTAGATCTCGTCGGCAAAAATCATGAGCTGGTGCCTGCGCGCAATCTCAACAATGCCCTCGAGCACCTCGCGCGGATAGACAGAGCCCGTGGGGTTGTTGGGGTTGATGATGACGAGGGCCTTGGTCGCGCTCGTGATCTTGGACTCCATATCCTCCAGGTCGGGATACCAATCCGCCTGCTCATCACACAGATAGTGCACGGGATGACCACCGGCAAGGGTTGCGCACGCCGTCCAGAGCGGATAGTCGGGGCTGGGGATCAGAATCTCGTCGCCGTTGTCGAGCAGCGCGTTCATCGAAAGCTGAATGAGTTCGGACACGCCGTTGCCCGTGTAGATGTGCTCCATCTGAACATTGGGCAGGCCCTTGATCTGCGAGTACTGCATGATCGCCTTGCGCGCAGAGAACAGACCGCGCGAGTTGGAATAGCCTTCGCAGTCGGGCAGCTGCTGACGCATATCCTTAATGACCTCATCGGGCGTGCGAAAACCAAAGGGTGCCGGATTGCCGATGTTGAGCTTGAGGATGCGCTCGCCCTCGTCCTCCATACGGGCGGCCTCGTCGACGACGGGGCCGCGCACGTCATACAGGACGTTATCGAGCTTGGTGGATTTAGAAAAAGTACGCATGGTGGTGCTCCTTGGAATTTGAGCTGAGGGATGGGGTTCGGGCTTGGAAACGTTGCGGGGCGATGATGCCTCGCTTTGATCGGCGTCACCGGCGAGCAGCCAGGTAACATCGACCTCCAAAATGCGGGCAAGCAGCTCTGCCACATCGCGCCGCGGGATCGTCTTGCCGCTCACATATTGGCTCATCTGACTCTTGCCGAGTTTTTTGCCGAACATCTCCGATGCACGAATCACGTCCGACTGTCGAACGTCGCGATCGGACATAGCCTGTCGCAGGCGATCGCTAAACGTCTCTTGGGCCACAGGAACCTCCTTGCTGGCAAAGTTCAATTTATAGAACACGAATTGAACCAAGGTTCAATTTAGGCAGCAGTATAGCGCGGCACCTCATTCGAAAGTTCAATTTCATAAGAAAATGTACCGAACTCCAAGATTTGCCCAAGGCGGACAATGACGTGTACACGTTTAGAGGTATTCAAGGAATCGGGCGGCGGCAAGCGAAACATCAGTCGCGCGATATATCGCATTGATTTGCCGATGGGGATGTCCCTCGAGCGAACGCACGGCAACATCGAACTGACAGCGGCGCAAGATGAGCGCGGGAAGAATGCTCACGCCCAGGCCGTCCTCGACCATGGCCATAATCGCATAGTCATCCCAGGTCGACAGTTTTGAGCGCACTGTCAGTCCCGCCCGACGAAACAGCGGCGTAATCTCGTCATCGGTGCCGCGTTCCAGCAGAATAAACTGCTCGTTGGCCAAATCGGCAAGGGAAACGACCTCCGCGGCGGCAAGCGAGGAGTCCGCTGGCACCACGGCCATCAGCTCGTCTTGCACCAACGGCCGCGATGCCATGCCGGCGCCGCGTGGCTCACGCGGGATAAAGCCCAGATCGCAGCGGCCCTCTGCCACCCATTGTTCGATCTCTGAGTAATCGCCCATCAGCAACTCATAATCGACGTCCGGGTGATCGGCGCGAAAGCGCGCGATCACCGGCGGCAGCACGTGGGTCGCCACACTCGAAAACGTACCGATGCAGATTTTGCCGCGCATGAGCCCACGCATCTCATCCACCCGACGCTGCAAACGAACAAATTCCTCGCATAACGCCTCGATCGCCGGCATGACTTGCCGCCCATCGGCAGAAAGCACTACGCCCTCGTGGCTTCTATCGAGCACTTTAAAGCCCCAGTCGGCCTCAAGATCGGCCACCATACGGCTCACGCCCGATTGCGAATAGCTCAGGCGCTCGGCGGCGCGCGTAAAGCTTCCGGCGCGCACCGTCTCCAGCAGCACCTGTATCTTTTGAATATTCGTTTCCACGACGCGCCTCCACCTTTGCATGAGTTTTTGTCATGTTATCCATGCATTATATTCGCTTTTCTTCTAAAGCCACCTCACCCATAGTGAACATGCTCGGATATAGAGGGGATGTCAGCGCATGAACAACGGACTGTTTACGTACTTAGCAGCATTGCTATTGTTTGGCTCCAACGGCATCATCGCCGCTGCCGAGCTCCGATATCGTGCTACTCCGCACGTTTTTGGGCGCGCTCTCGCTTGTCACCATCCTCGCTATCACCCAACGTTATACGTTGCAGGCGCCATCTCGCCCCCGCGAAGCCGCAGCCCTCCTCCTCTCGGGAGCCGCGCTGGGCGCCAGCTGGATTTTTCTGTTCCGCGCCTACCAGACGATCGGCGTCGGCGTATCCTCGCTGCTGTACTACTGCGGCCCCATCATCGTCATGGCCCTCTCGCCGTTTATCTTTGACGAAAAGCTAACCGGCGGCAAAATCGCCGGCTTTATCGCCGTCGCCTGCGGCGCTTTTCTCATTGCGGCACAAGGCCTCGGCGGCAATATGCCCATTGCAGGTATCGCTTGCGGCATCGCCTCGGCCTTCTGCTACGCGCTGATGGTCATCGCCAGCAAGGGTGCGCCACACATCGAAGGCCTCGAAAACTCCGCGCTCCAGGTGAGCGCCGCCTTTGTGACCGCGCTGACCCTCACACTCATCACGCAGGGCGTCCCCTCATTCCTGTCCGCCGATGTCGCCGCCAGCATTGATTGGCGCGCCGTCGTCATGCTCGGTGTCGTCAATACCGGCATCGGTTGCCTGCTCTACTTTGGCGCCGTCGCCAAACTGCCCGTGCAGACCGTCGCGGTCGTCGGCTACCTCGAGCCACTTTCGGCGGTCGTGTTCTCGGCCGTCCTTTTGGGCGAAGCCATGACACCGGTCCGCCTGATGGGCGCCGCACTTATCATCGGCGGCGCGCTCTTTTGCGAACTCGCCGGCAGACGCGCAGGCGCCAAGGCTGGCATCGCCCAGGCAGCACGCGCCTAAAAGCCCCCTCTTCATTCAGTTTCAAAGCCGGGGCGCATCCGCGGTTATCACATTGCAGCACGCCATTCAGCGGATGCGCCCCTGCTTTGAAATGCTGCCTGCGTACACGAATAATCCCCAGATGGGGAATTATTGTCTAAAATAACCTGATGTGCCAAACTGCTCTTGTATGTATACAGGCGGCATAAAAGTTATCTGTCTTGGACAGATAACCGGATGTCTAAGGGAGTCCACGTGGCACACAATAAACTGGAGGCAAACCTCCAAGGCCGGCATGGGCAGGGCGGGCACGGAGCTATTCCCCTCTCCGCTGGCATGCTGCTCGTAACGCTCGGCGTCGTCTATGGCGACATCGGCACGAGCCCTATGTACACCATGAAATCAATCGTCGCCAACAACGGCGGCATCGGCACCGTCAGCGAGGATATGATTCTGGGCGCGCTTTCGCTCGTCATCTGGACCATGACGCTCGTGACCACGGTCAAGTACGTGGTAATCGCCATGAAGGCCGACAACCACAACGAAGGCGGCATCTTCGCTCTATTCAGTCTCGTGCGCAAGGTGGCGCCGTGGCTGATTCTCCCCGCCATGATCGGCGGCGCGGCGCTGCTCGCCGATGGCATCCTCACCCCCGCGGTCACGGTCACCACGGCCATTGAGGGCCTGCGCACCATCGAGTGGGGCCACGCGCTTTTGGGTGACGGGCAAACCAACGTCATCATTATTACCATCATCATTATCTGCGGCCTATTTGCCATGCAGCGTGCCGGTACCTCGTCGATCGGCAAGCTGTTCGGCCCGCTCATGACGCTGTGGTTCCTGTTCTTGGCTGGTGCCGGTCTGTTCAACATGCTCGGCAACCTGTCCATCTTGCGCGCGCTCAACCCCATCCGCGGCATCATGTTCCTGTTCTCGCCCATCAACCACTCGGGCATTATGGTGCTCGGCTTTGTCTTCCTGTCAACGACCGGCGCCGAGGCGCTCTACTCGGACATGGGCCACGTGGGCAAGGCCAACATCTACGCATCCTGGCCGTTCGTAAAGGCCGCACTTATCCTTAACTACCTGGGCCAGGGAGCTTGGCTGCTCGCCAATAACTCCAACCCCCAGATGCTCGCGATGGATATCGTCAACCCGTTCTATATGATGCTTCCCGAACCCCTGCGCCCCTTTGCCATCGTGCTTTCGGCCGTAGCGGCGATCATTGCCTCGCAGGCGCTCATCACCGGCTCGTTCTCGCTGGTTTCGGAGGCAACGCGCCTCAACCTTATGCCGCACCTGCGCATCCACTACCCCAGCGACACCAAGGGCCAGCTCTATATTCCGCTCGTCAACAGCATTATGTGGGTCGGCTGCATCTTCATCGTGCTGCTGTTCCAGAACTCCGAGCGCATGGAGAGCGCTTATGGCCTCGCCATTACCGTGACCATGCTCATGACCACGACGCTTTTGACGAGCTACATCGCCGGCATCCTCAAGCACAAGCTGGGCGCCTGCGTCTTCGCCCTGCTCTTTGGTGCCATTGAGCTGTGCTTCTTCGCCTCGTGCCTCACCATGTTCTTTGACGGCGGCTACGTCATGATCTTCTTGGCCTCGCTGCTGTTTGGCCTTATGTATGTGTGGCGCCGCGGCACCGCCATCGAACGCACGCAGACGATCCTGCTGCCGGTCTCCAAGTATATTGATCAGCTCAACCGCCTGCGCAACGACGAGACCTACCCCGTGCTCGCCGACAATCTGGTGTTTCTCACCAACAGCCCCGACCCGCTCACGCTCGACCGCGACGTGCTCTACTCCATCTTGGACAAGCATCCCAAGCGCGCCAAGGCATACTGGTTCATCAACGTGCACGTCACCGATGAACCCTATACGCACGAATACTCCGTTGAGACCTTTGGCACGGACTTCCTGTTCCGTGTGCGTCTGAACCTGGGCTTTAAGGTCAACCAGCGCGTTAATGCCTACCTGCGCCAGATCGTTGGCGACCTGATGGCATCGGGTGAGTTGCCGCCGCAACATCACACCTACTCCATCTACGAGACGCGCGGCAACGTGGGCGACTTCCGTTTTTGCATGCTGCGCAAGATGCTTGCCCCCGAGACGGACATCAACCGCAACGACCATCGCGTCATGGCCATCAAGTACGCCGTCCGCCGCGCCTGCGGAAGCCCGGCACGTTGGTATGGTCTCGAGAACTCGGCCATCATCATCGAGTACGTGCCTCTCTTTGCCCGTATGCGTCCGGCAGTCAAACTCGTACGCACTCAGGTGCCGCTCGAGGTTCAGATCGAGGAAGCCGAAGAGATGGAGGTCGACATCTTCTCGGACGACCTGGTCAACGGCAACGAAGCCGGCAAGAACATGAACGTCGACCCCACCGAGCAGCTCGAAAGCGTCGCCGACACGCCCGAGCAGCAACAGCTCGACGGACTCGAGAGCGCTCAGCTCAACGACGCCAACTTCTAGACCAGCACTACGTCGATAACAACGGCCCTGCGCCTCGTGTATACAGCCCCCTATTTCTTAGACCACAGAAATAGGGGGCTGTTCAGTCAACCAATCCGCCCCTTAGCCGCGGACGTACACGTTTGCCTCCCTTACCGACGAGCCAACACGGCCCCCGCAGGCTCCACCACAAGTGCGCCCTCTTCCTCGCGACGCACACAAAGATACGGAAAACGCTGCGCAAGCGCATGCTCGAGGGACGCGATCTCCGCATGAGCGCCCGTTGCCTTCCATGCGATAACGCGGCCGGTACCGTTAGCGCGCTCGCATGTAACCGCAATCGCAGCGCCGGTTTTTTTCGCATCTTCGAGGTAAAGCTCAACCGCTGCGGAAACATCGTTCGGCATCGTGGGCGTCAGATCAACACCGTTGTTCCTTGCCGTCAAACCCTTCAATGCCTGCTTTACCTTAGCCCCAAACATATGCGCTCCTTTCGCGGCCTTAAATGTACGGTCATTTCCGTACAATTTCGGCTTTAGAATACACATGCCTGTGACAGAAGGTCGTGGCTTGCTATGATGCATATCAATGTACGTTACATTGCGTACATTTAACCGAACATGCCAATCATAGGGAGCGTGCACCATGGATCCACTGGACGCCATCGCCCGAGAACCACTCGACAGCACTTCGAATATCCCGCTCTACCGACAGCTCGAAGACCGCATTTTGCAGGTTATCGCCTCTCGTATGGTTGACGAAGAAACACCCCTGCCGCCCGAACTTGCCATCTGCAATGCATTGGGGCTTTCACGCGCCACGGTCAGGCGCTGCTTTGAGGACCTTGTCAAGGACGGTCGCGTGGTGCGTCGGCGGGGACACGGCACCTTTGTCGCTCCGCCGAGCGAGGAACACGGAATCGATGTAGCGCTCAACTTCACAAGCCGCATGAAACGCCTGGGCAAGAAAGCATCATCGCGCGTGATCGACTTTAGCGAACGGCCGGCGACCAAAACCATCGCCGCCGCACTGCGCATACCTGTCGGAACCCCGCTCTGGGAGATTAAGCGCTTGCGCCTAGGTGACGACGTACCCCTCGAGTACCACATCGCCTACGTGCCCAAAAGCTTCTGCCCCAATCTAACGAAAGACGACCTGTCGCAATCCCTATATGCGCTCATCGCCGAAAGCTCGGGCACTATGCCCGATTCGGCAGACGAGGTCTTCGAATGCGTCAAGATCGACAAGCGCGAAGCGAAAATCCTGCAACTCAAACCGGATACGACCGCATTTCGCGTTATCCGAACGACCTACGACGAATACGGGCTACCCTTTGAGGCGTCCATCTCGATCTATGGCGCCGCGCATAGCAAATTGCGCGTTCACATTGGGCACAGCGGCACCGAGTTCTCCGTCATCAGCGAATAAAAGCCACCGATTGAACCTGCTCGCCTAGAGGCGGCGCGGCTCGGGAACCACGAGCCGATCGGGGCTCGCACCCTCGGCATCCATCAGGCTCACGTAGCGAATCGAAGGGTCCTCGTACGTCGCGTAGTAATAATTGCCCGTACGCGCGCTAAAGCATCCGGTGTAGATGGTCTTCTCGAACTTGCCATCGCCCATCCTGGACGCCCCCTCGATCATCACCACGCCCTCGAGCGAGCGGAACATGCGAATCACGTTTTCGGCCTCGCTGTCTTTTTGCGGGTAATTGGCGTTGAGGTACGCTGCCTTTACAAAACGGCTCGGCGAATAGCAGTCGCCGGGAATGCCGCGCATGCCGGCACCCGCGCCATAGGGCTTAAGCTCGGCGCCGCGCCACGTCGCCGTCTGCGGAAAATCGTTCGTGGCGGTGATATAGGTGCGCAGGTTTTCCATGTGCCACGGGAAGGTCGGCTGGTTGGCAAGGGTGTCAACCGGATCGTCGTACACATGCAGGCCGTCGGCCATCATCTCGACCACAATGCTGCGCCGGTCGTCGCCGATAATCCAGTGGAGCAGCGACACGCCTAGGCCTTCGCCCGCCGATTTGGCCACGATCGCCACGTCACGCAGCGCCACCTCGACCTCATCGACCGTCGAAAACGTCGCGGCTACCCATAGGGGAAACTCGTAGGCCGCGATATTGGTCTTTCCATCAACCGGGCCCTCGGCATACTCGGCATAACCGGGAAAGTTGAGTCCTGCCACAGCCAGACCCGCATCGTTGCCGCAGTCGAAGAACATAGGGTAGTTCTTGTAATCGATGCACATACCGATCACCGCGTGTGTCGCTGTCACGTCGTCGATAAACGAATACGGGATGTGGAACCCGCGGGGCATCACACGAACCTGTTGGCCGTAGTCAAAGCTCCAGTCGAGGTTGCGGCCTAGATACATGTTGCCAGAATTATCGGTAAATCGAATACTCGTGCACATAGCGCCTCCTAGCTATACGTTCTCGCTAAGTTCATTGTCACCAAACAATAAAGGCGCTAAACAAAAAAGCCCGGACATGACAACAATGTCACGCCCGGACCAAAAACGACGAAGTGCGGTGCCGTAGTCACCCTAGACAAGTTTACCTTGGCAGTGATCGATCATATGCTGGATCATCTGCGCCTCAAAGCCCGCGTAGTCGCGGCGGCACTCCTTCATCTTGCCATCGACGATCTGGTCAAAGGCAACCTTGCACTTGATGTAGCGCGTAGACTTAGTGATCTCCTCGTGCGTCAGGCAGCTCTCCTCCATCTTGCTGGCACCCAGGCCAAACACCAGACGGGGGTTGTAGAGCACATGGGGCTCGCCGGCATCGTCCAGATAGACGCAGACCTTCTTGGTGACGCCGATCTGGTTGGCGGCAAGGCAGCCGGCATCGTCGAGCGACTTGATGGTATCGATCAGGTCCTGTGCCACCGACTCGTCCTCGACAGTCGCGACCTCGCAACGCTGGGACAGAATAGCCTCGTCGTGGCAGAGCTCTTTAATCATGCATTCCTCCATAGGGGTCGTTGTAACTGCTTAAGTATACGGTACCTACACATTTTCATACGGAAAATACCACCCATCCATTACAAAGCGCCGAACATCGACATGCGAGGAACAGCAAGGTTGTAAAGGCGATATAGTAAGTAAGTTCGTGTCAATCGGCCTAAACTCGGGGCCGAACAAGGAAAGGGTGTGCATGGACGAACTATTTCACGTCAGCGAGCGCAAGTCCACAATCGGGACCGAACTTCGCGCTGGACTGACAACGTTCCTGGCAATGGCCTACATCATTGCCGTCAACCCCGCGGTGCTCTCGGGCGCCGGCATCGATGCGAGAGCGCTCGCCTGCGCCACTTGCCTGGGCGCCGGCATCATGACCATCTGCATGGGCATCTTCGCAAACCGCCCGCTCGCCTGCGCGTCGGGTCTGGGCATCAACGCCATGATCGCGGGCATCACCACCACCATGTGCGGCGGCGACTGGCACGTGGCCATGAGCGTCATCTTCCTCGAGGGTGTCGTCATCTTGCTGCTCGTCCTGTGCGGCCTGCGCGAGGCCATTATGGATGCCATCCCCGTGGTCCTGCGCCACGCCATCTCGGTTGGCTTGGGCCTCTTCATCGCCATGATCGGCCTGTGCGACGCCGGCATCATCACCGCTGGCGCCGGTACGCTCGTCGGCCTGGGCGACGTCACCTCCCCCACCTTTATCGTCGGCATCATCTCCATCGTCGTGACGGTCGCCCTGGCCTCCCGCAACGTGCCGGGCTCGCTGCTCATCGGCATCATCGTCGCCGTTATCGCCGGTATCCCGCTGGGTGTAACCCATGCCCCCGAGGGCCTCATCGCCCCGCTCGATTTCTCGACCTTTGGCGCTCCGTTTTCCAGCACCGCCGACGGCAACATGGCCATCGTGAAGGTTCTGACCGACCCGATGCTGCTCGTCGTCGCTTTCTCGCTGCTCATGAGTGACTTCTTTGACACCATGGGTACCGCGATGGCCGTCGCCAAGCAGGGCGAGTTCCTAACCGAGGACGGCAATGTCGAGGACATCCGCCCCATCCTGGTCGTTGACTCCGTGGCCGCCGCTGCCGGTGGCTTTATGGGTGTCTCCTCCATCACCACCTTCGTCGAGTCCACGTCCGGCGCCGCCGACGGTGGCCGCACGGGCCTCACCTCCGTCACCACCGGTGTGCTGTTTATCCTCGCCGCCTTCTTCTCCCCCATCGTCTCCATCGTTTCCAGCGCCGCCACCTGCGGTGCCCTGGTCTACGTCGGTTACCTCATGATGAGCGAGGCCTCCGGAATCGACTGGTCCGACGTGTCGCAGGGCTTCCCGGCTTTCATGATCGTCGCCGGCGTGCCCTTCACCTACTCCATCTCTGCCGGCATCGGCCTGGGCTTTATCGCCTACGTGGTCGTCGCGCTCTTTAAGGGCGAGGCTTCCAAGATCAAGCCGCTCATGTGGGTCGCGGCCCTTGCCTTCCTCGTCTACTTCTTCGTAGCGTAAGGGCATAGCCTACTAAAGCAAAACAACAAGGCGCGGAGTCGCATCGAGCGGCTCCGCGCCTTTCTTTTAGCGTCTGCCACCGTGCCAGCGTGCGACAATTAAGGCCGTCAATATCACAACACCGAGAGAAGTCGGCCTTGGAAGTGCATCAGAAGCAGATAACCGTTTATTCAGAGTGTGCGGAAGGCGCGCCCGTCATCTATCTCCCCGTGGTTATGGGTGACGGTGGTGAAGTCTACGAGCGCTGCCGAGAGCTCGACTGCCCACCGTTCACCCTCGTCGCCATTGGAGGACTCGATTGGAATCGCGAGCTGAGCCCCTGGGCATGCGACGGATGCGTGCGCGGTGCCGAGCCCTTTGGCGGGCAGGCGTCTGGGTTTCTCGATGAACTGCTGAATCAGATAATCCCACAGGTCGAATCATCACTTCTCTGCCCGCCTACCTGGCGCGGCATTGCCGGTTACTCATTGGCGGGCCTCTTTTCGCTTTGGGCCCTCTGGCAAACCGATACCTTTGACCGCGCCGCGAGCGCATCGGGATCCCTGTGGTTTCCCCACGTTATCGACTACGCGCACGAGCACACGATGCCGAACGCGCCCGATGCTGTCTACCTGTCGCTCGGAAAAAAAGAGACCAAGACGCCCAACCGCATGATGCGGCACGTGCTTGACGACACGCGCGCAATGGAAAAGCTCCTCGGCGAATGTGGTATCCCCACGACACTGGAGCTCAATCCCGGCAACCACTTTGCCCAAACCGACCTGCGCATGGCACGTGGCATTCGCTGGATACTGACGCGCTAAATATAGCCCCGGCATACAGTCACCGACCGTGACCGGTACTGCTATCTCCAAATACGCTCGGCAATACGCTTGACCAGCGCAATCTTTGCCCACTGTTCATCCTCGGTCAGTTTGTTGCCGATCTCGCAGCTGGCAAAGCCGCACTGGGGCGACAGGTACAGGTTCTCGAGCGGCACATACTTTGCAGCTTCGCGGATGCGTTCGACGATGGCATCCTCGTCCTCGAGCTCTGGCGCCTTGGTGGTCACCAGGCCCAGCACGACCTTCTTGCCGGGAGCGACGTACTTGAGCGGCTCAAAGCCACCGGCGCGCGGCGTATCGAACTCAAGATAGAACGCGTCGACATCCTCGCGCGCAAACAGGTACGGTGCAATGGGATCGTAACCACCCTCGAAGGCATACGTGGAGTGATAGTTGCCGCGGCACACGTGCGTGTTGATGACCAGATCGTCGGGCTTGCCCGCGATGGCAGCATTGTTGAGCGCCACGCCCAGCTCGCTCACCTTTTGCAGGTCAACCGGGCTCATGCCGGTCTTGGACACAAAGTCGCTATCGCAATAGATGCCCCAGGTGCAGTCATCAAATTGGATGTTGCGGCAGCCTGCGGCATACAGGTCGGCAATCACGGTGCGATATGCCGCGGCGATGGCATCGGCGAGCTCTTCGTCGGTCTTGTAGACGGCGCGCAGACTCTCCTGCTGGCCATCGCAGCGGTCGAGCGTGACTTCGGAGAACGTCTGAATCGGCGCCGGAATGGTCTGACGCGCGACCTGGCCCTCCCCCTCAAGCGCCTTGACAAACTTGAAGTGCTCGACGAACGGGTGGTTCTCGCCGCTAATGGGACCGGTTACCACGGCGGTGTCGGCGGTAGTCTCCTCATCGTGGAACATATAGCCCGTACGAGAGGCACGATGCTCGATGCCGTTAAGCCCCCACATAAAATCGAGATGCCAGTAGCTGCGGCGGAACTCGCCATCGGTGATCACCTGCAGGCCGGCGGCCTTTTGCTTAGCCACCAAGTCGCGAATGGCATCGTCCTCGACGGCCTTAAGTCCCTCGGCATCAAGCGTGCCTGCTGCATAGGCAGCGCGGGCGTCCTTTACGGCCTGCGGACGAAGAAAACTGCCGACGATATCGGCGCGAAACGGCGCGTTCGGTTGAATCGAAGTGCTCATGGATATCTCCCTTTGCATTGGTTGCTTTACTGGGACACAGTATGAGCGCTCATATAGCCATCGTAAAATATACGTTTATAACAGTTTAATATAGATACTTCCTATATCAGTCTGGACTGCCCTAAAGAGATTTGACCCATGCAGGACGCAGCAGCCTAGATGTGCCGACGAATCGCGTCGATATAGGCCTGCCCATAGCGCGTGAGCGTCGTATTCTTACGCGTGATAATGCCAATCTCCATGTATTCGTCCACATCGAGCGGAATCGAGATAATACCGGGGCCGTTAAGTTCATGGCTGATCACGCCCGAACACACCGTGTAACCGTTAAGGCCGATAACTAGGTTGAACAGCGTCGCACGGTCACGCACGCGGATATTCTTGCGGCGCTCAAACGTCGAGGTCAGCTCTTCAGAATAATAAAACGAGTTATAGCTGCCCTGCTCATAGGACAGGAACGGGTAGTCCTTGAGATCTTCGAGTGTCACGCTGGCGTGGTCCGCCAATGGATGGTCGGCGCATACAAAGACATGCGGCGTGGCGCAGAAGAGCCCCTCGAATACGAGCTCGTTGGCGGCGAGCATGCGCTCGATAACCTCGCGGTTATGCTCCGACAGATACAGGATGCCGAGCTCGCTTTTCATATGCGCAACGTCCTCGATAATCTCGTGAGTCTGCTCCTCGCGCAGGGTAAAGTCGTAGCGCGCGGCATCAAACTCGCGGATCACATCGACAAACGCATTAACGGCAAAGGAATAATGCTGGCAGCTCACACTAAAGTGCGGTACTTGCTCGGACGCTCCCTTGTACTTGCCCTCGAGCAGGTCGGCCTGGTCGAGCACCTGGCGCGCGTAGCCCAAGAAGGTCTCGCCTTCCTCGGACACAATGACGCCCTTGTTGGTGCGCTCAAAGATGTGCACGCCCATCTCGTTTTCGAGATCGCGGATCGACGCGGTAATCGAAGGCTGCGACACAAAGAGCCGGCGCGAGGCCTCGGTGATACTGCCGCATTCGGCAACCTTAACAACATACCTGAGTTGCTGAAGCTTCATAGCTTTCTCCCTAGACGTTCGTAATGCCGAAACCCGCCGCGTCCACCTGACGCATAAACGGCGGCATCTCCCCCGTCGCGGCGCAGGCGGCAATCTGATGCAGAGCCCCGGCAACCGCATCATCTGCCGCAGCGCCAATATGCCAGCGCGCGGCAGCCGTGACGGCCTCGTTGGCATTGGCAACTGCGACGGAGTTGGGAACGGCATCGATCATGGGCAGATCGTTATCGGAATCACCGAATACGGCCACCTCGTCGGGCGTCAGGCCCAAAGCGCGCGCCAGCTCCAGCGCAGCGCAACCCTTGTCCCAATCTGATGGAAGAATGTCGAATAGGCGCACACGATTGTTGGGAAACACGAGTGAGAGTTCCGGCACCTCAGTGGCAACGCGCTCGCGTAGCTCCGCGAGCTCCTCTCGCGAACGGGCACTCCAGATATTCGCCTTGTATACCGGGGCATCATCGACAACAGGACGGCACGGGGCCTCTTCGCCTTTGAGCCATGCGTTGCCGCCCGACTCCATGGCGCGACGAACGCGCTCGGGATCACTCGTCACACAATAGGCATCGTTATTCCAAAAGTCATCGCCCAGACGGTAGACTTTCAGGTACGTATCGTCGGTCTCTTGCTCCAAGTAGTCAGCCAAGCGCATCAGGGCGGCATTGTCGGTCGCATGCGAGGCTACCACCTCGCCGTCCACAAACATGACCTGGCCGTTGCAGAACGCACCGGTCGAAAAGCACTCGGAACAATTTTTGAACATCCAGCCCATCGCGGACGGTTGGCGACCCGAAACCGGGCCAAAGTGCAGACCCGCCGCCTGCATGGCATGAATGCCCTCGATGGCGTAGTCACTGGCACCGTCATGCCCGGCTGGAATCAGCGTATCGTCCATATCGGTCAGCACAAGTTTAATCATAAGGTCCCCCGTCATTTTCACCGTAACCATTGTAACGACCTACCAATAAGGGACAGGTTTATTTTGGCAGGTTTTATCTGGGAAAATACCGCACCCCAGTTGCCACCTGCCAAAATAAACCTGTCCCTTTTTGGCAGGTGCGCTAGTATAGGGAGCAACAGATTCGATGCGGGAGTGCCGGCGGTGCAAACCACAAGGCTGAGAGGGCATGGGGCCCAATCCTTTGAACCTGTCAGTTAATGCTGGCGTAGGGAGCATGCCGCCTTTACAGGGGCGCTGTCTATGCACAGCGCCCCTTTTCTATGCCAAGGAGGCATGTGCAGTGATCAATTCGGAACAACTCAAGCAAAACGTAGTCAAGGCCGTGGAGGAGATTCGCGCCACCAATCCGATGGCTGGCTCCATCACCAATACGGTGACGATTGATTTTGTCGCCAACGCGCAGCTCGCCGTGGGCGGATCGGCCGCCATGGTCTACCTGCCCGACGAGGGCGAGGCGCTCGTTGCCGGCGGCGGCGCCATCTATCTCAATATGGGCACGCTCTTCCCCATCTACGAGCAGACGATTCCCCGCGCAGCCAAGGCGGCGCATGACACCGGCAAGCCCTGGGTGCTCGACCCGGTGGGCCTGGGCATCGGTAGCCTGCGCACCCAGTTGGTAAACGAGCTCAAGCAGTACAAGCCCACCATCGTGCGCGGCAATGCCTCCGAGATCATCGCGCTTGCCGCCCTATGGAACCTTGAGGGTGAGGCAGCCGACCTCAGCCGCGCCCGCGGTGTCGACACCACCGACACCGTTGATGCCGCCCGCGATGCCGCTGTGGCGCTCGCTCGTTACACTGGTGGCGCCGTAGTTGTCTCGGGCGAGGTTGACCTGATCACCGACGGCACGACCGTGGCCAAGTCCCATGGCGGCAGCCCGCTCATGTCCAAGATCACCGGCTGCGGCTGCTCGCAGGGCGGCGTGCTGGCCGTGTATGCCTGCGCCGGCGACCCGTTTACGACAGCCATCTGCGGCACCGCGGTCTACAATGTTGCCGGCACGCGTGCCGCCGCTGTCGCCGATGCACCGGCAAGCTTTAAGGTCGCCTTTATCGATGAGCTCTACCGCGCGACCGCCCAGGACATTGCCGACAACCAGCTCGAGCTCGAGGAGGCATAAGCCATGTCCAAGGCCGCAACCAGCGCCGGCATGAACACGTTGGTCGCCGTGGCCATTGCCCCGTGCGGTACGGGCGACGAGCTCTCCGCCGAGGTCGCCGAGGTCGTACGTGTCATTCGCGAGAGCAGCCTTCCCAACCGAACCACCTCGATGTTCACCGAGATCGAGGGCGACTGGGACGAGGTCATGCAGGTCGTGCGCGATGCGACCTTTGTGTTGGCGAGCAAGGGCATCCGCACCGAAGTCGTGCTCAAAGCCGATATTCGGCCCGGATTTACCGACACCATGACTGGCAAACTCGAGCGCATGGAAGCACAGATCAAAAAGCAGGAGGAAGCACGATGAGCATCCGCGACAACCTTGATATCTCGGCCTATCTGGTACTCGGCCCCGAAAACACGCTCGGGCGCCCCGTGGGCGATGTGGTGGCGCAGGCGCTCGACGCCGGCTTTACCTGCATCCAGGTGCGCTCCAAGGTGGCAAGCGCCCGCGAGATCATTGCGCTGACCGGCGACGCCGCGCAGGCAATCGCACAGGCCGGCAAGACCGGTCGGGTCGCCCTGCTGATCGACGACCGCCTGGACTGTGTGCTTGCCGCGCGCGAGCAGGGCATTGCTGTCGACGGCGTGCACGTGGGCCAAAGCGATATTCCCGTCGAGGTCTGTCGCAAGCTGCTGGGCCCCGACGCCATCGTGGGCCTCTCGGCCCGCTGCGAGGAGATGCTCGAGTACGTCAAGACCGCCGACATGAGCCTAGTCGACTACCTGGGCGTAGGCCCGCTGCACGAGACCGAGACCAAGCGCGACTGCGGACGCGCGGCCGACGGTTCTATCATCACCAAAAGCTTTGAGGATCTGGCCGCACTCCACGCGGCAAGCCCCGTGCCCATCGTGGTGGGCGGCGGCGTCAAGACGGCCGACCTGCCGCAGCTCAAGGCCACCGGTGTCGATGGCTTCTTTGTGGTGAGCGCCGTCTGCAGCGCCGACGACCCCTACACCGCCGCCAAGGAGCTCGTCGACACCTGGCAGCAGGCATAGGCATAAGCCGAGCAGCTGATTTGCAGCCTCATATCTTCAATAGCGGAAAGCGCATCCCAGTTTGGACCTCCATTCCGGGATGCGCTTTCCGCCGAGATAGCGGCGGCACCCTCTACCCCGCCAGATATGTCTCCAGTGCCGGCAAAGTCACCTCCGCATCGCGGCGACCGATCTGATAGATGCGCTCGAGCTCATCGGGCTCGCGGCACAGCGACGGCACCTTCACCGATTCGCTCGGACGCACTACAAAAACCTCGCCGGCCGTCTCGCGGCGCGCCAGGTCATCGAGCGTGGCATTGTAGACCTCATGCCGATGCTCAAGCGCTGCGACAAACTCCGGGTAGTGACGGAACACGCGCCGCAGCATGGGCATCACGCTGTTGGGCTGCTTTACAAAGCCCGCCGGCTGCGTCAGCACCACCACGTTGCGGTCATACCCCTGCGCAAACAGCCAAGCACTGGGAATGGAATCGGCCACGCCGCCATCCAGATATTTATGCCCGTCAATAGCGACAGGACGCGTTGCCACGGGAATAGCAGACGACGCCCGGATCCACTCGATATCGCGCTCGTCACCATACGGCAAATCGTGATAGACGGCCTTGCCCGTCTCGATATCGGTACACACGCACGTAAACCGCATGGGGCAGGCACGATATGTCTCCAGGTCGATGGGATCGCGCTCGATGGGCACCTCGTGATAGGCAAAATCGGCATTGAACATGTCTCCGGTTCGCAACCAGCTCGTCACACTCGCATAGCGCTTATCGGCACAATAGGCTTTGTTGTAGCGAATGGCGCGGCCGATCTGGCGCGATTTAAAGTTGTAGCCAAACGCCGCGCCCGCCGAAACGCCCACCATATGGTCGCAGGTCAAACCGTGTTCCATCCAAACGTCGAGCACGCCCGCCGTATACATACCGCGGTAGCCGCCTCCCTCGAGCGCAAGCCCCACCGTGCGCGTCGTATCTGGCTGCGCCATACGACCATCTCCGTTTCTGCGTTTTAAACCGAGACAAGTATACCCGTCAACATATATCGTCTCAGTTGCATTTTTTCATCGAACATCGCATTGTGGTGACGCTCGACAAGTACATTTGGCAGATTGTGCCCGTCGACGGCGATCATGGCCGCAGCACGCAAATCATTTCATCGATGCTCGAGATGGCGCATTCGCTCCATCTGCCCGTCGTGGTCGAAGGCGTCGAGACAAATGAGCAGGCGAACATGCTACGACAAATGGGCGCCCGCTACGCCCAGGGTTTCCTCTACTACCGCCCCATGCCGGCGAAAGATTTTGAGGTATTGCTCGATGGTGGCAATAACAATTGATACGCTCGCGCGCAGAACGCTACCGTTAAGGGACATGCTTGTCCCCATTGGCTAACTTGTATTCCCAAATCGAGTTGAATTGGGGATATGATACAGACCACTGTCTCGCCCAAGGAGGTTATGCATCATGAACGAGTCCTATCGCCTGGGCGAGCAATCGGTTATTACCTATCTTCAGCGACTTGCAAATGGGTTTTCGACCGCCGAGCTTGACGTTGCCGCTCTGCCCACAGAGCTGCGCGCTATTGGCGAGCAGCTGCAGAAGACGCACGCTATCCTGCAACAAGAGCGGCAGCTGCTTGAGCGCAACGTCTATATCGATCCGCTCACCAACTTGGGCAACCGTGGCGGACTCGACCGTCACGTCGAGCAACTCTGGCGCACAGGCGACCCCTTCACCTGCGCCTATATTGACATCGACCACCTTAAGCACTGCAACGATAAGTTTGGCCACGCCGAGGGCAATCGCTATATTCTGAGCATCTGCCGCGCGCTCACTGAAACAATGGAGCACGATGAGATGCTGTTCCGCATCGGTGGAGACGAATTTGTACTCGTGTCCCCCACGACAGGCGAAGCCGAGCTCGAGCAGCGCCTTGAGCGGGTACGCGCCGACCTTATCGAGGCGACATCAGACGATAAAGCGCCCATGATCTCTAGTTTTAGTTTTGGCTGCTCGCGCGTCGACCCGCTTGCAGGCGACACGCGTCGCCAGATGACGATGGATGCCGATCGCAAGATGTATCGCTATAAGCTTATGCATCGTGTGCAGCAACCGAAAGACAGTGACGCGCCGCAACACCCAATCGCCGAGCAGTTTCCGTGCAACGACCGGGTGTTCCAAGCAATCTCCATGAGCTCCGAGACGCGCTATCCGTTTATCCTCAATCTCGATACGGGCGAATCGCAATGGTCGGTCAACGCCGTGCGCGATTTTGACCTGCCTTCCCAGCACCCTTTTAACTCGGTCGATATGTGGCTTGCCCGCGTCCACCCCGAGGACCGCGACAACGTGCGTTCCGAGCTCGATATGGTGGTCAACGGCACGTGGCACTTCCACTACATGCAGTACCGCGTGATGGACGCCACCGGAGCGTACGCGCTTTGCGACTGTACGGGCTACCGCTTGGACGGCACCGATACCGAGCCTAACATGTACGTTGGCATTATCATCAACCGGAGCTTGGCAGATACGACCGATTCCGTAACCGGCCTGGGCGATGTCCACGCCCTGGTCAACGCTATTGGAGAGATGCGCCGCGTGGCGCGCAAGGCAGGCTTTATCGCCATTAAAGTCGACGATATCGCCGAGGTCAATGCCCGCTTTGGATTCGATGCAGGCGACCGCGTGCTCGCCGAAAGCGCCGCCTGCCTCATGGATTGTTCGCGCGGCAAGGGCCGCCTGTTCCGCTCGACGGGACCAACGTTCGTGGCACTCTTCGATGAGCTCGGCCCCGAGGCAATCGATGAGCTCGCAAGCGAAATCGAACGATTCCTGGGCTCTCCCGTGCTCATCGGCTCGCTTGAATATCAGCCGCCCATTCGCGTGGCCACGCTCCATCTGGACGGCGTCGACCGACAGCCCGTTTCCATTTTGAACGAGCTCAAAGCGCGGCTTAAAGAGGCGCCGCAAGTACCGGGCACCAAGCTGGACTAGCGCTGCGGGGCGCGATGTGAAACACAAGCCGCTTCACATCGCGCCCCACGCCATCTACCCTCTCGTGCGATAATCCTCCGCAGAAGTCACCGACAGCAGAGGGAGTTTGTGATGAAGGTTCTTTTAGTCAATGGCAGCTCCAAGGCAAACGGCAACACCGCCCGCGCACTCGCCGAGGTCGCCGAGCAGCTCAATGCCGAAGACATTGATACCGAGGTGTTTCAGCTGGGCGCCAAGCCCATTCGCGACTGCATCGGCTGCGGCCAGTGTGGCAAGCTTGGCGGTCGCTGCACCTTTGACGACGACGTGGTGAACGAGCTCATCGCTGCCGCCGAACAAGCCGACGGCTTTGTCTTTGGCTCACCTGTCTACTATGCGCACCCCAGCGGCCGCATCCTCTCGGCTCTCGACCGCGCCTTCTATGCCGGAAGCAAAGCTTTTGCACACAAGCCGGGCGCTGCCGTCGCCGTTGCCCGCCGCGGTGGCACGTCGACCACGTTCGATGTACTCAACAAGTACTTCACCATCAACCAGATGCCCGTGGTCGCCTCCACCTACTGGAACAACGTCTTTGGCGCTGCGCCGGACGAGGCCGATGGAGATGCCGAGGGTCTGGCCACCATGCGAAATATCGGCAAAAACATGGCCTGGCTCCTGCGTTGCATCGAGGCAGGACAGGCCGCAGGCATCGAAGCCCCCGAAGCCGATCGCGAGCGCACCAACTTCATTCGATAAGTCCAGCGGTGGTCACCTCGATGTTCTATCAATGTCAGCGATAAGCCAGCTGATGAGGCAAGGTGCCTTGAAAGAGGAGGGCGCTGGGCTTTTGCCCGCGCCCGACGATTGAAAGGCAGATTGACCATCAGATGGCTTTGCAGCGTCGAGGTGACCGCCGTTCGTTAGAACGGCGGAACATTATATGAATATCCAGATTTTTGGCACCAAAAAGTCCTTCGATACCAAGAAGGCACAGCGCTTCTTCAAAGAGCGTCGCATTAAGGTGCAGTTTATCGACCTTAAGGAAAAGGAGATGAGCAAAGGCGAGCTCACGAGCGTGATGCAGGCGGTCGGCGGCATCGACAAGCTGCTCAACCCCAAAGCCAAGGACGAGGAGACGCTCGCGCTCATCCAGCACCTTACCCCCAGTCAGCGCTTCGATAAGTTGCTCGAGAATCAGCAGGTCCTGGCCGAGCCCATTGTGCGCAACGGCAAGAAGGCAACTGTCGGCTATTGCCCGGACGTGTGGGGAGCCTGGGAGTAGCCTGTGTTATTTACCGGCGCGTGGGTATAAGAGCAGGCGTTTGGCCTATGATTCAACTGTAAACCATGTCTAACAAAGGAGGGCACATGCCCAACAAACCCGTGAAGATCATCATGCTTACCGGATACCTCGGTGCCGGTAAGACCACGCTGCTCAACCACATCCTTGCTAATGACGGCGGTATCCGCGCCGCCGTGATCGTCAACGATATCGGCGAGATCAACGTCGATGCCAGCCTCATCGCCGACGGCGGCCTTTCCGAGACCGACGACCTCATCCCGCTCACCAACGGCTGCATCTGCTGCACGCTTTCGGATGACCTGGCCAACCAGCTGGAGGGCATCGCCGATTCGGGCAAGTTCGACTACATCATTATCGAGGCATCGGGCATTTGCGAACCCATCCCCATCGCCTACACCATCTCGAGCTTCTGCGACGCGGCCAAGGTGGGCGGCGAGCCCAAGCTCGCACTCGACAACATCGTGGCCGTGGTCGATTGCGCCCGCATGTACGACGAGTTCAACGGCGGCCGCGACCTGTTGGCCGAGGATATCGATGAGGACGACATCGAAAGCCTGCTCATCCAGCAGATCGAGTTCTGCTCCACACTGATCCTCAACAAGACCGATACCGTGAGCCCTGAGCAGATCGCCGAGCTCAAGGCCATCGTGCGCAGCCTGCAGAAGGATGCCGTGATTGTCGAGGCTCAAAACGGCGAGGTTCCCATGGAGGAGCTGCTCGACACCGACCGCTTCGACTTTATACGCGCATACAACTCCGCCGCCTGGATCGAGGCCATGGAGCATCCCGAGGAGCACGACGACCCCGAGGTGCTCGAGTACGACATCGACACCTTTGTGTACTCGCGCCGCAAGCCGTTTGACCTGCAAAAGTTCACCAGTTTTGTTGAGCAAGAGTGGCCCGACGAGGTCATTCGCGTCAAGGGTCCGCTGTGGCAGACCGGCAATCCGGACATGTGCTACATGTTTGAGCAGGCCGGCCACCAGATGCGCCTGATGGAGAACGGCTTGTTCGTTGACTCCGCGCCCGAGGGCGAGAAGCAGAAGATCATCGACGAAAGCCCCGAGATCATGCAAATTTGGGACGACGAGACGGGTGACCGCATGACGAGCCTGTGCATCATCGGCCGTCACATGGACAAGGATGCGCTCATCGCCTCCCTCGATGCCTGCCTGACCGACTGGCACCGCGCCTAGGTTTATCCAAGCGGGCATTTTTCCGCCTACGTAACCGCCAAACCACCACGAAGGTACCCTTCGTGGTGGTTTTTCATTCTGAGCCAAGGAGATTCATGTTCAACATTGTGCTGTATGCGCCCGAGATTCCGGCCAATACGGGCAATATCGGCCGCACCTGCGTGGTTACCGGCGCCCGTCTGCATCTGGTGGAGCCGCTGGGGTTTTCGCTCGACGACAAGACGGTGCGTCGCGCCGGTCTGGGCTACTGGCAAAACTTGGACGTGACGACCTATGCCGGCTGGGAGGATTTCCTTGCGCGCAACGGTCTCTCCCCTGCCGATGGTCGCCTGCATCTGCTGACAAAAAAGGCACGCCGCACCTATGCGCAGAGTACCTACCGCGATGGCGACTACCTGGTCTTTGGCAGCGAGAGCTCGGGCATTCCCGAGCCACTGCTTGCCGCGGCGCCCGAGCGTTGCGAGCGTATCCCCATGCTGCGCGATTGCGACTCACTCGATAACGCCGATGCCTGGGAGGCTCATGAGGAGTCGCTCGGGCATACCGAGAACAGCCACGAGGCCATCCTTCAACAGGACATCTGCGGCAACTTCGTCAACCCGGACGACTACCGCATCAGCGCACTCAACCTCTCCAACAGCGCCGCAATCATCCTCTACGAGGCGCTACGACAAACGGGCTTTGCCGGGATGTGACAAAGGGACAGCCCCCTTTGTCACATTCAAGCGCCACGTCGATGACACACACGCTTGATTGATGCCCAAAATAACGAAGCATCACTTTTAATCAGAATTAACTAAAATAAAATGAAGTTAAACGGCGGTGTGAAAGGAGAGCCTTGTGGAATATCTCGAGAACCCGTTTACCCCTAGCTTTGGCGAGGTTCCTGCCCATCTCGCTGGCAGACAACAGATTATTCGGGATTTGGACCGTGCCTTCTTGAGCCAGCGCAGGCGCCCCGAGTTGACCTCGATCTTCTCAGGCGCGCGTGGAACCGGTAAAACCGCTCTCATGTCGTCGCTTGCGACAAGGGCGGAATCCCACGGCTGGATTGCCGTAAAGACGACCGCGCTCTCGGGAATGCTTGAGGAAATCGAGTTCGGGGCGAAACGTGCTGCAGGCCATCTTATCGATCCGTCTAACAATTTCGAAGTCACCGGTCTCGGAATTGCACCGCTCGACAGCATCGAGGTCAATCGCGTTCACGATACCTCAACCTGGCGTTATCGTATGAGCGACATCATCGACCAGCTCAACGAGGCGGGCACCGGTCTGCTCGTCACGGTTGACGAGGTGGACCCGACACTCGACGAGATGATTCAGCTCGCAGCGACGTATCAGCACTTTGTGACCGATGGGAAACGCGTCGCCCTGCTCATGGCGGGACTTCCCAACAACGTATCGACGCTACTGAACCACAAGACGGTCTCGTTCCTTCGCCGCGCCCAGCAATATCATCTGGGTCGCATTGCCGACTATGACGTGCGCGAGGCCTTGATTCGCACAATCCAGGAAAACGATCGCCTGGCAGATGCTGAGGGAATCGATAGAGCCGTTCGGTCGATCTCTGGTTTTCCCTTCCTATTGCAACTCGTAGGCTACCGTGCCTGGGATCTCACAAGCGATTCGAAGGAAATCTCGTCACGCGACTTTGACCTGGGAATCAAAATCGCGCGCGACGAGATGGACGACCGAATCCTCGCGGCAACCTATCGGGAACTCACTGCAGAGGACAAGCGATTCCTCATCGCCATGCTCGATGACGAGGAAGAGTCTACCACCGCCGACCTTATCGAGCGCCTTAAGCGTTCGCCGCAACAGGTCTCCCGCTACCGACGCCGCATGATAGATGCCGGCATCATTGGAGAACGCGGGCGCGGAATCGTCGCTTTTGAATTGCCATTCTTCCGCGACTATCTCGCAGCTCAATGCGTGAAATAGAAGTCAATGTGACAAAGGGACTGTCCCTTTGTCACATTCGGTTATAGGTAGCGACCGGTGATGCTTGTGGAGCAAGCAGCGATGTCGCCCGGCGTGCCGGCGCAGACGACTTGCCCGCCGGCGTCGCCGCCCCATGGGCCCATGTCGATTACGTAGTCGGCGTTACGGATAAGGTCGAGGTCATGCTCGATCACGACAACTGTGGCGCCCTTGGCAACAAGGCTGTCGAACACACTCAGCAACACCTGAACATCGAGCGGATGCAAGCCGATCGTGGGCTCGTCGAATACGAATACGGCATCATCCTGCACGCGGCCCATCTCGCTCGCTAGCTTTAGACGCTGCGCCTCGCCGCCCGAGAGCGCCGGCGTGGGCTCACCGAGCGTAAGATAGCCCAAGCCCAGGTCATGCAAGGTCTGCAAGCGCGCCTGAACTTTCTTGAGCCCCACCGTGGCGTCGATGGCCTCGTCCACGCTCATATCCATGAGCTGCGGCAACGTAAGCAGACTCCCGTCCTTGCCCTCGCGATGGATATGCGAAGCCGCGTCTGCATAACGTGAGCCGCGACATGCCGGGCAGACGATCTCGACATCGGGCAAAAACTGCACGTCGAGCGATATCGATCCCGTGCCATCGCACGTGGGGCAGCGCAAGGCGCCGGTGTTGTAGCTAAAGGCACCCGCCTTGTAGCCGGCTGCCTTGGCCTCGGGCGTACGGGCGAAGGCGCGGCGCAGCTCGTCATGGATGTCGGCATAGGTCGCTACCGTCGAGCGCACGTTGGCGCCGATGGGCGTGGCGTCAATCAGGTTGGCGCGGGCAATGCCCTCGGCATCGACCCAACGCACGTGGCGTGGCAAGCGCTCGCCAGCTGCCTGCGCCTTAAGTGCGGGAATGAACGTCTCGAGCACGAGCGTCGTCTTGCCCGAGCCCGAGACACCCGTAACCGCGACAAGGCGGCCACGGGGAATATCAACTTCGAGCGGCTTGACGGTATGAATGGCATCGGTCGCCATGCGGATATGGCCCTGGTCGAACATCTCGTCGTCAGTCACCTGCGGGCGCAAACGCTTGGACTCTGCGCGCAAAAACAGGGCGATGCGGCTGCCCTGCGATTGTTCGACCTCGTCCACCGTGCCAGCGGCAATTACATTACCGCCGCCCGCTCCGGCAACGGGGCCCATCTCGACCAGATAGTCGGCTTCCGCCAGCACACGTGTATCGTGGTCGACAACAACCACGGTGTTGCCGTCATCCACCAGATCGCGCATCACGCCCACCAAGCCGTCGACATTGGCGGGATGCAAGCCGATCGAAGGCTCGTCCAGCACATAAAGCACGCCCGTCGATCGGTTGCGCACCACGCGAGCAAGCTGCACGCGCTGGCGCTCACCCGTGGAGAGCGTGGCACCGGCGCGATCGAGCGAAAGGTAATCGAGGCCCAGGTCGACCAGACGACGGGCAGCGCCCAAAAATGAATCGCAGATATCCGCTGCCATGGGCTGCATCTCGGGCGGCAAGGATGCGGGCACTCCGCGCACCCACTCAATCGCCTCGCCCAGCGTCATGGCCGCGGCCTGCGCCAGATTGATACCGCGCACCTGGGGCTGGCGCGCGGCCTCGGAGAGACGCGTGCCGCCACAGTCACGGCATGGCCCCTCGCGCAAAAAGCGTGCAACGCGTTTGAGGCCCTTATCGTCCTTAACCTTGGCAAGCGCATTCTCAACGGTATAGACGGCGTTGTAATAGGTAAAGTCGAGCGGCGTGGCGCCCTCGCCGTTTTTGGGAACGTAGAGAATGTGCTTCTTTACCGCCGGGCCATGGAACACAATATCGCGCTCGGCGGGCGTGAGCTGGTTAAACGGCACGTCGGTGCGCACGCCCATCTCGCCGGCCACCTGCTTCATCAAATCCCACATGAGCGTGCCCCAGGGAAGCACTGCGCCCTCGTTGATAGTCTTTGACTTGTCGGGTACCAGGCTCGCTTCGTCCACCTCGCGCATGACACCGGTGCCGCCGCAAGTAGGACACGCGCCGCCGCTGTTAAAGGCAAGGTCCTCGGCGCTCGGCGCGTAGAACTCGCGGCCGCATGTCGGACACGTGAGCGACAGGCCTGCGGCCACGTTAAGGCTCGGCTCCACGTGCGCCCCGCAATGCGGGCACACGTGATGGGCGCAACGGCTAAAGAGCAGGCGCAGGCTATTGTTGAGCTCGGTCATGGTGCCAAAGGTCGAGCGCACGCCCGGCACGCTGGGGCGCTGATGCAATGCGAGCGCCGCCGGCACGTGCAGCACCTCGTCCACCTGGGCGTGTTCGGCCTGCGTCAGACGACGGCGGGTATAGGTGCTGAGCGCCTCAAGATAGCGGCGCGAGCCCTCGGCATAAAGAACTCCCAGCGCCAGCGAACTCTTGCCCGAGCCCGACACGCCGGCAATACCCACGAGCTTTCCCAGCGGGACATCGATATCGATGTCTTTGAGGTTGTGCACACGCGCGCCACGCACCTCGATAGCCTGCGGGCTCATCTTCTGTTCCGTCACCCTTATCACCCTACTCATGCCATAAAATGCGATCGCGAATGTACGCGCCCAGCATGGGCACGGTAAACCGGACAAGACCGTATCCGGCAGCCTCGATGACGCGCTCGCGAATCAGGCTTGCGCGATATTTACTCGCCCAGCTCTGGGTACGATCGCAACGCTCAATGATATCCGCCATGCGCGTCGGTTTACCCTCGTCAACCGCCATGGCCTCGATAAAGAGGCGCTGCGGACTGCGCAGCCCGTAATACAGAGGCGCGTCAACCGCTTCGTAGAACTCGGAGATGGCATCCGCATGGCCATCCTCGACATCGCGCCTTTCGATGACCTGCGAGCCACGCCGGACAGCAGAGCGCCACATGTAATAGCCCACCAGCTGAACCATATAGGGATGCCCCATGCTCTTGTGTGCCGCAAGGTCCGCTGTCTCCGCGTCAACGTAAAGACCAGCGTCTTTGACCGTCTGGATATATGAATCGCGCACCTTGGGCAAAGATATCGCCCCCAGCGTTCGCTGCTGGGCACGCCGCAAAAACGTCACGCTCGGCTCTTCGAGCAGATCGTCAACCATACTGGGTAAGCCGGCGAACACCAGCGCAAGACCGCGCTGGTCGCTATCGGACAAGCCCGTAGCATCCTGGTCTCCAAGCACCTGCTGATAGAGAACGGCAAGAGCCGCCAGTTCCTCGATAGACGCCGATTGTGCCTCGTCAATCGCAAACAGTATACCCTTGCCTGGACCGAGCCTCTTGAGGCGCTCATTAACCAGCCCTCGCAACGTCTCGCCCTTTGCTCGCGCCGCCTCGACCGACATCCGGCCAAACGACGGACCGAACTCCATTGACGTCACAACGGGTTTATTCGAGTGAAGCGCGTCGGCCAATCGGTCGCATAAGCCAAGCGAAGCGGAATCGGAGGCAACCGCCCATCCGCGCTCATTGGCTAGACGTTGCAGCTCCCGCAGGAGAACCGTCTTGCCGCAGCCACGGTTTCCCGTAATGAGCATGAGCCTGCCCGGCGCTCCGGCGCCGTTATCGAGCCCTTCCTCGAAATCTTCGATGACCGACTCGCGACCGATGAGTATCGGAGGCCGCTTGCCTGCCGTTGGCTTAAAGGGATTTGGATTCATGTCGGCCTCCTCGGATTGGCAAACCCTGGTAATAGTTATACCAACTTATACCGAGTTATACCATCTGAATGTGACAAAGGGACTGTCCCTTTGTCACATATGGCCGAAAAACTCGGCGTCTGCTGCTCGCCAGGGGCGGAAGGTGTCGGGATCGACCTTTACGTGCGCCGCGGCGGGTACGTCGTACCATTTGACCGTGTAACCGGCGCCGTGAGAGCAAAAGACCGAATCGGGCGTGTTGGGCAGATCGGCCTCGGGCTCATAGGCGGCAGTCTCGATTACGTGCTCGGCATCATGACAGGCCGCATAACCGGCGAACTCCAGGTACAGATGCCCGCGACCGCTCGTGTAGGCAGCCACCTCCAGCGCATAATCCTGCACCTCGGATGCCGGCACGCGGCCCACAAGCTTCGCCCTCTCGCCCGCCATTGCCGGCGGCTCGTACGCGGCACCCATGCGCGTGGCATCCGAGAGCGCCCGGCCCACGCACTCCCCCGGCACCTCGAGCTCAAAGTGGTACCACGGCTCCAACAGCACCGCCGCACCCGCCTCACGCGCCTGCATGAGCCCCTGGCGAATCGCGCGGTACGTGGCCTGGCGAAAATCGCCGCCCTCGGTGTGTTTGGCATGCGCACGGCCGCCCGTGAGCGTAATGCGCACATCGGTGACGGGCGAGCCGGTCAGCACGCCCAGGTGATCGCGCTCCATGGCGTTGGTGAGCGCCAGACGCTGCCAGTTCAAGTCGAGCTCATCGGTCGAGGTCACGGTGCCATACTGCACGCCCGAACCCGCTGGCAGCGGCTCCAAGCGCAGATGCACCTCGGCATAGTGGCGCAGTGGTTCAAAGTGGCCCACGCCCTCGACCGGCTGCGAAATAGTCTCCTTATAGAGAATGCCGCCGGGCTCAAACGCAATCGAAAGGCCAAAACGATCTGCCAACACCCGCTGCACGACCTCGAGCTGCACGGCACCCATCAGCTGCAGGTGAATCTGCTCGAGATGCGTATTCCAGCTTACGCCGAGCATGGGATCTTCGTCCGCCAGCTCAGTCAGTGCTTTGAACACCGTATGGACATCGTGCTCGTTCGGCAGCACCGTATAGGTGAGAACCGGCGCAATGACGGGCGCATCGCCCGCGGGCTCCGCGCCCAGGGCGTCCCCCGGGCGAACGTGCGCAAGACCCGTCACGGCACAAATACCGCCAGCAGCAACTTCTTGGGCAAGCTCATACTTCTCGCCGTTATAGATGCGTACCTGATCGACCTTCTGCTCCCATGCCTCGGCACCGGAACGTCCGTTAATCACCTGTTTGGCATGCAGCGTGCCGCCGGTCACTTTAACCCAAGCCAAGCGCTCGCCGCGATCCCCGCGGCTCACGCGGTAGACGCGCGCGGCAAACTTCGGGCGCCATGCCTGTTCGCGCATCAGCGCGCATATGCCATCTAGCAGCTCGTCCACGCCTTGGTCCTTGAGCGCCGACCCGGCAAAACAGGGAAAGAGCTTGCGCTCGGCAACCATGCGTGACAGCGTCGCAACGGAAAGCTCACCCGCTTCAAGAAACTCCTCGAGCGCCGCCTCGTCCAACGCAGCAGCGTCCTCCTGAACGGCACCGCCCGCCAACAGTTCGCTGGCATCCAGGCAGCCCTCGGAAAGACGCTGCACAAGCTGTGCCAGCAAAACATCGCGGCCGGGATACTCCAAATCGATTTTGTTGATATAGATGAACGTCGGGATGTCATAGCGCGCAAGCAGGCGCCACAGAGTTTCGGTGTGCCCCTGTACGCCGTCGTTGGCGCCCACCACCAGAATCGCGTAGTCCAGGGCGCGCAATGTGCGCTCCGCCTCGGCAGAAAAATCGACATGCCCCGGTGCGTCCACGAGCATGACGCGGGTACCACCGTGGTCGAACACGGCCTGCGACGAGAAAATCGTGATGCCACGCTCGCGCTCGATCGTGTTCGTGTCCAGATGCGAATCGCCATCGTCCACGCGGCCGCGCTTGCGAATGCGGCCCGCGTTAAACAGCATGGCCTCGGCCAACGTGGTCTTGCCGGCATCGACATGCGCCAAGATTCCAACGACCGCTTGCTTCGACATGGCTCTCCTCTTATTGCAAGCCCATCGCACGCGGCAACGGGCATCCTCGTTCCACACTGGATGATACAATGTACGGGCCGGCGGGCGAAGCGGGCCCTATCCCCCGACCAAGCTCATCGCCCCGCGTTGCCGCGCGGCGATTTTCGTAGGTTCGCGCCTTGCGAAAGCCGGCACCTCCCCTTTTGCCCGCCCGGTCTCATCTGAGGCGGTAACAATGCGAGTCCCACAACGACGCGTTTTAGCAAAAATGGCCCCACTCGGGGCCATGTTCGTTCGCGCGAATTGTCGATACGCGTCCCCGCTCTTATGCCTCGCGCAGCCAATCAAACGCGACGCGCGGCGTACCGTCCGACACATATACGATACCGGCGCGCTTAAACCCGGCCTTGGCGATGGCGCCCTGCATAGGCAGGTTGTCTTGGTGCGTGTCGATACGCAGATGGTCGATGCGTTCCTTGGCAAAGGCAAACATCGCAGCCGCGATACCATGCGCGGTACCGTCGGATGCCACACGGTGCAACACGGCGTACGGAGTGTCGCTACGCCATTGACCGTCCTCAATGACGTCATAGCACTCGTCCAGCCCCGGCAAAAAGGCAAATGTCGCCACCACGCGGCCGTCGACTTCGCACACATAGCTGCCACCGGCGGCGATATCGGCAGCCAGCTGCTCGGCAGAAGGCGTGCCCTCGGGCCACTGTGTGGCGTTGCCATGCGCGCGCATAAAGGCGCGGGCCGCATCATAGATAGCCATGACAGCGGGAATGTCGGTATCGAGGGTTTTTCTGATCATCACGCGGCGGCCTCACGTTTATTGGTATCACTTTGATTGAGCAATGATACCAGCGTTTGGAGAGGGGCGAGAAGCAGATGGGGAGCAAAAAGCGAGCCGCGTGGTCAAAAGCCAAAAGCGAGTTTTTGGGCGCTGCCACAGGCGGCGATATGAGAGACTTGTTTGCGCGCGAGGACGAGCGCCGCGACGTCCTGGAAGCCGAGCGCGATGAAGCCTGGCGCTACAAGTCGTGCGAGCGCAAAAACCGTTACGACACGCGCGCCGAGGCCGAGGCAGTTATGGCCGACTGCGAAAACCGCGGGCGGCGTGGTTTGGCCTGCTACAAATGCGAATACTGCGGCGGCTGGCACCTGACGTCGCACCCTTGGAAATAGAACCCGCATCGGCACGGCACTGACAGAGCGCCGGTAATCGCACGCAAGCTACGGGCGCGGCGGCACCAAAACATCGTAGCGGACGGCCTTGCCCGCAAGTTGATAGCTCGGTTTAACGCCGGCAAGCAGCGGCCCCTTCACCGGCCGCTTGATAACGACCTTACGCGGCCGCACCGCGAGCGCAGCCTCAACCAGCGATTCCTCATCGGCGCACGGCTGTTCCAGATGGTGCAAGAGTTGAAACTTCTTTTTCACCGCCGCGCTCTTGGTGCGCTCGGGAAACATGGGGTCCAGATACACCACGTCGGGAGCGGTAAGCTCGCCCCGCCCGATCAGCTCAGCTGTATGGCGAAGGCCGGCAATGCTGTCCTCGCCCGCATGTAAGCGCATGCGCGCCACAGCTGTCGCAAGCGCCGGATCACCTGCCGCGCGATCCAAAGCATCCTTGAGGAGCGCCGCGATCACGCAATCCTGCTCATACAGATCGACGGTAAAGCCTGCGGCTGCCAACAGCAGCGAATCCTCGCCAAAGCCCGCCGTGGCATCAATCGCCCATGGGCGCTCGATGCCTTTTGCACGCGCAGCCTTTACCAGCAGCTCTTGCTGTAGGCGGCCCTGCTTGAGCCGCGGAAGCATGCGGGCAAAATCGGCACGCAGCTCCATCGTGCCGTCGGTGAGCGTGAGGCCCTCGGGCTTCCCGGTCAGCTCAAGCCCCACGGCCCGAGCAACAGAAAAGGGATCGACGACGCCCATGGACACTCCTTAACAAGCAAAACGGATACGTGAGCGCCGTTTATGCCAGCACCCAACCGTCCGCTATTGTCCCACATGCGACATGGTCCACAGCATCCCAATGCAAAGCACCGCCATCAATCCCGTGCACACGGCAGCAATCACGGAATCACTCATGCGCCTTCCCAACGATCGCGGCTCACGCACTTGCTTGGCTCCATACATCATGGCTCCTCCTTGAGACCAGCTCCTTGTTACGGTCCCATCATCGCAGCGCCGCACATGAGCTGCCATCGATTTGGCTTACAGCTGGCTTTCTTTTTTGAAAGATTGCTCTGCACAGGCGAGAAGCGCTTTCCAACACACACGCAGTCACAGTGAACTACAATGTGTTTCACGATATGTGCAGCATATGGGACGCGCCAGCCTGGCAGCGCCCGCATCGAAAGGACTACCCATGAGCTTCGCGCGCAAGACACTCAAAATCCTTGCCCTCATCTACTTAATTCGGGGCATCTCCGACCTCGTCATCGCCGGCGTCGGCATTGCCACGAACAACCTCGATTATTCCACATTCGGCCCGAACGCCCTGCTCGCCGCGGTCGTGATTATCGCCAAGGGCCTCGTCGACCTTGCCGCGGGCGTTGCGGGCATCAAGGGTGCCAACAAGCCTTCGCAAGTAGACGGCGCGTTTAAGCTCGGTATTGTTGCCGCAGCCGCCACGCTCGCCCAGGCCGTGCTTACCCTTCCTGCGCTGGGCGGCAGCGCCCTCAATATTGGGGCCTTTGTCATCGTGGTCTACGACCTGTTCTTCGTTCAGCAGGCACACGCCGTTAAGGCTGAGAACAAGGACCGCCTGTAAGCGCCCACTTCTTACAACCCCTCCTATCAAGCAGCAAAATAGGGCCGATCGCGTAGCAACGCGGTCGGCCCTTTACGTTTGCCCAGATAAAACCTACCAAAATAAACCTGTCCCTTTTTGGCAGGTTGCTAGCAGTGGCGGTACTCGGCGATGATGAAGTCGATGTCGGTTTGAAGGGTGTCCAAATGTGCCAGACGCTCTTTGTCGGCAGGGCGCGTGCGGTAGTAGTACGGCGTCATCTGGAACACCGCCTCGATGTCGGCCTGGGTCTGGAGCGTAATGCTCGTAAACACCCGCCGCGTTCCGACCAACTCGAGTTCGGTGGTCTGCGGCAGCTTCTCGTCATTAAGATATGGCGTGTCGTAGAGCACCTCCTTGAGCCCAAACAGATGACGGGCGCCCGGCACCACGGTATAGAGCGAGCCCTCTGGCGCCAGCACGCGGGCAAACTCACGCTCGTTAAAGGGAGCGAAGAGCTCGGTCACCATATCGAAGGCGCCATCGGCCACGGGGATGTCCTTCATGTTGGCCACGAAGTAGGTCGCATCGCCGCGCTTGGCGGCCAGGCGTACCATTTCTTTGCCCAGGTCAAAGCCGTAGGCATCCACGCCCGGCACCGCACCCATGGCACTCGTGTAATAGCCCTCGCCACAGCAAATATCGAGCAAGGTCATGGGGCCGTTCGCAGACGCAGCGCGCCCAGACACCTGCTTGCGCACGAGCTCGACCATTGCATCGCGCAACGGCGCATAGTAGCCACGGTTTAGAAAGTCGCGACGACTGCGCGCCTGCGACTTGGGATCTCCCATCGAGTCGCCGCTCTTGGACGAGCGCAGTAGATACAGATAGCCCTCGCGCGCGCGGTCAAACTGATGTCCGCCTGCGCATGCAGCACCGCGCTCGTCGTCCACCAACGGCTCATGGCAAACGGGACACAACAACATGGCAACTCCTTAGCGCGAACAACACAACGCCCACCATTGTCGCACGCCTTCCCCACCTAGTCATTGGGGACGTTCTTGAATGACTAGTCGTTTAAGAACGTCCCCAATGACTAGGCGATTAGGAGTATCATCGTCTGCGCAAATGAGCACGAAATAGCATATTAGAGATTGAGAGCGTATGGTTGACACCGCATCTAAGCACATTGACATGACCACCGGCTCGCTGTGGCGCAATATTCCCCTGTTCGCCTTCCCCGTGGCCGCCACGAGCATCTTGGAGCAGCTGTCGAACCTCATCGCCACGGTCATCATCGGTAACTTCTCGGGCGACCAGGGAACCCTCGCCATGGCGGCGGTCGGCTCCAATGTTCCGCTCACCAGTCTTATGCTCAACCTGTTTATTGGCATGTCACTTGGCTCCAACGTGGTCATCGCCAACGCTATTGGCCGCAACGATCAGAACATGGTCAAACGCGCCGTCCATACCTCGATTTTAATGGCGCTCGTGGGCTTTGTCGTCATCGCGCTGGGCGAGATCTTTGCCGAGCCCATGCTCGCCGCGCTCAACGTTCCCGCCGAAACCATGCCGCTCGCTTCGCTCTACCTGCGTGTCTTTTTGCTCAGCATGCCCTCAATCTTGCTCTACAACTTTGAGGCCGCGATCTTCCGCTCCGTCGGCATCACCCGCATGCCGCTGCAGGCGCTTGCCGTGTCCACCGTCCTCAACATTGGCCTGGACCTCATCTTTGTCCCCGTACTCCACTGGGGCGTCGCGGGCGTCGCCATCGCCACCGCCATCGCCTACACCGTCAGCGCCGCTACGCTCTTTATCCGCCTGCTCAAGACCAACTCCGTCGTCCGTGTCACCCCGCGCGACCTGGCTATCGACCCCGTCGCCCTCAAGCGCATCGTCAAGATCGGCCTGCCCGCCGGTATCCAAAGCGCCGTCTTTGCCGTCGCCAACATCATCATCCAGTCTGCCATCAACAGCCTGGGCACCGAAGTCATGGCGGCATCGAGTGCCGCCATGAGCCTGGAGTACGTATGCTACAACCTGCTCAATAGCTTTAGCCAAGCCTGCACAACCTTTGTGGGACAAAACCACGGTGCCCGCCAGATCGACCGGTGCACCAAAACGCTCAAGGTCTGCCTGACCGAAGGCGGTATCGTTGCACTCACCACGATTGTCGTTATTGTCGGCCTGGGGCGCGAGATCTTGTCGCTGTTCAACAGCGATCCCAACATCGTCTCGATCGGCTATATCCGCGTGTGCTCGATCTTCCCGGCGTACGCCTTTAGCATGTTCTACGAAAACATGTCCGGCTACCTGCGCGGCTTCGGCATCTCGCTCATGCCCGCCCTCATCACCATGATCTGCGTCTGCGGCATTCGCTTCTATTGGGTGTTCTGCGTGTTCCCGCACTTCCGCACCTTTGCGAACATCATGATGGTCTATCCCATCAGCCTGGGCACCACGGCATTCTTTATGGTCGTGGCGGTGCTACTCTGCCACCCGGCACGCACCTATCGCACCGCCCAAACCAAAGCGACAGCCCGCTAAACACCGCACTCAACGCCCCGCCAGTCATTAATGGACAATATGCGAGCTCATAGAGTCGATAAAGCGCCTCGTGGCGATAGGCATGGTCTCCCAGCTGCGCCAGGCCGCCACCACATCGCGCGAGGGGGCATGCACGACGGGGCGTACGCGAATATCGGCCGACGAAAGTCTTTACAATAGATACAAACAGAGCATCTGACGTAAAGGAGCCCCATGGACGCCGCAACCCGCGACCACAACATAGCAACTTGGTTGGGCGATGCGCCGCAGCCGGTACGTGACACTACGAATCAGCTGCTCGAGCGCATCGCCCTTTTGCGTGCCGAGCAGATCATCTACCCGGCACAAGACGACATCCTCAATGCCCTTGCCTACACGCCGGCCGACCAGGTCAAGGTTGTCATCTTGGGTCAAGACCCCTATCACGGACCCAACCAGGCCATGGGGCTGTCGTTCTCGGTCCCCGCGACGCAAACCAAGTTGCCGCCAAGCCTGCGCAACATCTATAAGGAGCTCAAAGCCGATCTGGATTGCCCCATTCCCGCCACAGGAGATCTAACGCCATGGGCACAACAGGGCGTCCTGCTTCTCAACACTACGCTCACCGTGCGCGAACACGCCGCGAACTCGCACGCCAGACTGGGCTGGAGCACGCTCACCGACTACGTTATCGAACGCTGCTGCCAGCTGCCCCAACCGGTAGTCTTTTTGGCATGGGGCCGCTTTGCCCAGCAGATGGTCGAAGGCAAGCTCGCCGCGACCGGTGCAGGCAAGGCAACCGGCAAGTTCTGCCTGGCATCCACGCACCCCTCGCCGCTTTCGGCCAACCGTGCCATGGCAGAACTCCCCGCTTTTATGGGGTCGCGCCCCTTCTCGACAGCTAATCGACTACTCGAACAGCACGGCTCGACCCCCGTCAACTGGACTTGCCTCGGCTAAAAATCGATACATCAAAAAAGCGCCCAACGGCTTTTGAACTGCCTCCCATTTCTCATATCCAAGAAATGGGAGGCAGTTCATTTCATCCATCGGGCGCGTTTTCTATTCGGGCCAAATAAATTGTGTGCGGCCGGCCTCGCCGCCATCGATCAACAGACTCTGCCCGGTCATGAACCGGTTGGTCACGCCCACAAAGTAGATCCACTCGGCGATCTCTTGGGCGGTAGCCCAGCGTTTAAGCGGCGTGAGCTCCATAATCTGGTTCCACAGGTGCTCGTCTTCCATCACGCAACGGTTGAGCGGCGTGATAACGCCGCCCGGGTCCACACTGTTGGCGATGGCCTGCGGTGCCAGGCGGTTTGCAAGGTTCTTGGTGTAGGCGATAACGCCGCCCTTGCTGGCGGCATAGGCGGGAAACTCCGATCCCGTATGCCCGCTCGCCGACCCCACGTTGACCACGGATTTGATAGCCGGCGCCGGCTTGGCGGCAAGCCCCTCCCCCACAAAGGCGTAGCGCTCGGTCACGTTGATGGTGCCACACAGGTTGGCAGCGATGTCGTCGGACGAATCCTGTGTACCGGCAACGTTCACGATCACCTGGGGCTCAAGGTCGCCTGGAAACGCATCCGGCTCGCGGACATCGATGATCAGATGGCGGTAGCGCTCATGTTCGATTGCCGCCGGCAGCAGGTCAAAGCCCACGACCTCGTGGCCCTCGTCCAAAAAGCGCCGCACGCATGCGGTTCCGATTCCGCCCGAAGCACCCGTGATCAAAACCCGCATACTTGCTCCTTAGGCGGTTGCGTGGCGCTCGAGGTATTCGGAGCCTACATTATCGCGCTCCCAGCTGCGCACAACCTTGTAGCCCACGGGGCTCAGGAAGACCTCGCACAGCAGCTCGGCGATGGCACCCGTCAACGAACACATGAGGACCTGCACCCAGGTCCAGCCAAAGAACGTGTGGCTCACCACGATGGCAAAGACCAAGTTGTCGATAAACTGGCCAACGCCCGTGGAGACATAGGAGCGGAAGGCAAAGCTCGCAAAATTATTCTTTTTGACCATACGGCCGAGCGACTGATTGAGCGTGGAGTTAACCACGGCAGAGACGAGCATTGCCAGCGAAGAGCCCAGCACCACGTACCAGGTGCCGCCGATGGTGGCGTTAAGGGCGGTGTTGACCTCGATCATGCCCGTGTCGTAGTAGGCGCCCCACATGCCGGGCGTGAGCGAGCATGCCCAAAAGCACAGGCTCACGGCCAGGTTGACCAGCAGCGCGAGGATAGAGATTTTGATGGATGCCTTGGCGCCAAAGCGCTTGCAGATCATGTCCTGGCACAAAAACGAGACCCAGCTCACCACAAAGCCGCAATCGAGTGCCAGATACGGCAGGCTGATAAGCTCTTTGTTGGCCAGCAGGTTCATCATGATAACGCTCACGAAAAACAGCGAAACCGTTGCCGCGGGAATGCTCCGCAACAGGACCTTATAGTCCTCCATGACCTTCTTGATCATTATGTACTCCTTTGGTTTTAGGTTTAACGAGCAGGATATCGGACCCGAACTGCTCGGACGCCCCGGTCTTGAGACGACGGTGGGTATGATAGCCGCTCACACGGCATCAGGCAAGCAAGCGGCGCGGCAGCCCCGCAGGGCCACCGCGCCGATGCGTTAAAAGGCTACGTTGCCAAACTCCGATAGGATAAGGTCGGGGTTGTGGTCGGTTGCCCAATCCACGTTCCACGGGCTCGTGAACAGCAGCAGCTTGCCGCCGCGCATGTCCTCGACGCGTAGCGTGTCGCGCGTGAGCGAAAGAGCCGAGATATCGATGGTGTCGGGGTCGTTCTGGATCCAGCGAATGTCCGTATAGGGCAGCGGCTGGCGACGAACCTCAACACGGTACTCGGCCTTGAGGCGGCGCTCGAGTACCTCAAACTGCAGCACGCCGACCACGCCCACGATGACGCTCTCCATGCCGGCACCCAGCTCGCGGAAGATCTGGATGGCACCCTCTTGGGCAAGCTCCTCCATACCCTTGACGAACTGCTTGCGCTTGAGCGTGTCAACCTGCGTAATGCGAGCGAACATCTCGGGGGCAAACGTCGGGATCTGCGGATACTGCACGTGGCGCTTGCCGGAGCACACGGTGTCGCCGATGCTAAAGATACCCGGATCGAACAGGCCCACGATATCGCCCGCGTACGCCTCGTCCACGATGGCGCGGTCGTCGGCCATCATCGACGTGCCCGTGGCAAGCTTGAGCTTGCGGTTGCCCTGCACGTGGAAGGCGTCCATGCCGCGCTCGAACTTGCCCGAGCAAATGCGCACAAAGGCGATGCGGTCACGGTGGTTCTTGTCCATGTTGGCCTGGATCTTAAACACAAAGCCGCTAAAGTCGTCGCGGCAGGGATCGACCGGCTCGCCGGTGAGCGTATCGGTATAGGCGCGCGGCGTCGGGGCCAGGCGCAGGAACTCCTTGAGGAAGGGCTCCACGCCAAAGTTGGTGAGCGCCGAGCCAAAGAACGCCGGGCTCAGCTTGCCGCAGGCCACGGCATCCAAGTCGAGCTCGTCGCCGGCACCATCGAGCAGCTCGATGTCGTCCATCAGGTTCTTATGGTTCTCCTCGCCGATGAGCTCGTCCATGGAAGGATCGCCCAGCTCGGCCTCGACCTCGGCGACCTTCTTGGTGGCGTTGGCGTGGCCGTCGCCCTCAAAGGCAATGACGCGACGGGTCTGACGATCGAACACGCCGCGGAAGTTGCGGCCGCTGCCGATCGGCCAGTTCATGGGATACGTATTGATACCCAGGACGTTCTCGATCTCTTCCATGAGCTCAAACGGATCGCGAGCATCGTGGTCGAGCTTGTTCACAAAGGTGAAGATGGGAATGTGGCGCAGCGTACAGACCTTAAAGAGCTTTTTGGTCTGGGCCTCGACGCCCTTGGCACCGTCGATGACCATGACCGCGGCGTCGGCGGCCATAAGGGTACGGTAGGTATCCTCCGAGAAGTCCTGGTGGCCGGGGGTATCGAGGATATTGACGCAGGCGCCGTTGTAGGTGAACTGCAGCACCGAGGAGGTAACGGAGATACCGCGCTCCTTCTCGATGTCCATCCAGTCCGAGACGGCATGCTTGGCCGAGCTCTTGCCCTTGACCGAGCCGGCAGTCTGGATGCTGCCGGTATAGAGCAGCAACTTCTCGGTCAGTGTGGTCTTACCGGCGTCCGGGTGGCTGATGATCGCGAATGTGCGGCGCGACGAGATTTCATCCGACAGGCTTGCCATGCGGATCCTTTCTTGCATTGAGTGCATTATGTCGATGTAACCGCATTATTGTAGCCGCGAAACCTCGCCATAGGGCGCCTATCAGGACAAATTCATCAGTTGGGGCTCGGACGGTGGAATGTCAGCGGTGTTCCGCGACGGTTTGTCTCAATCTGTAACACCTAGAAGGGTTTTTGACCTCCAGATGTTACAGATTGAGATGAACGCACAGGGCGGGCAGCCAATATCTTGATCTGTAACAGTTAGCCAGCAAAAACGGGTCTAGATGTTACAGATCGAGACAAATGAATGGACCTGTCGACAAAATCTCAATCTGTAACAGTTAGTCATCCAAAACGGGTCTTAGTGTTACAGATTGAGATGAATGAGTAGAGGGACAGACAGCCCCGTAATTTCCTCTTGCATAACTGTGCATAGTGTGTATATACTGTGCTTACCGGTTATATACACGTGTAGCCCATCAGCTAAGGAGCCGCTGTGGACATCATCCTATCCAATTCGAGCGATAAGCCCATCTACGAGCAGATAACCTCGCAGGTCAAAGCTCAGATCCTTTCGGGCGCGCTTGCTGCGGGAGCCAAACTCCCCAGCATCCGTGCACTCGCGAGCGATCTTGGCGTGAGTGTCATCACCACCAAGCGCGCCTACGCCGACCTGGAGCAACTCGGCTTTATCTGCACTGTGCAGGGCAAGGGCTGTTTTGTCGCCGAGGGCAACCAAGAACTCTTGCGCGAAAATCAGCTCTGCCATATCGAAGAGCTGCTCGCACAGGCAGCAACGCAAGCCGAAGCCGTGGGCGTCACGCGCGATAAACTGCACGAGATGCTCGACCTGGTAGCCCCCGAAACCATGCAGTAACCATCTGCAAGAAAGGCTATGCCATGCAAAACTTGCTAGAACTCAAAAGCATCTCACGCCGCGTGAGCGACCGCTTTTCGCTACGTGGCGTCACGTTGGCCGTGGAGCCCGGCCAAATTGTTGGCTTTGTGGGCGCAAACGGCGCCGGCAAGACGACGACCATTCGCGCCACGCTTGGGCTTATAAAGCTCGATGCCGGCGAGGTGCACCTGTTTGGGCAGCGCTATGGCACCGACGCGCCCGATGAGTCGCAACGCCACCTGTGCTCTCGCATCGGCCTCGTGCTGGACACATGTCCCTTCCCCTCCACGCTCAAGGTCGGCCAGATCGAGGCGCTCGTAGGCCCGGCGTACCCCACGTGGGACCGCGAAACGTTCGCCGGATTCATCAACCGATTTGGCCTCGATCCCAAGACAAAGGTCAAGGACCTCTCCCGCGGCATGGGTATGAAGCTGCAGCTCGCCTGCGCGCTCAGCCACCATGCCAAGCTGCTCGTTTTGGACGAAGCCACCGCGGGCCTCGATCCCATGGCACGCGAGGAACTGCTCGATGAGCTGCTCGCCTTTGTCGCCGACGGCCAGCGCAGCGTGCTGCTCTCGAGCCACATTACGTCTGATCTCGATCGTGCTGCCGACCGCGTCATCTGCATCGATAACGGCTCGATTGTGTTTGACCTGCCACGCGAGGACATTACCGACCGCGCCGGCATCGCCCACTGCACCCAGGCACAGGCCGCCGAGCTCATGGCTTGCGTCGAAGGCACCCGCGCCGCCCGCCACGCCTACAGCGTGGACGTGCTCGTGCCCAACCACCGCGAAGTGCTCGAGGCCTTCCCCGAGATTCCCTGCGATCGGGCAACCATTGATGACTATCTTCGCTTCATGCTGAAAGGGGCTTTGAAATGAAACGCGCCATTATGTCCGAGCTTGCCATCGTTCGCACGCTCGTCCCGAGCATCGCAGGTGTCGGCCTGTTTATCTTCGTCGTGCTGACCGCCGTCAGGGCATCGAATGGTGATTCCGACATGAGCGCCGCCGGCGCCTTCGCGATCAGTGCCATGTCGCCTATCATGGCCATGACGTCGCTGGCCGGGCTCGACAACCAAAACGGATGGGAGCGCTATCGGGCAACGCTGCCCATCTCATGCAAAGACATCGTCAGCGCACGCTACCTGTGCATCACTATTTTCTCGTTCATCATGGCGTGCGCGGCCGTGCTGTTGAGTATCGTCGCCATCCCGATCTTAAACAGCGTGGGTATCCTCTCCACGGGAGAGACCGTCTTTGAGACCGCAATCGCCTCGGCAATATCGATGCTTTTCTCCCTCATGGCGGTGTTTTTGGTACTGCCTCTGTTCTTTCGATTTGAACACATGAAGGCGCAACGCCTATCCGTTGGTCTGTACGCCCTATACATGTGCCTTATCATGGTCACGCTAAAGTCATTCGACCCCATCAGCAACCAGCTCATGTCGATTACAGGGACGAATCCCGATCCTGCCGTCCTCGGTTGCCTGTGTGGTGTCGTCGCGCTAGCAACGGTCGTCCTTGGCGTTGTCAGCTGTGCCATCAGCACCAAGGTCTACCGGGCACGCGACCTGTGATCGACAGCTAAAGGACTTGGGCGGCGCCCCACCTCATTTACTAGATAAGAGAAGCAGCAACAACGTCGCTACCACCCTTCACGGCGTACCGTTTAGATCTTGGCAACCAAAGAGAAGCCGACAGCATATCGAGGGTGAATGTTTTTCCGAGAAGTGAACGAGTAAAATCAGTACCCTGTATCATCGACACTTTTATGGGCTTAGTTCCTGCGCTTTTTGCCTAGAAATCCAGCGGTTTTATTCGAAAAAAGTGTGCATGCTCCAGGGGTCCAGATTTACTCGTTCACTTCGCGGAAAAGTATTCACCTTCGATTCGAGCCTTAACCAAATGTCCTCTCGAAATATGGCCCCTGTCTCACCACAGCGAAATCAAAGCTTCATGGCGGGGCGGTATCATCGGACGAGCGCCGTAAATCTGGCGCGGTTGTTCTTTGGGGAGGCATTTCACCCGTGTCGTGGGTCGCAGCAGCATTTGTGTCGGCTTTCTTTGCCGGCATCACATCTGTCCTGGCCAAATGCGGTATCAAGCAGACCGATTCCGATGTCGCGACGGCCATTCGCACCTGCGTGGTGCTCGTTTTCGCCTGGGCAATGGCGGGTATTTCTGGATCCATTGGAACCATTGGCAGCATCGAACCCAGATCCTGGCTCTTTCTCGTCCTCTCGGGACTCGCTACCGGCGCTTCGTGGATCTGTTACTTTAAGGCGTTGAGCATCGGAGACGTCAATAAGGTCGTACCGGTCGACAAGATGAGCACCGTGCTCGCCGCGCTGATCGCCATCGTGCTTTTTGGCGAGACGAGCAACCTTGCGGTTAAGCTCGGGGGAACCGCCGTCATTACCCTCGGCACGATTTTAATGATCGAGAAGCAGCAATCCGCCGGACCCGAGCAGCAGCAAGACCGGACCTGGCTCGCTTACGCCCTCGGCGCCGCCGTGTTCGCGGCGCTCACGTCCATCCTCGCCAAGGTTGGCATCGAAGGCGTCGAGTCCAACCTGGCCACGGCAATCCGTACCTGTGTGGTACTGGTTATGGCATGGGCAATCGTGGCAGCTAAAGGCAAGATGGGCCAAGCCGTGCACGTAGGCCGCTACGAACTCGTATTTCTCGCGGCATCGGGCATCGCGACTGGAGCATCGTGGCTGCTCTATTACTATGCCATCGCCGCAGGCCAGGTGAGTGTCGTGGTGCAGATCGACAAACTATCGATTGTCGTATCGGTACTATTTGCGCGCCTGGCATTCAACGAAAAAGTCTCGCGACGCAGCGCCGTCGGTCTCGCCCTCATCGTACTGGGCACCGCCGCGCTCGCGATTTGGAAATAGCGCCGATGCCGAGCGAGGCCCAGTCCACCCGGGAATCCGTGACATATGGCATGCCCCGGCCCGCACGCAGCGTCTTACAATAGAGCTGTCACGGGCCTTAGACCAATCTCGATCATCCAAGGGGATGTCTTTTTGGTCATTGTTCTTTAGGGAACGGTCAATCGCATACAAATTGGAAACGTCCGTCCAACGGCCGTGGTTTGTTACGCCGTTCCGCCCCCGTCATCTGTTGTATCTGCACCTGATTGGAAAGAACAATGCAATCCCAGAAATCTCAATCGGGACCACCCATCTGCTGCCCATCCTCGCCCCTTTAATCTCCCCCCCATCTTGAGCAGATGCCTCACTCCGCCCGGAGTCCCGCAAGCGAACTCGGCGACCTGCGTTGGCGTCATGAGGTAGGGAAAGGGTTCGAGCGCCGCCAAGTAGAAGGCATAAAATATCCATAAAATATATAGGAACCGATGATGGGAGATACTTCGTCCCAGCACTTTAAGCAATGTCTTCATGATCTTCACCGATTGCAAACTATTCCGACAGCCCGTTGACGAGACCGACTCCTTCGCTACGCCTCACACCGTACAGCGTTTGTATGAGTATTGAGAGCGCAACGAGAATGAATCCTGCCCCTAACACAACGCCCCCACCAACAAGCGGTCTCCAGAATGATGGGGTAATTCCGATTGGAATACCGATAAGATAGCCGGTCAACATTGCCGGCATTGCTCCAATCGCCGCAGCAGCCACAACGTGAACAGCTGCTTCAATGAGGCAGGCTACCAAGAGGCTGCTGCGCCGAATCCCAAGCGACAGGTATTGTGCGGCATCTTTTTTCCGACTATCAAAAGAAAGAAAGGAGGATACGGCCGCGCCGGTGCAACTTAGTATTACAGGACCACCAAATAGTATTATTGAGCTTGTCCAATCCAAAGATGTATTGAGGCCGGTTAATCCAATTCGGTTGATGTAGCCTGTCAAGACATCGGTCATCACATTAAAAGAGGATAGGATTCCATATCCAACCATAATGGACACTTCCGATGAACCCGCTATTTCAATCTGATGCAAGGCATTTCGAGCCGCGATAAAGCCTGGAATGTTGCTGACAGAAACTCCCTTATTTAATAGTTTCAACACCGCAGTTAACAGCCAAGGAGATGCAACGGCGAAGATGCTGGTCGCAAAAAGCGGCACCATCATCGCATAGTCGAAATATCCTTCTCGCAATTGATCCGGAAGATCGCACAGGTATAAAGAAAATGCCGCCACAAGCAGGAACCCAATTGCGGCCCTTAAGGGAGACCTCCATTTTGTAGGCATCTCGGTCTCCCGCACGACTGTGACTGGGGGAATATTCGCCGCTCGCCTCGCAGCTCGGTAACCGCCAACAACAAACAAGATTCCCGCACCAAACCAGACAGCAGGCATGTTGAATAGACCCAGATCAAGGGTAATATTGCTCGGAGGATTATATGAGCTAAAAACCAATGGAAACAACAGGGGGTAAGATAACACTTCGAACGCCGATCCACCAGCCGCTCCGACAATAGCAATCGCGAACAGTTGCATCAACACAATCAATCGAATTGTCCGAGGGCTGGCTCCAACAATCTGCCACAGTGCATAAGTTTTCGCCTTCAACGAAACCGCCTGCTGCGCCAAAGGCACCAACAAGGAGACGCCGGCTATCGACGAGAAGAGAACCACTACAGTACCGAGGTTTTTGAGATTATCGAATTGACTTGCAGTTGACTCGATCGAAACTGCCCAGCTGCCGAGATATCCGAAAACCACCGCAATTGCAAGCAATCCACCCCATACGGCCTTTGTGCTCGTTAGGTCAGCGAATACCAAGCGAATCATTTGGCCACCTCAAATGCAGCCAGTATTTCTTTAGGGCTGGGACTGTCCATCTCACGTTTGATAGTTCCATCAATAAAAACTAGCACCCGATCCGCAAGAGCCGCTGCCTCCAAGTCATGGGTAACCAAAAGGACTGAACGTCCTTCGACATCAACCAGGTTGCGAAGAATTTTCAAGACATGTTGAGTGTTTTCCGCATCTAGGGCACCTGTCGGCTCATCCGCAAAAATGATATCGGCGTTCGTCGCAAGCGCACGGGCTATAGAAACGCGCTGCTGCTCACCGCCAGAAAGTTGAACAGGCTTCAGTTTTTGCTTTTCAGCTAACCCCATCTTTGCAAACAGGTGTTGCAGATCCTGCTCAGCTACCGCAGCCCCCGAAAGACGAGCCGCAACAGATACGTTCTCTATTGCTGATAAAGATGAAATGAGATTATACGATTGAAAAATAAAACCCGCGTGCGCCCTGCGAATCTTAGATAGTTGATTTGGAGATATGCCCACGATATCATGACCTGCAAGTTTTATCGTCCCTTCTGTGGGAGACTCCAACCCGGAAAGGCAATGAAGCAGCGTTGACTTTCCGGAACCACTCGGTCCCACTATTGCCACCATTTCTTTAGTGCCAACATGGATGTCAACCCCTTTCAACACCTCTACGGGTTTCCCTCCTTTCTGCGCAAACGTTTTGCGAACTCCGTATGCGACAATCGGTTCACACATTCTTGTCTCCCAATTGCTTCAAGCTCCCAACTCATAAGAAATGAAAGGCGTGAAGCCTTCCATTTCTTATGAACAACTATCATTTGATATCTATCCAGTTTCACCTTGATGGCACGCCATGATTGGCTGCCGGCCATTAGAACCCAATCTTAAAGCAAACGTTTCCCCAACCGATTACAGAGCAATAGGTATACGAACTAGCATCGTTAGTGAAAATCATTTTTCCTCCTTAGGTATCAGATTCCTTTAATTCTTTTAATGGTCTCTTTCTTTATTATTGCAGTTTGATGTTACTGAGCAATAGCTTTGCGGAAACAACGGTGACAACATCTGGCCAGCTGCAAGTTCACCCGGGCAATTCAGCAAGAGTTCAGGAAACTCGCATCAGCTTATCGGACAAAAGGAGCCGCTCGTCCAATGCGTATCCCCTTCAGCATGGATAACACCTCAACCTTCAACCGCGCCAAACAAGACTCGTCGCTGAAGTCCATACAGGTCGAATGCTTGGTTTCCAAGTCCTCGCGCAAGACCCCCCCCTTCAATCGCCTCTCCCAGACCGCCAGCGTCGTCGAACGTGAATATCGAACAGAGACCGTCGCTCTCAATCCTTAACCGCCTATCAATGTACGGCTCGCCGAACCCTCTTGTTCAGCAAAACGCCTTTCCAATATCCGGAATCTCGTCGCCATTGCAGTCTAGTAGCCGAAAGCTAGAGGCAATCTCAAGCTGCCGTTCCATTGATTTCATCCAAAGGCATTCGAAAATGTCGATCATGTCGGAAATGTCGGTGTAAGGGCCTGAAGCAAAGGAGCGGCCACCGCCTTAGAATCTGTAGCTGCGACAAACGGATTCGATGCAAGGAAATGACCGCGATGCAGAGTGTAAACCAGATCGAGGCCCCGGCGCCGAGGGTTCGCCCCGCTTCGACGACGAGATGGTGAACCTCCATGAGCTCGTGCGCGCGCTCGCCGAAGTCCTCGTCAACCAGATCGTTGACGCGGTGGTCGACCAGCTGTGCGCTGGAGGGACGAACAGCCGCAACGGCTACCGCGAGCGGAAGCTGGAGACCTGTGCGGGCACGATCACCATGCGCATCCCAAGCTGCGGACCGGCAGCTTCTTCCCCGACGATATTGTCGAGCGCTACCAGCGGGTTGACCGGGCGTTCGTGGCCGCGATGGCGGTGATGTACGCCACCGGCGCCAGCACCCGCAAGGTCGCCAGGGTCGCGGAGACCTTCCCCTCGGTCGAGTCGCTCGAGCACCTGGCCGGGGCGGTGATGTGCGACGAGGACGAGGAGTGGTTGCGCGCGCTACTTCTCCGAGGCAAAGATGGCGTAGCTGCACGCGGGCGGCGCGGCCGCCGCCGAGCCGAGGTCCGACGAGGAGCTGAGGCTGGTCGTGGAACGCACCATCATGTCGAGCCTGGAGCTTGCGGACATGCTAGAGACGGCGTAGGATGGCGATGTGATTCTGCGGCGAGGCCGCCCTCCCGAAGGGATTCTTACACCAACTTTCCCGACGCGATCCGAAGAGCTGCTTCGCGATGTGCCTGTCCCCTGCGGTGTCCGCGTCTACGACCTTGGGTCGGGTACCGGTATTACCAGTGTCCTGCTTGCCCGCGAATACGGGTTGGACTCGTACGCTGTCAATCTGTAGAGCGACCCACAGGAAAGCCGCGCGTTCTTTGATTCGCTCGGTATCTCGCGCGGATTCTTTCATAATGACTGTTGGAACAGCAGCCCAGCAGACGCTACATTCTCACGCCGGGCCTGGGACGCCTGTATTGGCCGCACACCACCACGCTACTTGCGCAGTGGCTTGGGCAGCGGAATGCCAGCGGCGATGGCGGCCGCGATGATCATGCAGACGATACCCTTGAGTGGGAAGCACATGAGCAGCAGACCCACGACCATGACGGGCTGGCGCATGACGGCGCCCATTGTCGAGGCAGTGCAGACGGCGACGCAAAAGACCGGATCGGCGCCGGTGAGGATGGCAAGGCCGTAGCCCAGACTCACACCCGAAAAGATAACCGGGAAGAAGTGGCCGCCACGCCAGCCAAGGTTGATGAGGGCGGGGGTCAGCATGGCCTTAACAAGACCGGTCGCGATAAGCACGCCAGCAGGAATGGCCATATAGGTCTCCATGAGCACATCGGCTTGTGTCTCGCCGGCAAACATGGTGTAGGGCAGGACCGTGCCGCAGATCGCGAGCGCCAAACCAGCCAGCATGGCCTTGACGACAGGACGCTCCCCTATTGCATGGGCAAGCGCTTCGCTCGCGTGTTCAGAGACAAAGTACAGCCAGCCGCAGACTGTTCCGATCAACGACAGCGGAATGAGCCAGGTAAGCTCCAGGTTGCCCACCACGGCAGCCTCGAACCTCGGCATACCCATGCCGCCGCCCATGAGCTGTCCGAGCAGCAGGTAGGTGCCCAGGCCGCCGGCAATCGCGATGCCGTAAACCACGGTCTTTTGCGCCTTGGGCAGCCTGATGGTTATCTCACCGGATTCGGAATCATCGCCATCGCCGGCACCCTGGCCGTCAGCGCTTCCGGCAAGCGGAGCCACAAAGCCAAAAACGGGCGCGGTAAAGAGCGCCGTCAGGGCAGCCTGGGTACCCAACAGCGTGAGCTCCCTAAACTCGGCTCCAAAGCGGCGCATGCGGTCGCCGACCCAGCTGCACAGCCCTGCAATGACACCGGTCAGTCCAGCTTCCGGTCCAATGCTGCCGCCAAACAGCAGCGGCAGCAGCGCGGCAAGCGACAGCTTGCCCAGGTTGTCGTACGGGTAGCGCCCGTCTTGCTTGACCTTGGCCATCACTTGGTTAAGGTCATCGGTCTTGGTGCCTGTCATCTTTTCGCACAGGCCAATCAGCAGGCCGCCCAGCAGGCAGACAAAAAACGGGTACGGCAGAAAACCGAACGGGCCGCTCGCGAGCTCGGGCGAAGCGACGCCCAGCGCGTGCGGAATCTCGGTCCATAGATAGTCGATACCGTGCTCCATCGCAAAGAAGAACAGCCAGACCGCGGCACCTGCAAACGCACCGGTCACGGCAACGCTACCTAAAAACAGCGCGCGGTTTGTGGGTTTGGCAAGGTTATCCATCGGGTCCTCCCGCGGTCAAAGTCGACATAGATACGTTTTATTGTAGAGCGAGCGTTGCCCGGACGAGCCAGCCATCTGCGCCGCAAACGGCACCATTGGGAGTCGTAGTGGGGCAGGCTCAAGACTTATCTGTTGATAATCGAGGCAATCTCGCGCAAATCGTCGGCAAAGTAGATGCCGTGCTGGCGCTGCGGGCTCGATAAGCCCTTATCGATCATGTGCCCGAGTAGCGCCTTGAGGTCGTTGTAGTAACCGCCCAGGTTATACAGGATGCACGGAGCACTCAGGTGCCCCAACGACACCGCGGACATCACCTCGGCAATCTCCTCGAGCGTGCCCGTCCCACCGGGAAAGGCAATGAATGCGTCGCCGAGCTCGATCATCTTGGCCTTGCGCTCGGCCATATCGCTCGTCACGATAAGATCGTCGATACCGTCATGTTGAAACTCGGCCTCGATAAAAAAGCTCGGCTCAACACCCGTCACGTGTCCGCCTGCCTCGAGCACGCTATCGGCGAGCGCGCCCATCAGTCCCGACTTGGACCCGCCGTATACCAGCGCGTGGCCGTTGGCGCCAATCCAGTCTCCCAGCTCCTGCACCGCGGGCAGAAACGCCGGGTCGTTGCCGACGTTCGCGCCCAGGTATACCGTGATATTCATTTAGCCCCCTCTAGCGCTGGCGTCGGCGATATTCACGCACGCGGCGTGACAGATCGGCGAGTTCATCTCGATCGAGATCTTCCAAATGTTCAAGATCGTCCATAAAGCGTGCCATGGTGTCCTTTTGGCGCATCTTGATAAGCGTATTGCAGTAGTTCACCGCCACGCCCGTGAGCATGGCGATGTAGAAAATGCTGATGACGCTTAGGATGACGGTAACGGCACGGGCGATCGGCGTTGCGGCCGGGATATCGCCAAACCCGATGGTCGAAACCGTCTCGAAGCTAAACCAGAGGCCGTCACCAAACGTGAGGGTCGTAGGTTCGGACAGCCAGACAGCCGTCGAACACAGCAGGTAGAAGATAAGAAACAGACCCGTGATGCGCGCAAAGCCAGCCTGGCGCAATACGTCCGCAAGCGTCCTCAACTTGTTCATCGCGACCCCTTTTCCCAGACGCCCCATCACGTTCGCTCGGTATTGTCCCACAACCGGCAGTTAGGGACGTTCCTTTTGTGCCGGCAGAAAGGGACTGTCCCCAACTGCCGGGCAGACTGTTTAGCGGTATGCCTGCCGACCAAGCAGACCAGCTGGTATGATTATGAGGTAATGTCTCGATTCGTTAGGATTGCCCGTGAGAGCTACCGCTATCCTTCGTTCAACTGTACTTCGCGCCCTGATTATCGTGCTTGCCGCACTTACCCTACTGAACGCCCTCATGCCCGCCCCCGCTCATGCCAATGACTCTAATCAACAGATCAAAACGGTACGCGTCGGCTGGCTTATCAACAACGAGGGATTCCAGGACGGCACGCCAGGCGAGCGCCTCTCGGGATGGGGCTACGACTACCTCCAGACCCTATCGTACTACACGCCCGGCTGGCGGTACGAATACGTCTCCGGCACCTTCACCGAGCTCATGGATATGCTCGAGAAGGGCGAAATCGATCTGCTGCCGAATATTTCGTATTCGGCAGAGCGAGCGCAAAAGTTGCTCTACTCCTCGAACCCCGAAGGAACCGAGCGCTACTACATCTATGCCAAGCCCGACCGCGACGATCTCTCTAAAGGTGATCCTCAAGCGCTCCAAGGGCTAACCATCGGTTATAACCCCGGCGTTATGCAAACCGCCGTCGGTCGGCAGTGGCTTTCCAACGAAGGTATTACCTGCACCTATAAAGAATTCGCCGGTGGCGGTGACCTCTTTGACGCACTCGCAAACGATGAGGTCGACGCCATCATCATGAATGACACCATCTCCTCACCCAACGCTTCCCCTATGTTCTACGTAGGTTCGAGCGACTACTATTTTGCAGTGCCCAAAAGCCGTCCCGACCTGATGGACGACATCAACTCGGCCATGGCGGCAATCAATCGCATCAACCCGCGCTACAACGACGAAGTCAAATCAAACTACTCGGCACAAAACAGTGGATCCGCATCACTTACCGGCTCCGAACGGTCGTGGCTCAAGGCCAAGAAAAGCACGCTTACGCTAGGTTACCTCAGCAACAATCTCCCCTACTGCAACCAAGATGATAAGGGAGAAATGGAAGGCTCACTCGTCTCGTTCGTTACAACGCTACGCGACAAATTTGGCATTACCGTACGCACGATCGCTTATCCAGGCAACCAGCAAATGACAGAAGCACTCTCAAGGGGGGATATCGACATCGCCCTACCGGTATATAGTGACTACTGGCTTGCCGAGCAAATGGGGACGGTCCAATCGATTTCGATGGGAACGATCTCTCTTACCGCCATCCACGCCACCAACGATCTTAACAGTGATCTGCGCAATATCTGTTGCGCCGATTTTTCAATCGTAAACCGCAACGAATTACAATACTTATTTCCAAATGCAAATATAACCGAATATCAGTCTGCAGACGAAATACTTACTGCCCTTAAGGATGGGAGGTCAAGCTGCGTCATTGTTCCCAGTGCACGGCTGGAAACCATCCGAGAAAGCTACGATATCAAAGACTACGAGATACAGGAACTCTCACGCACGGCCGAACTCTCTTGCCTCATGTTACGCGGAAATCCCGAATTATTAAGTATTGTCAACAAGGGCATCATCAACGCCGGAGAATCGCTTTCTGCGAGCAATTATTCCTCTACGTCATATAGCGCGCAGGAGTCGGACACGCTCAGGTTTATGTATCGACATCGTAGTGCGATTGTCGTCATCATCGTCGGTGTACTGTTGACTGGAGTAGCGATTCTAACCTGGGCCCTGCAGCGAGCCCGAGCAGAACAAAACAAGGCACTCGCCGCAAATGCCGCCAAAACGGCCTTTCTTACACGCATGAGTCATGACATCCGCACGCCGCTCAACGGTATTCTGGGACTCATCGAAATTGAGGAATTGCACGAAGACGATATCCATGCCGCCCGTGAAAACCGAGCCAAGGCGCGAATCGCCGCCAATCATCTGCTCTCACTCATCAACGACATTCTGGAAATGGGCAGGATTGAAAATGGTAAGTTAACGCTTGAGCACGTCTCATTTAACCTTGAAAAGCTCTGCGACGATGCAATTGTGCTGTGCAAACTCCGCGCGTCCGAACACAATATAACGATGCGGGATCAAAGCGCACATCTCGTCTGCAATCCGCAGGTAATTGGAAGCCCCACTCATGTTCGTCAGATTATCATTAACCTGCTCGACAACAGCATCAAGTACAACAAAGATGGCGGCACTGTCACTTTTACCTCTCAGATTAAACCACTTGACGACAACCGAGTGCTCTTTTGTTTTAACGTCTCGGACACTGGCATCGGCATGTCGCCCGAGTTTCTTAAGCACATCTACGAACCGTTTGCTCAAGAAGGCAACGATGCCCGCAGCAAATTTCAGGGGACTGGCATGGGCATGCCGATCGTCAAATCACTTGTCGACCTCATGGGGGGAACAATCGAGGTAACGAGTGAGCTTGGAACCGGATCGACATTTTACGTTCAGATTCCGCTCGCTATCGATAAATGTCCTAAGATCCAAACGCAAACGAGCGCGAGGGCACTCACGGTCTCACTTGCCGGAATGAGCGTGTTACTTGCCGAAGACAACCAGCTTAGCGCCGAAATCGCCCAGACATTATTGGAGACCGAAGGCATCGTAGTCACCCATGTGGAGAACGGCAGCGACGCGGTTGATCTGTACCTTTCACGTCCCGCAGGCAGCTTCGATGCAATCCTGATGGACATCATGATGCCGGGCATGGATGGCTACGAAGCGGCCCGCACAATCCGCCTAAGCGGCAAGGCCGACGCAGCCGACATCCCCATTATCGCGCTGACCGCCAACGCCTTTGTCGAGGATGCACAAGCGGCACGTGACGCTGGCATGAACGCCCATCTGCCCAAGCCGCTTGACTTTAACAAGCTTAAAGACATGCTCGCCTGCATCAAGAAAAACGGAACTATTTCGCTATAGTTTGTGCTCAACTACCATACGCAGTTAGAAAGGAAGCCCACGATGTTTAGGCCCCTACGCAGAAAAAAACGCGCCATTTCCGATGAGGCGGCGCGCGAGTTGCTCTCCGCCTGCAAGCGCGGCGTCTTTGCCGTCAACGGCGACGATGGCTACCCGTACGCCATTCCCGTCAACTACTTCTTCGACGCCGAGCACGACAAGATTTATTTCCATGGCGCCAAAGCCGGCCACAAGGTCGACGCACTCAAGCGCGATGACAAGGTCTGCTTTACCGTTTACGGCAACGAGTGGTACAAGGACGATGATTGGGCTCCCTATGTTATGAGTACCGTTGTCTTTGGCCGTTGTCGCCTGGCGAATGACACTCCCGCGTATATCGAGGACAAAGTCCGTCAGCTCGCCCTTAAGTACTACCCTTCTGCCGAAGAAGTCGAAGAAGAGATCGCCAAATACATCAAGGGCGTCCAGCTCTACGAGATCTCGATTGAGCATCTTTGCGGCAAGCAGATTCATGAAAAGTAGACCCCGAAGCAGGTCTTGATAATAGCGATATGGCCCGGTTCCAACCAACATTGGAGCCGGGCCATATGCTTATGAAGCGTCGGCGGCTATGTGAGCAAGCGCCTCAACGAGCTCTCGCGAGCTCACGGGTTTGCTCAGGTGGGCGTCCATGCCCGCCTCACGCGAAAGCCTACGGTCCTCGGCAAAGGCATTGGCGCTCACAGCGATAATCGGCGTGGTCGCGGCATCCTCGCGCTCGAGTGCTCGAATCTGGCGCGTGGCCTCAAGGCCATCGATGCCAGGCATCATAATGTCCATCAACACCACGTCGTACTCGTGCGGTGCGCTCGCGGCAAACGTCTCGACGGCAGACTCGCCATCCTTAACATGCGTCACGATGGCACCGGCACGGTCGAGCGTAAACTGTGCGATCTCGGCATTCAGCTCGTTATCCTCTACGAGCAAAACACGTAGACCCCGAACTGCATCGATATCGACCGCATCCACACGAACTGCCTGAGGAATCTCGGAGCGCTTGCACTGCTCAAACGGCAGGCGGATGGTAAACGTCGTCCCCTGCCCCAAGGTGCTCGTAAAGCTCATGGTTCCGCCCATAAGCTCGACCAACTGTTTGGCAATAGGCGCGCCCAGGCCAGTTCCCGATGAAGCGCCTTCCACCCGTTGTTCCTCGCGGCTAAACGGCTCGTAAAGGTGCTGTTGGAACTGCTCGCTCATGCCAATACCGTTATCGGCGATCGTGTATTCATAGATGGGAACGCCATCTACCGGCTCTACCTCACGACACGCCAGGCGCACATAGCCGCCCCGACGGCTGTACTTGACGGCATTACCGGCAATATTGACCAACAAGCGCTTGAGGTGCGTCGCGCTCACCCGAGCATAGGGATGATCAAGCGTTTGCTGGTCGCAGATAATTGTCACCAGACGCTCCTCGGCCTGGCGCTCCAGAATATCGCACACTTCACGGTTGAGGACCACCAAATTTGTGGGCACGAGATCCAGATCGACCTGTCCGCTTTCCAGGCGACTCATATCGAGCGCCTCGTTCGCAAGGTCGAGCAGCAGTCCCGATGCCGTCCAGATCTTTGAGCGGCACTCGGTCTGCTTTTGCAGATCGTCCGCGTTGGCATCGCCAACCTCGACCATGCCGCGAATGCCGTTAATGGGCGTGCGCAGATCGTGACTCATACGACGCAGAAATTCCGTCTTTGCAGAGTTGGCAGACGAGGCCTCGCGCGCTGCCTTTGCCAGCTTGTCGCCATAGTCGCGTTCCTGCAGCAACAGGTCGGTCAGGCGTTGCCGCTCTGCATGGCGGCGCGCCAACGCAGTTGCGGCTATAGCGCCGCCGTAGAGCACCAACACGCTGGCAACTACAACTGCGACGGTTTCAAAGTAACGCCGCGCGGAAGTGTAGGTGTACACGTAGAATTGGCGTGCTTTACCAAAAGTGCCCAGATACCACTCGCCGTTGGCGTTGACCAGACTAACCCTACCGGCCAGGCAGCGTTCCTTAATACTGTCGACTATGGTGGCATCCGTCGCAGGCAAAACGAATGCGCCCGACGTGGTGGGTTCAACGGCATTGGTCGCAACAACCTTGGCATCGTTTTCGATCACGATATTGCCGCTATCGATGGTTTCATAACCATCGAGCAAGCTCTGCAACTTGAGCGTATTGCTCGCGACCGCCTTGGCGCTCTGGTGCCTTACCGCAATAACGATGCCCTCGCCGCCCCGCCGAGTCACGCAGCCAATGTCGGCGACCGAATCATCCGCAAGCGTGATGCGGGCGGTATAGGACTTAAGCGGATGGGACGCCACCTCCAGCACGGGTGCTTCTTTGAGATACGCAGCGAGTGACTCGTATCCCACTCCATCCGTCGAGGACTCGGACACCAAGTTTCCCGATGCATCCGTCACGATCAGTGCACTCACGTTGAACTGGTCGGCATATTGTTTTAGCGTGGCGTTATCCGCCGAGCCGTCGCGCTCTATAGTGCGCGCCACCTCTCCGGCAATCTCCATAACGCGAATCAGGTTTTTGGTCACATAGGCGTTGTTGAACGCCTCGTAGGAAAGGCTCTGCGTCGCCACGTAGTCAACAACGTCGGCAAAGCGCTGCTCGGCCTGGGCCGTCGTGTAACCGTAGCTCATCATGCCAGCAACAACCGAGAGCGCTATTCCAAGCAGAACGATAAGCGGCAGCCTCCATACCGTGCGATTACCCCGCTCCCCTGCAACGTGATCAGGCATATCGATCATGACAGCCCCTCCACATTCAAGAATGGCGAAGGATCATCAAAGTACTTTGACACCAGCCGTTCCATGGTGCCATCGGCAAGCATTTCCCGGTAGGCATGAGTGAGCTTAACGTCGATGCCGCGCGTATCATTGATATCGAAAGCGGTACCCAAACCAACCTCGAGCAGCGGCTCATCCAGAATGCGATACGTCACACCGTAGTCTTTTTCGTAGGTGAGCAGCGAGGACTCATGCGCGGCGATAGCATCGACCAGGCCCTCGACGAGCGCCGGGTTCAGGTATGAGCGGTCCGAAAAGCTGTAGAGCTCTTTGATCTGCGGAACATTTTCATTGGTACTATTGAGCAAAATGCCCTCGGGCTTGGTGGTGGACTGCACTGCCACGACCTTGTCCTTAAGATCGGCAAGCGTGTAGATATCGCTCTCGGGATCGACAGCAACCACCTGTCGACTCGCAAGATACGGACCGGCCCAACGATACTCGTTTTCTCGACCCGTCATACTAAAGCTGCCCATGACGCAGTCGAGCTCGCCGTTCGCCAACAGCTCTTTTTTCTTTTCCCAGTCGATGAGCTGGTATTTTGGCTTGTAGCCAATGCGGGCCAAAGCCTCGGTCAAAATCTCGACATCCAGGCCGACGATATTGCCGTACTCGTCGCTATACACAAACGGCGGGTAGAGGTCGCTGCCGACGTTGAGCGTTTTGAGGCTGGCGTTTTTAGCATGCGAAGCCGCGCTTTTTTCCGAAGATGCCGAGCCGCCGTTACTCGACCCGGAGTAACCGGCTATCGCCACGCCAAATACACCCACTATCGCGAGCGCAAGTAATAACGTTATGGCAACCGAGCGGCGGGTCTTTTTCATTGAGCTCCTGACGGTCCTGTTCGTTGGCGGCAACGGACTAATGATAGCAGGCGGCATACGAGAGCCGTTCAATGAATATGGACGCCTTACTATATGGGTCCTTCTGACCGATCTGACCGAAAGACCCCCGCATACAGCAAACATTTACCATGCATTAAAAACGTTGCGGTCCAGGCGCTCGCAAGCCTCCTTTACCCGCGAAAGCGGCAGCGCCAGATTCACGCGAACGTGGCAGGGCCCGTGGAACGGACGGCCGTCCTGATACCCCACGCCCACGCGCGCCCCCTCGTCGAGCAACCACTGAATATCGCGGCCATGTTCGCGACACCACTCGGTACAGTCCAGGAACACCATGTACGTGCCCTGCGGACGTGAAAACGCGACGCCCTTCCAATGTTTCTCTGCATACGTGCAGAAGTACTCGATATTGTCGGCAAGCACCTGGTTGAGCTCATCCACCCACTCGTAGCCCTGCGGCTGATAGGCGCCAATGAGCGCATGCATCGAGAGGACGTTCATCTCGTTGTAGTGGGTCTTGTTGGACACGGCGCACACGCGGTCGCGCAGTGTCTCGTTGTAGATGATGTGGTAGCTGCCGACCAGGCCCGCCAGGTTGAACGTCTTGCTGGGCGCGTAGAGGGCGACCGTGCGCATGCGGGCATCCTCGCTCACCGACTGCGTCGGAATGTGTTTGTGCCCGGGACGGATGATGTCGGACCAAATCTCATCCGAGATCACCACACAATCGTGCTGGCGATAGATGTCCATGGCGCGCTCGATCTCGTCGCGCTCCCACACGCGACCGCAGGGATTGTGCGGCGAGCAGAAGATGGCGGCATGGATGCGGTTTTGCGCGAGCTTGCGCTCCATGTCCTCAAAGTCCATGCGCCACACGCCTTGGTCGTCGAGCTTAAGCGGGCTGTGGACAATGCGATAGCCCGCGGCTTCGATGGACTTGGTAAAGCCGATATAGGTGGGGCTATGGACCAGCACCGCGTCACCGGGCTGCACATAGGCGCGCAACGTCGATACAACGCCGCCCAGCACACCGTTTTCATAGCCAATATGCTCAGGCGCCAGGCCCTCAACGCCGTTACGACGGCCCTGCCACTCGATGATGCGATCGAAGTACTCGGCGCGTGGGTCAAAGTAGCCAAACATAGGGTGCTGGGCGCGCTGAATGATGTGCTCCTGGACCGTGGGCACCGTGGCAAAGTTCATATCCGCCACCCACATCGGGATGCGGTCGAAGCCCTCATCGGGTACGTTTGGCGCCATACCGGGGATCTCGCCCCAGGAGTCTACGGCGATGGCATCCATGCCGTGGCGGTCGATAAGCGAGGTAAAGTCGTATTTCATGCTGAGCTCCCGTGCAAAGCGGATTGGTTCGATAGGCGTTATTGTCCACCAGAACGGGCGGCTTTGATGCGGGTTTTGGGGTTGAATTTGATCGGGGCGTGGGCGCCGTGATGGTTAGCTTTGAGCCTTGCTGACGTCTACCACGGAAAGCTGCGCCCCGTCGACCGCAAACGATATATCGAGCCCAGCATAGGCCAAGTGGTAGACGCGATCGGGCTCGTGTTTGCTGCCAGCCCGGCGCGGATCCTGGCGAAGGACCTCGATTAAGCCGGGCAACTTTGCAGGCGGGACCTTGTCTTGCAGCGCCTGTGGAAACTCGACGTCGAGCTCTTGCCACGGAGTGTCCTCAATCCAGCCGCCCGTCGCATCCGGGTGGCAGTCCGCAAACGGAATGTAGGGCTTGATGTCGTAGATGGGCGTGCCGTCACGCAGATCAGCTCCCAACACGTGGATGATGGGGCCGTTGTCGGTGAGCTCAACGCGATCGAGCCTCACACAGGTAAGGCCGATGGGGTTGGGTCGAAACGGGCTGCGCGTGGCAAACACGCCCACGCGCTCGGCGCCACCCAGGCGCGGCGGACGCACGGTCTTTGACCACTTGGCAGTGGTACCGGTTTTGTCCTGTGTTTTGGCATCGGTGGCAATATCTTCCGCCGTGCCGCCGGGCGTTCCGTTTTCGAAGCGCCAGAGCAGCCATAGGTGCGAGAAGGATTCGAGCCCTGCAACCGCGGCGTTAGAGGCAAACTCCGGCTCAAAGATAATGCGCCCCTCAAGATGAGGCGCCAAAAAGCTGTTGCGTGGGATGCCGAACTTCTGCGGCAGGTCGGTATGTATGCGTGCGATAGGTTCCATGCCGGTCATTGTACGGCATGAAGATGTGGGGCGTGGCACGCAATTCTTCGCCGCGCCCCACATCGTGCAACCAACGGTTGCTTGGAAGGGCGCCTGCTGCCGCGTATGCTTAAGCCATCAACCAGCAGAAAGGAGCCGTTATGGCCTTTGCAGAAAAGCTTATCGCTGTCCGTCGCGCCCATCACCTTACTCAGGAGCAGCTCGCCGCCAAGCTCTTCGTCACACGCCAAGCCATCAGCCGTTGGGAGCGCAGCGAGGTCACACCGGGCATCGACATGATGAAGCTCATTGCCGCCGTGACCGGCGAGCCACTGTCTCATCTGCTCGAAATGCCCGAGCACTATTGTCAGAGCTGCGGCATGCTACTCACGCCCGACGACTGCGGCACCGATGCCGCGGGCACCGCGAACGACCATTACTGCAAGTGGTGCTACGACCACGGCGAGTACACTTACGAAACCACGATGGAGGCGATGATCGAGGACTGTGCCCCGCGGCTGGCGCAAAACACCGGTATGTCGCTCGACGAAGCCGTTTCGCTCATGGGCGCCGTCCTGCCGCAACTGGAGCGCTGGCGCACCGTGCAGGAAAACGAGGGGCGCTACGGCGCCGAGGCGCGGGCGCGCTATGGCGACGAAGCCATCGATGCGGCAAACGAAGCGCTGCTGGACATGGACCCCGAGACATGGAACGACATGAAGGAACTTGAACGCGCTATTCTGGGTCAGCTCTCGATTGCCATGGGCGACGGCGACCCAGAGAGCAACGAAGCCCGCAAGCTCGTCGCAATGCACCGTCGATGGATTGGCCTCAACTGGGGCAGCGAGCCCCAAGACGAGGCATATCTGGGCCTCGCCCACGGCTATCTTGCCGATCAACGCTTTATCGACTACTACGACAAGCCATGCGGCACCGGGGCCACGGCGTTTCTGGTCCAGGCCATCGAGTCGTCGCTAACTCGCGCATAGACCGCGACGGCTTTGGGTATCTCAATCAAAACTTTAACCGATTGGAGAGCCATGGCTACTAATCACGAACTCGAGCTATACGTTATGACCGGCTGCCCGTATTGCATGAAGGTCAAGCGCTTCCTGGCCGATAACGGCGTGACCATTCCCGAACGCAATATCTTGACCGATTCCGATGCCGAGCAGACGCTTATCGCCGTCGGCGGCAAGCGTCAGGTTCCCTGCCTGCTCATCGACGGCAAGCCGCTCTACGAGTCGAGCGACATCATCGCGTGGGTACAGGAGAACCTGCTCTAACACTCGCGTTGCGACCGGCTCGCCCCAACCTATACGACCCAAACATGTACACCAGCATCCAAAGTCGTCATTTTTCGACATCTTTGGATGCTGGTGTACAACTTTTTTGCGGCTAGTCGCTGGGGACGTTCTTAAATGACTAGTCGTTAAAGAACGTCCCCAGCGACTCGCCGCTAGCCGTGGAAGCGGGCTGTGGGTGCGAGCGGTTGTTCGCGGAAGACGCGCTCGACGGCGGCGCGGTATTCGTCGACCTTTTTGGTCTTACGTACGAGCTTGTGAACGGTAGCGGGGTCGGCGAAAGCGCACTTGGCGTAGAACCACCACTCCTTCATGCGGAAGACCGCGTTGCCGCCAATCTCTTCTGCATACGCCGCAAACAGCGTGTCGTGGAAGCGCTGCAGTTCAGCTGCCGTGGCCGCAGGACCGCCGGCAACCATGCGAGCCAGCGCAGGGTTCGCAAGCAACCCGCGTCCCAGCATCACGTGGCGCGTAGCAGGATAGGCCTCCACCAGCGCGTCCACGTCCTCAAGATCAAAGATGTCGCCGTTGTATGCCACCGGGAACGGCGCGCGCTCCAGCGTCTCGCCGTAAAACGCTTTGCGCGGCGAGCCCGTGTAACGATCCTTTTGCACGCGCGGATGCACGATGAGCTCGGCCAGCGGCATGCGGCAGTAAAGGTCGAGCACGCGCTCGTATTCGCCGTCGTCCTCGAGCCCCAACCTAGTCTTGACCGACACCGGCAGCGGAGAGCGTTCGCACACGTCGCTTAGAAACACCTCGAGCTCATCGAGGTTGCGCAGGAAACCCGAGCCCTTGCCCTTGGCGACAACCGTCCCCGAGGGGCAACCCAAGTTGAGATTGACCTCTCGATAGCCCATGTCGGCGAGCACCTGTGCCGCCCACACAAACTCATCCGCGTTCTTGGACATGAGCTGGGGCACCACGTTGAGCCCTTGGTTGTTAGCCGGATCGATCTCCTTAAACGCCTTGCCGCCAAAGCGGTTTCCCACCCGTGGCGGCGGCAAGAACGGCGTGTAATAGCAGTCGAGCGCGCCAAAGCACTCCGCATGCACGCGACGGAACACATGCCCGGTAATCCCCTCCATAGGGGCCAACGATAGAATCATCAACATCTACTCTCAAATCAATGCGGCAAAGGGACTGCCCCCTTGTCACGTGCATTATGCCTTGTGCTTCAGGCGATTCACAAGGAAGAGGTAGCTACTGAACGATGACCACCCTCCAGCCGCACCCCATACAACGAGGTCTAATACTTTTCCGAGAAGTGAACGACCGTTTTTGGACCCCCGAAGCATCGACATTTCCTGACGCCAAAACCGCAGGATTTGACTGGCAAAACCGCAGGAAACCGCCTGCAATAAGTGTTAGCGCTTCGGGGGTCCATTTTGACTCGTTCACTTCTCGGAAAAGTATTAGACCTCGAATTCACAAGCCGCTCAATGTGACAAAGGACTGCCCCTTTGTCATTCAATGAAAAGGGCACCGACATTAGTCGATGCCCCAAAGCGGCTGCAGGCTAAGCCCTACAGCGTATGTCTAAGACGAATCGAACTATTCGTCCCAGGAAAGGTTCTTTCCAGTCTTCTTGGCCAGCAGCAAGAACAGGCCGATGATGACGTTGCATGCGATGCAGAAGATGAAAACGCCCTGGAAAGAGCCGGCAAGCTCATAGACCTTCATCATGACAGGCATGCCGAAAGCGCCGACAATGTAGCCTACGGAGCAAATCAGCGCGAAGATGCGACCGAAATCGCGGGAGCCAAAGACATCCATGACCAAAACGGTCAGAGCGGTGCCGGCGATGACATACATGACGTCGTTTACGCCTGCCGCGAGGATGCTAAGCGTCGAGTTGCCGCTGCTCATCATGAGCATGATGAAGGAGAGAATGGAGACGGCAAGCCAGCCCAGAATGGCCTTCGTGCTGCCGAACTTATCGCAGGTGGTGCCGACGATCGGATTAAGGAACATGTCGAAGAGCGATGCGGCGGAAACCATAAAGCCGCCCACCATGGGGTTGAAACCAACCTCGGAAGCATATGTCGGGAAAAGCTGGTTCATGCAACAAGTGAGCTGCACGAGACAAAGGAAGCCGATGCAGAAGAAGAAAGCAGGCGATTTGATGGCGCGTGCATAGCTGACGCCACGCGCACTTTCCTCGGTCGTCTCCTCGGTCTCGGCGACCGTCTCGCCTTCAACGTAGCCATAGGGCAACATGCCCTTGTCCTGAGGCTTGTAGCGGATGATCAGAATGGAAGCTGGGAGAATGAGCACTGCGGAAACACCGGCGAGCACCAGACAACCAGTTCTCCAGCCAGCGGCCTCGATGACAAAGGTGATGACTGGGCTCATGATGAGCATATAAATCGAGTTTACTGCCCAAGCAAGGCCAATTGCCAGGCCACCAGATTTTTGGAACCACTGGTCAATAACGTCGGACATAGCGACGCCGGTGGTAAAGGCGAAGCAAACGCCAATCAGGGCGCCAGCGGCGATGAACATCCAAACTTCGGTGTAGAAAGCCATACCTGCGCCGGCGGCGAGCAGAATAAGCTCGACGGCAGGGAGCCAAACCTTTCCAACAACCTTGGGGATGAGTTTTCCGACAAACGGAAGCGCCGCCGCAAGACCGATGAGCGTCGCGGTGAAGTAATACGAGAAGATTGAATAGTCAAACCCGAACTCCTCGCACACGGGTGCGACGAAGGAGCCGGCGATTACGCTATAGGATCCGGTCGTGCCAGCAGACATGAGGCCGAGCGCGATTACGAGAACCCATGCGTAGACCTTACTGCTCTTTAACTTTGCATTTTCCATTGATACAGCTCCTAGAGACCCAGAAGAGCGCACATAACGGCCTTGATGGTGTGCTGACGGTTCTCTGCCTCACGGAAGATGACCGAAGCGTTGGCCTCAAAGCACTCGTCGGCAATCTCGAAACCCTCGGTTATGATCTCACGATGGAGGTCGTTCTTGCACTGGTCGAGGAGCATCTTGCCAACACGGTGATCTGCGTTGTGGACAGAGGGAAGCTCATGCATGCAGAAGATGTCGGGATTGTTGGTGCACTTGCACAGCTCGCTGGTGACACGATAGGGGTACAGAGACTCGGCATCGCCCAGCCAGGAGTTGTAGTCGTCGGGATCCAGAACCTCTTCGCCGCACTCGGGGTTGATGTAGCGCCACTCCTCGGTAACGATAACGTCAACGCCATCCAGGGCATCGAGGTCAGAGGTGATGGTAAAGGTCCTATTGGGAGCGTACTTGGCGTAGCAGGCCTCCACCTCTTCGATCATTTCCTTGCACATCTGATGACGAAGGTCGTCGGGACCGATGGCGAGGAAGTCCATGCCGAGCATCGCGCACAGACGGCCATACCACACCGGGGCGCCGGCGCAGTTGCCAACGAAAGCCATCTTCTTGCCGCGGCTCGTACGCAGACCGCCCCATTGCTCTTCCATCGTAAGAGCGTCAGCGAGCATCTGAGTCGGGTGATCGCCGAGAGTAAGGGCATTGATGACCGGGATGTCAACCAGGTCGGCGACGTCATAGAGGAACTGCTCGTCCTTCTGTGCGCGGTAGACGATGAGATCATACATGCCGTTGAAGACGCGCATGGCATCCTTGACGGTCTCGCAGTCACCCATGTGGGAGTTAGTCAGATAAGTGAAGCCCATGCCCAAATCGTTGCAGGAGGTCTCGAATGCGCAACGAGTACGGGTCGAGCCCCACTCAAAGTTGGCGAGGACGTTTTTGCCGGGGAAGTAGCGCTGGTCGACACCAGACTTCTTCTGAGCCTTAAGGTTCCAGGCAAGATCGATGAGATAGCGGAAATCCTCGGAGGAGAGATCATGGATGTTGATGTAGTCGCGACCGCGGAGGCTGTTGTTCATGCCTATTTTCCTTTCGAATTATTATCAAAATTATTGCTAAATGTGTCCCCGAAGGAAACACGGATATCCCTCGGGGAGCGGTACATGTGGCGCCTAAGCCAAAGAGCGCAGGCTCTAAGGCTCACTAACGACTGGCCGCCACGTCCTTAGTCCAGCAGTGCACGCCGCCGCCGGACAGGTTAAGCGCGAGGGAATCAATCATGATGACCTTGCGATCGGGGAAGCAGCTCTCAAGAACCGCCTTGGCCTGCTCGTCCTTCTCTTTCACGACCTCGCTCATGCCCTCGTGGTAATAACGCTGGCCAAGAACGACGCCGTTGCAGATCAGGAAGTTGCAGTAGCTCGCTGCAGCGAAGAAGTGGACGGGGCCCTCGGGCCAGGGGGTGCCATCCATAAACTTGCCGCCCATTTCGTCGATGAAGCCTTTATAGAGCTCGTAATCCTCATCGCCAGGGGCGATAACGACTTCAATCGGCTCGGCGGTGGGCATACGAACGATCTCGAAGGGCTTGCCCTCCCAGTCCGTTTCGTTGCTCAGGATCTCGTAGGCCGCCTCAATGCGGCGACGAGACTCTGCGCCAGCCTTGCTCGAGGCTGCCTCTTCATCGGACACCTCGGCAAGAAGAATCTTGCTCGGAGTGATAAAGCGACACATCTCATCAATGTGAGCTGCAAAGCTCATGCCAAAGACGGGAGTTCCGTCTTCCTTCTCGTCGAGGATGCCCAGTCGATAATCGTCGTCCTCAAGCATGGGCTGAGGAAGCCAGATAACCTTGTTGAGGTTGTAGATGCGCTTATACTCGGCCTCTACTTCCTCTTTCGTGAACTCGGGATTACGCTTGCGGCATTCCGTGTCCTCGATGGCGATCAGAGTGCCGTGACCGTCAAACTCACGGTCACCGCCCTCCGAAACCATTTCGGAATTGACGATATCGAAGCAACCGAGCGCAACCGCCATGTGAACGGCTGCCTTACGTGCGGACTGGCACTCCGGGGAGTTCTTGTCCCACACGCCGTAATAGGTCCAAGCGGGGTTGACCATATAAGAATGGCCTTTGTCGTCGACCATGATGCTGGGGCCGTTGTCGCGGACATAGAAGTTGGAGTCTTCGAACTGCGTGATCTCGATGCGATCGAGATCAACCCCCTCCTCCTTCAGGCGTGAGCAAGCCTCCTCATAGGAGCCGGGAGTGCCACAATTGAGGTTGACCGTAACGTCGCCATACTCGAGCAGAGCCTTGATCACGTCAACGCAGGGCTGGCGGTTATCGTAGCCCTCTGCACGGATGTAATCGGGAAGCCATGTCACATAGACGTTGGAGCGCTTCTCGAACTCGCCCGGCATACGATAGTTCTCGTACATGGTTGGTCCTTCCGTCGGGTTTCCCGCGATGCTGTCCGGCCGCGACAATAGCGGGGTTTCACCTGCTATAGTACTACTATACCTACCGTTCGGTAGATAGTTTTGAATGTTTGCCGCTCGCCTACTGATACATACCGTTCACCGTATATAGTGGTCATGTTTGGACACGAATTAATGTTCCGTTGCCATCCTTAATAATGTTGGTAGTGCGGAAGTGATTTGCAATGGAGAAATGCAGCGTGAGCACAAGAAAAAAAATATTGGACGCAATGTACGATCTTGTGGCAGAAGTCGGTTATGACAAAGCGTCTATCGGAAAGATTTGCGACTTTGTCGGCATATCCAAGCCGTCGGTGTACTACTACTTTCCCTCTAAAGAGGAAATTTTCACTACGCTCTTGGACAGCATGTTTCCGACCATCGACTATCAGCGCGACTACTCGCTAATAGTCGATAGGGACGGGTTCAAGGCCGCGCTTATCGAGCTCGGCAATTTAGTTATAGGTGGCTATCGAAGCGATGAAAAACGCCGGCGCGTGCTGGCCGAGGTTAGCGTTCAATCAAATCGAATTCCTGCAGTTCAGGAACGTCAAGCGACGGCGACCAAACGAACCATGGATGCGCTTAAAGACATCCTTCTTCATGGCGTAGAGATTGGCGCGTTTTCCGATAGTGCCGACGTGATGCTCTACGTACAAATTCTTTATACCGTTCTGGAGGGAGCGAGCAATACGGTCGCTCAAGGTGAGGATATTGATGAAAAAGCGGTTTGGGCGGGAATAGTCGAGCTTATGTTCAAATAGACCAGCCAAGCTGAAACGCATGTTGGCACCCATGGTGCCTGCGGACAACCTTTAAAACGAAAATAGGGGTCGACTCCAGTCTGGCTTGGAGTCGACTCCTGTTGCGTGGCAATCTATGCCGATGCAATCGGCGCTTATTACTTTTCAGCAGCCTTACTGAGAAAGCCGGATACGATTGCAAACGCAGCAATCATAAGGTTGCAGGCAATGCAGAAGATAAATACTCCCTGGAATGACCCTGCCATGCCGTAAACCTTCATCATGACCGGCATTCCAAAAGCACCGACGACATAGCCCGCTGAGCAAATGATCGAATAGATCCTTCCAAAATCGCGTGATCCAAAGAGCGAGAGGAGAAGCATCGGCATTGCGGTTCCAACAATGGCGAACATGGCATCGTTTACGCCAGCTGCAATGATTGAAACAGTCTCATTGCTTCCGCCAATGATGAGAAGCAGGAACGAAAAAATGCTGACACCTGTCCACGCGACCGTTGCTTTAATAGAGCCGAGCTTGTCACATGTTTTGCCTACGAAGGGATTTAGGAAGATGTCGGGGAACGAAGCTGCCGAGACCATTAAGCTTCCTACGATGGGATTGAAACCGACCTCGCTTGCATAGGTTGGAAACAACTGGTTCATGCAGCAGGTGAGCTGCGCCACGCAAAGCAGGAGGACACAGAGAATAAAAGACGGCGTTTTCGTGGCATCACGTAGTGCCATGCCCGAAAGGGTATCTTCCCACTCATCGATGCTGTGTCTCTCATGGGTTTCAGAAGCGGTCTCTCCGTACGGAAGCATGTTGCGATCAGAGGGTTTAAGGCGAATGATAAATGCACTCGCAGGTAAAATCATAGCTGCAGAAACGGCCGCAAGTACGATGTATCCCGTACGCCAGCCTTGTTGCTCGATAACCAGCGTAATGACAGGGCTCAACAACAGCGTACAGAGAGAATTAACGCCCCAAGCAAGGCCGATGGCAAGACCGGACGATTTACTGAACCATTGGTCAATAACATCGGACATGCAGACGCCCGTTGTGAATGAAAAGCAGATGCCGATCACCGCAGCGGAGACGATGAACATCCAGACTTCGGTGTAGAACGCCATTGCGGCGCCGGCGGCAATAAGGACGAGTTCAACGCAAATATGCCACGGTTTGCCTATTACTTTTGGAATGAAACGGCTCAAAAGTGGAAGTCCAAGTGCAAGGCCAAGAAGAATCGCAGTGAAATAGAAAGAGAAAGAGGTGTACTCAAAGCCCAGGTCTTCACATACTGGAGCAACGAATGAGCCGGCAATAATGCTATATGTGCCAGTCGTCCCGGCGGACATTAAGCCGAGCGCAATAACGACAATCCAAGCAAATGCGCCGCTCTCGCGAGGACGGTCTTTTTCGTCTGGTACGGTGAGAGCCATGGTCACTCCATTTCTATCGGCATTACACCCTATATGCCTACCGATAGGTATATAAACCAGGGGACTCTTCGTCAAGCATTAAGCGGGGAAAGGGAGTTCTTAACGTGCCGAACGGTAATTGGGCCCTTGCAAAATCGAAGTCTAATACTTTTCCGAGAAGTGAACGGCCGTTTTTGGACCCTCGAAGCATCGACATTTTCTGACGCCAAAACCGCAAGATTTGGCTGCCAAAACCGCAGGAAATTGCATCTCAAAAGTGTCGATGCTTCGGGGGTCCGTTTTTACTCGTTCACTTCTCGGAAAAGTATTAGACCCCGATTTACAAGCCACTCAATGTGACAAAGGGGCCGTCCTTTTGTCACATTATTCGGAGCGCAGGGCTTCCACGGGGTCCTTTTTGGATGCACTGCGGGCCGGCAGCAGACCAGCGACGACCGTCAGCAGCACCGAAATTGCAATGAGCGCCAACGCATCCTGCACGGGCAGGCTCATCAAATTGGGAACCTGTTTGGCCGCAAGTGCCCAAGCGTTGACCGGGAAACTCACAAGCACCACGACGACAATAGCAAAGACGCCGGCAATGAGGCCTTCGATGAAAGTCTCGGCATTGAATACGTTTGCCACGTTGCGCTTTGATGCGCCGATCGCACGCAGGATGCCAATCTCCTTTTTGCGCTCCAGCACGCTGATGTAGGTGATGATACCGATCATGATGGAGCTCACCACCAGGCTGATACTCACGAATGCGATGAGCACCAAGCTGATGGTGTTCACGATGTCGGTTACCGAACCCATGATGATGCCCATGTAGTCGGTGTACGAGATTGCCTGCTCATCGTGGCCGGCGGCTTTGACCTGCTTGTTGTACGCATCGATGTGATCGAGCACGCGCTCCTTGGCCTCAAAGTCGCGCGGGAAAATCTTGACCGAGATGGGGTCTGCCTCGTCCGCATACCCCAACGTGGTCAGATTGTTGTCGTAGGTGAGCTTCGACGCCTTGGCGTAGCTCATCATGAGCGAACTCAGGTCCTCGGCGTCCATGTTGAAATGGATGGCACGAGCAAAGGCGCTCGCATCCACGCGCATGGCGCTCGCCAGGTTGGCAAAACTCGAAGACATCTGCGTCGCCATCTGGTCCATAAGGCTCGCAGCCCCGGCTTTGAGCTGGGACGAAACCGTGGCCGTAATCTCGTCGCTTATCTCCTGCATGATCTGGGCCATAGCCTTCTGGAAATAAGGCGCAAGCTGCTTTTGCACATAGTCGGTCATCGCCTGCTGCAGGCGCTCGGCCAGGGCATCGCCGCCGAGCGCTTTGAGCTGGGCCAGGATTTGCTGGGCTGCGTCATCATGCTCAAGATACGTCGAGAATGCGGCAGCGAGCTTTGACGCGTCCTTAAGATCTTCGGGCGTCAGGGCCTTAAACTGCTCCGACTGCACAAAGCCCTCAAACAGCTGGTTGGCAAGCGTTCCCACCTGCTGCATTTGCTCGGGCGTGAGTTCCAGACCGTCAAAGATACCCGAGAAATCTGGTGCCGGCGCTTTGGCCATGATGTCGCTGAAGTCGATGTCCTTCCCAACACCCGAAAGGTCAAGGTCCAGCCCGGACAAGTCAAGACCCGACAGGTCCATACCGCCGGCAGCACCCGAAAGCGCAGACGTATCGAACGAGAACGCACTCTTGAGCGCCGCCTCGTCCACGCTGAACATACTGCCCAGATCAACTCCTTGTTTGGCCTCGCCTTGCAGCTCATCGAAAGACTTGCCCGTAAAGACATCCGTCTCGGGATGCGCAAGCTGTTCTTGCACAATCTGCGAATTGGCGGCACGTTCCATAAGCTGGCGAGTCAGCGCATGCGTATAGGCAATGCCCGGAGACAACGCACTTGCGTTGGCTGTCTCGTTGGGTCGCACCACGCCCACAATGTGCACGTCGATACCATTGGCAACCTTGGCGGCCATAAAGTCGGTGTCACCAGACATATCGGTCCACATGCCGGTCTCTTCGTTTTTGCGATAGGCATCGGCCAGCGACAACACCTTAAACGCCGTTGACAGCGCATCGTCGTAGGTAAAGTCGGTGCCGGTCTCGGGCGTTGTGACCCCACCGTCAGCCGTCATGGCGCTGTTAACCAGATCGTTGAGTTCATTGATATCCAACGCGCCAATGCTATAGAGCGTGTAATCGCCCACCGTTCCATGACTCGAAAGCACCATTACGGCTTCGTTAGCAGACGTAGGCCAATGTCCCGCTACGACATCGTACTGGCTGTCGAGCAGGCTCTGGTCGTCAATCATCTCGTTAAAAACCGAGGTTCCCATGGAATCCATGCTCACCGTCACCGCCGAACTCGCGCCGCCGCTCATGGCCTCGGTCATAGCGTTGGGAACAAGTCGAACGGGCTTCTCGTCACCCTTACCCGCACGATAGACAACCGGCGCCACACCATAACCGTACTGGATGGTATTGACTTCTTTATCAATACCATCGCCGCCGTCGTCAAGCCACGCCCTAAAGCTCATCATGTCGTTGGATTTAACGCTCGCAAACATATCCTTGACGGCCGTGACCACAGGGATCGTATCGGTCCCCTTCATGTTGCCGTCGGTGCCGTCGTCGGACGAATCCACGCTTTCAGGCGAGCCATCATCCACAGCCCCCTGTCCGCCCATCATGGACGACAGGTCGTAGTCCTGCTTGGAAATGGTGAGCGGGTAGCTCGAGAGCGTATCCTCCTCGACCTTTTTGATGTAGCCGTTTACGCCATTGGAAAGCGCCAGAATCGCCGCGATGCCGATGATGCCAATCGACCCCGCAAAGGCCGTCATGGCCGTACGGCCCTTTTTGGTCATAAGGTTTCGGGCAGAAAGCCCCAACGCCGTCACAAAGCTCATCGAGGTTTTGCGCGTAGGCTTAGCCTCGCGACGCGCGGCATTGGCAACATCAAAGGGGTCGGAATCGTCGGTGATTTTGCCGTCCGCCAGGTTGACGATGCGTGTGGCGTACTGGTACGCCAGCTCGGGATTATGCGTGACCATGATGACCAGGCGGTCGCGCGCCACGTCCTTAAGCAAGTCCATGACCTGTACGGATGTCGTTGAATCCAAAGCACCGGTCGGCTCGTCGGCCAGCACGATCTCGGGATCGTTAATCAGGGCACGGGCAATGGCCACGCGCTGCATCTGCCCGCCCGAAAGCTGGCTCGGGCGTTTGTTAACGTGCTCGCCCAGACCAACTGCCTCGAGCGCCTCGCGCGCACGCTGGCGGCGCTCGCCATGCCCCACGCCCGTGAGCATGAGCGCCAGCTCGACGTTTTCCAAGATGGTCTGGTGCGGAATGAGGTTAAAGCTCTGGAACACAAAGCCGATGCGGTTGTTGCGATAGGCATCCCAATCGCGATCGCGAAAATCCTTGGTCGAAATACCGTCGATGAGCAGATCGCCCGAGTCAAAGTGGTCGAGTCCGCCGATAACGTTGAGCATCGTGGTCTTGCCTGAACCCGAGGGACCCAGAATGGCCACGAACTCGTTATCGCGAAACGCCAAGCTCACGCTGTCGAGCGCTACCTGCGTAAACGACTGCGTAACATATCGCTTGCAAATTTCCTTGAGCTCCAGCATGGACGGCAACCTCTCATACGCGGGCGCACTCGCCCGCTCTCCCCCGCCGTTCGCATTTGATGCGTTTGTCCTACTCTATCCCCATTTTTTGCCGCCACCAGTGAGGAATGTAACGAACCGGTCAAAAACGTCCAGAATGGCACCAAAAAAGAGGTCCCGAACGGAACCTCTTTACGGCAGAGCTTATTTTGAAGGGCAACGGGCTACTTCGCACAGCGGCGCGCGATAAAGCAAACGAGCCACTCAATAGCCATAAGGCCAATGTAGAAAATTGCCCATATGGCAAAACTGATCAGACGTACTTCCGCTGTCTGTACCGCCCCATGGCCATCTACTGTTCTCAAAAATAAAAACCCGCTAAAGCAGAGAAACAGCACCAGTTGAATGATTTGAAAAGTTCTCCAGCCGTTGCCCTTCATAGACGCCTCCCTGATCACGTTTTCTTGGTCGGATACTATCACGGGAGGCATTACACTGCACACGATCTTCGACATGCTTTACGCGTTTTTTACTGCTCGCTCTTCGCGAGCGCCTGATCGATAAGCTTGTTGAGTGCATCGCGCTGTTCGGCAGAAGTGATGCCGCCAACGATCGGGTCTCCTACGATATTGCCCTTTTGGTCGATCACATAAGTGGTCGGGAAGGAGAACAGGTTCGACGTGAACTTGCCGGCATCGCTGTTAGACTTAAACCAAATATTCTTGTACGTTATGCCCTTCTTGCTCAGCACGTCTTTTGCATTTGCAATCTCGTCCTTGTTGCCATCGAGCGTAAAGGAATTGACACCCACGACCTGGCCGCCCTTCTCGGCAAGCTCCTTGTTGAGCTTCTCCAGATCGCCCAACTCCCCCACGCACGGCTTACAGGTGGTAAACCAGAAGTTCATGACGGTAACCTTGTTCTTGGAGAACAGCTCGTCGCTGTTCACATCGTTGCCGTCCAGATCCTTGCCCTTAAAACTGGGAAACTGTCCTGCTTCCTTGCCCGAGTCGCCCTCGGCAGATGTCATACCGGCAGTCGCGGCATCGACGCTGTCACCCGTACTCGGCTGATTTCCGCACCCCGGGAAGTCCTTTTCCAGACGAGCGAGCTTGTCCTCAATCTTCTTGATCTGCTGCGCCCCAGCCTTGAGCGTTTTGAGTTCATCGGCCGTAAAGGAATCCTTAGCCCCGTCTATGGTACTCAGTAGAAAATCTCCGTAGTTGGTGCCGTCGCCGATCATCGCCGAGTCTTTATTCGCCGCATTGAACACCTTGTCCCATAGGGCATTGTCTTTGGAAAAGATGTCATTTTCCTTTTTCATCAGTTTCGCGTACAGCGCGGACGCCTCTTCGGCATTGGACACCTTCTTCGCCGTCAGCTCTGCAACCTGGGTGTCGCCGCCCGCAGCTTTGTTTCCCCCGTCTTTAGGCGCCGAGCACGCCACGAGGCTCAACGCCAGCACGGGCACCATCAACAGTCCCGCAATTTTCGACAGTCTCATGTTTTCCTCCGTTATATCGAAGCTTATAGGTACCTATTTGTTTTCGCAGGCTTGCGCGGTCTGCGCGGACTTGCCGCCCGTCACGCCCAGCCCGTAGCGAAAGCTAATGGCATCGACGGGGCACGCACCCACGCATTTGCCGCAACGGATGCACTCGGCATGGTCGGGCGTACGCGTAACGTCCACGTCCATCTGGCACACCCTGGCGCACTTGCCGCACGAAACGCATTTGCACTGGTCAACCTGAATCCCCAGCAACGACACCCTGTTCATGAGCGCATAAAACGCACCGAGGGGGCAGATCCATTTGCAGAAGGGGCGGTAGAACAGCACGCTCAGCACCGCAACCACAATGAGAATCGTGAGCTTCCAGGTAAAGAGCTTTCCCAGCGCGGAGCGAATTCCCGCATTCATGATGGACAGCGGAATCGCGCCCTCGAGCACACCTTGCGGGCAGATGTACTTACAAAAGAACGGGTCGCCCATACCCACATCGTTAACCACCAAGACAGGCAACAGCACCACGGTAAACAGCAACACGGCGTACTTGATGTACGTGAGCGGCTTGAGTTTTTTCGTGGAGAGCTTTTTGCTGGGAATCTTATGCAGAAGCTCTTGCAGCCAGCCAAACGGGCACAAAAACCCGCATACAAATCGTCCCAGCAACACGCCGAGCAAAATGAGCGTACCGGTAACGTAGTAGGAGAAGTTGAACTTAGATGAACCCACCACCGATTGGAACGACCCGATGGGGCACGCACCCGCTGCCGCGGGGCACGAATAGCAGTTAAGTCCAGGTACGCAGACTGTTTTTCCCGCACCCTGATAGATGCTGCCCTTGGCAAAGTTTGGCAGGTGAATATTGGTGACCAGCGTCGCCGCCGCCTGAATGAATCCGCGAAATCGGGCCAAAACATGCGACGCAGTGTTTTTTCTTTTATCCAATTCCGATACACTCCAAGCACAGCCTAATTGCTTTGGCCAGCACGGCGTCTGCCTCGCCGCGCATAACGCCAAAGCCAACCATGGCTACCCCAACGATCAGTAAAGCCACCTGCGCCACAGGCTTAATCGCTTTGAACAATCTGACCACTCCTTTCGTTTCGCGACCCATTGGACCATACCGACTATAAAATCCGTGTTAAGCGCGATTTGGAATGTGCAAGGAGACCGTTATGCGTATTTTAATCGTCGAAGACGAGCGAGCACTGTGCGACACGATCGCACGCAGCTTGCGAAACCTGGCATACAGCATCGACTGCTGCCATGATGGGCAGGAGGCGCTCGACCTACTAGGCGTTGAATTCTATGACCTCGTGGTACTCGATCTAAACCTTCCCCGTATCGACGGCATGACCGTGCTCAGGGAACTTAGGAAAACCGACTGCGAGACCAAGGTACTGATTCTGTCCGCGCGTGGCGAAGTATCCGATAAAGTCGCCGGACTCGATGCCGGCGCCAACGATTACCTCACCAAGCCGTTTCATCTGGATGAGCTCGCGGCGAGAATCCGCAGCCTTACCCTCAGGCGCTTCGCACAAAACGACATAGTATTAACCTGCGGAAAGCTTAGCTTTGACACCAAGGCGCGCATCGCTTCCGTAGACAGCGATACCCTGTCTCTCACACGCAAAGAAACGGGAATCCTGGAATATCTGATGCTTAATCAAGGACGTCCAGTAAGCCAGGAAGAGCTTATCGAGCACGTTTGGGATAGCACCGTGAACAGCTTTAGCAACGCAACCCGGGTTCATATCTCGTCACTTCGAAAAAAGTTGCGCAGCGCTTTGGGATATGACCCAATTCGCAATCGAATTGGAGAGGGCTACGTCATGGAGGATGGCGAATGAAAGGGCTTTCGCTGCAATGGCGCATAACGATCATGACGGCACTGCTGACGTGTGCGGCGTGCGTGCTGACGAACTGCCTGGTCGGCTATACGGGCATGCGCTACATGGATGCCATCGGCAGTGGCATCTCGGCCCTTAGCGCAGCCGACGTAGATACACCTCAGGAGTTTGACCCAACGAAGGGGAGCCTCGATGACGAGGTCACGATCGTCGTAAACGATGCACAGGAGTCTTTTGGCATGACGGCTTGGTGCATCACGGCTGGAGTCACGCTGCTCGGCGGCGTGCTGGCATACTTTGTGAGCGGTCGCGCGCTCAAGCCGCTACGGTCTTTTGCCACCCAGGTAGAGCGCGTGCAGCCTGACAACCTAAGCGAAATCAGACTCAGTGAAGATGTGCCCACCGAGCTACAACGATGTAGCGCCTCCTTCAACGACATGATCGCTCGTCTTGGCGAAGGGTTCTCTTCACAGCATCAGTTTACCGGCAACGCCGCACACGAGCTGCGCACCCCGCTCGCCCTTATGCAAGCACAGATTGAACTATTCATCTCCGAGCACTCCGGTTTGCAACCCGAAACAGCCGAGCTGCTCGGCCTGCTGCAAGAACAAACCGAGCGCATGTCTCGAATGACCAAGGTATTGCTTGAGATGAGTGAGCTCCGCAGCATTCCCTGCGAGGACGATGTTGAACTTGGCCCCTTGTCCGAAGAGGTCCTCACCGACCTTGCGCCACTTGCCGATAATAAGGGCATAGCCCTCAATTGTGCTGGAGACGCTTTAGTAACCGGGAGCGACACGCTCCTCTATCGGCTGGTGTTTAACCTGGTCGAAAATGCCATCCGTTACAGCCGCCCCAGCTCAACGGTCAACGTCTCCATCTGCGACAACGACAGCCACGTATTCCTGCGGATCAAGGACCAGGGCCCGGGAATACCCAAACAGTACCGTGAGAGCATCTTCCAACCATTCTTTCGCCTGGATAAATCCCGCAGCAGGGCATACGGCGGCGCAGGACTCGGGCTAGCGCTTGTCTGGGAGATTGCGGCGCTTCACGGTGGCACGGTAGAGGTCGAAACAAGTTCCGAGAACGGGACCGTGATGCTCGTGACTCTCTCAAAGGGGTCCACCACGTAATCCGACTGTCCAGGGGTCCCACGGGACTGCAGACAAAAAGTTGGACCATCAGGTCCGGTTTGGAGTCCGCATGACATACAGTAGAGCCGTGGTGGAGAGGGCCGGGGCCGCGTGCCCGCGCTACAATAAACTCCGCGAAGCACCAGCGAAAGGAACACGATGCAGGACGACAAGGACAGACTCACGCAACTCACCTCGGAGCAGAACATGCTACTCAACCGGCTTATGCTCAAGATGGTTGAATTCGATGCCGGCGACCCCAAGCGCATCCAACACTTCGTGAAGGTGGCAAGTCTCGCGCGCACCATCGGCGAGGCCGAAAGCCTGCCCGCGCGCGAGCTCTTCACGCTCACCGCGGCGGCGATCGTCCACGATATCGGCATCCACCCGGCCATCGAGAAGTACGGCTCCAGTGCGGGCAAACTACAGGAGCAGGAGGGGCCGGCGCCGGCTCGAGCCATGCTGCGCGACCTGGGCTTTGATGACCAGACCGTCGAGCGCGTGGCATTCCTAGTCGGGCATCACCACACCTACGACGCCATTGACGGGGTCGACTACCGGATTCTGGTCGAGGCGGACTTCTTGGTCAACCTGTACGAGGACGGCTGCTCCAGGGACGCCATGCTCGCGGCACGCGAGAGGGTCTTCCAGACCAGGACAGGCATAACGTTGCTCAACGCCATGTTCGGCCTGGAGAGTTAGTTCAAGCGTCATCAACCGCCTATAGTGGCGCATCTTTTTTAGTGCTCTGGGAGATGTCATGAGCATTGCGTCGACGCGGTTGCCTTCGGTCATAAACGTAGGATACGTTTCCCGTTCGCGACTGGTAAATAGACGGTAAGCGATCGGTCGGCACAACATCAGACCTCTCGTCCCAACTCGGAACGGTGCAAACGCGTACTGTACAATGGGAGGATAAATCGTGCCCCGGAAGGAATCCTGCAGCACGTATCCAGCCTGACCGAAGGAGCGACATGAATTCCATCGTATCTTTCCTCAACGACGGCGGCCTAGGAACCGTCATCCGCGGCGGCCTGGGAGCCGTCATCCTGATCGTCGTCCTGATTGTGCTGGCCTTCAACGCGTTTTTCGTGGTGAAACAGCAAAACGCCGTCATCATCGAGCGTCTGGGGCGTTTCAGCGCCATCCTGGGCGCGGGCCTACACGCCAAGGTGCCATTCATCGACCGCAAGGCGGCGACAGTAAGCCTGCGCACCATGAAGAACGGCTTTGATATCGACGTCAAGACCCAAGACAACGTGACCATCGGCCTCGAGGTCTCTGTGCAATACCACGTGAGTTACGAGCGCGGAGAGACGCCCGCGCAGTCCGGTGTCTACAAGAGTTACTACATGTTGCAGCAACCCGTGGCGCAGATGCGCGACTTCATCACCGACGCCCTGCGCTCCTCCATCCCGGTCTACACGCTCGACGAGGTCTTCGCCAAGAAGGACGACATCGCCAGAGACGTCAATGCCACCGTGTCCGGACAGATGGCCGCCTATGGCTTCACGCTCGTCTCCACGCTCATCACCAGGATCGCGCTGCCGGCCGAGGTCGAGAACTCCATGAACGACATCAACGCCGCCCAGCGCAAGCGCGCCGCCGCGCAGGAGCTCGCCGAGGCCGACCGCATCAAGCGTGTCACCGAGGCGACCGCCGAGGCCGAGGCAATGGAAAAAGCCGGTGAAGGCATCGCCGCCCAGCGCAAGGCCATCGCGCTGGGCATCAAGGACTCCCTCGAGATTATCCAGGAGACGGGCATCGGCAACGACGAGGCTAACCAGCTGTTCATGTTCACGCAGTGGTCCGAGATGATGACGGAGTTCGCTCGCACGGGTAAAACCTCGACGGTCGTGCTGCCGAGCGATTTCTCGCAGTCGGCTTCGATGTTCGAGCAGATGCTGACCGCCACGAAGGCCACCGATGACGAGCGCTAGGTTGGATGCCGTGGTCTAACCGGCACCGGCCCATCGGCATCAGGAGGGAACATGGCTCGCAACCGTTTTTTTCCGAGATCATCCGACGGCAGCGGGGACATCGACCCGTTTAACGCCGGCGATCCCATTATGCCGCTCGACGATGTTATCTCCACGCACGATAGGCGCGTGGGGCCGGCGAGCCGCGCGGAACGACCGGAGGAGGCGGGAACACAGGATCCGCAAGCCGTCCCCGCCACCTCAACCAAGGTCCGGACCGAGGCCAAGACCAAGTTCAAGGCTAAAACCAAGACCAAAGCAGTAGGCGAGCGCCATGTGCCGCACCGTCTCGAGACGAAATCCGTCTCGGACGACGATTCCGGCACAGAGGAGACTACCGGACACCGCAGGTCCATCCACGGATACTCCATCACAATCGGCATCATCTTTCTTGCCACACTGCTACTCGGCGTCGTCGCCAACTGTGGCTCAATGATCATCACCTCGATTATCGGCGCGAATGTGCCACTAATCGAGGCGACGGGCGAGTCGGACGACGACACGGGGGAGGATGACGCGGCAAAGGCGCGAGACGATGCCGAAGCCGAGGACAGAGCGGTCTCCGATGCCGCGACCGCGCGTCTTGACAATCTCTTCGACGATCCTACAACGAGCGACCTCATCAAACAGGGGCTCGACCGCCAGTTGAAGACCAACTTCGGCTACACGGCCAACGAGCTCGGTATCGATGCCACTGCCTATGAAAAGTGGTTCCTCGGTACCATTGGCTACCGGCTCAACCGCGCCCAAGCCTACGGCGACGGCACGGGGTTCGCGGCGTTCGACGTCACGTCCCCCGACATCTACCGGATATTCAACGACTTCTACACCAAGACATCCGATTACGTCTTGAGCAACAGACTCTACGGGACATATGGACCCGATGGAGTTGCCGTCGCGCTCACAGACGAGCAGAAGGCCCAGATGAGTGCCTATTTCAACGAGGCGCTCTCGAAAGCCGCGGTAAGAGACGATGGCTACCTGAGCGCCTGGCTCTCCAAAGGCAATGACGGCACGTGGATGGTGGACGACACGAGCCTTCGGGAGACCCTGACGTACCTGGTCGGTGCCGCGTAAGGCATGCCGAGCAAGACGAATGGGCGGATACCTGAGGGGATTGTCCCATCGCCTCGCACGGACATGTACGAAACGAGATGAGGATTGCACAAGGAGGGTATGGCCATCTGGCACCACATCGACTCGGGAACGCCGTTATCCCGGCACATATCGTTCCGGATGTCCGCGGTCAAAGGGGTCCCTAACAACCGGGCAGAGATGGTCCCGCAACAGCAAGCAGGTGCCGCTACTCCCGGAGGCCGCCCGTGAGGGCCACGTACTCACGCAGGCCCACGCAGGCGAGCACGACCACCCCGGCAGGCGCGTGCGGGCGATCTGCGCCCCCGCCTCCGAGAGAGCGCCCGTCAGCTCAGAAGGTCACCCAGCACGGCCGCACCGGTTTTGATGATCCCGAAGACAAAGAACGGTAGAAGCATCGCGAGCAGTGCGTCCATGCGCGGATTGATCGTCTCCGGGATCTTCGGGCTGCCGAAGAACAGCGTTCCGTCGGGCGCGAGGTAGTCGATGAGCGGGCACTCCGGCCCGCAGCTGTACAAATCATCCCCCCAAGTCGCCCAACTCGGCTGCAAGGTATCCCGCAGGACAACCTCCTCACCCGTCTGCTCGCACACGTATACCGGCGTGCCCAAGAACAGCGAGTCGTCATGCTCCGGATCGCCCGTTGTCGCGCAGCGCCACTGCCTCGGGTTCTCCTCGCGCCAGCGGAGAGTCCCGTCCTCGTCGCGCTCGAGTCTTTGGAAGATGTAACGGAGCCGCGTGTAACCCCGGGCCCGGAGCTTACGGTCGAGCAGAAAGCCTTTGATGTCTCCCACGAGCACGACCAGACAGAGAGCTGTGAGCAAGACGCTTGTGACGAGTCCCATCAGCATGTCCACGGCAGCCCCAACCTCTCGGACGAGATCATTTCACATTAATCATAGAGGACGTGGTCCACGGTCGAAAAGAGCACCGGTAAGCGTTTACGGAACGCTTACCGGAACGCGCGAGCGGACGACGCAGACGGGTGGCGACGCCGCGCCACGCTTTATTCCACATTAACCATCTAGAAAAACGCCATACGGAGACCGCTGACACGCCCATTGGGCTCGATTCGAGTTTCACGGACCCAGAAATGACCCCGTTTCCCTCGGGGACAAATTCCGCGCGTCTACCCACTCGGGATACTGTCAAGGCGGCGTCAATGCGTTCGACCTACACCTTCTCGCTTTTCGAGGCTTCGTCTGCAGGGCCATCGGAATCGATACGGAATCGATCGGCATACCATTCATCCGAAGCAATCACCTTATGGAGCATCTGAAGATGCAGGTCGACATAGTGGCAGAACGCCTTGCCGCATTCCACGAGAGGCGCATTGTTTCTCTCGTTGGGCTCGGCTCCAAAATTAAACTCGACCTCATAGCCCTCCCCAGGCACACCCATGCTCGGCAGAATATCAGTGAAGAAGTGGACAAATCCAGACGTCACCTTGTATGCATCTTTTACCTTTGGATCGGACTTCGCGAGTAAGTCTTGAAGTCTTCCATCGGACATCTTCTCACCCGAGAAATCTTTCAGCTTGTTCACAGGCACACCTTGAAACACCTGCTTGAGAAAGTCATCCTGGTCTTCGGCGGCGAATAACGCGAATGTCCGCAGGCAGACTCCAACCTGTGCGCGGAGAAGCTGGGCGACGCAAACAAGATTCCTCGACTCGAGCATGGAGATGAATCCGTCTATCAGTCTCATCGCATACTCAGAGGAGGATGCCAGATATAGGTCCCATTGGGTAAAGTCGCCGTTCATGAAGGGAATCACTGCATTGCGCTCGGCGACTCTCAAGGCACTCAGGCTTTGGAAATGACGAAGCTGCTTCCTATAGAAGCGATTACCAACCGTACTCGCACAGAACTTATGTCGACGGCGAGCCGTTTGTCGGCGTTAGGCCCGCACATTATTAGATGTCGCCAGCAGAGTCGAGGTCTGCCTCAATCTTGGCACGGCGCCTTTTCGCCGAGAAGTACGCTGCGCACAGGGTGGCAAATGTGACAACGGCGACTACCAGGCCAAAGTACGCGCCCGTAGCCAAGTTCGCCACCCAAAAGACACTTTCGAGCGGCACAATCTGTGCCTCTGCAACACAGCGCATCACCGCAATGACAAGTGCGCTCGTGACCCCGCTGATACCGCAGACGAGCAGGAAGTATCCAACAGGAAGATGCTCGGTTTGCCCAAAACGGTTGGTATCGACATAGCCCTTTCGCGTTTGCAGCACCGCACAAATCAGCATCACGATAACGAGCCACGCATACATGGCAGCCTCAACCGGTGTTACAAAGAGGTGCAGCATTTCGGTGGCGTTGCTGTGAACCCACGCAACCTGTCGAGCTATAGTCTGATAGAAAAGAATCATCAGCATGCCAAACGAAAGCAGCACGAAGCCAATCTTGTAGATCTTCGCGTTCTCTGCTTCCAAGCGCTCATCCTTTGGGCCTGCATACTCACGCCACTTTTGCACGATTTTAAGATCTTCAAATTTCATAGTGGCCTCCTAAAGAGCGTTAGGGTCGACTTTAATCTCGTCGTCCCAAAACAAGTCGTTCAACGTAACGCGCAGCGCTTTGCAGATTGCCACGCACAGGTTGAGCGTGGGATTGTAGCCACCGGCCTCGATCAGGCCGATGGTTTGACGCGTAACGCCCACGGCCTGGGCTAAGTCGGCTTGCGAAAGACCAGCCGCCGCGCGCGCCGCCTTCATGCGTAGGTTCTTTTTGCCCGGCATAAAGTTCCTTTCGTGATATCGGACAGATATCCGTTGCAACATGACAGAAATATATTGCATTCATCGATTGATGTCAACTATACCCGTCATTATGAAAACAATGTCCGCCATCGCCATACGGCATAGTGATTTCGATTCGATTTTCAATCTTACTCGGTCAGAACCAACTCGGTTTCATCCGAGTAAACTTGGGCATAACCTGATTCATGCACTACAATTTACTCGGACAAAACCGAGTCGGAAGGAACCGAGTAAGTGGAATTCATTGGCAGGGAGCATGAACTCGCCCGTATTAAGAAAACGCTCAAGGCGCCCGAGCAACGCAATGTTCTCGTTTACGGTAGGCGGCGCGTCGGCAAAAGCGAACTCATCAAGCAGGCGCTAATCGATTTGTCAGACACCACAACGGTCTACTACGAGTGCCGCCAGACCTCCGAGGCGGACAACCTTGAAAGCCTTTCCGCCCTTGCCGCTGAAGCGCTGGGCTTTCCGCCGCTCGCTTTCACGGGCATCCGCGAGCTCATCGAATTTCTGTTTGCCCAGGCCAAGGACAAGAACTTCGTACTCATTCTCGACGAATACCCCTACCTAAGAGATGCGGTTAAAGGCCTAGACAGCATCCTTCAGACCTCAATTGACGCTCATAGAGAAGACTCACGTTTGAGCATCGTTCTGTGCGGCTCCTACGTTGAGATCATGAAATCCCTTATCGAGCGTGAAAGCCCCCTCTACGGGCGTATCGACCTCACGCTCGAGCTTAAGCCCATGGATTACTTTGACGCTGCGAAGTTCTATCCCGCATTCTCACCCGAGGACAAGGTACGGCTCTACAGCGTATTTGGCGGTATCCCCTTTTACAACCGTCTTATCGATCAATCCCAAAGCGTACGCGATAACACTATCGAGCTTGTCACAGAGCCTGGAGCCCGCCTCGAAAGCGAGGTACCGTCCTACCTCAGCGCCGAGATCTCAAAGATGACCAACGCCAACGAAGTTTTCGGTGCCCTCGCGCAAGGCTACTCCCGTTGGGGAGACGTGCTGGCACAGTCGCACGTCTCGAGCGGCCCTGCCATGGCCGATGTGCTCGACAAGCTCATATCGCTCGAAATCGTCCAAAAACGCGCGCCCATCAACGACCCTACAAACAAGCGCAAGTCTGGCTACTTTGTAGTAGACCCGCTTTCGCTCTTTTATTATCGCTACGTCTTTCGAAATGCCTCCGCGCGTCAGCTGCTCGACCCAGAAGTCTTTTATGATCGCCATGTCGCCCAAGACTTCGAGGAAAACTACGTCCCGCATATGTTCGAAGAAATTTGTCGCCAATACCTCGTACGACAAAACAGATCCGGCATGGTCGTGCCAGCCTTCGACGCCATAGGCAAGTACTGGTACGACGACCCCGCCAACAAAACAAGCGGCGAATTCGATGTGGTAACGCAAGACCCCGACGGTTACGCATTCTACGAAGCCAAGTTCCGCAAATCTCCCATCACTCAAAAGATGGTTGATAAGGAAATCGCTCAGGTCGAGGCAACGGGGCTAAAATGCCATCGCTACGGCTTCTTCTCCCGTTCTGGCTTTGAAATTGATGGGGATGGCAAAACCGTTCTTATCGACCTGCCACAGATGTTCGAGTAGACCAAGCAGCCAATCCCGCTAAAGCAGCGAACGACTGTTCGATTGATTTCGTGTTGGGTGGAATCGCCCAAGGGCTGGGCTATGCTACCTTGACTATCTATATGACTTAAACGCAGCAAGGGAGCACCGAG
>OIXX01000024.1_pt1 | contig 115084 bp, 109 predicted proteins | sample 1588161 | NCBI WGS metagenome assembly OIXX01 (sample SAMN03283274) | human gut metagenome | biome: human-associated habitat; material: feces | host: Homo sapiens | place: Peru | collected 2012 | reverse complement strand
GGCCGTGGTTCACGTGCACGCAAATGAGCTGCTTGCCGATGGCCCTGATGAGGAGTGCCGCGACAACAGAACTGTCGACGCCGCCGGAAAGGGCCAGCAGGACCTTCTTGTCGCCAATCTGCTCACGGATTGCGGTGACCTGCTCGTCGATGAACGCCTGGGCAAGTTCGGGAGTGGTGATGCGCACCATGTCGTCGGGACGCTTGTTGGGATCCATGCAGGGCTCCTTCGGGATCGATGGGATTGCGTCGGCGCGGTTGCGAGCGCATATATCAGGCCGACCCACGGCAGCGCCGATAATTTGGCAGCGCCAGCGAGCGGGCCGCATTTGAGACAAGGTGACGTGAAACGAAAGGGCGCTGACCTTCTGGTCGCGCCCTTGAAGTTGAACGTCAGATTGTCCAAATGCGGTCCGCGCAGTGTCGGCCGGTCCGCCGTTCGGTAGAACGGCGGAACTAAACCAACTTGAAGCCCTTGCGCTTGCCCACGGAAAGGGTGTCGCCCAGCTTGAGCGCACTGGGGTCGATGTTGTAGCTCTTGGGAACCACGGCCTTGCCGTTGATTTTGACACCGCCGCCGTCGATATCGCGGCGGGCCTGACCGGCGCTCGCCGAAAGACCCAAGTCCTTGAGCAGGCCGGCGAGGTAGATCTGGCCCTCGTCGTTAACGGTCAGCTCGACGTGCTTCTCGGGGAAATCGGCAAGCTGGCCCTCCTTGAACACACGGTCGAACTCGGCCTGGGCCTCGTCGCCGGCGCCGGCGCCGTGGTAGGTATCGCACAGGTCGCGGCCCAGTGCGCGCTTGAGCTCATAGGGATCGGCAGAACCGTCGGCCAGGGCGGCGTCGATCTTGTCGACCTCGGCCGGGGTGAGCGAGCTGGCCAGACGATAGTACTTGCCGATCATCTCGTCGGGGATGGACATGGTCTTGCCGAACATATCCTTGGGAGCATCGGTCAGGCCGATGTAGTTGCCGTAGGACTTGGACATCTTGCGCACGCCGTCGGTGCCCTCGAGCAGCGGCATGGTGAGCGCGATCTGCGGCTCCATGCCCATCTTCTCCATGAGCTCGCGACCAGCAAGCAAGTTGAAGAGCTGGTCGGTGCCGCCCATCTCCACGTCGGCCTTGATCTGAACGGAGTCGAAGGCCTGCATCACGGGGTACAGGAACTCGTGCAGGGCGATCGGCGTCTGGGACTGGTAGCGCTTGGTAAAGTCGTCGCGCTCGAGGATGCGGGCGACGGTGAACTTGGAGCACACCTGCAGCAGGCCGGCCAGATCCATCGACAGGATCCAGTCGCCGTTGTGCACGATGGTGGTCTTCTCGGGGTCCAGGATCTTCATGGCCTGGCTGACATAGGTCTCGGCGTTGGCCTCGATCTGCTCCTGCGAAAGCTGCGGGCGGGTGGAGTTCTTGCCCGAGGGGTCGCCGATCAGTGCGGTACCGTTACCGATGATGAGGGTGACGTTGTGGCCCAGGTCCTGGAACTGACGCATCTTGCGCAGGGGCACGGCATGGCCCAGGTGCAGGTCGGGGCTGGTAGGATCGACGCCGAGCTTGATGTTGAGGGACTCGCCCTTCTCAAGCTTCTTGCGAAGGTCGGCCTCGGGGACGATCTGCGCTGCGCCCGAGGTGATGATACGCATTTGCTCGTCGACAGACAGCATTGGGTATCCTCCTTTTGCTATAGCACCCTCACCGGATACGGCGGTGCTCGAAGTTCATAAACCCACTCATAATAACCAAAACGGCGCGGCCGAACACCTACGACAGGAAAATCCTCGTCCTGCCGCACGCGTCGATAACGACCGGCAAACGCGTGCCGTCACGTTCGACCAAAAAGCGCGCCCGCTGACGGCGCGAGCAGTCACGGCAACGGACCTGCCCCGTCGCATCCGTGGCGCAGGCGCCCTCGGCAGTCAGCAAGCAGTGCTCGCACACCATGAGCTCGGGACGGTCGGCGTCGACAGGCCCCAAGACACCGGGGCAAGCGGCAAGCTCGGCAACACGCTCCACGTCGTCGGCGACAAGCTCGGCAGGCACATACACACGGCCCGCGCCGAGCCCGCGTAGCCAGGCAAGCGTAACCCGGTTTGCGCAAAACACCGGTGCCGCAACGTCAAACGCCACGCCCAGCTCACGCGCCATCGCCACCTGTCCCAGATTACGACAGACGACGCGCCCGGCACGCCGCATAAGCGAGCGGGTACGCGAGGCATCGGCTGCGCGACAGACCTCGTCGAGCACCACGGTCGCATCGGACAGATCGCGCTCGCCACACGGGTCGGCATCCATCAGCCGCCAGGCAAAGACCATGCGATCGGAAGCCCCCTTTTCCGTCGGCTCCGTCAACGCCGCCTCGGGCACGTCGCCAACAGTCACGGCGGCCTCAAAGGGCAGCATCTCAACGGCTCGTGCAACGGGTACGACCGTGTCCGCCTCGACCCGCATGTGCCCCAGCGCCGTCGCCGTCTGCTCCAACACGCCGGCGCTGCGAATCAGGTACACCTCGCATCCCACATCCACCTTGCGCTTGCAGTGCACGACAACGCGCTCCCCCGCTGCTGCATCCACCGGGCAGGGCACCTGGGGCCAGCGCTTGGGCACATCGGGGCGTGCATCGGCACCCGGATAGAACCGGATCTCGAGCGTGTCACCTGCGGCCACGGCGGCATCGAGTTCGACGGTCACCTCTTCGTGACCCACCGTCACCAAGTGGCCCACGCGCACGCCCTGGTTAATCGCGCGCTCAAAGCTCATGAGCTCAGCACCCGATCGCCCCCGCAGATACGCATCGGTAAACCCGCGGTTGAACGACCTGCCCAACTCGCGCTCGAGCGCCGACACGGCAGCGGCATCCCACGCGCCATCGCGCAGCATATCGAGTGCACGACGCCACACCCGCACCACGTTGAACACGTAGTCGGGGTTTTTCATGCGCCCCTCGATCTTGAGCGACGCCACCCCGGCCCCAACAAGCTCGGGCAGGTGCGCAATGCCCAGATAGTCGCGCGGGCATAGCAGACGATCGCCCTCCACTGAAGTGACGCTCTCCCCCGCCTCGTCCACCAGGTCGTACGCCAAGCGACACGGCTGCGTACAGTCGCCACGCATCGCCGATCGTCCACGCCGCAGGGCCGAAAACTCGCAGGCGCCCGAATATCCAATGCAAATCGCGCCGTGGCAGAACACCTCGATAGGCACGCCGGTAGCACACAGGGCGGCAATCTCGTCGACCGCCAGCTCGCGGGCGGTCGTCACGCGCTCGACCCCGAGCTCATCGGCAGCCAGGCGCACGGCGCCTTCGCTATGAACGCCCGCCTGCGTGGACAGGTGAATCTCGACCCCGGGAATCGCCGCGCGCAACGCGCAGGCCAGACCGGCATCCGCCACGATCAAGGCGTCGGCACCCAACTCTTGCGCGCGTGCCCCCAGTGCCACCGCGTCGGCCAACTCGTCGTCGAACACAAACACGTTGAGGGTCACGTATACACGCACGCCGTGCGCATGCGCCACGACGCAGCCGCGGGCGAACTCGTCGTCGGTAAAGCCGTGTGCGCTCACGCGGGCGTTAAACCCGCCCAGGCCCGCATAGATGGCATCGGCACCCGCTGCAATCGCCGCAAGCATCTGATCGAGTCCGCCGGCAGGCGCCAGCAGCTCGGGCAGCGCCGCCTCGGCAGCCCCCGGCTCGTTATCGCATTGTCCATTCGGCCCCGTCGTCCGAATCGCCATCGGCTTGCTCCTTACCAACAAGGTATGCATTCACTCTGAAAAATACCGTCATCCAGCATACACGAGGCCTCGCGCGCCTCGTTTGGTTTATCGTGTAATAACTTATGTCCATCCTGCCCCAGCGGCGCACCCGCCGCCCGGCACGACATACCTGGAGGTCAATATATGGGTCCTCGCCAACGACAGGGGCGCAGTCGTTCCAAGACGCATGCCCTGCCCATGATCCTGCTCTCGTTCTTGGGCCTTTTGCTCATCGCGGGCGTAGCGTTTGGGATTGGCATGATCGGCAACGTCAATCGTTGGCTGTCCGATCTGCCCGACTATACCGACGCCAACGCCTATCTGGTGAGTGAACCCACCGAGATCGTCGATTGCAACGGCAACAAGATCGCGAGCTTCTACACGCAAAACCGCAAGTCCATCACCAAGGACCAGGTTTCCCCGTACGTGTTGCAGGGCACCGTCGACGTCGAGGACGAGCGCTTCTACGAGCATGGCGGCATCGACCTGTGGGGCATTGCTCGCGCAGCAGTGGCGACCCTTTCCGGTGGCCATGAGGGTGCCTCGACCATCACCCAACAGCTGGTGCGTAACACCATCCTGCAAGAGGAGCAGTTCGATTCGACCATCGAGCGTAAGGTCCGCGAGGCCTATATCGCCATCAAGATGGAGGAGATGTACTCCAAGGACGAGATCCTCATGATGTACCTCAACACCATCTATTACGGCCACGGTGCCTACGGCATCGAGGCCGCAGCCGAGACCTATCTGTCCAAGAGCGCCGCCGACCTCACCCTGAGCGAGGCCGCGCTGCTCATCGGCCTTCCCAACTCGCCTTCGCAGTACGACCCCACGGTCAATCCCGATCTGGCACTGTCTCGCCGCAACAAGGTTCTCGATAACATGCTGCGCCTGGGCCACATCACCCAAAAGGAGCACGACGCCGCGCAGGCAGAGCCCATCACCCTCAACGTAACTGAGATTTCGGGCAGTGGCGTCGACGTGTATTCGCAGCCCTACTTTGTCGCCTATGTTAAGCAGCTGCTGGAGCAGGAGTTCTCCACCGACGTGCTGTTTAAGGGCGGCCTAACCGTCAAAACCACCATCGACCCGACCATGCAGCAGACTGCCGAGGAGGCCGTGCGCGCCCAGCTCGACACGCTTTCGCTCGACGGCCTGGACATGGGCATGGTCGTCGTCGACCCCAAGACCGGCTACATCAAGTGCATGGTGGGCGGCTACGACTATAACGCCGACGAGAACCACGTGAACCACGCCACGGCCAAGCGTCCCGTAGGCTCCACGTTTAAGGCCTTTACGCTGGCCACTGCCATCCAAAACGGCATGAACCCCAACGTCACCCTCAATTGCAACTCGCCTCTTACAGCCAAGGGCACCACGACCAAGGTGCAAAACTATGCCAACCAGAGCTACGGCACCATCACGCTCAAGCAGGCGACGGCATACTCCTCCAACACCGGCTATATCCAGGTTGCAGAGGCTATCGGCAATAACAAGATCATGTCCCTCGTCAAAAAGCTCGGCATCGATCCATCTAAGGACAATATCGAGGACGTTCCCGTCATGACGCTCGGTACCGGCTCCATCTCGCCGCTCGAGATGGCCGCGGCCTATGCCACGTTTGCCAACGGCGGTTACTATCGCCAGCCGATCGCCATCACCGAGATTGATTCGCGAACTGGCTCGGTACTGTATCAGCACACCGATAACCCCTCGCAGGTGCTCTCCACCGGCGAGGCCGCGGCAGTGACCGACGTCCTGACCGGCGTCATGCAGGGCAGCGGCACGGGTGCCGCCGGCGCGCTGAGCGTCAACCAGCCCTATGCCGGCAAGACGGGCACCACCGACAACACCACCAACCTTTGGTTCTGCGGCTACACGCCGCAGCTGGCATGCGCCCTGTGGACCGGTTATTCCGCAGGCGAGATTCCCATCCAAAAGTACGGCATGGACCTGCTGGGCGACAGCACCAACCTGCCCGTCTTTAAGAAGTTTATGAACACGGTTCTTGCGGGCACCGGGCGCGAGGAATTCCCGACCGGCACGGCTCCCACGTACAAGAACAATAACGTCTGGAAGTTCTACGGCACCAGCAACGCCAGGAAGTCGGAAAACGAGGGAGACGAAGGCAAGGAGGGGACCACCACCACAACGACGACTACCACAACGACCGAGACCACGGGTGGCGATACGACCGGCGGCAACGGTGCGACCGGAGGCGATGGTGCGACCGGCGGCAACGGTGCGACCGGCGGCGACGGCAGTGGCGGCGAGGGCGGCTCTCCTACTCCTACTCCTACCCCTACTCCCACTCCCACGCCTACCCCCACGCCCGATCCTTCAACAGGTCAGTAGCCAGCCATAGCCAGCAATTGGGCCCGGACAGCACGCACGCTGCACGGGCCCCTTTTTCGTCTTACCCGGACGATGCCACCGTACGTCTCCAGGCACCGACACAAAAAGACGCCGGCTCTAGCCGGCGTCCCTACAAGTTTATGAAACTGCGTATACGTAACGACGCGCACGCCGCGCATCCCCTACTTACGAGAGTTACTCAGCTTGTTGATGAGCGCCTCAAGGCGCTCGCCGTCCTCGGCCGTCTGCGCAATGACCAGGATCGTGTCGTTGCCGGCAAGCGAGCCAAGCACATCGGGCAGCTCCGCAGCATCGACAGCTGCGGCAATACCAGAAGCCGTACCGGGCTGTGCCTTAATCATAACCAGATTATCGGTGCGCAGGACGCCGGTAACCAACTCGGAAACCATGCGCTGCAAATGCAGGTCCTCGGCAAGGACATAGATGCCCTCGGGGAGCTTACGCAGTCCCATATCCGCGATGTCGCGCGAAACGGTCGCCTGCGTGCAATCGAAACCCATGGCACGCAGTTCGTCTACCAAAACGCGCTGTGTGCGTACGTCCTTGTTGCGCACGATATCTCTGATGGCATCCTGGCGCCCATTGCGTTTTTTAGCCATACAAAACCTCACTCCATAGATGGCGGAGACAATCAATCAGTGATTGAATAGTTTAGCGCTATTTAAGGGTATTTGTGAATAAGAACGCATTTCGAAACAATTCCATGCAAGATTAGTTCGAACATAGCCATCTTAGGCGATTTTGGCGCCCGTCCGGTTAAAAAAAGCAGCCAGGTGCGTATACATCACGCAACGCGCAGGCTTGGCACGGGCAATCGGTCCAAACAACAGGCCGAGTCCCCGATGGTTGTCGCTGAGTGCCGCGGCCATCTGACGAGTCCGAGATGCCTCGAGCATATCACGCATACGAGCGGAACGCTCAATTGAAGAAACCCCATGCGGGCTCAAGCACAAATTCTCGATGCAGGCGACCAGCCCGGCGAAGTAAAACATATGGCTCGCCACCTTTAGCTGCGTGTCGCTGCTCGCCTCGGCAAGCGAATCAGTAAGCACATCAAGCGCCCGCGCGTCATCGGTAAGCTTGGCAAACAATGTGGGGTCAAAAGCATCTGTGAGCTGTGGCGCCACCGTATGGAAACAGGCGCCACCGCACCCGGATATGCGTTGCGCCTGCGAAAGAGCGCATGTCATAAACCCAATCGAGCGAAACGCACAGTCGTGCGACAAGCACGTCTCGAACAGGGAGCGGCTGTACATCACACCGGAAGTCTGGGCAATCAGGCCGCCGGAAATCATCTGAGACAGACCAGCAGCCAAAGCAGCACGGTCATCGATCGTAAGAGAGGCGGCATCCAGTACGCGCGAATGGCGCTCACGATGAGCATCGTAGCGGTCGAGCGACGCCGTGGGAATCACCATGTTAGCCGCAGCATCGCATGCAACATCGACCATCCTGGAAAGGGACTGTGGGGCAAACCACTCGTCGGCGTTCATGGCAACTATCTGCAATCCACGCGAGGCGGCAAAACCGGCCTTGAGACATGCTCCGCGCGCCGAATCCTCGACGTCGATCAAATCGATGTGAATATCTCTGCCGGCGGCAACCTCGAACGAATGGCGCACGCCCGGTGCAACATCGCGGAATACGGCAACAATCTGCAGATCATAGAGGTCTTGGTTCTGGACGCTCTCGAGCGCGCGCATCGCATAGCTGGGTGAACCCTCGACAACGAGGATCACAGAAAGTCGCGGATGCGAACCACGTCGAACCAAGTTTTCCGTCCTCTCGACAGCGCCAAATCAAACCGTCGTTCATGGTACACCCGAGCTATAAAAGCAACGAGCCGTCTAACATGTTGCACGCCAAGAACAGATGTTGCACACGCGCAGCTCACACATAGTATGTGCCAGGAACGGACGCGTCGAGCACTCCCCTAGTCGAGCACGACAAGCTCGTCAGGGCCGTAATCCACGCCCATAAACGTAAGGCCGCAGGCAGGCGCCGTGGGACCCGCAGCGGTACGGTCGCAGGCGTCAATAACCTCGCGCATCCATCGGGGATCGCGACGATGCATGCCAATCTCGACGAGGGTGCCCACAATGGTTCGCACCATCGAATGCAAAAACGCATTGCCCTCGATGGTAAACGTGAGGATGTCCTCGCCAAAGGCGACCTCGTGGCCAAACTCGGCGTGCATTACGCAACGGTGCGTAGGCTTGCCCACGGCAGAGGCAACCTTGCAAAAGCTCTTAAAGTCCTGCTCGCCCAAAAGCGCAGGGCAGGCGGCCGCCATCGCATCGACGTCGAGGGGATAGCGATGCCACCACACAGCACCGCGTGACAGTACGGGCCGCGCATCACGATCGGCAATGCGATAGGTGTAAGTACGAGAACGCGCGTCAAAGCGCGCAGAAAAGCCCTTACGAGCCTTGTAGACCTCATTTATAGCGATATCTTTACCCAGGAGGGCATCCATAGCCCTCAGCCACCTACGGCGCGTACACGCAAGCTCAGCGTCCGTTACAGGCACGCTGATGTACTGCGCCACCGCATGCACGCCGGCATCGGTACGCCCCGCACACGTCAGATCGATCGGGCGGCGCAGCAGGGTCTCGAAAGCGCGGCGCAACTCGCCCGCAACGGTCGTCTGGCCCGGCTGCTCGGCAAATCCGCTATACGATGAGCCATCGTAGGCAACACGGAACACAAGGGTGGCATCGAGCTCAGGAATCGAATTGAAATCAGACGGCGCGGTCATGAGCGCTCCCAACAAACAATCAACGGTATCGCGACAAAAAAGAGGGGCACGCGAACGTACCCCTCGAATATAGCCTATGCAGACGGATTGTCTACTCAGCGGTCTCCTCAGCAGGAGCCTCCTCGGCAGCCTCGACCTTCTTGGGAGCAGCGGCCTTCTTGGGGGCCGGAGCAGCCTTCTTGGCCTTAGGCGTGCAAGGCTCGGTGACGAGCTCCATGATTACGATAGGAGCGTTGTCGCCCTTGCGGTTACCGAGCTTCATGATGCGGGTGTAACCGCCGTTGCGGTCCTGCCACATACCCTGGGCAGCCTTGTCGAAAATCTCGCCAACGAGCTGCTTATCGCCGAGTTTGGCGATGGCCAGACGACGAGAGTGCAGGTCGCCCTTCTTGGCCCAGGTGATGATCGGATCGACGACCGAACGCAGCGCCTTAGCGCGGGTCTCGGTGGTCTTGATGCGGTCGTTCTCGAAGAGGGCCTTAGCAAGGCTCTTCTTCATGGCCTTGGTGTGGCTCGCATCGGTGCCGAGCTTCAGGCCCTTCTTAACGTTATGACGCATGGTCTAGTTTCTCCTCAAAAATGCGAAGCATTAAGCCTTCAGGCTCAGGCCCATGGACTCAAGCTTGTCCTTCACTTCCTCGATCGACTTAACACCGAAGTTACGGATGTTGAGCAGATCGTTCTCCGAGAACTCAACGAGCTGACGGACCGAGTGAATGCTGGCGCGCTTAAGGCAGTTATAGGAACGGACGGAAAGGTCCAGATCCTCGATCTGCTTGTCCAGCTCGGCGTTGTCGTTGGTGACCTCGGGGGCGAAGATCGAAGCCTCCTCCTCGACCTCGGGGGTCTCGGCAAGGTTCATAAAGGCAGCCATATGCTGGTTGATGATATTGGCAGCCTGGACCACGGCGTCGCGCGGAGCGATGGAGCCGTTGGTCTCGATCTCGAGGACAAGGCGGTCGTAGTCGGTGTGCTGACCAACACGGCAAGCCTCAACGAGCTTGGCGCAACGGGATACCGGCGAGTACAGCGAGTCGACGTGGATCACACCGATGGGATCGTTGTCGCGCTTGTTAGCCTCGCCAGAGACATAGCCGCGGCCATAGCCGATGCGCATGCTCATGGTGAGATGGCCACCCTCGGTGAGCGTAGCGATGTGCTGCTCGGGGTTGACCAGCTCAAACTCGGACGGAATAAAGAAGTCCGCACCGGTGACCTCACAGGGGCCGTCAACCGAGATGGTGGCGGTCGCCTCGTCGGTCGTGCCGAGAGCCCTGAAGACAAGACCCTTGACATTCAGGACGATGTCGGTGACATCCTCGACCATGTTAGGGATGGTCATGAACTCGTGCTGCGCGCCATCGATCTGAATAGCCTCGACGGCGGCACCCTCGAGCGAGGACAGAAGAACGCGACGAAGGGAGTTACCCAGCGTATCGCCGTAGCCACGCTCGAGCGGCTCAACGGAGACACGAGCAGACGTCTCGTTAATCTCTTCGACCTGAACCTGAGGCCTAATGAATTCTGACATGTATTACCTCCAGCCTCAGCAGCCCGGATGGACTACTTAGAGTAGAGCTCGACGATGAGCTGCTCGTTGATATCACCGCTGATCTGCTCACGCGTCGGCAGAGCGAGCACGTTACCAGACAGCTTCTCGATATCGACCTCGAGCCAGCCAGGGACCTCGAAACGCTCGGAGGAAATCAGAGCCTCCTTGATGGGGAGGAGGTCACGGAACTTCTCGCCGACAGCGACGACGTCGCCGGCCTTGACGCGGTAGGACGGGATGTCCACGCGCTTGCCGTTCACGGTGAAGTGACCGTGACGGACGGACTGACGAGCCTCTTTGCGAGTACGGGCGAAACCAAGACGGAAGACGACGTTGTCGAGGCGAGACTCAAGGATGATCATGAGGTTCTCACCGGTGACGCCGTTCATCTTACGAGCCTTGTTGAAGTAGCCGTGGAACTGTTTCTCCAGAACGCCATAAATGAACTTGACCTTCTGCTTCTCGCGCAGCTGCATGCCGTACTCAGATTCCTTGCGACGGCGCTTGGGCTGACGGATAGATTCCTTCTTGCTGCTGTAACCGAGCTCAGCGGGATCGATCCCGAGCTGACGGCAGCGCTTAAGAACAGGAGTCCTGTCGATTGCCATATTGATACGATCCTTTCAGTTACACGCGGCGACGCTTCTTGGGGCGGCAGCCGTTGTGCGGGATGGGGGTCTTGTCCTGGATGCTCGAGACCTCGAGGCCAGCAGCCTGGAGGGAGCGGATGGCGGTCTCACGACCGGAGCCGGGGCCCTTGACGAAGACGGAAACCTTCTTCATACCGTGCTCCATGGCCTGCTTGGCAGCAGCCTCGGCAGCCATCTGGGCAGCGAACGGCGTGGACTTACGGGAGCCCTTGAAGCCCACCTGGCCAGCCGACTTCCAGGAAATGACGTTGCCCTGGGGATCGGTGATCGAAACGATCGTGTTGTTGAACGTAGAACGAATGTGAGCCTGGCCCACGGAGATGTTCTTACGGTCCGCGCGCTTCAGACGGGCAGCGCGAACGTTCTTCTTAGCAGTAGCCATCTATCTAGCGCTCCTTATTTCTTCTTCTTAGCACCGATCTGACGCTTCGGGCCCTTGCGGGTACGAGCGTTAGTGTGGGTGCGCTGGCCGCGGACCGGGAGGCCCTTGCGGTGACGAAGGCCGCGGTTGCAGCCGATGTCCATAAGGCGCTTGACGTTCTGGTTGCGCTCACGGCGGAGGTCACCCTCAACCATGATCTGGTTCTTGTCGATATAATCACGGATGGCGTTAACCTCATCCTCGGTGAGGTCCTTAACGCGCGTATCCACGTTAACGTTGCACTCGACGCAAATCTTCGTCGCAGTGGTGCGGCCGATGCCGTAAATGTAGGTCAGACCGATCTCAACGCGCTTCTCACGCGGGAGGTCGACACCATTAATACGGGCCAACGTAGTCTCCTCTCTTAACCCTGACGCTGCTTATGACGGGGGTTCTCGCAAATGACGAGGACCTTGCCATGGCGCCTAATGATTTTGCACTTATCGCACATCTTCTTGACCGAAGGACGTACCTTCATCGTTCTTCCTTTCGGTAGCGCTCGAACTACTTCCCTACTATCTACTCGCCCAGCCGCAGGCGTTAAAAACTATGGCTGGTCTTCACACGCAAACCGACCGTAGGTTGAGCTAAGCCTGCAGTCGGAGAAGGAGTGCGTGTATGCGTGCCGCTATTTATAGCGATAGGTGATGCGGCCGCGGGTCAGGTCGTACGGGGAAAGCTCCACGACAACCCTGTCACCGGGGAGAATACGGATGTAATTCATTCGGATCTTGCCAGAAATGTTGCACAGAACCGAATGACCGTTCTCGAGCTCGACCTTAAACATGGCGTTGGGCAGCGGTTCCTTTACCGTACCCTCGAGCTCAATTGCGTCTTCCTTCTTCACAAGCAATCATCTTTCTCTAGAAAACGACAGCGATTGAGTATTCTACAATACGCGCGCACATATCGTAATATCTTCGTAATGGCTCCACAACTACGTGGGACTTGTTACATTTGGAATGTAAATGCCGACGAATTTGAACGCGGCCTCTACATCTCGCCTCCTTGCAAGGAACACCAAGCGCCTTGGGCGTCGGTAGTGAGAATCACCGGGCCGTCATCGGTGATGGCGACGGTATTCTCATAGTGCGCGGCGGGCAGGTGGTCGTTGGTCGTGACGATCCAACCATCGGAGCCCGTGCTCACATGATTGGATCCCATCGTGACCATCGGCTCGATGGCGATGACCATACCGGCCTGGAGACGAACGCCCCTCCCCTTCTTTCCGTAATTCGGAACGTTGGGATCCTCGTGCATCACATGGCCAATACCGTGCCCCACATAATCGCGAAGCACGCCATAGCCGTGAGACTCGGCGAGAGACTGGACGGCATAACCAATGTCCCCAATATGGTTACCGGGAACAGCCTGCTCGATTGCAGCCTTAAGGCAATCGCGCGTAACCTCGCACAGGGCCTTGGCCTCGGGCGTAGGGGTACCGACGAAAAACGTCCAAGCGTTATCGCCGACCCAACCGTCGACAACGGCACCCGTATCGATGGAGATGATATCGCCATCACGCAGGATCATGTCGGGATTGGGAATACCATGCACCACGGCGTCGTTAATCGACGCACAAATGGTACCGGGGAACCCGCCGTAGCCCTTAAAGGCCGGGGTGCCACCATGCATGCGGATAATCTGCTCCGCAAGCTGATCAAGCTCAAAGGTCGAAACACCAGGGCGAACCATGGCTCCAACGTGGCGGAGCGCCATCTTAGATAGCGCTCCTGCCTTCTTCATCTGCTCGATTTGCGTTGCAGACTTAATCTTGATCATAGACCGAGAGCCTCTTTGACATCCCCGTACACGGTCTCACGAGCCTGGTCACCGTTGACCGACTTGAGCAGACCCTGGCCACGATAGTAGTCGACGAGCGGACTCGTGGACTTCTCGTAAACGTCGAGACGGTTCTTGATGGTCTCGGGCTTGTCGTCGTCGCGCTGATACATCTCGCCACCACACTTGGGGCAGGTAGCGTCGGCAGCGGTGCCGGTGTAACCGCAGGCGCGGCAGGTGCGACGCGAAGACAGACGGTCGATGATGACCTCGGGGGCCACATCGACCAGAAGGGCGCAGTCGATCTCGCGACCCAGAGCGGAGAGCTGGGAATCGAGTGTCACAGCCTGGGCGGTATTGCGCGGGAAGCCGTCGAGAATGAAACCCTGCTGGGCGTCATCGGCGGCAAGGCGCTCCTTGACAAGATCAATCACGAGCCGATCGGGAACGAGCTCGCCGGCGTCCATGTATTTCTTAGCCTGAACACCGAGCTCGGTGCCACCCTTGACAGCAGCACGCAGCAGGTCGCCCGTGGAAATGTGAGCGACGCCAAACTCGGCAACGAGCTCCTGTGCGACGGTGCCCTTACCGGCACCCGGAGCTCCGAGCAATACGAGGTTCATGAGCAATCCTCCTCTAGCCTATTTAAAGAATCCATCGTAATCATACATCTTGATCTGGCCTTCGAGCTTATCGAGCGTGTCGAGCACGACGCCGACCATGATGAGGATGGACGTGCCGCCAAATGCCTGGATCAGATGATTACCCGTGAAGGAGAAGATGATCGAAGGCACGATGGCGATGAGCGCCAAAAAGACAGCACTGGGAAGCGTAATCTTGTTGAGCGCGTTCTTGATGTAGGCCGCGGTGGCCCTACCCGGACGGACGCCCGGAATAAAGCCGCCCTGCTTCTTAAGGTTGTCGGCCGTGTCATCGGGGTTGAACACCATGGAGGTGTAGAAGTATGCGAAGAACACGATGAGGACAACATTAAGCACCCAGTTAAGCCAACCGGTCGAAAGCGCAGAGGCAACTGCCTGAATCCACCCGATGCCGGGGAAGAACACGGCAATCTGAGCCGGGAAGTACAGCAGCGCCGAAGCGAAGATGATCGGCACGACACCCGCTGTGTTGACCTTGATGGGCAGGTAGGTGGTCTGGCCACCCATCATGCGACGGCCCACGACGCGCTTAGCGTAGGAGACCGGGATGCGGCGCTGGCCGCGCTCAAGAAAAACGATCAGTGGGATAACCAGCAGGATGATGGCGCAGATGATCGCCATGGTGATGATGCCACCGGCATTGCCCTTGGTGCTGGAGAAGATAGCCTGCGGAAGACCGGCCATGATGTTCGCAAAGATGATCAGCGACATGCCATTGCCGATACCGCGCTGGGTGATGAGCTCACCAATCCACATGATCAGCATGGCACCCGCAGTGAGCGTGCCGACGATCATGAGGTCGAAGATGATCTCGGGAGCGCCGGCGCCATGAAAGCTAATGCCGAAGCTCTTAAAGAGGAAGAGGTAACCCACGGAGTTGAGGATTGCCAGAGCCAGGGTGAGGTAACGCGAATACTGCGTAATCTTGGTCTGACCGACCTCGCCCTCGCGGGCAAGCTCATGCAGGGAAGGCACAACGGCCTGGAGCATCTGGAGGATGATCGAGCTGGTGATGTAAGGCATGATGCCCAGAGAAAACACCGACACATAGCTCAACGCGCCGCCAGAGAAAAGATTCAGGAGGGCCATAGCACCTGCGGCGACCGAATTGTTATCGGTCGAGAAAAGGCCCAGCATCCCCTGGAAGGGAATGCCGGGCACAGGAACGTGCGCACCAATGCGGTACACGACGAGCATAGCTATGGTAAAAAGAATCTTTTCGCGCAATTCTTTGATGCGGAAAGCATTCTTAAGACCATTTAGCACGGCAGCTCGACCTTTCCGCCGGCGGCCTCGATCTTGGCCTGCGCAGAAGCGCTGACCTTGTCGACCTTGACCGTGAACTTCTTGGTGAGCTCACCATTGCCGAGCACCTTGACGGGCTCGAACTCGCTCTTGGTGATGCGAGCAGCCTTAAGAGCGGCGCCGTCGATCACAGCGCCATCCTCGAACTTACGCTCGAGACGCTCAACGTTGACAGCGGTGTACTCGATACGACGGGGGTTGCGGAAGCCCGGAAGCTTGGGCAGGCGCATAGCCAGCGGAGTCTGGCCACCCTCGAAGCCGGCACCCTTGGTGCCACCAGAGCGAGAGCCCTGGCCCTTCTGGCCGCGGCCAGAAGTGGTGCCGTGACCCGAAGAATTGCCACGGCCGACGCGCTTGCGGTTCTTGGTGGAACCGGGCGCGGGAGTAAGATCGTGAAGCTGCATTTGCTACTCCTCTACAATCTCGACAAGGTGCTTGACCTTGAAGATCATGCCGCGGACGGACTCGTTGTCAGCAATCTCGCGAACCTCGCGGATCCTGTGGAGACCGAGGGCACGGACAGTACGGACCTGGTCCTGCTTGCAACCGTTGGTGCTGCGGACCTGCTTGATCTTGATGGTGTCAGCCATGCTTAGTTCTCCTTACCGACGAACATCTCGGAGACCGTCAGGCCACGGCGAGCCGCGACGTCCTCAGGGCTGGAGAGCTCCTTGAGGCCCTCGACGGCAGCCTTGATGATGTTGAGGCCGTTGTCGGTACCGAGGGACTTGGACAGGACGTTCTTGATGCCAGCAAGCTCAAAGAGGGGACGCACGGCGCCGCCGGCGATAACGCCGGTACCCTCGACAGCGGGCTTGATGATGATGCGGCCGGCACCAAAGTGGCCGAGAACCTCGTGCGGGATGGTGCCCTGCTCGGTCACCGGCACGTGGAACATGTTCTTCTTGGCATCGAGAGACGCCTTGGAGATGGCCAGGGGCACCTCAGCGGACTTGCCCATGCCAACGCCGACGTTGCCCTTGCCGTCGCCAACGACGACGAGAGCGACGAGGCTCATGCGACGACCACCCTTGACGGTCTTCGACACGCGGTTGATGTAAACGACGCGCTCCTCGAACTCGGAGGCCTCGCGCTGCTGCTTCTGATTACGAGCCATGTGCTACATACCTCCTAGAACTCGAGACCGGCGGCACGAGCACCGTCGGCGAGGGCCTTGACGCGGCCATGGTAGATACGGCCACCACGATCGAAGGCGACCTTGGTGATGCCGGCCTCGATGGCGCGCTTGCCAACGAGCTGACCGACCTTCTCCGCAGCCTCCTTGTTCGAGGTGTGGGTGCCCTTGAACTCGGCCTCGAGGGTCGAGGCAGAGACGAGCGTCAGGCTGGAACCCTTGCTGTCGTCGATAATCTGGGCATAGATGTTGGCGTTAGTACGGGTCACGCGAAGACGCGGACGCTCGGCGGTACCCGAGACCTTGCCGCGAACACGACGCTGACGACGCTTGAGGCCTTCCAGCTTCGCCTTATGCTTGTTCATACGTAAACTCCTAAAAAGGTTGATCTTGCCAGCACCTGACGGGGTGCTGGTCTTATGCGAGTGAGTCGGTTACGACTACTTGGCGGCCTTACCCAACTTGCGGCGGATGTGCTCGCCAACGTAGTGGATACCCTTGCCCTTGTAAGGCTCGGGAGGACGATGGCCGCGGATCTCAGCGGCGATCTGACCGACCTGCTGCTTGTTGATACCCTTGACGTTCACGTGGGTGTTGTCGGGAACCTCGAAGGTAATGCCCTCGGGAGCCTCGACGATTACGGGGTGCGAGAAGCCCAGGGAGAACTCGAGGTTCTTGCCCTTCTGCTGCACGCGGTAACCGACGCCGGCAAGCTCAAGCTTCTTCTCGAAGCCCTCGGAAACGCCAACAACCATGTTGTGGATGAGGGCGCGGGTGAGGCCGTGGCGGGCACGGGTCTCACGCTCGTCGTCGGGACGGGAAACGGTGAGGACGTTGTCCTCGACGTTGATAGCGAGCTTCTCAAAGACATCGAGCTCGAGCTGGCCCTTGGGGCCCTTGACGACAACGTTGTTGCCGTTGACTGCCACTTCGACTCCGGCGGGAATCTGGACAGGCTTATTACCGATACGAGACACGGTGATCTCCTTTCCTTCTACCTACCGAGCGAATTACCAGACGTAAGCGATGATCTCGCCGCCGACGTTGTGCTTGCGAGCATCGCGGTCGGTCATGACGCCATGGCTGGTGGAAATAATGGCGGTACCAAGGCCGCCGCGGACGCGGGGCATGTCGGCAACGCCGGTGTACTTACGCAGGCCCGGCTTGGAAATGCGGCGGATGCCGTTGATGATCTTAGCCTTCTTGGGACCATACTTAAGCGTGATGTGCAGAGTCTTCTGGGGAACGGTGTCCTCGACATCGTAGCCCTCGATGTAGCCCTCCTCGTGCAGAACACGAGCGATCTCGACGAGCTTCTTGCTGCTCGGCATGGAGACCGTGGCCTTGTTCACAGAGTTAGCGTTACGGATGCGCGTAAGCATATCTGCGATCGGGTCTGTAAGGTTCATACAGATTCTCCTTCGTTCTTGATGAACACGTGCTCTTGGTTCTTCGCCGCCCTTAACGGCAAAGCCTAACTAGCGCGTTTTCCCTGTTCCAAACGGATGCTTGAAACGCTGGTAGTGACTTACCAGCTGGCCTTCTTAACGCCGGGAAGCTCGCCCTTGAGTGCAAGCTCGCGGAAGCAGACACGGCACAGGCCGAACTTGCGGTACACAGAGTGCGGACGGCCGCAGCGCTGGCAGCGCGTGTACTCACGAGTAGAGAACTTCTGTTTGCGATTGCACTTGACGATCATCGATGTCTTAGCCACTTATATCCTCCTCACATAGAGTATTGTTCGCCCCAAACGCCGTCCCCTTTTGGAAACGGCGCTTTTAGGGCAGGTGAACCTATTTCTTGAACGGGAAACCGAAGGCGTCCAGAAGGGCCTTGGCCTCCTCATCGGTATTGGCGGTGGTCACGAAGGTGATGTCCATACCACGCTGGTGATCGACGGAGTCGAAGTCGATCTCGGGGAAGATGAGCTGCTCGGTGACGCCCATGGAGAAGTTACCACGGCCGTCGAAGCTCTTGGCGGAGATGCCGCGGAAGTCGCGGATACGGGGGATCGCGACGGAGGTCAGACGATCGAAGAACTCCCACATACGGTCGCCACGCAGGGTAACCTTGCAGCCGATCGGCATACCAGCGCGCAGGCGGAAGGTAGCGATGGACTTGCGGGCACGGGTGATCATCGGCTGCTGGCCGGTGATGGTGCGCAGGTCGCGCACGGCACCGTCGATGGCCTTGGAATCGGTAGCGGCCTCGCCGACACCCATGTTCACGACGATCTTCTCAAACTTGGGGATCATCATGACGTTCTCGTACTGGAACTTTTCCTGAAGCTGCTGCTTGACCTCGTTGTTGTACTTGGTCTTCAGACGCGGCACATACTTCTCTTCTGCCATTGTTCACTCCTTCTTGGGGTTTTAAGCACGGGGCGTGGCCACGGTGGGTTGTCCTCGTGCCTCCTGGCTGCATCCACCCCGCTCATGGCATTTCGCGGTTTGGACTCGACGCAGCAGGAGCCGACAAAACAATCGGTACTATACGCGCATCGGGAGCGTATTTCCAGAAAAACCTCGTCTGCCTGCACAACTCCACAACTCCCCCGCACATATTGAACCCTAGGGGATCAAAAGAGCAGTTGCGGTGAAATAGTTCCTGGCTGACCGCCCGTCAGGCTTATCTAGGAACTATTTCACCGCAACTCATATCGAGGATGCGATTAGCGCTTGCGGGGGACGAGTTTGGTGCGGCGCAGGTTGATCATCTCGGCGGCTATGGAGATGGCGATCTCTTCGGGATCCTCGGCCTGAATGGCAACGCCGATCGGCAGGTGCAGCTCGCCAATCTGGTCCTGCGTAAAACCCTCTTGCTCCAGGCGGGCGCGCACAAAGGCCGTCTTACGGCGCGAGCCCAAGCAGCCCAGATAGGCAGGTTTGGCGCGCATGGCCTGAATCACCACGTCGATATCGGACTTGTGGCCTGCTGTGGCAACGACCACCAGGTCGCGCGGGCCGATGGGGCACTGCTTGCTCAGATTCTTGTAGTCGACCAGACGACGGTCGTAGACACCGGGCACCCATTCGGGGGTCAGCGTGCCGGGGCGGTCATCGCACGCCACAACGGCAAAGCCCGCCGCCGTGAGCACGCGCGCCGTCGCGGCGCCCACGTGCCCACAGCCAAAGATGTAGGTCAGGCCCTCAGGGCAGAGCGTCTCGATGTGCGCCGCGGGAATCTCGGAGGCCGCGTTGGTGTAGGTGACCTTACTCCCCTCTTCCACCAGCGAAAGCCCGGGGCAGTCCGCAATGGTGCGGCGCGATTCCTCGCCATGGTACTCGGCCGCATCGCCCTCGAGCGCGCTCGCGATAAACGGCTCAAAGTCGATGGTGAAGTCGCTGATGCGGCGATACGCCAGCACATCGGCAATCGCCTGGAACAACGGCACCTTGGTCGCATCCAGATGCAGGTAGCACAGGCAGATGGCTCCGCCGCAGATCATGCCGGTATCGGAGTTCTCGCCGCCCATGGTGTAGCGGACCAGACGCGACTGTCCCGCGCTCAGGAGCTCGCGCGCCTCATCCAGCGCAAAGAGCTCAATCTTGCCGCCGCCGATAGTGCCCACCTGGCTGCCATCGGCAAAGACAGTCATCCATGCGCCCACACCGCGCGGTGACGACCCCGCCGTACCGGCCACGACCACGAGCTCGCACGTCTCGCCAGCACGCAGGGCGGCAAGCGCCGCATTCACCACATCGAGCTTTTCCATTGCCGCCTTCTATCCTCTAAAGACATCGGTGAGTATGGCGAGTGCCTCGAGCACGCCGCCGCCAACCGACGTCGCCTTGTCCGAAATGTAGTTGATATAGCTGGCATCGCCGCGCGGATCGACATCGGCGCATTTAAAGCCCTCAGTCACCTGCACGCCGTTCGCCAAAAGCCCGCGCAGACAGCCATCGATCTGCGTGCACATGGGCGTATCGCCCGCGTAGCCGATCACGTCTCCGGCGCTCACGATGTCGCCGATTGTGCGGTCGGACTGAAACACGCCGACGGCGGGGCTGTGGATAACGCGCTCCTTGCCATAGCCGGCGATAATGCCCGGCACGCCCGTGTTGGGCTGGGGCGAACCTTGGGTAATGACACGGCCGAGAAAATGCCCGCGCATGGTCTCGACCACGGCGTCGCAGTCAACCGGCGCGGTAAAGCCCGGCCCCACGGCGATGACGGCAGGCGCCATGTCGCGCGTGGTGCCCAAGTTGCGCTTGGCCAGAATCGCGTCGACCACGGCCGCGGGTTTAAGCTCATCGAGCATCTTGGCCCGAGGGTCCACCACAACGGCGACGTCTCCGGCCTCGGTAATTGCAAGCGCCTCTGCCGGCGTCTGCGCCAAGCGAGCGCGAATGCCCTCGACCTGGACCTCGCCCAGGCGAATGGCCTCGCAAAAACTGATTGTGCGACGGATACACGTGGGGGCCGCGATATCGGCCATGACAACCGACACGCCGGCGCGCACCAAACGGGCAGCGACACCCGTGGCGATATCGCCGGCGCCGCGAACATAAACGAGCATTCCCGAGGCACCTCCCTGTGCTACGGTTTAAGCAGAGCAAAAGCGGTTCGACCGCTACTCTGATGATTATTTATTATCACAGTATTATACGGCGGTGAACAGATGGAAACGGTTAGCGGCAATCTTGCCTCGACGCTCGGGATCGAGCCGGGCATTACCGCGATTATCGGCAGCGGCGGCAAGTCGACCTTGCTGAAGACGCTCGGCCTTGAGCTTATGCGCGCTGGCGGCCGCGTGCTTCTCTGTACCACCACGCATATGTTTCCCGTCGCCGGCGTGCCATGGGACGGGTCGAGTCGTCGCCTGGACGCCGCGCCTTGGAAGCCGGGCGCCGCACATGTCCCCGGTTGCACCTGCGAGGCCTGCGCAGGCCTTGTGCGCGGAAGCATCTGCCAGACAGGCGTTTTGGACCCGGAGACAGGCAAGCTCTCCGCCCCCGCCGAGCCGCTCGGCGAGCTGGCACAGCGCTTTGACTATGTGTTGGCCGAGGCAGATGGCAGCAAGCGACTCCCGCTCAAGGCGCATGCCGCCCGGGAGCCGGTAATTCCCGCCGCCACGGCAAACGTTGTCTGGGTCGTCGGCGCCTCGGGGCTCGGCAAGCCCATCAACGAAGCCGTCCACCACCCCGAGCTCTTTTGCGAGCGTTGCGGCTGCGAGCTCACCGACATCGCCACGCCCGAGCGCATCGCCCAGGTGCTCAATGCCGAGATGCGGATGCTGAACCTCAACAATGCCCGCGTCATGTTCAACCAAGTCGACACGCTTGCCGACCCAACGATGGCCGATCGCTTTGAGGCAGCCCTCGGCCGCCCCCTCGTCGCCACCAGCCTCAAGTAGCTGGCGCTGCCCCAGCAGGCCTATAAGTTGCGGTGGAATAGTTCCTGAAACGGCCTATTTGGCGGCTAAACAGGAACTATTCCACCGCAACTGCGGAGGGGATCCGGTGATCTTCTTGCTAGCGGGGCACGTAGCGGCCGGGTTGGGCTCCGGTGGGCTCGCCGTCGCGCGCAGCCAACACGCCGTTCACAAACACGGCCTTGGCGCGGCCGTGCGCCTCAAAGCCCTCGAGCGGTGTGTAGTCCACAGCCTGATGCTGCGTCGCCGCTCGAATGGTCCAGCGCGCCTGGGGATCCCACACGCACACGTCGGCATCGGAGCCCTCGACAAGACAGCCCTTGTGCGGATACATGCCAAAGACGCGCGCCGGGTTCTCGCTCATCAAGCGGCAGAGGTCCTCGGGGCTCAGCTGTCCCTCAAAGCTCGTAGCGATCGCGACGGGGCGATGCTCCACACCGGGCCCGCCGTTGGGAATCGCGCGGAAGTCGTCGCGCCCGCGATCCTTTTGCCCGTGCAGGTTAAAGCTGCAGTGGTCGGTCGCAATCGTATCGATCTCGCCGGCCACAAGCGCCTCGCGCAATGCCGCACGGTCACCCGCATGGCGCAGCGGCGGGCTCATCACATACTTGGCCCCCGCAAAGCCGTCCTCGCCCTGCTCCAAGTAGCAAGTATCGTCGAGCATCAGATACTGAGGGCAGGTCTCGACATAAATATTCTTCTGCCCGCGCGCCTTGGCGGCACGGATGGCCTCGAGCCCCAGCCTGGTCGAAAGGTGCACCACGTTGACCGGTGCGTCCCCGGCCAGGTACGCCAGATACAGCAGACGGCTCACCGCCTCGGCCTCGCACACGTCCGGACGGCTGAGCGCATGCCCCTCGGGCCCGTGGATACCCTGCTCGTACACGCGCTTCTGCAGCTCATTCACCAGCGTACCGTTCTCGCAATGCACGCACAGTATGCCGCCAATACGCTTGAGCTCCTCGAGCACCTCGAGCGTCTCGGCATCGTCCAAGCGCAGATGGTCATAGGCAAAGTAGGTCTTGAACGACGATACGCCCGCCTCGCGCATAGCCGAGAGATCGGCGCGGTTGCGCTCGTTCCACTCGGCGAGTGCCATATGAAAAGCGAAGTTGGCCGTGCAGGTTCCATCGGCGCGGCGATGCCACTCGGCCAAGGCATCGGGCATGGTCACGCCGCGATCGGCCGTCGCGTAGTCCACAATGGTCGTCGTACCGCCGCAGGCAGCCGCGCGCGTGCCGGTCTCAAAGCTATCGGCTGTCCAATCCATGCCGGTCCAGCACTGCATGTGCGTGTGGCCGTCGATAAAGCCGGGAAACACCCAGCAGCCCGCGGCATCCTCGACGGTATCGCCCTCGGCCGGCTCAATCGCCGCGGCGATCCGCACGATCTTATCGCCCTCCATGGCAAGATCGGCGCGGCGAAGCCCCTGGGGTGCCACGAGCGCGCCGTTTTTGATGATGATCATAATTGCTCCTTATTGATTGATGCAGTTGGCCACGCGATCAAAATACGAGCAGGCGGCGATATGATCCGCTATGCGTCGCTGTCCCTTGGCGGTATCGACGTCCCACAGCTCGTAGGCACGCGCCTCGACCAGCACCACGTCGGTACGGTCCTTGAGGATCGAACCGCCGCCGTCCTTGCCCTCAAGACACATAAGTGCATCGAACAGTTCCGCCGGAAAGAGCACCGGGCTCGAAGGCTCACCGTTGCACGCAAGACGCACCGGATGCTTGCGGCCACGCTCGTCAAATGCACGAACCATAGCCTCAAAAGAATCCGAACTCACGAGCGGTTGGTCGCCCGGCAAAAAGAGGCAACCTTTCCAGTTGCGTTCGACTCCCCACGAAAGGCCCGCACGGACGCTTTCGCTGCGCAGGTCGCCATCATGCAGCACGCACGGGCAATGCTTGTCCTCGCAAATCTGGGCGACCTCGGGCCAACGCGTCGAAACCACAACGTCAAAGCCCCGGGGAACCGAATCGATGGTCCAGGCAATCAGCGGCTCTCCATAGATATCGGCAAGCATCTTGTTGGAGCCAAACCGCTTGCCCTCGCCCGAGGCCATAATCACGCAACCGAGTTTCATCTCCGCAAACCTCCCCTGACTGCCTTGGACGCCATAGTTGCTATACACACCATACCAAGCTCGCACTCCGTCGGAACAGGCACGCGCTCGTTTTTTCCAGCGAGCGACCCTCGGCTCTCTGTAGCACAAAGGAGGGCACCCCGCGACGCAGGGCACCCTCCTCTACATCAGTGCGATATGCCTACTCGGTGTTGCCGGTAAACGTGGTACCGGTCTTGCCGGCAAGGCCATCGCGCGCCTTCTCAAGCAGCGTGATGAGCGCCGTGCGGCCCGGCTTGCTCTCGGCAAACGTCGAAGCGGCCTGAACCTTGGGCAGCATGGAGCCGCGACCGAACTCGTTGGCCTCGGACAGACGCTTAACATCGGCAGCGGTCAGCGTGTCGAGCCACTGCTCGTGGTCGGTGCCAAAGCCAATGGCAACCTTCTCCACAGCCGTCAGGATGATCAGGGCATCGGCATCGATCTGCTCGGCGAGCTTCTCGGCCGCAAAGTCCTTATCGATGACGGCGGCAGCGCCCTTAAGGTGGTGGCCCTGGGACTTGGTGACGGGAATGCCGCCACCGCCGCAGGAAATCACCACATGGTTGGACTCAACGAGCGACTTAATGGTGTCGAGCTCGACGATGCTCACGGGCTTGGGCGAGGCAACCACGCGACGGAAGCCCTGCTTCTCGTCGTGGATAAACTGGTAACCGCGGTCGGCCTCCAGCTCCTTGGCCTCGGCCTCGCTCATCCACGGACCGATCGGCTTGACCGGGTCGGCAAAGGCCGGGTCGTCTGCCGCAACCTCGACCTGGGTGAGCACGGTGGCGACACCCTTGTCGATGTTGCGGTCGAGCATTTCCTCGCGCAGGGCATTTTGCAGGTCATAGCCAATGTAGCCCTGGCTCATGGCACCGCAAACGGACAGCGGACAGGGAATGTACTTCTCAGGGTTAGAACGCGTGAGCTCGGCCATCGCATTGGCGATCATGCCCACCTGGGGGCCGTTGCCATGCACGACGACGACTTCGTTACCCTCCTCGATCAGGTCGACAATGGCCTTGGAGGTCGTCTTGACGGCCTCCATCTGCTCGGGAAGGTTGGCGCCGAGGGCGTTTCCGCCCAAGGCGACAACAATACGCTTAGCCATTTCTCAGCCCAGCTTTAGGCCTGGAACCAACGGGCGGCGTTGCGCTCGTCGAGGGCCTTGAGGGCGGCGGCGGGATCGGCAACCTTCTGCAGGAACATCATGGCTGCGATGGCGTACGGCTTGTAGCTGGCCTCCTTGTACATGCCCACGCGGTGCATGTCGAAGACGTCGGCGTTGACCTCGCCGTGCTCGCAGGAGACACCGGAGATGTCGGCGGGCAGCGGGTGCATAAAGATGGTGTCCTGGCCGTTGGCGGTCTTCTCCATGAGCTCGATCGTGGAGCACCAATCCTGATGCGTAGCGTTCTGGGCGAGCAGCTCCTTCTCGAGCGCAGCGATACCGGCGTCGTCACCCTCGGCGTACAGGTTGGTGCGCTTCTCCATGGCGGCAAACGGAGCCCAGCTCTTGGGGATCACGATGTCGGCGCCCTCGAAGGCCTCGGCCATGGTGTTGACCTGCTTAAAGGTGGTGCCAGACTCGGCGGCATAGCCGCGGGCGCGCTCGACGACCTCGGGCATGAGGTCATAGCCCTCGGGGTGAGCCAGGGTGACGTCCATGCCAAAGCGGGGCAGCAGGCTGATCAGCGACTGCGGGCAGGACAGCGGCTTGCCGTAAGAGGGCGAATAGGCCCAGGTGACGGCAACCTTCTTGCCCTTGAGGTTCTCAAGGCCGCCAAACTCGTTGATGAGGTAGAGCATGTCGGCAGAGGACTGCGTGGGGTGGTCGGAATCGGACTGCAGGGAGATGAGCGTGGGACGGTGATCCAGAACGCCGTCCTCGTAAGCCTGCTGGACAGACTCGGAGACCTCGGCCATGTAGACGTCGCCCTTACCGATGTACATGTCATCGCGGATGCCGATGACGTCTGCCATAAAGGAGATCATGGTAGCAGTCTCGCGGACGGTCTCGCCGTGGGCGATCTGGGACTTCTTTTCGTCCAGGTCCTGCAGCTCAAGGCCGAGCAGGTTAGCGGCCTTAGAGAAGGAGAAGCGCGTACGGGTGGAGTTGTCGCGGAACAGCGAGACGGCCAGACCCGAGTCGAAGATCTTAGGAGAAACGTTGTTCTCACGCAGCTCGCGCAGAGCGTCGGCGACGATGTAGAGAGCCTTGAGCTCATCGGTGGTCTTGTCCCAGGTGTGCAGGAAGTCGCTGCCGTACATGCCCTTAAAATCAAGGCCGTTCAGCTGCTCGACGAGCTCGGTAAACTTGGCGTCCATGGAAATGTCCTTTCTAAAGATGAAACAATCGCAATGAGTAGATGCTCTCCGGCATGCGCGTGTGGCTAGCACATGCAGAGCACCATGACGAGGACCCGCTACCGTCAAGGAAGCATGGGAGATAACGACCGCGGGCCCCCAAGTCAACGGGGAGGTGCCGGGGACACGAACGGCCCCCGGCTCAACAAAATCGAGGAATGGGACTAATCGATCTTGTTGTTGGTCAGACCGGCGCGGAACACGGTGGCGTCGCCATCGGCCTGGCTCGGATCGTAGAGGTTCAGGGCAGCCACATACATGGCGGCAGCGGTGACCAGGTCGTCCTTGTAGGTGACCTCGTTGGGAGCGTGAGCCTGAGACTCGGCACCCGGGCCAAAGCCGACGCAGGGGATGCCATAGCGGCCCTGGATGGAAACGCAGTTCGTGGAGAAGGTCCACTTGTCGCACAGCGGACGACCGGTGCGCTTGTCCATGCTGGGCTCGCAGCCGATGCGCTCGTCACCGAACATGGCCTTGTGGGCGTCGACGAGGGCCTTGACGTGCGGAGCGGTCTCCTTGTTGATCCACGTGGGGAAGTAAGCCTCGGTCTCGTAGACCTCGCCGGTCCAGGACGGACGGTCGTACATGTACATGGAGACCTTCACGTCGTCGCCGTACTTCTTGGCGGCCGGCAGGTTGCGGATCTCGTCCAGGCAGGACTCCCAGGTCTCGCCGGCGGTCATGCGACGGTCGATGGAGATGGCGCAGGAGTCGGCCACGGCGCAGCGACTGGGGCTGGTGTAGAAGATCTGGCTGACGGTGCAGGTGCCGCGGCCCAGGAAGCGGGCGTCCTCGAAGTGCTCGGGGTTGTACTTGGGGTCGAGCATCTTGACGAGGCCCTTGATGTCGGTCGACTCGTCGCAGCCGTTGTTGTTGAGGGCGCGGACGTCGGCGATGATGTCGGCCATCTTATAGATGGCGTTGTCGCCGCGGTCGGGAGCGGAGCCGTGGCAGGAGGTGCCGTGAACGTCGACGCGGATCTCCATGCGGCCGCGGTGACCGCGATAGATGCCACCGTCGGTGGGCTCGGTGGAAATGACGAACTCGGGTTTAATGCCGTCCTTGTTGAAGATGTACTGCCAGCACATGCCGTCGCAGTCCTCTTCCTGGACGGTGCCGACGACCATGATCTTGTAGCCCTCGGGGATGAGGCCCATGTCCTTCATCATCTTGGCAGCATAGGTAGCAGAAGCCATGCCGCCCTCCTGGTCGGAGCCGCCGCGGCCGTAGATGATCTCGTCGGTCTCGTAGCCCTCATAGGGATCGGCATCCCAGTTCTCGATATTGCCGATGCCGACGGTGTCGATGTGGGAGTCGATGGCGATGATCTTGTCGCCCTCGCCTATAAAGCCCATGACGTTGCCCAGGCCGTCGACCTTGACCTCGTCATAGCCGAGGCTCTCCATCTCGGCCTTGATGCAGGCGACAACCTCACCCTCCTCGCAAGACTCAGAGGGATGCGAGATCATAGCGCGCAGGAAGCGAGTCATATCAGCACGGTGGGACTCTGCAGCAGCCTTGATAGCGTCGAAATCGAGTTCTTTAGTCATAACAGTCAACCTTTCTACAAGGGTTTACCTACAGGTAGATTTCTCTCAGATAGATCACTTGTGCCAAGCAGCGTGAGGTCGAGTGCCCCACAAGCGAGTAACCATAGGAGGCGGACGGAGGACTTTGCTCCGTCGCGAGTTCCGCACGAGCCGGAGAGCACTTAATGTGCTCTCCGTGCGAGCAGGACTGTCCGAGCAGGGAGTAAAGTCCTCCGTCCGCCTCCGGACAGGTCAGCCTGCTAGCAGGTGGGATATTCGCCCTCCCAGACGATGCGGCGGTACTGATCCGGATCAGTGTCACCCTCCGTGGAGAAGCAGAGCACGGAGCTTGTCTTGTCCAGGCCGATGAGCTCCTTGAGCTCCGCGTACTCGGGATCGAGCATGAGGGTCTCGACCAGGCCGGTGGTCACCGCGCCGGACTCGCCGGAGATGACGCGCGGGTCGCCCTTCTCGGGAGCGCCCAGGGTGCGCATGCCGCGAGCGGTGACCCAGTCGGGGCAGGATACGAAGGCGGTGGTGTGGTTGCGCAGGATATCCCAGCCCAGAATGTTGGGCTCGCCGCAGCACAGGCCGGCCATGATGGAGGGCATATCGCCGTCCACGATGCGCGGGTCGCCGTCGCCGGCGGCAGCGCCCTTGTACAGGCAGGCGGCAGGTGCGCACTCGACCACGACGAAGGTGGGCGGGTTGTCGGGATACAGGTTGGTGAAGTAGCCCACCACGGCGCCGGCCAGCGAGCCCACGCCGGCTTGGACAAAGACGTGCGTCGGGCGGTTGATGGCCATCTCGCGCAGCTGCTCGGCTGCCTCGGAAGCCATGGTGCCGTAGCCCTCCATGATCCAAGACGGGATCTTCTCGTAGCCCTCCCAGGCGGTGTCCTGAACGATGACGCCGCGCTCGCAGGCGTCGGCCTCGGCGGCGGCCATGCGCACGCACTCGTCGTAGTTGACCTCTTCGATGGTCACCGTGGCGCCCTCGGCGGCGATGTTATCGAAGCGAGGCTTGGTGGAACCCTTGGGCATGTGCACGACGGCCTTCTGGCCCAGCTTGTTGGCAGCCCATGCCACGCCGCGGCCATGGTTGCCGTCGGTGGCGGTAAAGAAGGTGGCCTGGCCAAAGTCCTTGGCAAGCTGATCGGAGGTCAGGTAATCGAAGGTGCACTCGGCAACGTCCTTGCCGGTCTCGTCGGCAATGTAGTTGGCCATGGCAAACGAGCCGCCCAGGACCTTAAAGGCGTTGAGGCCAAAGCGATAGCTCTCGTCCTTAACGCACAGGTTGGAAAGGCCCAGGCGTGCGGCCTGGCCGTCCAGGCGGGCAAGCGGAGTGACGGTGTACTGGGGGAACGACTGGTGGAAGGCGCGGGCCTTCTTCACGTGGTCGAGGCTCATGATTCCCAAGTGCTCATCATCGCTCTTGGGCATCGTGTTGCCCGCCCACTGAATCTTATCGGCCATACGGTGAACTCCTTAAGTCCTCTCTTGCCGGCCCCCGCATACGCGTTCCAGCCCATTCCCGTTCATGCGACTGAACTTTTATGTGGATGCCAAACAAAAAGTTTGTTAGCACTGTTCTATCACACTTTTTGATTGGATAACATAACAAATTGTTTGTTGCCGTAATCGGTACCTTTTTGCCGCCGAACGGCCACATAACGCAGCGATGCGTTCGTTATTTGCGAACAGGTGTGGTTTATGGCACAGTGTGCCCAAACTAATTTTTAGGAAGGCACCCATGACCCCCGCACAGATTGAGTTTTACAAGCGCCTTGCACACGGTCTGGCGCTCCAATTTGGTCCCAACTGCGAAGTCGTCGTCCACGATCTGGAGACCGAGGACGTGGACCACTCCATCGTAGTGATCGAAAACGGCCACGTCAGCGGGCGCAAACTGGGTGACGGCCCAAGCCATATTGTGTTTGAGTCCATGCACGAGGGCATCACCGACGTGCACGACCGCGAGCCATACCTCACCAAAACCGCCGACGGCAAGCTGCTTAAGTCTTCGACCATCTTTATCCGCAACGACGAGGGCAAGCCCGTCGGCATTTTGGGTATTAACTTTGACATTACGCTCATGAAGGCTTTTGAGCGCTCGCTCGATGCCTTTACCGGCACCGGCGGCACGGACTACACCGAGCCCGAGCCCATTACCAAAAACATCGGCGACCTGCTCGAAGATCTGCTGCGCGAGTGCGAACAGTTTGTGGGCAAGCCCGCGGCGCTCATGACCAAAGACGAGCGCATCCGCGCCATTGGCTACCTCGACCGTCGCGGCGCCTTCCTCATCTCCAAGTCGAGCGAACGCGCCTGCGAGTTCTTTGGCATCTCCAAATACAGCTTCTATAGTTATCTCAACGAGGCAAAGGCTGCCGCCGGCGACAAATAGTCAGCGCGCCCGCGCCCCTCCCCTTTTGGGCGCGAGTTCTGGAATGCACGAATCCGAGAGTCGGCCGCAAGGCAAGTTCCATATAATCGATGAGATAGACAGTTCGAAAGGATGGAACAAGATGGGGTCGAGCAACGCATCACGCAACGGCCGCGGAGGCTTCGCTTCTGCCGCCAGGCATGCGAACCGCGCGTTTGACGAGGGCGAAGACGATCTGTTTGCGTTGAGCCTCGACGACGTGATGAGCGACCGCCCTTGGACCGCCGATGAACTCATGGGCGGCGGAGCTCGTCCGACAAGTGCAAAGCCCGCACCTTCCGCCACGCCCGCGCCGGTATCCGTGCCCGCGGACGACTTGGTCACCCGTCCCTGCGTGCAGACGACGCGTAAAGCCGCCCCTGCACCCCATCCTGCTAGCGATCCGTCCGAGACGGCGGCATTTCTCGCTGCAGCGGCACAGCGCCATGCGCCCGGCAGCGCACCCGCGTACACCACCCCGCAGCAGCCGACATACGCGGCTCCCGAACCCCAGCCCGAGCCCGAGCTCGAGCCGCCTGTCATGGATCTGGACGATCTTTCCAACCGCCAGTTTGCCTTTGATTCCTGGGCCGCGGCCGACTTGGACGAGACCTCGGCCGGCATGCCGGCGCTCGATATTCCGGTCAACCCGCTGTTTGCAGCTGCCGAGGAGCGCGACTCCGATTACAACGAAGCAGCAGCGCACGGTGATCGCTTTGATGCCGCGCCCCGCGCCTCCCGCATTGAGACCGAGGACTACGGATCCGCATCGAGCGCATACGATAACGGCCCGTTTGCCGACGCGTCCGCTCCCGAGCACAACAAGGCCGGCGTAAAGGCCGGATCGGCATCGTCGTATACCCGCGGCACCGACGACGAACGCTTTGCTGACTACTACACCGAGGAAGAACCGTCGCACTTCTCCGAGTTTTCCCAAGCGGCAAAGATCGTCTTTATCGCGATTATCGTGGCCTTACTCGGCGTGATCGCATTTGAGGGATTCCAGCTATTCCGCGGCCCCACCGCGTCCGAATCGGCAACGCAGCAAAAAGAGGATGACAACCAGCACCTGGACATCAACACCCTCAAGGGCGACCCCAACGACGGAGACGAGTAGCGGGGGTCGGGGGCGGCTGCAAAAGCCGGCAACGCGTTACGGCTCCAAAAGCCCCGCCATAAAGATGGGTAGATACAACACCTCTCCATCGCGGTGCAGGTTGCACTCAGCAAGCACCAGAGCACGGTCGATGCCGTAACCCTTCGTTGTGAGCGCGTTGTCGAGCGCCGCGTGGGACTTAAAGCTCTTGCCCGATTTGACCTCGATGGCGAGTACTTCCCCATCGAGCGTCTCTTCCACAAAATCGAGCTCACCGACCTTTTTGGACGTAAAGTAGCGCAATCTAAATCCATGAGCTTTGAGCTCTTGGGCAACGAAGCCCTCAAACGCCGCCCCCATATTCATGCCAAAGGCGTCTTCTGCCTCGCCATCAAAAACGCCTTGGGCAACCTTTTTGGAATACGACGACATGAGCATTCCGGTGTCCAGGTAAAACAGCTTAAATAGATTTCGCTGCTCCCCCAATAAAAGGGGTGCCACGAGCGCCGTTACGTTATACACGGGAAGCGCGACACCCGCCTCCGATAACCAGAGAAAATGGTCTGTCACCTGCGAAAAACGTTTGACACCGTTAATCGATGACAGCTTGAATCGCTTGTTTTTGGAGCCGGCCTCGCTGGGAATCAAATCATAGATATCGCGAATAACCAAGCGTAGCTCGGGCGGAGCGTACTTTGCGATGTCATCGCGATAGAGGGCGTGAAGATCGCGGTGGATGTTTCGAACCTCGTCGACATTGCGCGTCGCCAAGAAGGAATTGACCGCGTCGGGCATACCTCCCACCACCACATACTGATGGAACAGATCGAGCAAGCGGTCATACAGGTAGCCAGGGAGCTCTCCTTCATCCTTTAGACAGCCCCTGAGCATGTCAAACACGCTGGCACCAACGCCATTTGCCCAGCAAAACTCCTCAAAGTCGAGCGGGTACATCTGGACCTGCTCGACATACCCCACCGGCAGGGAATCGATGCCCTCGAGCTCAACACCAAGGAGCGATCCGGTAAGGATGTATCGAAAGTCGCCGCGCTGGACCAGGTATTTGATAAACGTCACTACGTTGGGGCATCGCTGCACCTCATCGATAACCACGACGGTCTTGTTCGCAACCATCGGCTGCGTCGCAGCGATAGACATGCGCATAAGCAGGTCGTCTGCACTTTTCGCCGCCAGAAACGAATCGCGCACGGACGCGTCGGCGATAAGGTCGAACGTCACGACATTTTCGAACGATTCGTTTGCAAAGACGTTGACCAAATATGACTTTCCTACCTGTCGAGCGCCCTTGACCAAAAGAGCCTTGTTAGGCGACGAGGCAAGCCAAGATTCAAACTGTGCTTTCGCTTTTCTCTGTAGCATAAGCGCACCCCTTATTACATGCTATTTTAGCACTAGGATACACTTTTACGTAGTTGTTAGGTGCTCATTTCGACACTTTTTCGAAGTTCTAAAGTATGTATTGCGACACTTTTCCGTACTTTCACACGGGAGAATTCGACACTTTTTCGGATTTAAGCCTTGCAGCAGCCGGCGAAATCAAGCGCCGTCTGCGCGCCATTTCGCACGCGCGCTTGATTTGTGTCCGCGTGCGCCGATAGACTCCATCGTGCTCGCAAGGAGCAGGCGCGTTTTATCCAGAGTCGGGGTAGAGAGTTGGCTCCACGATCCCGACGCCAACCGGCCAAGAGGCACGGTGGCCCTGCCAACATCGATGAAAGGAGTCCATATGGACAATTTCTCCGTGCGCAGCGAGCGCAATTTCCACAACCTGGCAGCCAAGCCAAAACGAATGCATCTTCTTGATAAGCCAAATGGCTATGCCTCGGCCATGGTCAAGAGCAGCCTCTCCCACCAGATGCGCTTTACGGTGGAGAAGCTCGAGGAAGAGCTTTGCGCCGCCGGCGACCCGCATGTGTTGCAGATCAAGCTGCTCGGAGATGACTCGCGCGAGCCGTCCAGCTGGAAGCTGTTTGCCGATGGCGCGTGTGCTGCAGACGGATCCGGTGCCTTTGCCCACGAGTGCTTCTGCGAGGGGGCCGAAGTGTTCTTGGACCTGTGCCAAGATGCCGCGCGCGCGACGAAGACACACCAGTGGAGCCAGAGGGAGTATGAGCTGTTGAGTGCCGCGCGCGGGATTGCGGAGGTGTAGGCGAACGCACCCGCCACGCGAGACCGCGACAGCGTTGTTGGCAGGATTGTCCCTGCCTGACTCTTTGATTCCACGCCCGACCATATTGCCGTTCACTTGCCGTTCACCCGTTCGCCTCAACAGTCGCCAGCAATACAACGCTATAATTCTGTAAACGCATTTGTATTGCATTTCGAGCGATGGGAGCGCAGATGCCTGACAGCTACAAGGAGCTCATCAAGAGCAACCCCGACGAGACCGAGATCAGGAGCTTCCTGGTGGACGGCGACCAGGTCTCCGTGACCCTGCGCATCCCCGACACCCTGCGCGACGCGGCGAAGGAGGAGGCGGCCCTGCGGAGCATGAGCTTCTCCGCCTTCGTGCGAACCTGCATGATCGAAGAGCTCGCGAAGAAGGGGGCATAGAGGCGTGAAGTCGCTAAACAACGTCGGCGCCGAGCGCCTGGGAGACGCCCTCGGCGAATCCATCGACGACGACGCGAAGCTGTCGATAATCAGCTCTTATTTCACCGTGTTCGCCTACGGGGAGCTCAAGGAGGAGCTCTCCAAGGTCGACGAGGTGCGCTTCCTGTTCAGCGAGCCCACCTTCGTCAAGCGCATGGCCGACTCGAAGGAGCCGCGCGAGTTCGAGGTAGCCCGCCGCGCGCGCGAGGTCGGCGTCGGCGGCTCGGGGCTCGAGCTCACGCTGCGCAACAACCTCAACCAGCGCGCGCTCGCCCGAGAATGCGCCGAGTGGATCCGCGAGAAGGGCGTCTTCAAGTCCGCCAAGACGTCCGGCGCCATCCAGCCCGGCGGCACGTACGTCGTGGAGAACCCCTCAGGCGTCGACCACGCCTTCATGGGCGCCGCCGCGAACTTCACCCAGGAGGGCCTCGGCTACGAGCGCCGTCCGGGAACCGTGACCTGCGTGAGCCATTTCGAGAACGCCACCGAGGCCGTCGGCCTCAAGATGATGTTCGACTCGGTCTGGGACAACCCCGCCATGGTCGAGGAGGTCACCGCGCAGGTGGCCGCCCAGGTCGAGACGCTCTACCGCGAGAACCCGCCCGAGTTCATCTACTTCCTGACCCTGTACCACCTGTTCCGCGACTTCATGGAGGACGACGAGGGCAACGGCATCCGCCCCGGCCTCAAGTTCGAGGAGTCCGTGGTCTGGAACAAGCTCTACGACTTCCAGAAGGACGCCGTCGTGGGCGCCATCCGCAAGCTGGAGAAGTACAAGGGCTGCATCATCGCCGACTCGGTGGGCCTGGGCAAGACCTACGAGGCGCTCGCCGTCATGAAGTACTACCAGGAGCGCAACGACCGCATCCTCGTGCTGTGCCCGAAGCGCCTGCGGGACAACTGGACCCTGTGGACCCAGGACAACGACGACCGCAACCCGCTGGCCGACGACCGCTTCAGCTACACGGTGCTCAACCACACCGACCTGTCGCGCTACCACGGCATGAGCGGCGAGGTGGACCTCGAGCACCTGCGCTGGGGCCACTTCGACCTCCTCGTCATAGACGAGAGCCACAACTTCAGGAACAAGAGCACCGACGCGGACAAGACCGACCGCTACACGCGCCTCATCGAGGACGTCATCAAGTCGGGCCAGCGCACCAAGGTGCTCATGCTCTCGGCCACCCCGGTGAACAACCGCCTGCTCGACCTGCGAAACCAGATCGAGCTCATCACCGAGGGTGACGACGCGTACCTCGCCGATACCGACGGCATCCCGTCGATCACCCACGTGACGCGCGTCGCCCAGCAGAGGTTCAACGAGTGGAGCAAGCTCTCCGACTCCGAGCGCACGACCGAGAGCTTCGTTAACGCGGTGAACGCCGACTACTTCAAGCTGCTCGACGTGCTGACCATCGCGCGCAGCCGCAAGCACATCACGAAGTACTACGGCGCCGCGAGCGGGACCTTCCCGGCGCGCCGGCCGCCCCTGTCGTTCCAGACGCCCATCGACCTGGAGGGCGAGCTGCCGCCGATCGCCGAGCTCAACGACATGATCGCCCAGCTCACGTTCGCCCAGTACCAGGTGCTCTCCTACGTGCGCGCCGACCGGCGCCGCAAGTACGAGGACCGCTACGGGGACACGTGGGGCAAGGACTTCGAGAGCCAGGTCCACCGCACGACGGCGGTGGCCAACCTCATGCGAATCAACGTCCTCAAGCGCATGGAGTCCTCCGTGAACAGCTTCCGCATCACGCTGCGCCGCATCCTCGACGGATGCGTCGACCTGCGCGCGAGGCTCGACGCCGACGCGTCGGGGGTCGCCTACGGCACCGAGGGCCTCGAGGACGGGTTCGACGACGACGATGCCGAGGAGTTCGAGGCCGGCGGCAAGGTGCGAGTCGACCTGCGGGACGTCGACGCCCTGCGCCTGGGCCAGGACCTCGACTTCGACATACAGGTGCTCCGGGCCCTGCTAACCTATGCCGACGCGGCAACGCCCGAGCGCGACGCCAAGCTCGTGAAGCTGCGCGACTTCATCGCGGGCAAGGTCAGCGAGCCGTACAACCCCGGCAACCGCAAGGTGCTGGTGTTCAGCGCGTTCGCCGACACGACGGCGTACCTTTTCGAGCAGCTGGCGCCCTGGCTGAAGCGCGAGCTCGGAATCGAGTGCGCCGAGGTGGCGGGCAGCTCCAACCGGACCTACTCGCTGAAGCTTCCCAGGACCACCTTCGAGAACATCCTCGCGAGGTTCTCTCCCGTCTCAAAGGAGCTGCCGGAGAGCCAGCGGGAGCTCGGCGAGATCGACGTCGTATTCGCGACGGACTGCATCTCCGAGGGCCAGAACCTGCAGGACTGCGACTGCCTGGTAAACTACGACATCCACTGGAACCCCGTGCGCATCATCCAGCGCTTCGGCCGCATCGACCGCTTGGGATCGAAGAACTCCCAGATCCAGCTGGTCAACTTCTGGCCGGACATCGCGCTCGACGAGTACATCCAGCTCGAGGGCCGCGTGAAGGGGCGCATGACGCTGCTCGACGCGTCGGCCACCGGCGAGGAGAACGTGCTGGAGGCCAAGGGCAACGGCGAGATGAACGACCTCAAGTACCGTCGCCAGCAGCTCCAGCAGCTCAAGAGCGAGGTGCTCGACCTCGAGGACATCTCGGGCGGCATCTCGATCACGGACTTCGCCTTCGACGACTTCCGCGTGGAGCTCCAGCGCTACGCCAAGGAGCATCCCGGCGCGCTGGAGAACTCGCCGGCGGGACTGCACGCCGTGGCCCCCATCCCCGACGAGCTTCGCGGCGACGTGAAGCCGGGCGTGGTCTTCTGCCTCAAGCAAAACGACGAGGGCAACGATCCCAGGGACACGAACCCCGTCTTCCCGTACTACGTGGTGTACGTGTCGGCCGACGGCGAGGTCATGACGAAGCACACCCAGCCCAAGCCGGCGCTCGACATCATGCGCGCCGTCTGCTCGGGGCATCCCGAGCCCATCGCCGAGCTGTGCCGCGAGTTCAACCGCGAGACCCGCGACGGGACGAGGATGGACGCTTACACCGACCTGCTCGACGACGTGGTGGCGGCTATCACCGGAACGCAGCAGGACAAGGGGATCGAGAGCCTGTTCAGCCTGGGCGAGGTCGGCAGCGGCACCGTCATGGGCTTCAACGACTACTCGTTGGTATGTTTCGCGGTGCTGCGATGAGCGGCGTCGACTGGAACGGCATCCTGCGCCTGCCCGATGCGGCGCTCGCGGGAGACCGCCGCATCCCCAAGACGGTGCTCGTCAAGCAGGCGATGCTCACCAAGACCGAGCAGAAGAGGCTCGACAAGGTCGCGCGCCTCGAGCACTTCGCCACGGTCCAGAAGTCCACGACGCGCATCCCGCCGTACGAGGACGACGAGCGCAACGTGCAGAGCGTCGTCTTCCTCCGCTGCGAGATGGCAGCCGGGACCATGGCGGTGGCCGAGGTGGCGGAGCTCGTGCACAAGTGCTTCCCGAACCCGACGGTGCTCCTGATCGAGGCGGGCGGCCGCGCGTGCGTTTCGGTCGCCCTCACGCGGAGGAGCCAGGCCGAGCAGGGCGCGACGGTCGTCGACCGAATCGAGTCGACGGGCGCGTTCGATCCTGGCCGTCCGGAATATGCGGGCTTCCTGGGCGCGCTGGCATTCGGGCGGCTCTCGCAGGGCGACCTCTGGGAGTACCTACTCGACATGGCGCGCGCCGTGACACTGTCCCGCGCAATCGGCGGCCTGGGGTTCTACCCCAGTTGCCCCGCTCAAGATCGGGAGAAGCTGATCGACCTTACGTCGCGCTACGATGAGTTGGGAGCCTCTGTCAAGCAGTTGAAAGAACGGCGACGGTCGAAGGACATAACGCTCAACGAGTCCGCAAAGCTGAGAATGGAAATGAAGGAAGAGGAGCGACGCCTGAGGGCGGTCGCAGATGAGATAAAGGAGATCTGCAATGGCTGACATCGAGAAGGTGGACCTTGCATCGGAAAACCTGGTAGACGACCGCCTGGACAAGCTCAGGGAATTGATGCCCGAGGTGTTCTCCGAGGGCGGAATCGACTTCGACAAACTGAGATTGGAACTTGGCGACGAGGTCGACGAGGGTCAGGAACGCTATGCGTTCACATGGCCGGGCAAGGCCGACGCTATTCGCCAGTCGCAGATGTCCAGCACTGCTACTCTGCGTCCCTGTATCGAGAAAAGCCGCAGCCGCGATGGCGAGGATAGGTCCTTCGACTCGGACAACATCTATATCGAAGGCGACAATCTCGAGGTGTTGAAGCTCCTACAGCGCGGCTACCACGGCACTTACGACTTCATTTATATTGATCCCCCATACAACACTGGACACGATTTTGTCTACAAAGACAAATTCGGGGACACCATTGAGAATTATAAGGAGCAAACTGGACTAACTTCTCAGGCAAATGCTGATACTAGCGGGCGGTTTCATTCTAATTGATGCTCGATGATATATCCCAGGCTGCGCTTGGCGCGCGAGCTCCTTGCCCCTGATGGTGTTATTGCGATTAGCATTGATGATGCCGAGCAGTCTCAACTTAAGCAAATATGCGACGAGATATTTGGGCAAAATAATTTTGTTGCATGTCTTGTTTACGATAAAAATCGAAAAAATGATGCAAAGTATTTTTCAGTCGGCCATGAATACATGCTTGTCTATTTTAAAAATGCTTCATACATAAAGGATCTTGGAATCGTTTGGCGCGCTCCGAAAGAAGGAGTCGATGAGGTAAGACAGCGTTTCGAAGAACTTAAGCATCAATATGGTTCCGACTGGGACGCGATCAATGCCGAATTGAAGCGTTGGTATGCGACTTGGGACGATGATGATCCACGTAAGCCGCTTGCGCGTTTTACGAAGCTCGATGAAAAGGGACCATACCGTGACGACGGAAATATTAGCTGGCCTGGAGGCGGTGGTCCCAAGTACTCCGTTCTTCACCCGATAACTCATAAGCCATGCAAGACGCCAGATGCAGGATGGCGTTTTCCTCGTATTGAGAGAATGCAGGAGGAGATCGATAAGGGCAGGGTTGTCTTTGGCGAGGACGAAACGACCTTGCCCAGGATCCGCAGAAATCTGTTTGAGTCAGATGGCCAGGTATTGAAAAGCGTGAAGTTCAGTTACGCCCAAACAGCAGCTAATGAATTCACCTCTTTGTTTAACGGCAAACGAGTGTTTGAAAACCCGAAGCCGATCTCAGACATTGCTGAGCTCGTAAGTTATTTTACTGGGGACAAAGAGAGCGCACGGATTCTCGATTTCTTCTCAGGTTCAGCAACAACTGCACACGCTGTCATCCAATCCAATTTGAAAGACGGAACAGAACGTCGTTTCACCCTTGTCCAAATTCCCGAAACCTGTGCTTCTGGAACCGTAGCCCATATTGAAGGCTTTAGTTCAATTTGCGAATTAGGCGAAGAGCGCATCCGCCGCGCGGGGGACATGATAAAAAAGCAGGTCGAGGCGGAAAACTCCCAACCTAAGCTTGGCGAGGATGCCAAAAAGCTACCAGACATCGGCTTCCGCGTGTTTACTCTTGATGACTCTGGGATTGAGAGGCCCGAGCCTGGTCAACTCGTGCTCGACGTGGTGAAACCTGACCGCGCTGAACTTGATATCGTCTTCGAGATGATGCTCAGATGGGGCCTCGAGCTCACGCTGCCTGTAGAGAAATCCGACGCCGCGGGCTATCCCGTCTGGTCCGTCGCTTGCGACGAGCTCGTTTGCTGCATGTCCCGAGGCCTCACCATCGAGGCGCTCGAGGCCATCGCCGACATGGAGCCCAGGCGCGTTCTCATCCTCGATTCCATCCTCGACGACACCCTCAAGCTCAACGCCGTTCAGATCTTCAAGCACGCCGGCGAGCGCATGGGCTGCGAGATCGAACTGAGGACGGTCTAGCATGGCGGCACTCGAGTTCAAGTTCTCATCCGATCAGCAGCACCAGCTGGAGGCCATCGAGGCAACCTGCGACCTGTTCCGCGGGCAGCAATTTATCGGCAGCGTATTCTCCGCCGATTCCGGCCGCAAAGGCCAGACGGCGATCGATGAGCTCATGGTCGGCCACGGCAACGAGCTTCGCGTGGCACCAGGCCAGCTCCTCGACAACCTGCACTCCGTGCAGGAGGAGGGCTGCCTCCCGGCAACCGACGTCCTCACCGACGGGCGCCTGCGCGACTTCACCGTCGAGATGGAGACCGGCACCGGCAAGACCTACGTGTACATCCGCTCCATCTACGAGCTGAACCGCCGTTACGGCATCACCAAGTTCGTCATCGTCGTGCCGAGCGTAGCCATCCGCGAGGGCGTCCTCAAGAGCTTCCAGACCACTCGCAAGCACTTTGAGACGCTCTACGACCGCACGCCGCTCGACTACTTCGTGTACGACTCGAAGGACATGGGGCCGGTGGGCAACTTCGCCACGTCGAGCTCCATCCAGGTCATGGTCATCAACATCGACGCATTCAACAAGGGTCTCGAGAAGGACGGCACCGCGAAGGAGGGCAACCTCTTCCACCGGACCAGCGAGCGGCTCACCGGCGGTTTCAGCCCGCGCGAGCTCGTGAGCGCATGCAAGCCCGTCGTCATCATCGACGAGCCCCAGAGCGTCGACAACACCAAGCAGGCCAAGGCTGCCATCAAGAGTCTGAACCCGCTGTTCGTGCTTCGCTATTCGGCAACGCACAAGCAGGTCTACAACATGATCTATCGCCTCACGCCGGTCGACGCCTTCGAGCGCCACCTGGTGAAGGGCATCTGCGTCGACTCGATCAAGGCCGAGGCCAACCTCAATGGCGCCTATGTGAGGCTCGAATCCGTCAAATCCGACCCGTTCTCCGCCAAGGTGTCCATCGACGTGCGCCAGGCCAACGGCACGCAGAAGCGCAAGGCCGTCACCGTGAAGACCGGAGCCGACCTCTACCAGAAGAGCGGCGAGAACAGCGACTACGAGAACGGTTGGGTCGTCAACAACATCGGCGCCGCCGAGGGCGACGAGTTCATAGAGTTCCAGAACGGTGAGGTGCTAGAGTTGGGCGAAGCCCTGGGCGACGTCAACGAGGAGGTCGTCAAGCGCGCGCAGATCCGCCGCACCATCGAGGACCACCTGGCCCGCCAGTTCGAGCTGTGGCCGCGCGGCGTGAAGGTGCTCTCGCTCTTCTTCATCGACCGCGTCGACCGCTATCGTGTCTACGAGCCCGAGGTCCACGGCGGCCTGTACGCCCAGATGTTCGAGGAGGAGTACGCAGGTGCCCTGAACTCGAAGGCCCCCAGGCGCGTCGCCAAGGCGGCGGGGATCGGCAAGGGCACATGGCTCGAGTGCTACGAGGCCGTCGGCGCACCGCTGGTGGAAAACCCTCACACCGTGCACAAGGGCTATTTCGCCAAGGACAAAGGAAAGAAATTCAAGAACTCCAAGGGGGCGGCTGGCACCGCTGATGACACCCAAGCTTTCAAACTTATCATGCAGGATAAAGAAACGCTTATCTCTTTTCCGGACGGAAAGAACGCAGACAAAGACGTCTCGTTCGTTTTCAGCCACTCCGCGCTCAAAGAGGGCTGGGACAACCCCAACGTGTTCCAGATCTGCACGCTCGTCGAGACAAAGGACAACCTGACCAAGCGCCAGAAGATCGGCCGCGGCCTGCGCCTGTGCGTGAACCAGGAAGGCGAGCGCCTGTACGACCCCGAGGCGAACGTGCTCACCGTCATCGCGAACGAGAGCTACAACGACTTCGCCAACGGCCTGCAGAAGGAGCTCGAGGCTGAGGACTTCAAGTTCGGCGTCATCACCCCGGAGAGCTTCACGAAGGTCACAGTCGAGACCCCCGAGGGCATCGAGGAGCGCTTGGGCTACGAGAAGTCCAAGCAGGTCTTCGACCATCTCGTCGCGACCGGCATGGTTGACGGCAAGGGCGCGGTGACGCCCGAGCTGAAGGCAGCCGCCGAGGAGGGCAAGGTCGAGCTCCCCGCCGAGCTCGAGCCGGCAAAGGAACAGGTCGAGGCAATCATCATCCACAAGTCCCAGAGGGTCCAGATCCGCGACAAGGCCAAGGAAGTCTCGGTCGAGCTGCAGAAGGACGTCACGCTCGACCCTGCGTTCCAGGCCCTGTGGGACCGCATCCGCCAGCGCACGCGCTTCCAGGTCGAGGTCGACTCCGACAAGCTCATCAAACGCGCCATCGAGGCGGTCGACGGCATGCTCGCCGTGCGCCCGCCCCAGGTGACGAGCGAGCGTGCATCGCTGGGCGTCGACGACGCAGGCGTGAGCGCCGAGGGCACGGGCGTCTCCGTGGTGTCCGTTTCGGGAAAGGTAAAATACGACCTTCCCGACCCGATCACAGAGCTTCAGGACGCCGTCGGGCTCACCCGCAGCACCATCAAGGCAATTCTCGAGGGCTGCAGCCGCTTCAACGAGTTCGAGGTCGACCCTGCGACCTTTCTCGCGCAGGTAGGCGACAAGATCAACCGCGTGAAGAACGACCTCATCGCCCAAGGCATCAAGTACGTGCGCCTTCCCGAGGATGAGTGGTACACCATGCACGACCTCGAGCTCGACGACTACACGGCCTACCTCGGGCAGAATGCGTGGAAGCCGGACATGACGAGTAAGAGCCTGTACAACTACGTGGTCTACGACTCGGTGGGGGTCGAGCGCTCCTTTGCCGAGGCTCTTGACAAGCAAGAGGAGGTGCTCGTTTTCGCGAAGCTCCCTTCGGCGTTCAAGATCGACACGCCGCTCGGCAGCTACAACCCAGACTGGGCGTATGTCGAGGAAGCTGACGGCGAGCGCCGCGTCTACTTCGTGACCGAGACCAAGGGCGGAAAGAACGGCGAGCCCGCCCTGCGCGACGCGGAGAAGATCAAGATCGGATGCGCCAAGAAGCACTTCGAGGCGTTGGAACTCGGAAACGACTTCCACTACAACGTGCGCACAGCGTACCAATATGAGGCGGTGAAGGCTTAAGTGATACACGCAGACTTACATATCCATACACTCGCTACCGCGTGGGATGAAAACTTCGAATTTGACATGGGGCAGCTCAAAAGGCACATTTCGAATTGTGAATTGGATGCAATCGCAATTACCAATCACAATGTATTCGATCGGTTGCAGTTCGACTCTATTCGCAACGAGCTGGCCGGCATGTGTTTCGTCTTGCCCGGGATCGAGGTTAGCGCACTTAAGACGCATATTCTGATTATCGACGACCCGGACAACGTATCGCGTCACGAAGCGTCGTGCAAACAGGTCGATGCCAAATTAGCCGGAAACACCGAGGCTAGCCTAAGTCTGGAGGAGCTCGAAGATTGCTTTCCTTATCTCGATGAGTGCATCTTAGTTCCTCATTACCAGAAGGATCCGTGCATCACTCAAGAAAGCATGTCTCTTTTAGGCTCGCGCATCACAGCGTTGGAAACGTCGAGCACAAATAAGGCCATCCGTCTGGCAAAGCAGGGAAAGCTGAACTATCAAGCCGTTAGTTTTACCGACTACCGCTTCGGCTCCGACCATGCCTTTGAAAAATCGAGCCAATACCATCCCGGAAGCGTCTATCTTGCAACGGATAGCTCCTCATTTGGAGCAATCAGGCATGGATTAAAAAGTGGGGTCCGATACGCCAAAGACGGCAGCGCAAACCTCGAGTTCTCTCCAGGTCTAACGCTCGTCCAGGGCGTGAATTTATTGCTCGGTAAGCGGTCCACGGGCAAATCATTCTCGACAGGATTAAATCCGTCTGCGATGACAAAGACGTCTATTACATTAAGCAGGGAGAACTCGTCGAGAAAGGAACCGAAGACACCTTTTACCAGGAGCTCAACAGGCGCTTCTCCCGCATAGGAAGAGATTATCTATCAAAATGGGATGACATACTCCTTAAAGCGAAAGCAAATGGCACCAAGGCGGAGCGTTTGTCGAGTATCAAGGACTACCTCAAAAGACTCAAGTCATATGCCGAGACAAGTTCCAAGCAAGATTGCTATTCGTCCTGCGCCCTATACACATCTGAAGACATGACGGCGCCGAGCAAAAAAGATACTTGCGAATTAATCAATGCGGTTGTCGCTCTTCTTAAGTCGAAAGACAATGCCGATCTCATCGAGTCAACCGTTGGGCACGAACGGCTTATTGCCTTGCTGGAATCTCTCGTTCGCAAGGCGAAACACGAGAGGATTGAGCAGGAACAAGCCAGGTTAACAAACAAAATTATACATGCGGCACGGCAAAAGCTGAAGGTTTCCGCGGTCGATGAGTATCCTCAACCCATCTTGGAAAAAGCATTTGAAGAAGAGTTGTTCTTCAGGAAAGCTTCCTCTCTCCTCGATAGATGCTGGAAACCAAAAAAGATCGCAGACGACCATTTCTCCGCTTATTCGAAATACGCAATCGTCGCAAACCGCAGGAAATTTACCAGTGCAAACGAGATAAAGAGCGCTCTCGGAAAGACGAGTACGTCTCTTGCGCAGATAACCAAGAAGGACGCGGCGGACTATCTCGACACGCTCCTTGCAATTCCTGAAGACGTTGATCTTTCGCAGGGGCTATTTTCCGTCGAGGTAAGCATGGTGGATTCAAAGGGGGCAAAGCTATCAGGCGGCCAACGGACCGAATGTGTGTTTCTCGGAAAGCTGCACGAAGCGTACGGGTCTAGCATCGTCCTCATCGATGAGCCTGAGTCGTCTTTCGACAACCCCTTCTTCAGCAAATCAATCGCAAGCAAGATTAGAGACTTGGCAAGCAATGCGGCAGTCGTCGTCGCAACGCACAACCAGGTACTTGGATTCGATCTAAACCCCGAAAAAGTATTCATTACCAAATACGATGAAGTCACCAAGCAGTATCTGATGTTGTGTGGAAGCCCTCATGACAAAGCGCTGTGCAACGGCAGCCAGGAGATCAACACCGCCGAATCCATGCTTGAGATCCTCGAAGCAGGGTTCTTGTCTTACGAAAACAGGAAAGACTACTACTCGGATCTGGGAAAATGAAGATATTCGAAGTAGAACCTCACGTTATTAAATACTATGGTTCAGACGGCGCTTTTCATCCAATTCAGGATATCGCCGAAGATGACATCTTTGGCATTGTCGGTAAGATCATCGACGGTGAAGTGATTGAAATGGATCCTGTCCCGGATTCCGATAAAGGCTATAACCCCGCAGCGTTTGTGATTTATAAAGAGCTGCATAAGCAGTTTTCCGCCATATCTAATAGCAGAGACGATACGATTAGGCGTATAGACTCAGAGTTTGCCGAGGCCGAGGCCTACTACAGTGGCGAAGGCGCAGACAACCTCCTGGAATCGCACGATGAGGACGTATGGGATGAATGATACGAGCCTATGTTAGTTGCCGGACATTAGCGAATGGCTCGCCAGCAATAACTGCAAAGGATAGATAGGTCTTTAAGGATGGATGCAGGAAAATCTACGATAAGTGGCGTGTTCAACGGATCACGTCTGCTTGAAATACCCTTCTACCAGCGCGCGTACGTTTGGGGAGAGGAGCAATGGGAGCGCTTCCTCGGCGACATGGAATTCGTCACCGCCTCGAAGCGGCCCTATTTCCTTGGCTCCATCATCCTGAAGCAAGCCTCCTCCGGCAACACCTGGTCCGAGGTGTCCGAGGTTCGCACCGTCATCGACGGCCAGCAGCGCCTCACGACCATGGTCATCTTCTTCAAGGCACTCTGCGCGAGAATCGACGCCGACAGGCTGTTTGAGCGAGATTTCGTCCTGGAAACCGGCGAAGTCGCCTTGAGACACGGCAAGTACGACCGGGAGGATTTCGAGAAGGTCGTCAGCGCCGCAAGCTGCGAGCCCCTCGAGGGCTCCTCGGCCATCATCCTTGCCTACAATTACTTCCTCAAGAACATCGACCCAAAGAAAATCGACAGGAACACGATCAAGTCGAATGTCCAGTTCGTTTGCATCGACCTCACCGAAGGCGAGGACGAGCAGCAGATATTCGACACCATCAACTCACTCGGAGTACTTCTGACGACGGCGGAGCTCCTCAAGAACTACTTCTTCAACCGCGAGAACGAGCAAGCCTTCAAGGAATGCTGGGAAGATGTCTTCGAGCCTACGGCGGAAAAGAGGGAGTATTGGGAGCAGGAGGTCATGACCGGACGCATCAAGCGCACGCTCGTCGACCTGTTCTTCGACGCATTCCTCCAGATCCTGGTTCAGGACAAGAAGCGCGGCGTCACAACCGAGGACAAGCTTTTCTATTCGCGCACGTCCAACCTCTTCCTGTCCTACAAGGACTTCATCAGCAGGTACTACAACGGAGACAAGGACGAGATCCTCAGCAGCATGAAGGCGTATGCCAAGGTGTTCGAGTCCACGTTCGACCCAAGCTGCTGCGACGCGGACATCCCCTCCGCTCCCAGCGTCGAGCGCCTGAACGTGCTGATATTCGGCCTTAAGAACTCGACGCTCATCCCATATGTGCTCTACGTTCGCAAGAACGCGGAATCTTCGGGCGGTGAATCCGAGGTCTTTGCCCTGCTTGAGAGCTACATCGTCCGCCGAATGCTGGTCCAGGCGACTACGAAGAACTACAACAGGCTGTTCACCTCGCTGATCCTGAACGAGGTGAAGGACGCAGAGACCCTAAGAAAGGCACTCGAAGCCAACGAAGAGGCAACGACGTACATGCCCGGCGATGCCGAGGTTCGAAGGGCGTTCGAGGAATCGTGTCTGTACAACCTTCAGTCCAAGGGCGTGCTCTATCTGCTGGAAAGCGTCATTCGCCCTGGCATGAGCAGCACGGCCCTGCTCGGATTCAACCAGTACACCCTCGAGCACATGATGCCCAAGAAGTGGCGAAACAAATGGGGAGCCCTCGACGACGACGACGCCACGCGAAGGGACCGGAAGCTCCTCACGCTCGGCAACCTCGCCATCATCACGCATTCGCTCAACGCCTCCATCCGCGATGCCGATTGGACCACCAAGAAGCAGGGAAAGGGATACAAGGACGGCTTGGTCCTCTGCACCGCCGGCCTTGCGACCATGGCCGATGCCTTGGAGAAGAAGTCCTGGGATGAGGGCGACATCGCCGAACGCGCAGAATGGCTTGCGGACAAGGCGTTGGAGGTCTGGCGCTAAGCCCTACATGTGCCCCATCTCGAAGATATCTACACAATCACTTCCTCAGAACCATCGCCCGTCTCGGCATTCTCCTCTACCACCTTGAAAATTGTGACGTTGTCGGGTCCGATGACAATCGTGTCAGCCTCATTGAAGGCGAAGTTTATCGTTTCGAGCTCCTCCTCATTTCGATCGGCAATTTCTCGGACAACGTTTTCGCTTGAGACCACATCTTGCAGCTTTGCGCGCTTCTCAGAGATGTCCGCCTTCGCCTTAGCGCGCATGCGCATCGGGTTGAGGCGGTTCACGTTTTTTCCCGCTTCGCGGAGCAGCCCCAGGACAACATTCTCGACCTCAAAGTCGTCTTCCGAGCGCTCAGCGATAGCGAGCGGTTTTCCTCCCACTTTGGAGATTTTCTCCGAAAGAGCGAGCCTCGCTTCCCCTCGAACGGAAGAAAACCCGTCCGCCATCCGTCTTGTTATCTGCCCGTCGGTTTCAATTCTCTGCCTCGTGTAGTCGCCCTCGAAACGCATGCCTATCTGCTGGGCCATAACGAAAAGCCGGAATGCCACGGCGGCTCGCGTTTCCATCGCGGAGAGCTTCTCCGCCTCTTCGGCTATCTTTTCCGCCGAGAGGCGCTTCCTTGCCCGCACCTCGGCTGAAAAGTCCTTCATGCACTCGAGTTCATAGTTCCACGCCTTGTTTGCCTCACACTGTGCGTCCTCAATAATCTGCAGCGCGACTTGACGCTTCTCGGCGCTGGCGCCGTACTCCTGGCACTTGAGAGTAAGGCGATCAAGGGCGTCATATGCCGCTTTGAGCTCGGCATCGCGCTCGCGCTGCATATCTCGCTGAATCGCCTCGATGCCGGACTGAAGACCGTCAAGTTTCTCGTTTATCTGGTTCATATACGCCATGCCCACCGCCACCGCGGCACCCTGAAGCGCAAGGTTTGCCACCGCAGCGGGTTGAAGACCAGCCTGCTTGATACCAGCCATCTCGTTGAACTTACCGTCACTGCCAAAGCTGGAAAGGAGCTTATAACCATCCCATTCGGGTGCCTTGCGTGAGCAGAGGTCCGCCCAGCCCACGCCCTCTGGGAACCTGACCATCGCCATGCCGATCTCGTTAACGCCCTGTGCGACGTTGGCGCCAAACGGTATGAGAGCATCTGCCGCGATAGCAGCCTTGCTTCCTACAGGAAGCCTAACGGTCCTCACTGCAGAATCCTTGAGAGCCGCCAACTCGTTTTCGGATATCCTCGAGAGAGCTTGCTCCTGTGCGAGCGCGATGGCGGCAACGTCATTGGCGGATTCATCGGCCTCTTCGGTACCGAAGAGGCGGTCTAGGAAAGACATGAGGCAGCTCCTAATGGGACGGATGTAGTTGCGGTTATTATCCCACCGCCGTCGAGGTCAGAAGGCGGGAGAACGCATCGGCTCTCGTGGCGGCAGAGCGCGCGGCGAAGGTCAAACAAACGAGAGCGGTGTCCATACCTGACACCAGGGTTAAGTCCATCTTGATGACGGAGAGGGACCAAAGCTAATTAAGCCTACAGGTAGGGCAGCATGAAAATGGCGGGCAAATAAGATAACTGGCCCCGCAAGCCCACTAACAGCGCCTTCGGCGATTGAATCTCGGCACTATTCAGCCCATGAAAATGGCGTGCAAAAAGAATTTGGTCCCGATGACTTGAGTCAGAAATCATTCCCGGAGTCCCCCTACCTCCCCTCCACCTTCAGCTTTAGCAGCAGGTCGCCCAACTCGGGGCATTTGCTGGAAAGGCGTGTCTGGACTCGCTCGCTCATCCCCCACCGTTGGCGGACTTCCTGGGCGCGCGGGCTCACGCGGTAGTCCCCGTCCATCACCTGCTTGAGCAACTTGGCGGTCACGCGCGCATCGGCCAGGGCACTGTGGGCGTGACCCGTCGACTCGTCGAACTCGATGCCAAACCACGTCGCTGCGTCACTCAAAGAGACACACCCGTGGCTGCCTACATCCATAATCGAGGTGTAAAACGCCTGCAGGTCGGCCCAGTCCGTAGGAAATGCGGCAGGGTCGATATGTTTTGCCTGGCACTCGGTCAAAAGCTGTCGACGATCTGCCCCGCTCCAACAGACCACCTAGGCGGAGTAGCGACCAATCCAATCGCTGAGCCTTTTGACCACCATGTAGAGCGGATCGGCCATCGCGGTGTCCACGGCTGATATCCCCGTAAGCTCGCGGACGGGAAATGCAACGCCTTCGGTAAATTCCGTCTGCACAAACTGCGAGAACTCGCCCATAACGTTGCCGTGGTAATCGAGCTTGACGGCGCCGACCTCGATAATCTCATTGCCCAGTCCACGGCGCTGGCGTTGCTTTGGCACCGGCGCAAACTCAAAGTCCAGCACGATCTGGCGCGCAAAGTTCGTCGTATCGATAGCCGAGATACGCGGCGTCTTTTCAGCTGACACGGTTATGGCCTTTCTCCGTCAAATGCCGCTTGTTGCATAGGCGGCTACAATGCCGTAAGGATAGGCGCCCGTGCGGACATGAAGGCGGGACGCAATGCCACGCGCGCCAGACACACGCCATACAGTCGATCCCAAGAGCGCCGCCCACTCTATTCAAATGCATGAAAAAGTTTAGGCCCGGTGACTTGAATCAGCGGTCATCCCGGGCCCATCAGAGCTCGTAGAGCTCTTGGTTGCTTTGGTCTCGCTCTTCACGGCGCTTATCGAACTTTCCGAAGCACTCAAGCAGCATTCGAAGCATAACAAGTCGCTGCCATTAAGGCACTGACCTCTTGACCAAGCAACGGCGCTGCCCAGCTATCACCCTTGGGCTGCCGTCAACTTTATTCTATCCGCGAGCATCTGGTTTACCAAATGGATTTTCGGTAAAGGAAGCACGGCACGCCCGCAAAACCACTACGCCCCAAGTGCCGCCATGGGGATCACCGCCACGCCGTCGTCACGTGTGTAGGCAATGCTTCCCTTTCCAACCACAACCGCCAAAAACGCCGGCGCGGCATTCTGGGCGGCAGGATTGGAGAGCACTTTCCTCTCCAGCGCCTTGAGATTTCTCGCTCCATCGTGTGCTTTCGCATCACTCAGCTTGACCTCGATGGCTCCCCAGCGCCCGTCGTGCTCAAGGATCAGATCCACCTCAAGACCCTTCTCATCTCGGAAATAATGGACACTGTTGTCGACACCGCCGTAGGTGGAAAGGAACACGCGCACGTCGCGCAGGACGAGATTCTCAAAGAGCATCCCCAGCGTTTGCATATCGCCAAGCAGCCGCTCAGGGGTAGCCCCCAGCAACGCCGCCGCAAGCGACGGGTCACAGAAGTAGCGCTTGGGGCGCACGCGAACGCGGGCCTTCGAGCGCATGGGCGGCTCCCATCCGCACAGGTCCTCGGTCAGCTTGAGCCTGTTGAAGAGGTCCAAGTACGCAGCGATGGTCCTCTCGTCGGGGCCCGCCTCACCGTACGAGGCGTCCTTTACGAGCGTCTTGTACGTGACAGCCTGGCTCTCGTTCATGGCAAGAGCTCGCAAAAGGCCGTGTGCAAGCTCGGGCGACATGCCCTCGTCCAGCACGTTGACGTCGAGCACCGAGTGCACGTACTGGCTTGCCGTCTCTCGCGCAAGATCTTCCGAAAGCCCAAGATTTGCAGGCCAACCGCCCCTGCAGCACCAGCGGGCGACGTCATCCACCGTGCTCTCGCGACGCTGAGGGGCAAAACCCTCGCCCTTAAAGAGGCTTGCCAGTGACACGAGCGGCTCGCCGTCACCCGACTCACACAGGGCCATGGGGCGCATTGACAGACGGGCGATCCTACCCGTGCCGGAATGACGAACATGGCTGCGCTCCTCGCTTTTGAGCGCGGTCGAGCCCGTGAGCAAAAGTGCCCCCCGTTCGTTGCCGCTCGCGTCCACGAAACGCCGGGCGGCATCCCAAACCTCGGGCACCTCCTGCCATTCATCGACCAGGTGTGGCGCATCGCCGATGAGCGCCAGGCTTGGGTCGACCTCTGCCGCCGCACGCTGTGCAGACTCATCGAGCCTGGAGACGCTCGCCGAGCGAGAGAGCGCCGTCCAGGTCTTGCCGCACCATTTGGGGCCGTTGATCTCCACACAGCCAAACGCCCGCATAAGGGTGTCGAGGCGTTCCTCTATGAGCCGGGGCCTATATCCCTTTTGGGTCAATCTCTTTGGTGCATCCATAGACGGCCGTCCCTCTCTATCACGCGATATGCGAAATTACGCCATTCTCAATGCTGATTTTACGCTACTTTCAATGTAGTTTTTACGCCATTTTCATTGAAGGTTTTACGCCATTTTCATTGAAGGTTTTACGCTTGGCATCCTTAGCGCGACCCATTCCGGGCATCACATCAGAGCGCGCTTGGTTATCTCCGCTCGCACATCTCGGCAAACGAAATCAGCTTGGCATCTCCCCTGTTTGCCGCAGCTTTCTGACATCCTTGCGTAAAGCCACGCTTCGAGAAGATCACGTAGCTTTTATACTGCCGTCTAAAGAGCTCGCTTCGGTGCACGAGCTTTTGCAGCACGTCCTCGCCTACCGGTTCGTTACGCCATTTGCACTCCGCAAAGAGCGCCGCGCCCTCTCCGTCGTCAACAATCAAGTCGATTTCTTCCTGCGTATGCGTGCGATTATCCGTCCCCCACCAGCGCCCGACGCTCGCCGGAACCACATCGAGCTGGCCCGCGCGCGCGAGTTCGTACACGTATTGTCTGCATATAAGCTCAAAGACCGTGCCCATGTAATCCGATACGTGCGGCTCAATGCGCTTATACGCCATCTCGGCCATATCGTTTTGAATTAGCCCGATGTTCTGCGGAACAAACTTGTACCAGAACCTAAACATCTGATCGCTCAGCAGATACACGGCTCGCTTATTTCTCGTCTCGTTTAGGGGCAGTTCGCGCTCGACAATCCCAAGCGACGCCAGCTTATCCACATAGCTCTTAACGTTGCTCGCAGGGATTCCCGTGGAGCTCGCAATCTCCGAGATTCTCGTGCGCCCCTGGGCAATTGCTTGCACGATCGCATCATATTGCTCGGGATTGCGGCACTCTTGCAACAGCAGGTTACTCGGTCCTCAAAGAGATAGCCCGTAGGAGTAAGAAAAAGACGTTTGATGTTGTCCTTGAGCGGTGCGGCAGGGTTGTCTTTCTCGATATATGCAGGAATGCCGCCCGTCATGTCATAGCAAACTGCAGCATCTTCGCGACTCATACTCTGCCACAGACCAAGGGTTGTCGAAGGGTCGAACGTTATAGCTACCTATAATATAGCCAGCTATAACGTCATTCGACGGCCGGCGCAAACGCCCGCACGGGCACGAAATGTGCTGCGGTGCCATTGGGGATTATGGGATGCGCTTTCCGCTCGAGGCCTCAACCGGAAACGGCATCCCGGTCTGAAGGTCAAATCCGGGGCGTAGTTTCCGCCAAGCATTCCATCCGGAAAGTGCGTCCCGTTCTGAGCCTGAATTCTGGGATGAACTTTCCACTGAAGCATCTACTGGAAAATGTATCCCGTTCCGAGGCTTAATTCTGGGATGCACTTTCCGCGGAGAGACTACCGTTTTTCGAAAAGTACACGTCCCTAAACTTACCAGGTCTTCATAACTAGCTACCGTTCACGGGCGCCGATTACCGCCCACCGATTCGGCTTCAAAATATGACGTCAAAACCAGGCCATCTACCTGCATGGTTAGATTTTGGTCAGCTTTTGGTCAGTTGAGCGGCAAGTTCCGGCTGATACGTTTTTGCCACCCCAAAAAGGAGGCGGTAGCCCATGGCGCATTGCAACGACCAAATCATCGACCAGCTGTTGAACCAAGCCGAGCAGGAGGGACGATGCCTTATCCCCCGAGCGCGGCGATCCGCAAAGCGCTCCTTCGGCGCACCGGCGGCACGGTCGTCTCGCCCATGCCGGGGCTGTTCGCACGGAAGGCGCGCTGGGACGAACTCAACCGGGCGCAACGTCATTGTGAGATTATTCGCGCCCTTGCGATCATCCACCCCGATTGGACGTTCTGCTCGTTTTCGGCAGCATGCCTCCTGAGACTCGAAGTCTCGTGGCGGCACCTGAACGTCGTGCATGTCTGCAGCGCCACCAAGCCGTCGGCTCGCCCGGGCGCGTATATTCAGCGGCACCAGATCAAGCCGGCCGGTGCGGTGAATCAAAATGGCGTATCGATAACGCCGCCCATCCAAACGGCTACAGATTGCCTGCTGCAGACCGGTTTTACCAATGGCATGCCCATTGCCGATTCGGCGATCTCAAAGCTCGGCCTTGCGCGGGAGCAGCTGATGGAGGAGGTCGAGAAGCGAGAAACCGACCGCAACGGTCGCGCGGTGCGCACGGCCCTCACCACGCTCCAATATGCTGACGCGCGCGCCGAGAGCGGCGGGGAATCGGTCGCCCGAGCCGTCATGATCGAGACCGGTTTTGCGCCCGACCAACTGCAATACGAGCTGACAGACCCCTTCGATTCGACCGAAACCATGCGAACGGATTTTGCCTGGGAGCGTCAAGCCAGGGAGCTCACACTGGGCGAGCTCGACGGGTTCGTCAAATATACCGACCAGACCATGCTGGCCGGGCGCACCACCGCCGAGGCACTCGTTGCCGAACGCCAGCGCGAGGCACGCCTATCGCTCTACGGTCATCCGCTCATCCGCTTTACCATGAACGAGGTCCGTTCGGCAGGCATGCTTGCGAACAAGCTGCAGACAGCAGGCATCCGCCAGACTATCCTGCCAACATGGCTCAACGACGTGGACCTGTAGGGGCTGTTGAGCCACGCATTGCCGCGCTGTATCTCGCCAATCTGGGACACGCTTTCCCAACAGCCACTCCCGCGGAAAGCGTGCCCCAGTTCGGACACTCAAAACGGGATGCGCTTTCCGGATGGCATGCCTAGCGGAAACCGTGTCCCGGAATGAACGCTCAAACTGGGATGCACTTTCCAAACGACCGGCCAGCGGAAAGCACATCCCACTCTGGAGTTGAATTCCGGGATGCTGTTTCCGCTCCAAACAAAAGGCCCCAGCTCGCGATGGAGTTGGGGCCAAAGGTGCAGCACATGCAGTTGATGTTGAGCGCAAACAGCCCGTTAGAAATGACTGTCCGCACCCTACCCTACCCGCGATGACGGACGCGGCTGTAGGGCGTATCCACCATGGGCAGATCAGGACGCAGCTTGCCGTCAAACGCGCGGTAGGCGTTTTGCACGGCGGGCGCCGTGGGGATCGTTGCGATCTCGCCGATACCCTTGCCGCCGTATGCCACGGACAGCAGCTCGTCCTTCTCCACGTAGATGGCGTGGATATCCGGAATCTCGGGTGCACGGAACAGCCCGAGTGTGCCGTACCTTGCCTGGGGCACGCAGTCCTTGAGCGGCCAGTCCTCGGTAAGCGCATAGCCCATACCCATGAGCACGCCGCCTTCGATCTGACCCTGGATGGAGATGGGGTTGACCACCTTGCCGGAATCGTGCGCGGCATTGACCTCGCTCACGCGGCCATCGTTATCCAGAATGACCACATGCGTGGCAAAACCGTAGCAAATGTGGCTCTTGGGGTTGGGAACATCCGCACCCAGCTTGTCGGTCGGCTCCAGATACACGTAGCCAAACTCGCATCCCTCGAGCGCCTTGATGGCGGCCGCGGGATCCTGAGGATGCATACCCTGGCCGGCGACGAGTTCCTGTGTGCGCAGCCGATAGGCGCGACCATCGTCGTATTCGATCTTGACGCCGTCGCCATGCGCGCTCACCGGAGCGGCGGGCGCAGGCTTGCCGGCCTCGATGCCAAGCATGGCATCGCGCAGCAAGAAGGCGGCGACGCGTACGGCCTCGCCGGTCACGACCGTCTGACGCGAGCCAGACGTGGTGCCGGAGTCGGGAGCGTTCTCGGTAGAGCACTCGCCATTGGCAATGCAACGAAGCGGCAGGCCGCATGCCTCGGCAACGTCCTGCAAAAAGACGGTGTTGCAGCCCTGGCCGATGTCGGACGTGGCAGCATAGACCACGGCCACGCCGTTCTCGACGCGAATCTTGCAGCGGCCGGCATCGGGCAGGCCCACGCCCACGCCGGCGTTCTTCATGGCGCAGGCAATGCCGGCATGGCCGGGATGCGCATAGTAGGCATCCTTGACCTCGAGCAGTGTCTCCTTCAGCGCCGTGGAGCAGTCGGCAATCTGGCCGTTGGGCAGAACCTCGCCCGGCTCGATGGCGTTGCGGTAGCGAATCTCCCACGGATCCAGGCCGACCTTCTGTGCCAGCAGGTCGATCAGACTCTCGAGCGCAAACTCGGACTGGCAAACGCCAAAGCCACGGTACGCACCGGCGGGCGGGTTGTTGGTGTAGTAGCCAAAACCGCGAATGTCGGTGTTTTGGTACTTGTAGGGGCCGACGGCATGCGTACAGGCGCGCTCGAGCACCGGACCGCACAGCGATGCGTAGGCGCCGGTATCAAAGTTGATCTCGCAGTCCAAACCGGTAAAGTTGCCTTCGGCGTCGCAGCCCAGCGTAAAGATGCCGTCCATGGCGTGGCGCTTGGGGTGGAACGCGAGCGACTCGGCGCGCGTGAGCTTGCACTTCACAGGACGCTGGAGCTTATAGGCAGCAAGCGCGGCCAGGTGCTGGACCGAAACGTCCTCCTTACCGCCAAAGCCGCCGCCCACGAGCATGGTCTCGACGACCACACGCTCGGGTTCGCTATCCCAGCCAAACATGTGGGCGCACTCTTTGCGCGTGTCGTAGGCACCCTGGTCGGTCGACTGCACCTTGACGCCGTTCTTGTACGGAAAGGCGACGGCGCACTCGGGCTCCAAGAAGGCATGCTCGGTAAAGGGCGTGGTAAAACGTTGCGTCACGGTAAATGCGCTCTCCGCCAGCGCCTTGGCGGCGTCGCCGCGCGTCACATGGCGACTCTGGCACACGTTGTCCTTGAGCTCCACCGTGTTGCCAAAGGCAAAGAAGCTGTCGTGCAGGCGCGGGGCGTCGGCTGCCCTAGCCTCGACAATGTTACGCACGGGCTCCAGCGGCTCGTAATCGATCTTTACGAGCTTCTTGGCCTTCTCGAGTGTCACCTCGTCCTCGGCGACCACCAGCACGATGGCGTCACCCACGCAGCGGGTGATATCGCCCTGGGCAATCATGACGTCCCAGTCCTGGATAAGGTGGCCGACCTGGTTGACCGGTACGTCCTCGGCGCGCAGGATGCCCACCACGCCGGGCAGGGCCTCGGCTTTAGAGGTGTCGATGGAGAGCACACGGGCGCGCGGATACTTGGAGCGCACGGCGCTGGCGTAGGTCAGACCCGGCTGATCGAGCTCGTCGATGTCGTCGGGATACTTGCCCTCGCCGAGCACCTTCTTGCGCACGTCGATACGGAAGGCGCGCTTGCCCACGCCGTAGTCATCGCCGCGCTCCAGATCCTCGTCGATCTGCTTTTCTCCGCGGAGCACCGCAGCGGCCAGCGAGATGCCTTCGATAATCTTCTTGTAGCCGGTGCAACGGCAGACGTTGCCGCGGATGGCGTACTTGATCTGCTCCTCGGTGGGATCGGGATCCTCGGCGATCAGCGCTGCACCCGCCATGACCATGCCGGGGATACAAAAACCGCACTGCACGGCGCCCACGGCGCCAAAGGCGTACACAAATGCCTCGCGCACGTCCTCGGGCAGGCCCTCGACGGTCACGATGTTGCGACCGGCGGCAAGAGCGGTGGTCAGCACGCACGCCTTGACGGCGGCGCCATCCACATGGATGGTGCAGGTGCCGCAGGCGCCCTCGGAGCAACCGTCCTTGGCGGAATGGATATGCAGGTCGTCGCGAAGGTAGCGCAGCAACGGTTTGTTTTGGGTCGTCGTGCGCTCGACGCCGTTAACGGTAAAAGTGAATTCCCGTGCCATGGTGACCCCCTTCTACACGCCGGCGGCGATGCCGGTGCGGTCGTGGATGGCGCCATGCGGGCAGACGACGGCGCACATGCCGCACGACAGACAATCCGCGCCGTCGATATGGGCGCAGTTGTCCTCGATGCGGATAGCGCCGGCAGGGCACTTTTTGGCGCACATGCCGCAACCGATGCAGCTCGTGTCGCAGATCTTGCGGGCAATGGCGCCCTTATCGGTGTTGTTGCAGCACACCAGGATGTTCTGGTAGCCGGGGACGAAGGCAATCACGCGCTGCGGGCACACCATGCTGCACAGGCCACAGCCCGTGCACTTGGAACGATCCACGCGGGCGATGCCATCGACCAGGGCAATGGCGCCGTGGGGGCAGGCCGTGACGCAGGCGCCACAGCCAATGCAGCCTTCGCTGCAGCGGGCGTCGCCGCCTGCGGAGGCACAACCGCTTCCGCAGGCAACGTAGGCCACGTTATGTTGAATGGATTTGGCCATAAGGGGTCCCTTATTTCTTAAGAAGGTACGGATAGTTGTCGCGCACGGCCCTGATGGTCAGGCGGACGGCCTCGGGCAAACCGGTGTTGACGGCATCGACCGAGACGGTGCGGACCGTGCCGGCGACGCGGACCTTAAAGTGATCCTCGTCCACGGCCAGGAAGCCCTCGTTCTCGGAGTTCTCCATGTCCTGCTCGCTCCAGAACAGGGTGAGCTTGTCCTTGTAGGGACGACCCTCCTGGTAGGGGCAGAACGCGGCGCAGTTACCGCACTCGTTGCACATGCCATCGACATGAACGACCTGATGCTTGGCCAGGCCCGGCACCTTAATTGCAACGTTGGCGCGGTTAGGGCACACGTCGCAGCAGACCTCGCACACCGCGCCGCAGCCCAGGCAGCGAGTCTTGGTGCAGTTGTGCTTGTCACGGCACAGCGACCCCTTGCGCTCGTAGCAGGTGTCCTCGCGACCGGCCTGCTCGTTGCAGTCGGCGTACTTGTTAAAGTCCACGCCGGCAATGGCACGGGCGACCTCGGCGGCGTCGGCGATAGCCTCGACCACGGTGGCGGGACCGCGGCGACAGTCGCCCGCAGCCCAGACGCCCTCGACGCCGGTGGAAGTGGCGGCAAGACGGCCGCGACGGTCGTGCTCAACGCCCGCGGCATCGTACAGGCCGGCATCGATGCCCTCGCCCACGGCGCAGATCACCGTGGTGGCGGAAAGCTCGACGGTCTCGCCCGTGGCGACGGGGCTGCGACGGCCGCTTGCATCCGGCTCGCCAAGCTCCATAACATCGCAGGTCAGCACGGCGCCGTTGAGTGCCTTGGGCGCCAGCAGCTCGCAGAACTCAACGCCGTCGGCAAGAGCAAGATCGAGCTCTTCCTCGTCGGCGGGCATCTGCTTCTTGGTACGGCGATACACCAGGCGCACGTTCTTCACGCCAGCCAGGCGCTTGGCCACGCGGGCCGCGTCCATGGCGGTGTTGCCAGCGCCGATGACCACGACGTCCTCGCCCAGCTCGAGCTTCTCGCCCTTCTTGGCAGCCTCGAGGAACTCCAGCACGTCGAGCTCGGCACCCTCGCCCAAGCCCGCAGAGCCGGGCATCCAGGCACCGGTGGCCACGACCACATCGGTAAAGCCCTGGGCCTTGAGCTCGTCAATGGAATCCACGCGAGCGTTGAGTTGCACCTTGGCGCCAAAGGCCAGGCAGAGCTCGGCATCGTGGGAGATATCGTCGCTCGCGATACGGAACTCGGGGATCACGTGACGGACCACGCCGCCGAGTGAATCGCGGGCCTCGAAGATGGTGACGGGCACGCCGGCACGCGTCAGGAAGAACGCCGTCGCCAGACCGGCCGGGCCGCCGCCGATAACGGCAACGTTGCGCTCGCCGTCGTTGGCGATGGCCTGGGCGCGCAGCTTGGGCAGCACGGCGGTCATGGCCTCGCGGGCGGCCTTGAGCTTGCTGGCGCGAATCTGAGCACCCTCGGGCTCGTAGAACGCACGCTCGCAGGCACGGCCGCAGGGATGCGGGCAGATGGTGCCGGTAATGAACGGCAGGGCGTTGCGCTCGATGATGATGTTAAGTGCGTCCTCGTAGCGACCCTCGTCAACAGCCGCCAGGTAGGCGGGAATATCCTGCTGGATGGGGCAGCTCGTACGGCACGGCGTGGTAAAGCAGTCGGAAAGCGGGCTCTTGCCGGCGACCTTGCGGTCGGGCAGCGGGCGCAGCGGCTTCTTGTAGAGCGGGTTGGTGAGCGAATCGGTCTGAATCGCGGTCACGGCCTCGAGCGAAATACCCTCAAACGGCTTACCATCCAGATCGGTAAACTCGCCAGCCATCTGGCTAAAGCGCTCGTAGCCACCGGGCTTGAGCACGTCGGTCGCCAAGGTGACGGGCCAAATACCGGCGTCATACAGGGCACGGATGTTGCAGACCGTGGCACCGCCGGAGAAGCTGATACGCAGCTTGCCATCGAACTGCTCGGTAATACGGCGGGCGGCCTCGATGGTCAGCGAGAACAGCGAACGGCCCGACATGTACATCTCGGTGGAGGGCAGCTCGTCTCTCGTCACATCGACGGGGAACGTGTTGGTCAGCTTGACGCCAAACTCCAGGCCTCGTTCGGCGCACAGGGCAATCAGGCGCTCGAACATGGGCACGGCGTCGGCCCACTGCAGGTCCTCGCGGAAGTGTGTATCGTCGAAGACGATGTAGTCAAAGCCCAGCTCGTTCAGGCGCTGACGGGCAAACTCATAGCCCAGCAGCGTGGGGTTGCACTTGATGTAGGTGTTGAGACCCTTCTCGGTGATGAGGTAGGTCGCGATGCGCTCGATCTCCGCCGGCGGGCAGCCATGCAGCGTGGACTCGGTGATGGAGTTGGAGACGCGCGCCGGGATGGACTCGACAAACGCGGCATCGACATGCTCAAACTTATCCAGGTTGGCGAGCGCCCAGGCACGGCACTCGTTCCAAACCTCGGAGCCGCTGGCGTCCTTCATGCCCTCGATGTAGGCGTCGACCTTGGGGCTCTTGATGCCCTCCAGGTCATAACCCACGGACATGTTGAAGACAAAGCCGTCCGGGCTGCCCAGGCCGTATTCACGGGCAATCAGGTGGCAGGCAAACCATGCTTTCACGTACTCGGCAAAGGCCTGCGGAACCTCGAGCTCGGTCGACCACTCGCAGTTGTAGCACTCGTCCTGCGCAACGATGCAGGGCTTGTTCACACACTTGGAGAGCTCCTCGCCGTCCATAACCTGAACGGTCTTGAGCTCAAAGAAGCGGGAACCGGCCACGTAGGATGCCACGATGTTCTGGGCAAGCTGTGTATTGGGGCCGGCGGCCGGGCCAAACGGGGTCTCGATGCGCTCGTCAAAAATGGGAAGCGCGTCCTCCTGGTTGGTCGTGACCATCTTGCGCACGCCGAAGATGGCGTCCTGGGTCTTGTACTCCTCGATGATCCAGTTCATCAGCTGCGAAAACGGGATCGGCCTCATGATGTCGCTCATAATGAGTTCCTCTCTGTAACGCCCGGCGAGACCGCGCGGCGGGCGCAAATACGGTGTAGCGCTAGCACAGCGCCGGCGACCCCGCGGAGGCCGCCTATGCGCGCGTCAGATGCGGCGAAACACCCGACGCGCGTGAATCTACTTGTGAATTAGTAGGTGCGATCGTTGAGCGTGCTCCAGAGCTTCTTGGACTCTGCCATGATCCACGCGTTGATCTTGTCCTCATCGATACCGACAAACTCGCGATCCTTGTACAGGACGCGGCCGTTGATGATTGTGGTGCGGCAGTTTTTGCCCATCATGCCAAAGAGCATGTGCCCGTCGATGTTCTCCTCGCTCAGCGGCGTAAAGGGCTTGTAGTCCATAACGATGACGTCGGCAGCGGCACCGGCCTCGAGCACACCGAGCTTGCGATCGAAGTACTTGCTGGCCATCTTGGCGTTGTTCTCGAACAGCATGGTCATGGCCTCGCACCAGCCCACGTTGGGCATGGCGGCGTTGTGGCGCTGAATGATCAGGAAGACCTTGAGGCTCTCGAGCATGTCGTGGGTGTAGGCGTCGGTGCCCATGCACACGGGAATGCCGCGGCGGAAGAACTCGAGTACGGGAGCGCAGCCCACGGCGTTGCCCATATTGGATTCGGGGTTGTTGACCAGCCAGGTGCCGGACTCCTTGATGACATCCATCTCGGCAGGCGTCACGTGGATGCAGTGGCCCAGCATGGTGTCGGGACCCAGCAGGTTGTGCTGCAGCAGGCGCTCGACGGGGCTGATGCCACCGCGGTTGAGGCGGGAGTCCCACACGTCATTCATACCCTCGCATACGTGGATGTGGAAGCCGGTCAGGCCGTTGTTGGCCTCGGCCATCTTGTCCATGGTCTCGTCCGACAGCGTAAAGGTGGCATGTCCGCCAAACATGGCGGCAATCATATGGTTGTCGTTATCGCGACGCTCCTTGGCGGTCCACTGGGCAAACTCCGCGTTCTCGGCAATGGCCTGGTCGCATTTTTCCTGGCCGCGTCGATCGGAGACCTCGTAGCACAGGCACGAACGCATGCCCAGCTCCTGCGCGGCGTCCTTAATGGTAAAGAGGCTGCCCGGGATCTCGCAGAAGCTCGCGTGGTGATCGAAGATCGTGGTGACGCCATCGCGGATGGAGTCCAGAATCGTGGCATAGGCGCTGGCCTTGGTGCCGCCGAGCGTCAGGTTGTCGTCGATCTTCCACCACTGCTGCTCAAGATTCTCCAAAAAGTTGGTGGGGTTGCAGCCCTTAATGGCAAGGCCGCGGGCCAGACCCGAGTAGATGTGGGTGTGGCAGTTGATGAGTCCGGGCATGATGAGGTTGCCCCAGGCGTCGACGTACTCGGCATCCGGGTACTTGGCCTTGAGCTCGCACTCGGGGCCCACTTCGACGATCGTATCTCCGTCAATGGCGACCGCACCGTTGGGAATGAACGGGGTCTGAGCGTTGCGGGTAAAGACGGAACCGTTAGCGACCAGAAGCATGAAAGCTCCCTTCAACATCAGGGGCGGGGTTTGACACCTCTGACATGGCGGAAGTGCGAAGCGCCGGCCTACACCGGAAACGGGCCCTCTCCCGTCAACACTTCACCAAAGGGATAAACCCTTTGAAGTGCGGCTTGGCGCCGCATGACGTCGGCGGACGAGGCGATGCGCCCGCCGACGAATAGCACCGAATTGGTTACTTCTTGCTCTCGGGCAAGACCAGATCCACGGCGGCATCCTTGGCGGCATCGATGTGCTGAGCCACGACCGGCGTCTGTGGAAGGATCAGGTTGAGCACGATGGCCATGATGGCGGTGGGAGTTACGGCATTGGAGCCGATGACGGTGGACACCCAGGTGGGCATACCCTCGCCGGCAAGACAACCGCTGGCCATCCAGATACCCAGGCCAAAGACGACGGAGGTGCCGACGATGGTGGTAGTGCGCTGCGTGAGGCCCTCGCGGGTGAACATGCGCACGCCGTTCATGGTAATGGTGCCAAAGACGCCGACGGTCGCGCCGCCGATGACGGGCTGCGGGATAGCGGAAAGGACGGCAGAGAGCTGCGGGAACAGACCGGCGATGGCAAAGACGGCCGCGATGGTCACAAAGACCCACTTGTTGACGACCTTGTTGGAGCAGATGATGCCCACGTTCTGGCCAAGGGCGCTGGTGGGAAGGCCGCCCAGCAGGCCGCCGACCATAGAGGTGAGGCCCTGGGACACGATAGCGCCGGAGAGCTCGCGCTCGGTGGGCATACGGTCGATGGAGCCCAGGCAGGCGGCGGAGACGTCACCGATAACCTGGATGGCAACCATGGGGAACACGACGGCGAGGGTAATGCAGACCTCGGGATCAAACTCGAGCGCGTAGGGCATGAGCTTGGGAAGGGCGAAGACCTGAGCGGTGGCGACGCTGGAGAAGTCGATCATGCCAAAGGGGATGGAGACGATCATGCCAACGATCATGCCAAAGAACACGGATCCCAGCTTGAGCGTGCCCTTGCCAAAGTTGGCGAGCGCAAAGACCACGGCGAAGGTGATAAGAGCGACGCACCAGGCCTGCGGGGTGCCCCACAGCGGCGTGCCCATACCGCCGGCCATATACTTGACGGCCGTGGGATACAGCGAAACGCCGATGGAAAAGATGACCGTACCGGTCACGACGGGCGGGAACAGCCATTTAATCTTGCTGTAGGCCAGACCAAAGAGGACCGCGACGGCGCCGCCGACGATCTCGCCGCCCAGCAGCGCACCAAAGCTAAAGCCCGAGGCTCCCATGGCCTGCAGGGCCGGCAGGAACGCGAACGAAACGCCCATCACGATGGGCAGGCCACCGCCGATGCGGCGGAAGGGAGCGAAGGCCTGAAGGGCCGTGTCGATCGCCGAAAGAATGAGCGCGACCTGGATGATGTCGGTGCTCTGCTGGCTATTAAAGCCGTAGACGCCGGCCATGATGACCGCCGGGGTAATGATGCCGGCAAACGATGCCAGTACGTGCTGGAGGGCACACGGGATCATTTCCTTAACGGGAGGCATGCCTTCGCGAGTGAACAGGGCTTCAGTGCCGTTCGTAACCGTCTCCTGGGTCATTTGACCACCAATCCTCGAAGTAGTTGTTTTCGCATCTAACGCCCTATTGTGACGTAGTGCGGGGTTGAGGTTGTGCCTTCGTTGCATATCGTATTAAAGAATTTTCTCATTCTCAATAATAATTAATTGTTATCAGACTATTCTTCAGCTGAAATAATGCATTTTCGCAGGTCAAGAAAGTGTCCGGTCAAAATAACATCTAACTTTTCTTTTGGTCAACCGCTTGCCGCCAAATTCCTACCGTTCGTCTGTATTACGCAATGTACCTGCGGATATACGAGATTATGAGCAGCGTGTTACCATGAGAAAAAATTGTTATGAAACTTCCGATTTCACCCAAAGGAGTTGCCCGTGAACGAGACCGTACGTCGCTTTTTGCCGATGGTCGATTTCCTGGAGCAGATACTCGGTAAGAACAGCGAGATCGTCCTGCACGATTTCTCGGACATCGACCACGCCATCGTCGACATTCGCAACGGCATCGTGAGCGGCCGCAAGGTCGGCGGTCCCGCCACCGATCTGGCGCTCAAGATCATGCACGACCCCAAGTATCGCGACCTGTCTTTTATTACGGGCTACGAGGGGCGCGGTGCCGGTGGCAAAACGTTGGAGTCAGCGACGTACTTTATCCGCGAGAATGACGAGATCGTCGGTATGCTCTGCGTCAACACCGACCTCTCGACCGTGCGCTCCATCAACGCCATGGCGCAGCAGCTCATGGCGTGCTTCGACGCCGTGCCTAGGCAGGCGGAGCCCGCGTCTATCGAGGTCGAAAGCCTTTCGGAGTCCACACAGGAGCTCATCGACCGCAGCATTGCCGAGTTGCTGAGCGCGCGCGGGCTAGATGTTGCGTCGCTTGGTCAGAGCGACCGCGTGGACGTCATACGTCACCTCAACGGCAACGGTGTGTTCATGCTCAAGGGCGCCGTGGCCTGCACCGCCACCGCGCTGGGCATCTCGGAGCCCAGCGTCTACCGCTACCTGCAAAAAGTCCGCAAAGAAGGCTAGCGAGCAAAATGGAGCGCGGGCAGTCTTTTTGGGACGGGGCCATTTTAGCTGCCCTTCCTCTGCCCGCGATTTCGATGTGCCGCAAGTAAAATCAATCCCACATGTAGGGGTAGCTAAAATAGCCCCGTCCCAAAAAGACTGCCCCTGACATAAAGAACCCTGCAGCTCACATGCGCTGCAGGGTCTTTTTGCATGTCATGCTGAGTTGTTGCCAACGCCTTAGAGAGCGGCGACGACCTCGATCTCGACCAGGCCGCCGGCCGGAAGGGCGGCAACCTGGAAAGCGCTGCGTGCAGGGAACGGAGCCTCGAACTTGGAGGCGTAGATTTCGTTCACGGCAGCGAAGTCGGCGATGTCGGCCAGGTAGACCGTGGTCTTGACGACATCGGCAAAGGTGGCGCCGGCAGCGGTCAACAGGGCTTCGACGTTGGCGAGGGACTGCTTGGCCTGGGCCTCGACGCCCTCGGGCAGCTTGCCGGTCGCGGGGTCGATGCCCAGCTGGCCGGACAGGAACACCATGTTACCGGTCTGGATACCGGGGGAATACGGACCGATGGCTGCAGGTGCGTTATCGGAAGACACGACGGTCTTGCTCATGTTTTTCTCCTTACGATCAAATTGAGAGCGTGAGCGCGGTGTTCACACCGGGAGGCACAGTTCGGTCTGAACACCGCGCTTGATTGGGATAGTACTCAAGGTTTTCGCGTGATGCAAGAATTTTATTATTATGCGAGAAAGTTTTATCGCCCAACGGCTCCCGTCGGCCGCTGAGCGGCACGACCGGCAGCCTGGCGAGAGATCCGTTTTACTGCGAAGCCTGCTGAAGACTTTGTCCTGCTTAAATTACGGGCGTCGCCTGCCGCGCCCGATATCGTCCTCGAGGTCTGAGCTGCGTCACCGCCGCGGTCGGGACGCCCCACGCCATGCGGGCCAACGACACGTCGGACAGACACCGGCTGGTCAGGCGGCTCGATGGGCCTACCTACCAAGATAATCTCCAAAAGCGCTTGGAGATATGCTCACCATGGCATATGTCCCGTTCGGACCCCTTCTGGCCTCAATCCCACCGGGCTCACCCCTTAACCCCGGTCTCCCCTCCGATGCCGTTGACGAACCACTTTTCCGTCAACGCAAACAGGGCCAGCAGGGGAACGACGACGATTGCGCTGGCTGCCATTACCAAGCCCCAATTTGTACCATAGGCGCCCCCTTCGATAAAGAAGGCCCTCAACCCTTGCGAGACGAGATAGCGTGATGGGTCGTTCGTAATCAAGGACGGCCACATATAGTTGTTGTAGGCAGAGATGAAGCTCATCAATCCGAGCGTGACGAAAGAGGACTTTGTGAGCGGGCAGACGATATGCCACAGGATCTCCCAATGCCTCGATCCGTCCATTCGCGCCGCCTCTACGAGGCTTTTCGGAATCTGCATAAAGCCCTGTCGAAGCAAGAAAACGCCAAAGGTCGATACCGCGCCCGAGATTATCAACCCCGTAAAGGTGTTCAGGAGATTCAGGTGAGAAAGGATGATATAGGACGGGATATACGTTGCCGCCACGGGCAGCATATACGTCGCCATGACAGTGACGAAGATGCCGTTCTTCCCTCTGAAATCCATGAACACCAAGGCGTAGGCGAGCATGGCGGATGTAAAGACCTGCAAGGCAACGATCATCAGCGAAATCCAAGTGGTGTTGAAGATGTAGGCCGGAATGGGCGAAGCCGTTATGACGCCGACGATGTCGCCAAAATCAACATGGCTCGGGAGAAAGGAAACCGATCTCATGACCTCCTCGCTCGGTTTCAGCGAGCTGCAGACCATCCATATGAACGGAAGCGCCGTCAAGGCAGAGAAAAACGTCAAGAATAGGACGCGGAGTCCCAAGAAGGACAGCCTTTTTAAACCCTGATTACTCATAGTTCACCCACTTTTTAGAGTATCTAAACTGGAAAATCGAAAGCGCCACCGTGATGACCATCATGATGACGGCGATCGCCGACGCCTTTCCCATCGAGAATTCTTGGAATCCCAGCTGATAGTACATATACAGCAGGGTCCTCGTGGAGCCGGCAGGGCCTCCCTGTGTCAGGATCTGAATCTGGTCATATGCCTGCAAAGAATTGATCATCGTGATGATGGTCAAAAAGAACGTCGTGGGGGAAATCGAAGGCAGCGTGATATCGAAGAATTGGCGAACTCCACGGGCCCCGTCGATGGAGCTGGCCTCATACAGATCTCTCGGCACCTTCTCCAGTGCAGAGAGGTAGAAGATCATGGCATATCCGAGCGACTTCCATATCGTCACGATGATGACGGATAGCATTGCGGTATCCGACGACGAAATCCACTGCAATCCGGGAAGATGGAAGATATTCAGTATTTGGTTGGCAAGGCCGCTGTCTGGCTGAAAAATCCACGTCCATACGATAGAAATGGCGACCGTCGGCGTGACCCAGGGCGAGAATATGATGAATTTCAGAAACTCTGACCCGCGGAATTTCCTTGAAAGGGCCAGGGCCAGCAATAAACCCAGAACGATCGTGGGGACCAGGGTGCCCACCGTAAAAACGAGGGTATTCAACAGGGCCTCATAAAAACGGCTATCGTGAAACACCGCGATATAATTGTCGAATGCCACATAATTGAACGCCGGACTCATGAAATCGGAGTTGGTGAAGCTCATCCATATTGCCTTGCAAATTGGATAGAGCCAAAACACGCTCAACGGGACAAACGCGGGCAGCACAAACAGGAGAACACTCCCTATTTTTTTCAGTTTATATTTTTCCATTTCCAATCACTCTCTGAAGAGTCGGGGACATCGACGCCGGGCGAACGTGGGCCGCAACACGAGGACATGGTCTCCGTCCGCATGCGCACAGCAGCCTTGTCCAGGGATTCTCATATGCCATACATAATCAGGGGCATCGGCGGTGCATATCGAACCGCAGGCCATCCATCGGACACGGCAAGCCTATGACCGACCAAAATGGACTGCCGCGCTCTAATCCGCATACGTGAAGACGAGAGCCGTCTGCGGCCTAATTGCAAATGGTCGCTCCGCTTTCGATATCGAAAAAGTGGATGTGCGCTTCGTTGAGGCGTAGATGCACCTCTAGACCCGGCCTGTATGAATTGCTCTCCTCGATCGAAGAAACGATGTCTCCGTCGCTTGTCTTGACATGAAGTACCCCCTCATAGCCAAGCATCTCGTAAACATCGATGCGACCCGAGAAAAAGGAGTCCTTCTTTTCGCATGGGATGACGTGCTCTGGCCTAATTCCCAAAACCACCCTTGAGTTTTGCTTTGATCGGCCACGGATTTCCCTTGCCCGCTCCTCGTTCACCCTGAGTTCGCCATCCGTGCCCCGCACATAGACGTCCCCGTCTCTTTCCACGAGGTCGACCTCAACGAAATTCATTCCGGGCATGCCGATGAACCCCGCAACGAAACGATTTGCCGGGTAGTGAAACATATTGTAGGGGGTATCGATTTGCTGAACGACGCCATTGTTCATGGCGACTATTTTGGTCGCCAGCGTCATGGCCTCTGTCTGGTCATGCGTCACATAGATAAACGTCGTGTCGAGTTTTTCATAGAGTGAGGCGATCTCGACGCGCATTTGTGCCCTGAGCTTGGCATCCAGATTCGAGAGCGGCTCGTCCATGAGAAACACCCTTGGCTTTCGAATCAGGGCCCTGCCCATCGCCACCCTCTGTTTCTGCCCGCCTGACAGTTGATTTGGCCTCCTGTCCAGCAGGTCCTCCAGGTTGAGCATGGAGGCGGTTTCACTTACGCGGGCCTCGATCTCGCCCTTTGGGACTTTATGTATCCTCAGCGAGTAGGAGATGTTGTCCTTTACGGTCATATGGGGGTAGAGCGCATAGTTTTGGAAGACCATCGCTATATTGCGGTCTTGGGGCTCCACCTCATTCATGACTTGCCCATCGATCAGCAGGTCACCTTGGGAGATGCTCTCGAGGCCCGCGATCATCCTGAGCGTAGTAGATTTCCCGCATCCCGAGGGACCTACGAGAATCACGAATTCCTTTCCTTCGATATCGAGATTGAAGTCTCGAACCGCCTCATAGCCGTTCTCATATGTCTTATTAACGTGTTTGAGTTGAATAGTCGTCATAGTACTTTTTTCAATTCTCCTATATTCGCTAGAACGAGATCGGCATACGGGGCAAGCGTCCGTTCGGAAGAGACACCGGTCAACACTCCAACAGTCCGGGCGCCCGCGTTTCGGGCAAACCGAAGATCATTTGGGGTGTCCCCCACCATCAGAACATGTTCGCACGTCGTATCCCATGCCCGCGCACAGTAGCCGATCAGCTCGGCATCTGGTTTTTTTGGAATGGGGCCATCGCATGTGGACACGATGTCCGCCTCTATGCGATGTTCCCGCAGGAACCCCTGCGTGACTTCCGTGTTGTCGGTTGTTGCGATGGCGACCCGAATCCTCTTCTTTTTCAGAAATGCAAGCAGCCCATGTATATCTGCCGTCAGGGTACAGGGCTGGCGAGCTGCCTCCTCTTCGAAAGCCCGCGTCATGTCCCCCAAAAAGGAGGTCCCGTCCACCTCGACGCCGCCGCGCGCATACACCTCCGATACGGCACGAGAGATTGTTCCATAGGTCCCGACCGCCAATTGGCCCTCCGGATCCACTTCTCCGCCCTCGGAAACTCCGAGGGCGGAAAGGCAATCCTGATATTCGATGGCATCCGCCCGGTACAGTTCCCGGAGCCTCGAGAGCACTCGGCATGTCACGGGAATCCAGAAGGGCTGGAACTCTATCAAGGTTCCATCTTTATCGAAGATGACCCCGCGAACGTCATGCAATTTCATCTATCGCCGCCCCAAAGGTATCGAACTGATGCTCTCTTTCACAGCAATACACGGGATTGGCGTAGAAGATGCAGTCCCCTTTTTCATCTTCCGCGCCGAAGCGCATCCAATGGTATGCGTCCGTACTCCAACTGACCCGGTATGATGCGGTCGCCCTCCTGTACTCGAAATCGAACTCGAGACGCAGGCTCTCCCTCACGCCGTCCCTGATAACAAAAAGATGAATCGGCTCGCGCACATTGTCGAATCGGAAGACGGCTTCGAAGGTTCCGGGCTCAGGCATTGCGTCACCCGGAAGCACTTCGCGCCCGTTCTCGCGCATGCAGAAGTTCACTTCAATGTATCTCGTAACGAATACGTGGCACTTTCGAAGTGCCTCGAGTATCTTGTTTTGGCTCAGCCCCTCGCTATACACATGCGTGGTCGGATCCCCCACAATGGACGGTCCGCTCTCGGGCGTATACCACTCATGCAGCAATGCGTGCGTGTCGCTTCCCCCGATACCGCAGATCTGCCATCCGTCATTCCACATCGCATCGATCAGCCTGACTGCCTGTTGATTCGCCTCATGGTTATTCGGATAGGTGGGGTCGTTTATGATTTCAAGGCAATCAACTTTATCTAGGGGATAATCTGGACATGACCATTGCCACGGCACTAAAAATGGGTGGTTGATGCTGATAACACTGCGTTCCGCATGCAATTGACCGAGGATGTCCAGAAAGGCCTCTCGACTGTCGCCGGCGCAGACACGGTCCAGATTGTCGGGACGTTTTTTTAAACCGAAGGCATTCGCATGCCCATATATCGTTGTTATCTCCGTCCCGCAGATAACGAGCAGGTCCGTTTCGACCCATGTCGCGGGGACCAGATTGTGCTCGGTCGCCGAGTAAAAATCCAATCCCATGAGGTCTGCCTTTGCCATCTGATTGGAAAGACGCTCATGCCCGTCCGACAGAACTGTGTGGCAGTGAAAATCTCCCTTATACCAGCCGGTGTGATTTCTCTTCATGTGATCTGGATCATATCCGGACAGCTTTCCCCGCCTGTCCATCCAGACAACGGTCCCGCACGGATCGGCTTGCCCCGCGCATCCAGATTCACAGACTACGTCCACCCGCGCAGTGTGGAGAAGATGGGATCGCGCATCATGCCATAGCACGAGCTCGATCGTGTACACCCCCTTCGTCAACATGCACGGTATAGCGCCATTTGATGCTCTTCTTATATCATTCGCGATCGTGATGACATTTCCACCGGTCCCCAATTGCCTGTGGAAGAGCACGTTGTCTGCGCTGTCTTTGACGAACAGGTCCACAGAAGCCAGTATCGATGGTTTCCCCTCGACCGAAATGGTTATTGCATCTTCGTCGTCATTCAAGAGAAGCTGCTGCTTTTGAATGGCAGCAGCTTCTCGTGAGAACGTGTACTTCAGTTCCTTTTTCATAGCTACTTGTTTACTGCATCCAAAGCAGCCTGTGCAGTCTTCTGCGCTTCGTCCAGGGCCTCTTTTGCGGGAACGTTATCGATCTCGACCTTATCGGCCGCGACCTTCAGGGCATCGTGAACCTGCCCGTTGGTCGGATCGACAGGATAGATGGAGGCGTGCTTCGCCTGGTTGAAAGGAACGATGGCCTGGGGATGGTCCTCAAGGTATTTCTTATACGTATCGTCTTCCATGATCTTCTTATTCACCGGAACGTATCCGACGGTCGTGCTCCACTCGACTTGGGAATCGACGGACATGAAGTACCTTAAGAAATCGTACGCGCCCTGCTTCTCTGCATCGCTCGATGATTTCAGAATGCTCATCGTCTGTGCCCCCGCCGTGGGCTTTGATTCGGTAGCACTGGACCAAGCAGGCTGTTCAATGGCCTGAACGATATTGAAATCGAGGTCCGCCTGATCTCCCGAAGAACCCGTATAGCCGCCGGCCTTGTTTTGGATAACATCGTCGATGGTGTCGTACCAGTACTCCCAGCCCTGTCCGCCAGAGTGGATGGCCATCGTCTTGTCGTCATGGATCCACTTGCGGAATTGCTCAAACACCTCGACCCACTGTTTTGAATTGATCGTTACCTTCTTGCCATCCTTCGAGAATACCGAGGCGCCGTTGCTGAGAGCGGCATCGATCATATTGTCTGGGCCCCACATGGGCTCCCATCCATATTCGTACTTTCCGGTCGCCTTGATCTTCTTGGCGGCATCACCCAAATCCTGCCAAGTCTTTATGGACGATGGATCTACGCCGGCGTCCTCAAACGCCTTGATGTTGTAATACAGGACCTGAGTCGTCCCGTAGGCCGGCAATGCGAACTGCCCACCCTTATCGTTGGTTCCCTGACTGTAAAAGGCAGAAATCAAATCGTCTTTGTTGAAGGTGTCATCCTTTTTGGTGTACTCGTTGAGATCGGCCAAGAGGTTCTTCTCGTCGAGCGTCCTTGCGGCAGAAGGACTCAATAGCACCAAATCTGGCGCAGAATTACCTGCGATGGCAGCTTGGAGTTTTTGATACGTCTCGTCATAATCCGCTTGGGTAACGGTCTTGACTTCGTATTTATCCTGGGATTTATTGTACTTGTCGACGATATCCTGGATGACGCCCACGGCTGTTTTGCCGCCTGCGTACCAGAATTCTACGGTCGTCTTTTTTCCGTCATTTGCAGACGTCTGCGTCGTCTTACTGTCCTGTGCAGACTTGCCGGCATTTGTAGCCGTGCAGCCCGTTGCGTTCAATAGGCTGGTCGCACATAATAAGACCGCGAGCGCGGCGCTTATCATCTTTTTGAGCATGTACATCCTCCTGGTGACACGAGTTCCGATATCGCTATCACCTTAGCTATGCGGTGTTAATAAACCAGCCTGCGAAACCTTAAGGCTATGTAACGTAAACTAAAGGCTATGTAAACTAAAACCCGGGCCACTTATTGCCCTATGAGCCGCCAACGCATTCGCTGTCCGTTTCGCCGTCTCGCCGCCCATGGGCTATCTTTCGACAGGTACGTCCAATCGCCCTCTTTCCGCCAGACCCATCACTCGACCTTGTCGGATCCTCGACGACACGCGTAAAGACAATAGACGATGGAGCTCTCGTCTCCGCCACATTTTGACCGCTGCCATCATCTCTTCTCCTATCGTGCCGGCCGCACATTGGACGGGCGACATGACACTCGCCGAAGCGCTTGTCTAAGATTCCAATTGATAACAAGAGCCCCGTATACAAAACGAGAGGGCGTCGAAATGAGTCGACGCCCTCTTGCGAAAGAGAGAAAGACTAATGGTCGGGCTATGACTCATTCAGTGTATGAATCGCCTCGACATCCACCGTGCGCTCACCGGTCGAAGCAGTGCGCTCATCGATTTTGACCATGCGGACAAAATGTTCATAGCCGCACGGACGAAGCAGTGAAGTCGCCACCGTCACCGATCAGATACCCGCCTCAACCAGATTGTTAACGCTCTTCTCCTCCACCTCGGCAGAGAAGGAAAGGCGTATATGGCCATCGAACCTGTGGGCGATTTTCTCTGCCACAAACGACGTGGCCATTTCTCATAATCAACGTTGCGCTTAATCCTCCCCGACAGATCCGGACATCTGGGCCTCGATGCGCGCTTCTTCGAAATTATCCTCGCCCTTGGGCAAACAAATGTTCAACAAAATGGCGGTGATGGTGGAAACTACGAGCGCAGAGGAACCGAAGACGGTGCCAACCCACTCGGGCATACCGGCGCCGGCAAGGCAGCCGGGAACCTGCTCGATGCCCAGACCAAGAGCAATGGCGGTGCCGACGATAAGTTTCTTGCGAGCCGTGAGGCCACCCTCGACGATCAGGTCGAGACCGCTCATCGTGATCGTTGCAAAGACACCGAGAACGGCGCCGCCAACGACGGGCTGGGGAATACAGGTGAGCACCGCGGCGAACTTAGGCAGAAAGCCAGCAACGATAAAGACCAGGCATGCGAAGGTAAAGACCAAACGATTCTTCACGCCATTGGAGATGATGATGCCGGTGTTCTGCTCGTAGGTCGACTGGGGAATGGCACCAACGAATGCGCCCAGGATACTCATGATGCCTAGGGAGATGATGCCGCCGGCATACTCATCGGAAGTGGGGATACGGCCTTCGACGGCGTTGACGGTCATAGCATCGCCACCCATGTTTTGCAGGCAGTTGACCACATAGACAATAGCTACGGTCGCCATGGCTGCAGGCTGGAACTCAAGCTGGAAGTGCATGATCTCGGGCATGGCAACCCATGCAGAATCGCCCACAGCGGAAAGATCGAGCATACCAAAGGGAAGCGAGACAATCGTGCCGATGACGATGCCGAACAGAAGCGAGCCCAAGCTCAAAATACCCTTACCGTAATTACCAAGCACGAACACTGCGACAAGGGTGATGATGGCGATAAGCCATGCCTGGGGCGTGCCCCACAACGGCGTTCCCATACCGCCAGCCATCCAGCGAATGGCGATCGGATACAGGGAAAGGCCAATCGTGAAAATGACGGTTCCCGTAACCACCGCAGGGAAGAGATGGCGAATGTACTTGATGAAGAGTATATTTTAATAATTTATTATTATCAATTGCTTTTTTTGAGGCTGTTTGAGATGGGACCCAACGCGCTTGGGAAGCTTGCCCGTCGCCGAATCGATACCAAGCTGACCGGAGAGAAACAGCGCGTCGCCCAACTTGATGCTAGGAGAGCACGGACCGATGGCGGGCGGAGCATTCGTGGAAGCAATAGCCTCTTTATTCATACCGACTCCATTCAAGAGAGGGTTTCCGTTTGGAGGCCCCGGATTATGGCTCTGGTCTATGGCCAACTTCCCGCATGCTGTCCATCGCTCCAAGGTCATGCAAACTTTTTTATAGGTAATAATTTGGTACTATGCAGAGCTCGAACAAATCGCAGATACAAGGCGGTCACGCTATACTCAAAATGAACCTCGACGAAAGATTTGGCATAATGACGAAAACCAGCCACTCGCACCCCACCGCACCCACCTATCCCGAGCTTTTGGCGCCCGCCGGAGGGCCCGAGCCCTTTGCCGCCGCACTCGCCGCCGGGGCAGACGCCATCTACTGCGGCATGGGCAGCTTCAACGCCCGCCGCAAGGCCACCAACTTTACCGACGAGGCCTTTGAGCAAGCCTGCCGCGCCGCGCATCTAGCCGGGTCGCGCGTCTACGTCACGGTCAACATCGTCATCAAGCAGTCCGAGATGGGCGATGCGCTGAAGCTCATCCATCGCTGCTCCACGCTGGGCGCCGACGCCTTCATCATCCAGGACTGGGGCCTGTTCTTTGAGGTCAAGCGCACCATGCCCGACATCGAGACGCACATCTCAACCCAGGCGAACATCCACGACGACCGCGGAACCCTTTGGTGCCGCGAGCAGGGTGCCGACCGCGTGACCCTCTCGCGCGAGCTCTCCATTGACGAGATCGCCGCCATCCACGACGCCGTGCCCGATGTTGACCTGGAGGTCTTTAGCCACGGCGCCATCTGCTTTTGCTACTCGGGCCTGTGCCTGCTTTCGAGCTTTGCCATGGCGGGACGATCGGCCAACCGTGGCATGTGCGCCCAGCCCTGCCGCCTGCCCTATGAGCTTATCGACGAGAACGGTCGCGTGCTCTCCCCCGCTGGCCGCGAGCGTGCGCTATGCCCACGTGACACCAACACCTCACAGCTTGTTCGCCGTCTGTATGACGCCGGCGCCGCGTCGCTCAAGCTCGAGGGCCGCATGAAGGCGCCCGATTACGTGTACTCCGTCGTTGATGTGTATCGTCACGAAATTGACGACATGCTATCCGGAGCCACCGTTGCCAAAGACGAGGAAGCCGCCCGCCAGTGCCAGCTCAAGCGCTGCTTCAACCGCGACTTTACGCACGCCTATCAGGACGGCACCTCGGGCGACGAGATGATGAGCTACGAGCGTTCCAATAACCGCGGCCAGATCGTGGGCACGGTGCTGGGCAGCCGCCCGGCCAACCGCGATGTACGCGGCCTCAAGCCCGACGACCGCCGTCGCCGCGCCGCCATCGCCCGCATTGAGCTGTTTGAGCCCGTGGGCAAGGGCGACCTGCTGGAGCTTCGCCATGATAACGAGTTTGATCAGTTCCTGACCACCATTGCCGCCGATGATGCCGCCGCGGGCGACATCATCGAATGTCGCGTGCCCCGCAGCATGCCCGAAGGCTGCCACGTCCGCGTGATTCGCAGTCAGCGTGCCATCGACGCCGCCGGCGCCGCACTCAAACGCGATGTGCTGCGCCGCCGTGCCGTGGATGTGTCCGTCGTGGCGCGCCTGGGCGAGCCGTTTACTATCACACTTACCTGCTGTGACAACCCCGCGCTCACCGCCACCGCCACGGGCTTTTCCGTCGAGGCCGCCAAGACCCGCGCCGTCGAGGCGGCAGACCTGGTTGAGCATGTGGGCCGCATGGGCTCCTCGCCCTTTGAGGCAGCGAGCTTTGACGTTTCGCTCGACGCCGGCTGCGGTATGGGCTTCTCCGCCGTGCACAAGGTGCGCGCCGCCGCCTGTAAAGTATTGGAGGAGGCCATTCTGGCGCCGTACGAGGAGCGCGCGAAAACGCTCGAGTTGCCGGTGATTGTAACCAGTGATTCCCGCCCCGCGCCCACACACTATCGCGACGAGCCGCAGACCTGCGTCACCGTCACCACGCTCGAAGCCGCCGAGGCAGCTCACGCGGAGGGCGCAACGCGCATCTATATGACCACCGACGCGCTCGAGGCTGTCGGACTCTCCCCTGTCGATGCATTTGAGCAGGGTATCGTGCCCGTACTCGACGAGGTCTGCCGCGCCGTCGACCACGAGCGCGTCGATCCCTGGATCAATGCCGGAGCCACCGTCGCCGTCGGCAATATCTCCGAGCTCGCCGTAGCCGCCCAGGTTGGCGCCACGGCCGAGATTCGCTCTTGCCTGCCGGTGCACAACACGCCCTGCATGGAGGCGCTTGCCGAGCGCGGAGCCGGTACGTTTTGGCTCTCGCCCGAGATCACGCTCGACGAAATTGTCTCGCTCGGCGCCGCCGCACCCGCGGCTCTGGGCATCACCGTCTTTGGCCGCCCGCGCGTCATGACAAGCGAGCATTGCATTCTGCAGGTTGCCAACGGCTGCATCCACGATTGTGCCAACTGCCGCCTGCGTGCCCGCAAGCTCTCGCTCAAGAATATCGACGGAAAGGTCATGCCCGTCCGCACCGACATCCACGGCCGCTCTCGCCTGTACGATGCCTACCCCATCGACCTCACGCCGCAGATTCCTCAGCTGCTCGATGCCGGCGTGCGTCGTCTCATGGTGGACGGAACGCTGCACGATACGGATGAGGTGGGCCGTGCCGTCGCCCGCGTCCGTCGTGCCGTCGAGGCCGCACAGGCCGGCCGCAAGCCCGCCTCCCGCCTACGGGGGGCAACCTCGGGCTGCATGTTTGTGGGAATCAGCTAACCGAAAGGCTTACACGTGACCGAAGAACCTCAAGTCCTCTACTGCGACGCCTGGCTCATGGCCATCGACAAGCCCGCCGGCATGATCGTCCACGGCGACGGCACCGGCGAGCGCACGCTCACCGACTACGCCAGCGACCTGCTGCTGGCGATGGGCGACGGCTTTGCCGCGACCGACATGCAGCCGCTCAACCGCCTGGACCGCGACACCACCGGCGTGGTGTTGTTCTCGCTCGACAAGCAGACGCAGCCCGCCTTTGACCAGATGGTCATCGACCACGCTTTCGAAAAGCACTATCTGGCGCTGGCCGAGGGCAAGATCGACTGGAACGAGAAGCTCATCGACAAGCCCATCGCCCGCGACCGTCACGACAGCCGAAAGATGCGCGTCGGCGCCACCGGCAAGCCGTCGCAGACGCGCGTGAAGGTGCTCAAGCGCCTTAAGAGCCGTCGAGGCCTGCCCGCACGCTCATATATCGATGTCGAGCTGCTCACCGGCCGCAAGCACCAAATCCGTGTGCATCTGGCGAGCGAGCGTCATCCCCTGGTTGGCGATGAGCTCTACGGTACGCCGCGTCCCTGCGGCCTGATGCTCCACGCCCACAGCGTGTCCTTCACGCATCCCGTAACCGGTGAGCACATCCACATCGAAGCCCCTTGCCCCTGGGAGCCCTAAAACCTGCCAATAAGGGACAGGTTTATTTTGGTAGGTTTTATCTAGGCAAACGTCAAGCCGCCACGATGGCTCAGCCGCGGCGCCAAAACGTCTCGATCTGTTACAGTTAGAACCCATTTTTCGGTCTATTTGTTACAGATCGAGACATTCAAATCCCCCTCAAGGGAAAATCTCAATCTGTAACAATAACTCGGCAAAATTGGTCCCAGATGTTACAGATCGAGACAAAGGGGCGGCGCGGTTCGGAAGTATCTCAATCTGTAACATCTAACCCACTTTTAATGGTCTAGTTGTTACAGACTTAGACAAAACCGGTAGACAACAAAAGCGGCAACGCCCGTAATGGACGTTGCCGCTTATCTATTGAGAGAACTACTCGGTTTTCGTTACTAACCACCACAGCGGGAACAGGCACCTTTGTGGTGGCTTTGGCCTTGTCCCGTCGCTAGACCGTGATGACGTTGTCCATCGACTGGTACTTGGCGGGTACCTCGCCCGCAGTGATGATCATTGCATCGCGAAAGTCCGCGAACTTAACGGGCGCCACCATGCCAAATTTACTGGCGTCCGAGATTACGAAGCGCTTGGCGGTATGGCGCATCGAGACACGCTTGACCTGCGCTTCCTCGATATCCGGTGTGGTGAAACCTTGCTCGGCGGCGATGCCATTGGAACCCCAAAAGCCGCAGTTGAAGTTATAGCGGTCCAGGGTTGCCAAGGCATCGGGACCGACGAGCGCCTCGGTCTCGGGCTTGAGCTCGCCGCCCAGCACCACGGTGCGCATGCCGCGCAGGGCGAGATGCTGAGCATGGAGCACGGAATCGGTCACATAGGTGACACCCTCAAGGCGCGGAAGATGCTCGATGAGTTTGAGGGTCGTGGAGCCCGAATCGATATACACAAAGCTATCGGGCTCCACCAGGGCCGCGGCACGGGCGCAGATGCGCTCCTTGTCGTCGTTATGGAGATCGCTACGCTCGCTGATCGTCAGGTCGCGCGTCACGTGCGCGCGCTCCAGACTCGTCGCGCCTCCGTGCACCTTGGCGATACGGTGCGCGCGGTCGAGCGTTTGCAAGTCACGGCGAATGGTGGACGGTGTCACGCCCAGGGTTTCGGCAAGTTCCGGTACGGTGACCGAGCCGGTCTGCTGTACCATCGACACAATCGCGTTGAGCCTATCTTCCGCAAGCATCGCTTACTCCTCCTCGGGGTACACGACTCCCCAATCGGTGCGGAGCTTGGTCATCAGCTCCATAACATCGGAAGCATAGCCCAGAAGTTCGCGCTTCGAATCATCGCCGGCAACGGCCTTCTCAAGATCGGCCATCTCATAGCAAAGGGCGTAAGCCTCGGTGCCGGCGTGGACCTCCTCGCGGTGACCGTCTGCAGTCCACACAATGGTCGCGTGATCGGCGCGCGGATATTCGTTGACCTCGATATAGCACTTATCGAAGCTGATGACCGAGCGCTTGGGCTGCTTGGAGTGGAGCGTAAGGCTCACGACGCCCAGCTGCTGCTCGGCGTTACGGCAGACAATGCCACCCGCGACGTCAACGCCAGTCTCGCAGGTATTGCCCAGAGATACGACCTCGGCGGGTTGGCTGGCCATAAACAGGCGCATGACGGACAGGGCATAGACGCCAATGTCGAGCATGGCGCCGCCGGCGAGACTGCGGTTGTAGAAGCGGTTGGTCAGGTCGCCGTATTCCTTGTAGCTACCAAAGTTGAGCTGGGCGAGGTTCATGCGCCCAAAGTCACCCGCATCCATGCGACGGCGCAGCTCCTGATACAGGGGCATGTGGAGCACCGTGGTGGCATCCATAAGGACCACGTTGTGCTCGTCGGCGATGGCACGGGCCTCGTCGAGCTCGGCGGAGTTGAGGGTAATGGCCTTCTCGCAGAGCACGTGCTTGCCGGCGGCCAGCGCGGCACGCAGATAGGTGATATGCGTGTTGTGCGGCGTGGTGATATAGACGGCGTCGATGTCCGGATCGGCGTAGAGGTCCTCAACCATCTCGTACACCTTCTCGACGCCATACTGCTCGGCAAAAGCCTGGGCCTTGGAAAGCGTACGGTTGGCGACACCCGCGAGCTTGCGGCCGGCCAGAGCGAGGGACTGGGCTATTTGGTTGGCGATAACGCCGCAACCGATCACAGCCCAGCGAAGCTCAGGAGCCGTAAAAATGTCGCTAGGGAACGGCTGATCCTGGACCGAGGCAAACGCCGCCTTAGCGGCTGCTTCGGCGTCGAGCGGAGCCAGTTTGGAATCTGCCATCATGTGCCTCCTGTGTCATAGAACGTCTTGCATTTCTGACAGCTCTATATTCGCACAAACACGCGCATCTGTGCGCGTTTGTGCGTATATCACCGCTAAACGATCACTATTGCTCCGTAAAGGAGCATTTATACGCATGTATACGCAATTAACGCAGTTAAGTGCGTATACATGCGAACACGGGCAATTAGAAGAACACAGCGCTCATGTATGCCCACTCATTTAAGTCTGTCCCCAATGAGTGAGGATAGAAAAAGGCCCGGGTGCCATGGGGGCATCCGGGCCTTTGCTAACAACTTGATGTTGCGGGCAGCTTAGAACTTGTGACCGCACTTCTTGCAGACGCGCAGCTTGTTCTTGCCGTCCTTCTCGTGACCGACGCGGGTAACCTTACCGCACTCGGGGCAAACGAGATTGACGTTGGAGGCATCGATGGGAGCCTCCTGCGAAACGATGCCGCCCTGCTGGTTGGCAGCGTTGGGCTTAACGGCCTTCTTGACGACCGAAACGCCCTCGACAACGACCTTGTTCTCGGCGGGGAGAGCACGCAGGATAACGCCCTGCTTGCCGCGATCCTTACCAGAGAGAACCTGGACCTTATCGCCCTTCTTGATATACATATATCTCCCCTAACTACAGGGTCTCGGGAGCGAGCGAGACGATCTTCATGTACTTCTTGTCACGAAGCTCGCGAGCGACGGGCCCGAAGATACGGGTGCCGACGGGCGAACCATCGTTGTTGATGACAACGCAGGCGTTCTCATCAAAGCGAATGTAGGAGCCATCCTTGCGGCGGATCTCCTTAACGGTGCGAACGACGACGCAACGGACAACGTCCTTCTTCTTGACGTTGGCGCCAGGGGTAGCCTCCTGGACAGCACCGATGAACACATCGCCGATGCCTGCATAACGACGCTTGGAACCACCAAGCACCTTGATGCAGCGAATCTTGCGAGCGCCGGAGTTGTCGGCGACGTTCAGCATGGTTTGCATCTGAATCATGGTAGATGTTCCTCCGAACTAAGAACCGAAGAGAGGTGCGCAGCCTTTATACGGCCCGTGGTATGCAAGGCAGGCATACGCACATCTTCGGAAACGTACAAGTCGTAAGAGCGACTGCTTATTTAGCGCGCTCGACGACCTCGATGAGGCGCCAACGCTTCATCTTGGACATAGGACGGGTCTCCATAACGCGGACGGTATCGCCCACGCCAGCCGTGCACTCCTCGTCGTGAGCGTGCAGCTTCTTGGAGCTGGTCATCATCTTGCCGTACTTGGCGTGACGCTTGCGCTCGGTGACGGTGACAACGATGGTCTTGGCACCGGAGACGGAGGTAACGACACCCGTACGGACCTTACGCGAGTTACGCGAATCAGTCATGTTCTCTCCTTAGGTCCTACTCGGCGACAGCGGACTTCTCCGCTGCGATCTCGCGGGCGCGCTGCTCCGTGAGGACGCGAGCGATGTCCTTCTTCACGGTGTTGACGCGAGCGGTGTTGTCCAGCTGGCTGGTGGCCATCTGGAAACGAAGGTTAAAGAGCTCGGCGCGCATTTCCTTCAGCTTCTCAACGAGCTGAGCGTCCGAGAGCTCACGAATCTCTGCGGGCTTCATTAGTTCTCCTCCTTGGCGGCGGCGGCGTCCTCAGCAGCCCACTTGGCCTCGAGAGCGGCCTCCTCAGCCATTTCCTTCTCGATGCGCTGCTCAGCGTTCTTGGCAACCACAATCTTGGTCTTGATGGGGAGCTTGTGCTGAGCAAGACGCAGAGCCTCGCGAGCGACCTCCTCGGGCACGCCCTTGACCTCGAACATGATGCGGCCGGGCTTGACGACGGCCACCCACTCCTCGGGGTTACCCTTACCAGAACCCATACGAGTCTCGGCAGGCTTCTTGGTGATGGGCTTATCGGGGAAGATCGTGATGTAGACACGACCGCCACGCTTCATGTAGCGGGTCATGGCAATACGAGCGGCCTCGATCTGACGGTTGGTGATCCAATGGGCCTCGAGAGCCTGGATACCAAACTCGCCGAAATGCAGCTCGGTATTACCCTTGGCCTGGCCCTTCATGGAGCCACGCTGCACCTTGCGGTGAAGAATACGCTTAGGGGCAAGCACTACTGACCCCTCCTCTCGGAGTTACGACGACGAGGACGGGAAGAGCCCTCGAGTGCAGGGTTGGGAACAGGCTGGCCCGGGAGCTTCTCGCCCAGGTAGATCCAGACCTTCACGCCGCAAGCGCCCATAGTGGTGCTGGCGACAGCCGTGCCGTAGTCGATCTTGGCACGGAGGGTGTGCAGAGGCACGCGACCCTCGCGGTACCACTCACGACGGCCCATCTCGGCACCGCCGAGACGACCGGAACACTGGATACGGATGCCCTTAGCGCCGGCCTTGCGGGCGGACTGGACAGCCTTGCGCATAGCGCGACGGAATGCAACGCGGCCCTCGAGCTGCTCGGCGATAGACTGAGCGACGAGGTTGGCGTCGAGCTCGGGGCGCTTGATCTCGACAACGTCGACGGAGAGCTGGCCCTTGGAGACGCCAGCGACCTTCTCGAGCTCGGTGCGGAGGGTATCGATCTCGGCACCCTTCTTACCGATGACAACGCCGGGGCGAGCGGTGAGGATGATGACCTTCACCTTGTCGCCAGCGCGCTCGATCTCGACGCGGGAGACAGCTGCGCGGGAAAGACGCTTCTCGAGGTACTTGCGGATCTCGAGATCGTTACCGAGGGTGTTAGCGTAATCCTTCTCTGCGAACCAGCGGGAGCGCCAGTTCTCGGTGATGCCAAGACGGAAGCCGGTGGGGTAGACTTTCTGACCCATACAGCTTTACGCCTCCTTTCGAGGAGCAACGACGACGGTGATGTGGGCAGTACGCTTCAGAATGCGAGAAGCGGAACCCTTGGCGCGGGGACGGATGCGCTTAAGCGTCGGACCCTCGTCAACATAGGCAGCGGCGACAACCAGGTTGTCGGCACGCAGACCGTTGTTGTTCTCGGCGTTCGCAACGGCGGAACGGAGAACCTTCTCGACATCCACGGCGACGGCGCGGTCGCAGAAGTGGAGGATGTCGAAGGCCTGAGCGACAGGCTTGCGGCGGATCAGATCGACCACCAGGCGGGCCTTGCTGGGGGAAACACGCACGTACTTAGCGACGGCGCGAACCTCGGTGGCCTCAGTTTCAATAGACTTAGTTGCCATTTACGGTTAACCCCCTATTTGGCCTTGTGGCCACGGAACGTACGAGTCGGCGCGAACTCGCCGAGCTTGTGACCAACCATGGACTCGGTAACATACACGGGCACATGCTTGCGGCCGTCGTGGACGGCGATGGTGTGACCAACCATCTCGGGGAAGATAGTGGACGCGCGGGACCAGGTCTTCACGACGTCCTTCTTGCCAGCCTCGTTCATCGCGGTGATACGCGAGAGAAGGCGAGTCTCCACGAACGGGCCCTTTTTGAGACTTCTGCTCATAAGTGCTTTCTCCTAAAACTCGGTATCCGAAATTACTTCTTACGGCGACGAATAATGTGCTGGTTCGAGACCTTCTTCTTCTTGCGCGTACGAAGGCCCTTCGTCGGCTTACCCCAGGGGGTAACAGAGGGACGACCAGAGGTGTGGTTCTTGCCCTCGCCACCGCCGTGCGGGTGGTCGACAGGGTTCATGACGGTACCGCGGACGGTCGGGCGCACGTTCATGTGACGCTTACGGCCGGCCTTGCCGATGACGATGTTGGCGTGATCGGCGTTGCCAACCTCACCGACGGTGGCGCGGCAGGTAACGAGAATACGGCGCATCTCGGAGGAAGGCATACGGACGATAGCGTACTTGCCCTCCTTACCCATCAGCTGGCAGGAGTTACCGGCGGAACGGGCGATAGCAGCGCCCTTGCCCGGCTGGAACTCGACGGCGTGGATGAGCGTACCGACGGGGATGTCGGCGAGGGGCAGAGTGTTGCCCGGCTTGATGTCGGCGTCAGAACCGGACATGATGGTCTGACCGACCTCGAGGCCCTTGGGGGCCAGGATGTAGCGCTTCTCACCGTCAGCGTAGTGCAGCAGAGCGATGCGGGCGGAACGGTTCGGATCGTACTCGATCGTGGCAACCTTGGCGGGCACGCCGTCCTTGTTGCGCTTGAAGTCGATCACGCGGTAACGACGCTTCACGCCGCCGCCCTGGTGGCGGGTGGTGATGCGGCCGTTGTTGTTACGACCGGCCTTCTTGGGCAGGGGCTCGAGAAGAGACTTCTCGGGCTTGGTGCAGGTGATCTCGGAGAAATCGGAGATCGTCTGCCAACGCCTACCAGCGGAGGTCGGCTTAAGGTGCTTTACAGCCATTACAATCCCTTTCAATAGGAATCCGTTAGCCATCGCAGACAGGGATTCGAGGTTCTGCCTCGGGTGCGATGACACCGGACGTATACACGGTTCCGGGCGTGTCCATTTTATGCGCCCAAAACCTTGAGCTCCCGCCTCCCCTAGTTGGGAGGCATGAGCTCACTCAACAGCAGCGAGTCTTAGGCCTGGTTGCCAAAGACCTCGATGGTGTCGCCCTCGGCCAGCGTGACGATGGCCTTCTTCCAAGAACGGGTCTTACCGGCGACATAGCGCACGCGCTTGGTCTTGGGCTTGACCGTCAGGGTGTTCACGCGAACGACCTTGACGCCGAAGATCTCCTCGACAGCGTCCTTGATCTGATACTTGTTAGCATCCTTGGCGACCTCGAACGTGTACTTGTTCTGCTCCATGCCGGAGAAGGAACGCTCGGACACGATCGGACGGATGATGATCTCGTGGGCGGTCATTTATGCAAGCACCTCCCCGAAGTGAGCGGCGATGTCGGCGGGCATCAGCACGGCGTTGTTGTTGACGAGATCGTAGGTGTTGGCCTCGTCGGCAGTGATGATGAACGTCTTGGGAATGTTGCGGAATGACAGGTAGGCGTTGACGTCCTCATCGCGAACGATGATGGTCAGACGCTTGCCCTCAAGGCCGAGAGCCTTGAGCATGGCGACGGCAGCCTTGGTGGAAGGCTTCTCGAAGCCGTAGTCGTCGACGAGCACGAGCTCGCCATCGGCCAGCTTGGCGGACAGCGCGGAGCGCATAGCCAGCTTGACCTCCTTGTTGTTCATACGCTTAGCGTAGGAACGGGGCTTGGGGGCGAAGACGACGCCACCGTGACGCCACTGGGCAGCACGGATGGAACCCTGGCGGGCACGGCCGGTGCCCTTCTGACGCCAAGGCTTCTTGCCGCCACCGGAAACCTCAGAGCGGCCCTTAGCGGACTGGGTGCCCTGACGCCAAGAGGCCATCTGGCACTTGACGATGTGGTGCATAACGTGGATGTTCGGCTCGATGCCGTACACCTCAGCGGCGAGCTCGGCCTCGGCGACCTTCTTGCCCTCGCTGTTCTTTACTTCAAACTTTGCCATTTAAGTGTTCTCCTTGGTATGACGCTGGGCTAAATGGGCTGGGCCCTTAGGCCATACGGATGGCGACGAGACCATTCTTGGCACCCGGGACAGCGCCCTTGACCAAGATGAGGTTCTGCTCGGCATCGATGCGGACAACGGAAAGGTTCTTGACGGTAACGCGCTCGTTACCCATGTGACCGGCCATCTTGACGCCCTTGAGGACGCGCGCAGGATAGGCGCACTGACCGATAGAACCGGGGTGACGCTGGAAGTGAGAACCATGCGTCATAGGACCGCGGCGCTGACCCCAGCGCTTGATGCGACCCTGGAAGCCCTTACCCTTGGAGGTACCGATGACGTCGACCTTCTCGACATCAGCGAAATCAGCGACGGTGACGACTTCGCCGACCTTGTGCTCCTCGCCGTTCTCGACGCGGACCTCACGAAGGAAGCGGACAGGCTCGACGCCGGCCTTGGCGAAGTGACCAGCCATGGGCTTGTTCACGTTCTTGGCCTTGATGTCGCCGAAACCGATCTGGACGGCGTCATAGCCGTCGGTTGCCTGAGTTTTAACCTGCGAGACAGCGCAGGGGCCAGCCTGGATGACCGTGACGGGAACGACGTTGTCGTCCTCGTCCCAAACCTGGGTCATGCCAATCTTGCGGCCGAGAATCATGCTGATCAAGATATGATCCCAACTCTCGCGTGGTCTTGGGACAATGCGTACACCACCGAGCGTACGCCCCTAGAGGACCACTACTTACACGACGTGCTCCCCAGCCTTGTATTGCGCCCGGACTACCTGACAACCCTATTAAGCAGGCATTTTGTCCAGCCAGAATACTCCCCTGGTTTCACACAGCTGTTTAGTATACACGGCTGCGGGCGTATCCATCGAGATTCATATTTCACTCACATTGTTTACGCAGGTAAAGTGTGGGGACGGTCTCGGAGCGGGCCTACGCCCTAAGGTCCCTGCTCTACAGTCCTGCGCAAGACGGAAGCCACATTAAGTGGCTTCCTTTGCGTGCGGAACTCGCGATGACCTTAGGGCGTAGGCCCGCTCCGAGACCGCCACTTTGATGCCTGCGCCACATTGCTCGCTCAGGCTAATATCTTTGCTGGGGATCGATGATTTGCTGAAGGGTGAACTTGCATTGGAGGGGTTCGCCTTCTGCTTGTGGCGCTGACTCTTCGAAATCGAAAATCATGATGGCGCAGTTAGGGAGTTTTGTTGGGAGCTCGAAGCTCTCTGGGGCTGCAGCCTTGATGAATTGGCGGCTGGCGCTGCCGTGGCTTACTGCTAGGAGGGTTTCGGTGTCCTTAGCGCTCATGAGATTGGTGAGGGTGGCCGCCATGCGCTCTTGCAGTGCGTGGCTTCCTTCTCCTCCGAATGGGATTAAGTCCTCGCCTGGATCCCAGACGTCGGTGGGCAGCGCGTCGTGGGGGCCTTCTTCGAAGGTGCCGTAGCTGCGCTCGATGATGCCCTCGCAGGGCTCGACTGCTGCGTCCGGGCCGAGGAGCTCGCATGCGACGAGCTGAGCCGTGTCCATGGCTCGGCCTAAGGGCGAAGAGACCACCTTGTCGGGGACGACGCCGTGGGCTTTGAGCCATGCAGCTGCCGCCCGTGCCTGCTGGCGGCCCAAGTCGGTCAGCGGCGAATCGCAGCGACCCTGGACCAGCTTTTTTACGTTGAATTCTGTCTGACCGTGGCGGAGTAGATAGAGACGTTTCATGCTCTCCCCTTCTGTATAGCTTGCTGTACCGACGCAGTCCTACTCGTGGGTATGGCCTACGTAGTCTTCGTCGATCGTGATCTTGGCAATCGACTTGGGATATTCGGATTCGACACGTTTCGCCAACGCGCGCTTTAGGTCCGCGGCGCTCATCGCCAAATCCGAGGGTCGAGCGCAGTCAAAAATCACATTGGTGTGCGTAGGGCCCGGCACGCAACGCAAATCATGAATCGAAAGGTGGCTATCGATCTGTTGAGCCATTGCGTTGATGCGCAGGCGCATGCTCGCCACCTTTGGATCGTCGGTCACGATGGGATCGTAATGGAGCGTGACGATCATGCCATCTTCGTCCCTAAATGCCTTTTCAATGTTGTCAAGCGCGTCGTGGCTATCCAGCGGGCTGGTCTCGGCTGCCATCTCGGCATGAGCGCTTGCGAACTTCCTGCCCGGGCCGTAGTCGTGAACCATCAAATCGTGAACGCCCAAAACGCCGGGGTAGCTCATGATCTTGTCTCGAATGTGCTTGACCAGCTTAGGATCGGGCGCCTGGCCCAAAAGCGGGCTCACCGTATCCTGGATGAGTTCAAAACCGCTCCAGCCAATATAGGCGCCAACGGCAAGTCCAACCCAAGCGTCAAGATTGACATGCGCCACCTGCGAAACAATCGCGCACGCCAGCACAGCACCCGTGGCAAGGACATCATTCTTGGAATCCTGCGCGGTCGCATGCAGCGTCTCGGACTCAATGCGATCGCCGAGCTTTTGGTTGAGGGCCGCCATCCACAGCTTAACGACCATCGAAAGCGAAAGGACCGCCACCAGGGCAAGCGAGAAATCGACAGGCTCGGGGTGGATGACGCGCTCAACCGAGGACTTGATAAGCTCAAGGCCGATCAGCAGCACGAGCGCCGCCACGACCAGACCCGAGAGACACTCGTAGCGGCCATGACCGTATGGATGTTCGGGGTCTGCCGGCTTGCTCGCCAGCTTAAAGCCAAGCACGCTCACGATGTTTGAGCTTGCGTCGGACAGGTTGTTCATGGCGTCCGCCACAATCGAAACCGATCCCGACAGCACGCCAATTGCACCCTTCGCAGCGCATAGTGCCACATTGGCGAGAATACACACCACGCCCGTCAACGTGCCCACGCGCGCACGGTCGCCCTGCGCACGACGAACGATCCACTCGACCATCTTCATCAGCCCCCACGGTGCTACCTATATATCTATTGCTCAAACGGATTGTAGTGTAGCCACTTTGTCCTCCAGATACAAAAAGGCCGCAACCCACACGGGCCACGACCTTGGAATGTGCCAAGCGGAACTGTCCCTTTGTCATATCGTGCGGTACCGACCGATTGCGCGGTACTTTTCATAGCGGAGGTTTGTGAGGGTCGCGTCGTCGAGCCGGCCAAGCGTATCGAAGGCATCAAATGCCGAGGACATGACGGCACCGGCGATCTCCTCATGCGACAGGCCCCTATCGTCGACAATGCCGTCGATAATGCCGAGCGCCAACAGATCGGGAGCCGTGAGCTTCAGCGCCTCGGCGGCCTCATCCGCACGCTCCGTATCCTTCCACAGGATCGACGCACAGGCCTCGGGGCTCACGACCGAATAGGCCGAGCTCGAGAGCATCAGGATGCGGTCGGCCACGGACAGCGCCAGCGCGCCACCGGAGCCGCCCTCGCCTGTCACCACCGAGACAATCGGCGTCTTAAGGCCGCTCATCTCCATGAGATTCTGGGCAATCGCCTCGCCCTGGCCGCGCTCCTCGGCACCGATGCCGCAAAACGCGCCCGAAGTATCGACCAGGCACAGAACCGGTCGACCAAACTTTTCGGCCTGGCGCATCAGGCGACGCGCTTTGCGGTAGCCCTCGGGATGCGCCATGCCAAAGTTGCGGCGCATACGCTCTTTGGTCGTGGTGCCGCGCTCGATGGCGATGACCGTTACGGGGCGTCCGTCTTTCCAACCAATGCCACCCACCACGGCAGCGTCGTCGCCAAAGTAACGGTCGCCGTGCAGCTCCACAAATCCATCCAGGCCCAGCGAGATCATCTCGCCCGCCGTGGCGCGATCTGCCGAGCGGGTCTGCCTGACAATCTCGAGCGCGGTTTTTGGTGCCGACGAGCGCTTAAACAAGTGTCCCAGCTTTTTGCCGCGGCGACCCATATGCACGATCTCATGCGGTGCCCCCAGGCCGGGCGCGTGCCCTTCGTGCAGCGCCAGCAGCTCGCCTACCGTGAGCGCAATCTCGCCACGCGGAACAACGGCATCGCAAAAGCCGTGCTCCAGCAAAAACTCGGAGCGCTGGAATCCCTTGGGCAGGCGCTTGTGCATGTTCTGCTCGATCACGCGCGGGCCGGCAAATGCCGTCAGGGCATCGGGCTCGGCCAGGATAATGTCGCCCTCCATGGCAAAGCTCGCGGTTACGCCTCCGGTCGTGGGGTCGGTGAGCACCGTGATATACAGACCGCCCGCCTCGCTGTGGCGCCTAACCGCCGCAGAAATCTTGGCCATCTGCATAAGCGATGTCACGCCCTCTTGCATGCGCGCGCCGCCCGAAACGGTAAAGCCGACAACTGGCAATCCCAGCTCGGTCGCACGCTCAAATGTGCGACAGATCTTCTCGCCCACCACGGAACCCATCGAGCCCATCATAAAGTTGGCGTCCATAAAGAAGAGTGCCGTATTGCAGCCGCAGATTTTGCCCCTGCCGCACACAACGGCATCGCGCTCGCCCGAACGCTCGACCGTGCCCTTGAGCTTGTCGGCATAGCCGGGAAACGAGAGGAAGTCCTCCGACGCCAGATTGACATCCCATTCCTCAAACGTGCCCTCGTCGACCGTCATGCGCATGCGCGCGCGACCGCTCACGCGAAAATGTTTGCCGCAACGGGGGCACACCTCGAGGTTGTCGTGCAGGCGTGCCTCGTCAATCACACGGCGGCACTCCGGACACTTGATAAACACGTGGCGCTCGGGAAACTCGGCGCACGACTCGGTCATCGGTCCCTCAAGAACATTGACCGCCTTCGCTTTTCTATTCATCAGCATAGAGATGCCCCATCAGATCGGTGTGATACATGCCCGACAAGAACTCGTCGTTTGCCAGTACGTCGAGCTGAAGCTCGCTGTTCTCGCTCACGCCCTCGATCACGAGCTCGCCCAGAGCCGAGCGCATCTTGCGAATGGCGCCGTCGCGCGTGGGCGCACACACGATGAGCTTGCCGAGCATAGAGTCGTAGTACGGCGGAACGTTCGCGCCGGTAAACATGGCGGAATCCCAACGCACGCGCGGACCACCCGGCACACGCAACGCGGTGACCGTTCCACATGACGGCAGAAAGTCCGGCGTTTCGGCATTGATGCGGCACTCCATGGCGTGGTTGCGGACCGGCATGTCCTCCTGCTCAAACGGCAGAGGCTGGCCAGCTGCCACGCGCAGCTGCCACTTGACCAAGTCGGTATCGGTCACAAACTCCGTAACCGGATGCTCCACCTGCAAGCGCGTGTTCATTTCCATAAAGTAAAAATTGCCGTCATCTGAGTACAGAAACTCAATGGTGCCGGCGCCCTCATAGCCAACGGCACGAGCCAAGTCGCGCGCGGCCTTGTGGATGCGCGCGCGAATATCATCCCGTCCGTCGAGGCACGGCGCGGGGCTCTCCTCGATCAGCTTTTGGTTGCGGCGCTGCACCGAGCACTCACGCTCGCCGAGCGAAAACACATGGCCCTGCTTATCGGCCATAATCTGCACCTCGACGTGATGCGCCGGCGCGACGAACTTCTCCATGTAGCACTCGCCGTCGCCAAAAACAGCCTCGCCCTCGGCACGCGCCTCGATGAACGCCTTTGCCGCATCTTCTACGCGCTCGACCTTGCGAATGCCTCGACCGCCGCCACCCGCGCGCGCCTTGATGAGCACGGGGCAGCCGATGCGCTCGGCCTCGGCCGTCGCCTCCTCGGGGCTTTTGAGCAAATCGCAGCCCGGCACGATGGGCACACCCGCCGCGGCAGCCGTTCGGCGCGCGGCGTCCTTGTCGCCCATGCTGTCGATGACCTCGGCCGAAGGACCGACAAACGTCAGACCGTACTTGTCGCAGTCGCGCACGAAGCTCGCTTTCTCGGAAAAGAAACCGTAGCCAGGATGGATCGCCTTTGCCCCCGACTTCACGGCACAGGTGAGCACGGCATCGTCGTTGAGGTAGCTCTCGGCAAGACGCGGGCCGCCGATGCAATACGCCTCGTCGGCAAGCTGAACGTGCAGCGCGTCCGCATCGGCCGTGGAGTAGACGGCGACGGTCTTGATGCCCATATCGCGGCACGCGCGGATAACACGGACCGCGACCTCACCGCGATTGGCGATGAGCACTTTGTCGAACATGAGCCTTCCTTAACTCTCGTGCACGAGTGCAAAAGACATATCGGCGCGGCAGCAAACCTCACCGTTGACGCTCGCGGTGCCCGTCGCAAACCGGAACGGCCCGCGCGCACGCGTGATGGAGCACACCAGGTCCACCGTGTCGCCCGGGCGCACCGGATGCTTAAAGCGCACCTTGTCCAAACTCGTGTAGAACGGCGTCGCGCCGCGCGCCTCCTCATCGCCCATCAGCAGCACGCAGCAGTTCTGGGCGAGCATCTCGCACTGGATCACGCCGGGGACGACCGGGTTTCCCGGAAAATGCCCCTGCAAAAAGTACTCGTCGCCCGTAATCGTGATCTTGCCGCGGGCCTCGTCGCCCACCAGCTCGGCTTCGTCGAGCAAAAGCATCGGCTCGCGATGCGGTAACAGTTCTTTAAGCTCTTCTTTGTTCATGGATATCACCTATCCGATCCTCATGAGGCAGCTGCCGAACTCCACGAGGTCGCCGTCGGCCACGCAGATCTCGAGCACCTCGCCATCCGCCTCTGCCGTCACCTCGTTGAGAACCTTCATGGCCTCGATGATGCAGAGGGTCTCGCCGGCTTTGACCTTGGAGCCCACGTGCACAAACGGCTCATCGCCCGGCGCCGGGGCAGCATAGAAAACGCCGACCATGGGAGCGGTCACCTCGGTGCCCTTGGGCTCCGGCGCGGCGGTAGGTGCCTGCGCGGCAGGTTCCGGTGCGGCGGGCATAGCCGCGGGAGCCGCAACCGGAGTAGCCATGGCGCTCGGCATGGGCATGGGCACGGCAACCGGCTGCGCGGTGCTCGCGCGCTCGAGTTCGACCGCGGTGCCATCGGGCTCCTCAACACGCACGCGCGTAAGGCCGCGGTCCTCCATCACATCGGCTATCTCGGCAAGTCTTTTGGAATCCATGCTCTAGCTCCTTGCATATCTACGCAGCGCAATGGCGGCGTTGTGCCCGCCAAAGCCCAGGTTGGTCGAAAGCGCCCAGGTAAGGTCGGCGCGAACCGCGCGATTGGGCGTGTAGTCAAGATCGCAGGCGGGATCGGGTGTGTGGTAGTTAATGGTCGGCGGCACCACGCCCTGCTCGAGCGCCATGACGCAGGCCATGACCTCGATGGCGCCCGTGGCACCGATCATGTGGCCGGTCATCGACTTGGTCGACGAGACGTGTGCGGCGCGCGCCGCGTCCTCGCCGAGCGCTCGCTTGATGCCCGCCGTCTCGGACGAATCGTTGAGCTTGGTCGAGGTGCCGTGAGCGTTGATGTAGAGGCCCTCGGAAGGCTTAACGTCGCCCTCGGCCACCGCCAGCGATATCGCACGGGCAATGCCGGCAGCCTCGGGATCGGGGCTCGTGATGTGATAGGCATCATCGGTGTTGCCGTAGCCCACGACCTCGGCATAAATGTGCGCACCGCGCGCCTGCGCATGCTCCATGCTCTCGAGAACCAGCACGCAGGCGCCCTCGCCCATCACAAAGCCGTCACGATTCGCATCGAACGGACGGCATGCCGTCGACGGGTCAGGATTAGTGGTGAGTGCACGGCAGGACGTAAAGCCCGCAACGGCATCGGGGATAATGGCCGCCTCGGTGCCGCCGGCGAGAATCGCATCGGCATAGCCATGCTTGATGGCGCGGAACGCCTCGCCCGCGGCATGGGCCGAGGTCGCGCAGGCGGTCACCACGGGCAGGGTCGGGCCCTTTGCCTTGTGGCGGATTGCGATATTGCCCGAAGCCATATTGGGGATCATCATCGCGATCATATAGGGCGATGCGCGGCGGGGCCCACGATCGGCAATCGTGTGGACGTTGTCGACGAGTGTCTGCATGCCGCCCACGCCCGAACCCACGTAGACGCCCAGGCGCTCGCGATCGATGGCGCCCTCGACATCAAAGCCCGCATCGCGCATGGCCTCGTCCGACGCTGCTAGGGCAAACTGAACGCAGGGGTCCAGGTGCTTGGCGTCATGCTTGCCAAAGTAGTCGTTGCCGTCAAAGCCCTTGACCTCGGCCGCCACCTTAACGGCGAATGCATCCGTATCGAAGTGCGTAATCGGGCCGATGCCACAGGTCCCGGCACACATGGCCGCCCAGGTGGCAAGCGCCGTGTTGCCGAGCGGCGATACGGCACCGATGCCGGTGATTGCAACTCTCTGTTCCATCTTGGTCTCCTCATTCAAGCCGTTCTTCGGCCCTGGTTTCTACATCGCCATTCCGCCGTCGACGCGCACAACCTCGCCCGTAATGTAGGCAGCCGCATCGCTCGCCAAAAAGCGCACCACGCCGGCCACTTCCTCGGGGCGCGCCATGCGCCTCAGGGGAATCTGCTCCTCGGTTGCCGCACGCACCTTCTCCGAGAGCTTTGCCGTCATATCGGTCTCGACAAACCCGGGGGCGACCGCGTTCACTCGTACGCCGCGGGGCGCAAGCTCGCGCGCCACCGCCTTGGTCAGGCCGATAACGCCCGCCTTGGAGGCAGCGTAGTTGGCCTGCCCGGCATTGCCCATCAGGCCCACAACCGAGCTCATGTTGACGACGCAACCGCCGCGCTGGCGCATAAAGGTCTTGGTGAGCGCGCGCGTCATATTGAATGTTCCCTTGAGATTGACATCGAGCACGCGGTCGAAGGCGTCATCGCCCATACGCATGAGCAGGCCGTCGCGGGTGATGCCGGCGTTGTTGACGAGCGCCCAAATGGAACCGAAGTCGTTGAGGACCGTTTCCACGCATGTGTTGACGGCGGCGGGGTCGGCCACGTCGCATTGGTACGCGCGCGCCGTAGCGCCAGCCGCCTCGCAGGCTTCGCACGTCTCGCGCGCCGCATCGACGCTACCGGCATAGACGACGGCGATATCGTAGCCATCCTCCGCCAGGCCCACGGCACAAGCACGACCGATGCCGCGCGAGGCGCCCGTGACCAGCGCCACGCGACGTGAGTCGTTGCGCTCGAGCGCGCCGTTGTTCAAATTGCCCATGTCATTCCTTTCGGGTTACAGCCCTGTGGGCTATGCGAGCTCGTCGGCAATAGCTGCGACCTGCTCGGCCGTTTCGCACGAATACACGCGGACGTCGCTCAACGTACGCTTGACCAAGCCGGACAGCGTTTTGCCGGGGCCGACCTCAATAAACGTGTCGATGCCCTGATCCTGCAGAGCATGCAGCGTGTCGACCCAGCGCACGGCATGACTCACCTGGTTGGCCAGCACCTCCGATGCCGCCTGCGGGTCGGCCGGATAGGGCGCCGCTGTCATGTTTGCCATAACAGGAATGAGCAACGGGGACGGCGCGTGACCGGCCTCGATATATGCCGCAAGGCCACAGGTCGCCTCGGCCATATAGGGGCTATGGAATGCACCCGACACCGCGACCTTCATGGCGCGACCGCCAGCCTCTTTTACCAGGACGTCGAGGGTCCGCAACGCATCGGGTGCTCCGGCCACAACCGTCTGCTGGGGGCTGTTGTAATTGACCGGCCAGCAATCCTCGCCTGCCTGCGCGGCGAGGTTGACAACCTGCGCCGCATCGAGTTTGATGACGGCACGCATGCCGCCGGGGTGACGCTCGGCCGCCGTGGCCATCAATGCCGCGCGCTCACACACGAGCTCAAAACCCGCTCGCGTATCGAATGCCCCCGCAAAGGTGAGTGCAGCGACCTCGCCCAGCGAGAATCCCGCACAGGCGACAGGTACCACGCCGCGCTCGCGCAGGGCGACGGCGACAGCCAAGTCGTGCACGAACACGCAAGGCTGCGTGTTCTCGGTCTGCGAGAGCTCCTCCTTGGAGGCGCTCCGGCACTGTCTGCTCGTCCCCGGGCGCACCTCATCGGCAATGGCGAACACCTCGGCAGCCGCCGGCGATGCCTCGATGAGGTCGACGCCCATCGCGGGATGCTGGGCACCCTGACCGGCAAACAGAAACGCTACGCTACCCATGCGGACGCACCCTTCAGGACATGCTCGGCGCCATCGACCAGATCGTCGACGATTTCGCGTGCGCTCTGGCGTTCGTTGACCATGCCGGCAATCTGTCCGCACAAATACGAACCCTCTTCGTAATTACCGTCTTTTGCGGCCTTGCGAAGTGCGCCCGTGCCCATGGCCCCAAGCTCCTCGGGGCTTGCGCCCGCCGCCTCACTTTTAGCGTAGGCATTGGTGAAGGGGCTCTTGAGCGCACGCACCGGATGTCCCGTCGAACGGCCAGTCGCGCGCGTCGAGGTGTCGCCTGCCTTGAGCACCAGCTCCTTGTACTGCTCGGAAACGGTGCATTCATTTGCAACGAGGAAGCGTGTACCCACCTGGACGCCGGCGGCACCGAGCATAAAGGCCGCTGCCACGCCGCGACCATCGGCGATGCCGCCGGCCGCCACCACGGGAATATCGACCGCATCGACAACCTGCGGGACAAGTGCCATCGTCGAGGTCTCGCCAATATGGCCGCCTGATTCGGTGCCCTCGGCAACCACGGCAGTGGCTCCGCGACGTGCCACGAGACGCGCCAGCGCCACCGAAGCCACGACGGGAATAACCTTGATGCCTGCATCGCTCCAGGCCTTCATGTACTTGGTGGGATTGCCGGCGCCGGTCACCACAACGGGCACCCGCTCATCAATCACCACTTGTGCGACCTCGTCGACAAACGGGCTCATGAGCATAACGTTGACGCCAAAGGGCTTATCCGTCTTGGCGCGCAGCTCGTGAATCTGATCGCACAGCCAGTTGGCATCGGCATTCATGGCCGCGATAATGCCTAAGCTGCCTGCCTCGGACACGGCCGATGCCAGCGAGGCGTCGGCAATCCAGGCCATGCCACCCTGGAACACGGGTTTTTCGATGCCGAGCAGATCGCAGAGAGGAGACTTGAGCATCACTACTTCTCCAATGCCGCCTCGACCGTATCGACGAACTCGCCGACCGTCTTGGGGTTCTCCTCGGTATCGAGCTCAATGCCAAACTCGTCCTCGACGGCAACGAGGATCTCGACGGTACCCAGGCTGTCGAGGCCAATCTCCTCGAGCGTGGACTCGGGCTCCATCTCGACATCGTCAAGGCCGGCGGTCTCGCGGATAACGTCGCAAACGCGCTCGAAGGTCTTCTGATCTGCCATGGTAGTTCTCCTTTGTTTGTGCCCTAGGGGCGTTTTCATTTCCTATGTGCAACTACTTCCAGCGAAGTAGATAGCCACCTACATCCAAGCCGGCGCCAAATCCGACCAGGGCGATGGTGTCGCCCGCGTGCAGCGCGCCGGTATTTGCCAGTCGATCGAGAGCAAGCGGAATGCAGGCGCTCGAGATGTTGCCGGTTTCACGCAATGTTCGGACCACACGGTCGTCCGGCACGCCTAAGCGCTTGACCGCCTGGCTCAAGATTCGTTCGTTAGCCTGATGGAATACAAAGTGGTCGATGTCCTCGACCGCGATGCTCGCGTCGCAGGCGAGCTTGTTTACCGTGTCGCAGATGGCATTGACGCCAAACTTGAAGACGCGACGGCCGTTCATGGAAAGCACGCTATCGCGGTCCTGCGCCGTCTTATACGGCGAGGAGCCTGCCAATCCGGGGACGCGCAGTGTTTCGACGTCAGGCGACGTCGAAAGCTCAACAGCAAGGGGATTCTCTCCCCCAGCCTCAATGACCGCAGCGCCCGCGCCATCGCCAAAGAGCACGCACGTGGCACGGTCGGTCCAATCGAGCGCGCGCGTCATCTGCTCGGCGGCAACGACCAGCACGTGCTTAACGCGACCGCGGACGATATAGCCCTCGGCGACATCGAGCGCAAATACGAAGCCGGCGCAGGCCGCCGAAACGTCGAAGGCAGGACATGTGGCACCCAGGCGCTCAGCAACGGCGCACGCTTCGGCGGGGACGAGATGATCGCCCGTCGTCGTCGAACAGACGATAAGATCCAGCTGGCTCGCATGGATTCCAGACGTCTGGAGCGCTTGCTCGCTCGCTGCCACGGCAAGGTCGTCGAGCGACTCGGTGGTGCACACATGGCGGCTCTTGATCCCCGTGCGGGTAAAAATCCACTCATCCGAGGTGTCCAGGAACTCGGACAGCTCGTCGTTGGAAACGCTGCGCTCAGGAAGTGCCGAGCCCGTTCCCAGTATCGTGAAACCCATCACTAACCTCCTTTGAGTTGTTGATGTGTTTACATCGACCAAGAGAGGATAGCGAATTCTTCGCTTTGTTGACGTGTTAACATTAAATTGTTCAAATGCGACAAAGGCTTCACATTGTGTCTATCGCTCGACACCATTGCGTCATTCACTAATTCATTAAGGAGGTAGCAGCCACTATGGATGCCCAATTAACGATAGTCGACGTAACCGGATCGACCAATGATGACCTGCTCGAAGCAGGAAAACAGGGTGCGCCGCACGGCACAGGACTTGCCGCCCGAGCCCAAACGGCAGGACGCGGTCGACGCGGCCACAAGTGGGACTCAACCGCCGGCAACCTGTTGCTCTCGATTGTCCTACGTCCACGTGTTGATCCCGCCAAGTACTCTGGTCTTGCTGCTGTCAGCGGCCTAGCGGTGCTCGAGGCGCTCGAGCCGCAAGGTCTTGCGAACGAGATCGGCCTCAAATGGCCCAACGACCTCGTCGCGCGAGGACATAAGCTCGGCGGCATTCTGGTCGAAGCTGCGCGCGACAACAAGGGCGAGCCCTTCGCCGTCTGCGGCATTGGCGTCAATGTAAACTACACGCCCCAAGAGGTGCCCGATGGCGGCCTGGCGGCAATTGGCCTCTCGGACCTCAACGAGAATGTTCCCGCCGTCGATGTGCTGCTCAAGGAGGTCTATCACGCCGTTATAGGCGCTGTAGATGCGTGGGCAGAGCGCCTCAACGCCATGGAAGAAAATGCCGGAGCGCTCGCGCCCGCCCACGGCGAATATGTCGCTCACCTCAATTGGATTGGGGAGCACGTTATCGCCCGCTCCCCTGCTGGAGACGAACTGGCGCGAGGCATCTTTCAAACCGTCGATGACTTTGGTCGCGCGTGCATCAAGACAGAAGACGGCTTGCGATCCTTCCATTTTGAGGAGGCATCGCTGCGCCCCATGGGCACATAAGGCGCCACAGCCACCCATTCGGCTGCATCACCCGGACCTCCAAGGACATCATGCAAAACAAAAGAGCCCCGCTACCGTAATGGCAGCGGGGCTCTGTAAGCTATGAGCGGTATCGCTTAGAGCTTGATGTCGATGTCGACGCCAGCGGGGAGGTCGAGACGCATCAGCGAATCGACGGTGCCGCTCGTGGGGTCGAGGATGTCGATGAGGCGCTTGTGGGTGCGCATCTCGAACTGCTCACGGGAGTCCTTGTTCACGTGCGGCGAGCGGATAACCGTGTACAGGTTGCGCTCGGTGGGCAGGGGGACAGGACCGGAAACGCGAGCGCCGGTCTTCTGAGCGGTCTCGACGATGAGCTTCGCGGACTGATCGACGACCTCGTGATCATAGCCCTTAAGGCGAATGCGGATCTTCTGGGTAGCCAACTTAAACCTCCAAAGAGTGCGAGAGATGTTCTCGCAGGATTACGTAACAGGGAGCTCGAACTTAGGCGTTCTTGCTCATGACCTCGTCCACGATGGACTTGGGCGCGGGCTCATAAGAGTCGAACTGCATCGTGTAGGATGCACGGCCCTGGGTCTGGGAGCGAAGGTCGGTAGCGTAACCGAACATCTCGCCCAGCGGCACCTTGGCACGGATGAGCTTGCTGTTCTTGCGATCCTCCATGCCCTCGATCTTGCCGCGGCGACCGGAGAGGTTGCCCATAACGTCGCCCATGTACTGCTCGGGGGTCTCGACCTCGACAGCCATGATCGGCTCGAGCAGCTGCGGATCGGACTTCTTGAGGGCGTCCTTGATAGCCATGGAACCGGCGATCTTGAAGGCGGCCTCGGAGGAGTCGACCTCGTGGTAAGAACCGTCGAACAGGGTGACCTTAACGTCGAGGACCGGGAAGCCGGCGATAACACCGGTGTTCAGGGCCTCCTGAATGCCCTTGTCGATGGACGGGATGTACTCCTTGGGCACGACGCCGCCGACGATAGCGTTGACGAACTCGTAGCCGAAGCCCTCCTCCATCTTCTCGAGCTTGATGACGGCGTGGCCGTACTGACCGCGACCACCGGACTGACGGACGAACTTGCCCTCAGCCTTCTCGACGTCGTGACCAGCGGTCTCGCGGTAGGCAACCTGGGGCTTACCAACGTTAGCGTCAACCTTGAACTCGCGGAGCAGACGGTCGACGATGATCTCGAGGTGCAGCTCGCCCATGCCGGCGATGATGGTCTGGCCGGTCTCGTGGTTGGTGGACACCTGGAAGGTCGGGTCCTCCTCAGCGAGCTTGGTCAGAGCCAGAGACATCTTGTCCTGCTCTGCCTTGGTCTTGGGCTCGATGGCAACGTCGATAACGGGCTTGGCGAACTCGATCTTCTCGAGGACGATCTCCTTGCCCTCGGCGCACAGGGTGTCACCGGTGGTGGAGTTCTTAAAGCCGACGCAAGCGACGATGTCGCCGGCGGCAGCGTCGTCACGGTCGATACGCTCGGCGGCGTTCATCTCGAGGATGCGGCCGAGGCGCTCGCGCTGACCATTGGAAGCGTTGACCACGTAGGAGCCGGACTCGGCACGGCCGGAGTAAACGCGGACGTAGGTGAGCTTACCGACGAACGGGTCGGTCATGATCTTGAAGACCAGGCCGGAGAAGGGCTCGTCGAAGGAAGGATGACGCTCGATCTCCTCGCCGGTGTCCGGATCGGTACCGGTGACGGCCTCGACGTCGAGCGGGCTGGGCAGGTAGTCAACGACAGCGTCGAGCAACTCCTGGACGCCCTTGTTCTTGTAGGCGGAGCCCACGAAGACGAGGTTGAGCTCGTTGGCCAGAACGCCCTTGCGCAGAGCAGCCTTGAGCTCCTCGACGGTGAAGTCCTCCTCCATGAGAATCTTCTCCATGAGCTCGTCATCAAAGCTGGCAGCAGCGTCGAGGAGCTCCTCGCGCTTAGTGGCAGCGATGTCAGCGAACTCAGCCGGGATCTCGTCCATCGGCTCGGGGTAGGTCATGCCCTTGTCGTCGGCCTTGAAGTCCCATGCGGTCATGGTGACGAGGTCGATGACGCCCCAGAAGTTGTCCTCGGCGCCCATCGGGACCTGAGCGGCCACGGCGTTAGCGTCGAGACGATCCTTCATGGTCTCGATAGCGTTGAAGAAGTCAGCGCCCACGCGGTCATACTTGTTGATGAAGGCGATGCGGGGGACGTTGAAGGTAGAAGCCTGACGCCAAACGGTCTCAGACTGGGGCTGAACGCCGGCAACGGCGTCGAAGACGGCGACAGCGCCATCGAGGACGCGCAGGCAGCGCTCGACCTCGGCGGTGAAGTCAACGTGGCCCGGGGTGTCGATGATCTGGATGCGGTAGTCCTTACCGTCCTTGTTCCAGAAGCACGTGGTAGCAGCGGAGGTAATGGTTACGCCGCGCTCCTGCTCCTGAACCATCCAGTCCATGGTGGCAGCGCCCTCATGGACCTCACCGATCTTGTGGGTCTTACCGGTGTAGTAAAGAATACGCTCGGTCGTGGTGGTCTTACCGGCATCGATGTGGGCCATGATGCCGATGTTACGGGTATCGGAAAGCTTGTACTTAGGCTTAGCCATGTTAGTTCCTTACCTTAACTTACCAACGATAGTGAGAGAACGCACGGTTGGCCTCGGCCATCTTGAAGACGTCCTCACGCTTCTTGACGGAAGCGCCCAGGCCGTTGGAAGCGTCGAGGATCTCGTTGGCGAGACGCTCGGCCATGGTCTTCTCCTTGCGAGCGCGGGAGAAGTTGACGATCCAGCGGATGCCCAGAGCGGTGGAACGACGGGAGTTGACCTCCATCGGGACCTGATAGGTAGCGCCACCGACACGCTTGGGCTTGACCTCGAGCGTGGGCTTGACGTTGTCCATAGCCTTCTTGAAGGTAGCGAGAGCGTCGCCACCCTCGGACTTCTCGGCAACGATCTCGAAAGCGGTGTAAACGATGCGCTCAGCGGTGGCCTTCTTGCCGTCAAGAAGGACCTTGTTGATGAGCTGAGTCACCAGGCGGTTGTTGTAAACGGCGTCAGGCTGAACCTCACGACGATTAGCTGCTGCACGACGCGGCATGTGAAATCTCCTTAAGTGTCTACCGTGCGGCGCTTAGGCGGCACACGGCGAAAGTATCAAAACGTTATCTGGCTTATTTAGCCTTGGGTCGCTTAGCACCGTACTTGGAACGGGCCTGCATACGGTTCTGGACCGGAGCAGCGTCGTAGGCGCCACGGATGACGTGATAACGGACACCAGGGAGGTCACGGACACGACCGCCGCGGACGAGCACGATGGAGTGCTCCTGCAGGTTGTGGCCCTCACCCGGGATGTAAGCAGTAACTTCGATGCCGTTGACAAGGCGAACACGGGCAACCTTACGAAGAGCCGAGTTCGGCTTCTTGGGGCTCGTGGTGAAGACGCGGGTGCACACGCCGCGCTTCTGGGAGTTGTGCTGCAGAGCAGCGTTCTTGGACTTCTTGGGCACGGAACGACGGCCCTGGCGAACCAGCTGGTTAATAGTAGGCAAAGCGTACTCCTTCTCGAATGATTCCAGCTTTCTGTAAAGTGCAACGGCTTGAATCGAGGGGTCAGCATCCCCCTACGAAACACGCAGTTCGATAGGATACGTGGCGTTAGCTGTGCCGTCAACAGACCACGCCGCCGGGCGTATCCCAAAATGAGCACATTTCCGCAAAGCCTACACAAAAGGAATCCCCTCCTGTGCGCGGGGGCGGATTCCCGGGACGGGCGGCACAGGGGTTAAGTTTGCTGCTCTACAGTCCTGGCTCGCACGGAGGCCACATTAAGTGGCCTCCGGCTCGTGCGGAACTCGCGACAAACTTAACCCCTGTGCCGCCCGGCCCGGGAATCCGACGTGCTCGATGGGGCAACGTTACCTGCCAAAAAGGGACAGGTTTATTTTGGTCGGTTTTATCTGGGGAAACGTCACCCTTCACGATGATTTGCTTCCTTTTTCGGCATGTGGATCAACAACGTTTTCGGAAGTGCGGGAAAAATCGTAAACCTCTAAGCAGACCGACATTATTGACAACAAAACCGCAGTTCAGTAGGGGGTTAGATTATGAGTGTGGTCGCAGGTTTTGAGTTTTTCACCGCACTTCCGATAATCAGACGAATAGCGTCCTATTCAGCCCTCCATTTAACACAAAATGGGCCGCTTCCCCCTCGTAGGAAACGGCCCCAAATCTTACGAATAGACGATGGTAAAGGGTTCCGACGTTTCGGCGCCCCCTGTTGAAGTGCAGCGTGTGCCCTCAAGCGTTACTGAGACCACTTGGTCGACATCAATCAACTTTGTTGGCACCCAGATGTTCTCTCCGCTATTGCGCGCATAAGAAAAATATAAGTTGAACACCCCTGCGTCGTCATCTTCGATAATCTGCTCCGATCCATCCTTGTAGCTGACGGTCAGCTTATGATCAACTGCTTCATAGCCCAAATCATCGATGTGCGTCTGGATGGAAAACGGACTGATCTCGAGAGACGAGTCATCAGAGTGAAGTTCCTTAGTCTCGACGTACCCTCCAACGCTAAACTCGGGCGTCGATGCTTTAAACTGCCTCGCACTCTCACCTTCGCCCTCGGTCCACTGGATATTCCAGGTGACCGCATGTTGAAAACCTCGCTCGCGATCCATAGAAGCAAAGTACATCGTGCCATTAATGACAGTATCGCTTGATGTGTCCTTATCAATGGTGCAGCGTGTGTCAGCCCATTCCTCGCCGAACTTCATGTCGGGCGTGCCGATGCCTTGTTCTTCTTCACCATAGAGAACAAGTTCGCCAGTCTCTGCTGCCGGCTTGTAGTAGTTAACACCATTTGGATTGGACAACGTAAACGTCACGGCACCGCAACCGTTTTTATCGATAGCCATATCATGAATGTCGAGTGTATAGCCGTTGCCCTCGACGGACAGATTGACCTTCTGTACTGAACCCTCCAAGCTTTGGGGCGCGATACCATCACCAAACTCTCTGGTATAGGTATATTTAGTCCCCGACGAGCCACCTTGAATCCAGGTAATGGACTCTCCGTTGCCATGGTTTCCCCAGGCAGAAGCAAAATAACTGGAATTGACGACGGCGTAGGCGACCCCTCCGGTCGCCAGCACTCCGGCAAGGCATCCGATCACGGCAACATACAGAGGCTTCGCGTGACCCTTTCGGCGAAGCGGCTCACCAGCAGCGGCATAAAGAACACGGTCAGCAAGATCGCTATCGGCTTGGACGGACTCGAAGGCTTGCTTGATTTGATTGGATTTCACGGTCGCCCTCCTCTAGGATGAATTTGAGCTTCGATCGACCGCGAGCTAAACGCGTTCGAACGGTCGCGGCTGGCACATGCAGTAACTCGGCAATCTCTGAGGTCGAAAAGCCCAGATAGTAATAGAGCACGATGGGAACACGGAATCGCTCCGGAAGTCGCATAACGTCTGACAGGACCGCCTTGGTCTCATCCTGCGCTGTCGAAAGCGACTCGGCCAGGTTCTCAATATCCTCCACACGCCTCCATGGCTTTCGAAAGAGCGATTTGCATTCATTGATCGTGACCCGGATAAGCCATCGACGAAGATGTTCCCGGCTTTCAAATTGCGCATCGCTTTTGAGTAACTTCAGAAAGACGTCTTGGGCAACATCGTCGGCATCGGCGCGATCGCGCAGGTACGTCAATGCGATTCGAAACACGACATCCCGGTGATCTTCGACCGCCTGTCTAAAAGCTTGTTCTTCCATAATCACCTCCCGGTGACGTTAATGGTTCTCGATGAGGCCCTCACCATAGATACGCTCTTGCTGGACGAAATGTTTCAAATTCAAGCAGGAAAAACCGACCAAAATAAACCCATCCCTTTTTGGCAAGGGATCAACGGAATGCAACAGGTTGAGCATACGCAAGCGAGCGGCCCCCAGAGCGTACAAGGTGGCATGAAAAAGGCAGGGCATTGACCTTTTGGTCATGCCCTGCCTTTTGAATGACAGATTGTAGCTCTGGGGGCCGCGCAGCGACGGAGGCCGCCGCCGTTCGTTAGAACGGCGGAACTAATTACTCCTCGTCGTTGTCCTTGGCCTCTTCGGCGTCGTCGGTGTCCACGAGCTGGTTGAGCAGCTCGTCGAGGGAAGCCATGTCCTCGTTGATGGCACCGTTGGCGGGAGCCCTTGGTGATCTGGTCGCCGGCGCGAACCTCGCAGCCGTCCTCATCTTCAAACGTAAGGGACTGTGGAAGTAACGGCCCCCGGACATCCCAACTCGTTCAAATCGGATGCCGTGAAAGCTGGCACCGACATATATCTGCGACAACGTGCCTATCAACTAGAATGCGAGTTATGAGGAGGCACGCATGAACAGCTCGGAACTCGCGACATATATCCTGCAAAACGGCACTGTCGATGCGAAAACGCTCATGGCGAGGCTCGGCTTGAAAGAGCGAGCCATGCGCTTGAGAATCCAGCATGCCAATGACAGCCTCGCCGGCTGTGCGCGCATCGCGTTCTCGCGCAGCCACGGCGGCTACGAGATCGCCGTCTATGATGAGGAGGCTCTCAAGGTCCGGCTTCAGGACGGGAACCGCGCTGACCGGCTTGACTACCTTCCCTCAACCCCCAAGGAACGCGTCGATTATCTCCTGCACAACCTGCTGGCGCGTGACTCTTGGATCAAGCTTGACGACATCGCTTCGATGCTCTGCGTATCGCGCGCGACCATATCGAACGATCTCAAGGACGTTCAGCGCGTTCTCGATGAATACGGCCTTGCACTCGAGAAGCGCCCACGCTACGGCATGCGTGTCACAGGTGAAGAGATCGATCGCCGCAACTGTCTGGCGGCGATCGCAGTCAACACCACGCTCTCCTCAGAGCACCTGAGGCCCGTGACATCCGACATCCTCGAGCGCCTCTCCGCCTCGGTCTATAAGGTTCTGGAGTGCGAGGGGGTCAAGATCAACCCCTTCGCCCACCACAATCTCATCGTCTACATTGCGGTTACCCTCTCCAGAATCCGCGAGGGTCGCGTTCTCGAGGCGGGGTTGACCCCGCTTGACGAGTCCATTGCACGCGAGCGCGGCGTCGCGGTCGCGCTCGCACGACGAATCGGCAAGGAATTCGGCGTCTGCATGCCGGAGCCCGAAATCGAGGGCATGTGCATCCAGCTGGCAAGCAAGCGCCTATTCAATACGCAGGGTGGAGACGACGGATCCCACCTGGACGAGCCCGCCGACTCTACCGAGATCGACAACGAAGCCTGGAAACTTTCGAATGAGATGGTCGAGACGGTATGGCGCGCCTTCCGATTCGACTTCCGAAGCGACATCGAGCTCATCATGTCGCTCGCACGGCATCTCATGCCCCTTACCGTGCGCCTCCGTTACCGCATGACCATAGAAAACGCCATTCTTCACGACATCAAGAAGCGCTTCCCGCTCGCATACTCGATGGCAATCGACGCGTCGGGGGTCCTCTCGGAGCATTTTGGACCAATGCCCTCTGAAGAGGAGATCGGCTACATCGCGCTCCTGTTTGCGCTCGCGATCGAGCGCAAGACGAGCGGGCTGATGCGCAAGCGAGTGCTCGTCGTCTGCCCGACCGGGAAGGGCAGCGCCCAATTGCTCGCCCTACAGATCAGGCACCGCTTCGGCGATCAGCTGAACTCTATCGACACCTGCGATGTGAACGAGCTCGACCACATCGACCTCTCCAAGATCGATTACGTGCTCACCACCGTGGCGCTCCCATGTACCCTAAACGTCCCGGTGGTGCACGTCTCAAACTTTCTCGATACGAAAAGCAGCGAGGATATCCGCATCGCCATCAACGAGGGCGGCACGAGCGAGGCGATGCGGCGCATACCGCCCGAACTGTTCTTCCCACACCTTGCCACCCGCACCCGCGAGGACGCCCTGGAGTTCTTATGCGCGCGAGCGCGGGCGTGCATGAACCTCTCTCGCGACTTCCCCGCTGCCGTCGGCCAGCGCGAAGCCATGGCGGCAACGTCCTTCGGAAATCTCGTCGCCCTCCCCCACGCTTTCGACGACACCGCCGATCACACCTTCGCGGCGGTCGGCATCACGGACAACCCGATCGACTGGGGCGGCAAGCCCGTCCGCCTCATCTTCCTCATCTGTGTCGCCAACGACGCGGTAAACGGTCTCAACGGCTTCTACCGCGCACTTTCGAAATTGCTTACCAACAAGGAATCCCTCCAGCGGGTCGTCTCGGACATGAGGTTCGAGACGTTGCTGGAAGAAATGAAAGGAGACTACATTGGGTGAATTGGAACGGGTCGCGTTTCAAATCATCGCGGCGGTCGGCGAGGCGCGAAGTTGCTACGTCGAGGCCATACACGCGGCGAAGGAGCACGATTTCGGGCGCGCACAGGAACTGATGGACAAAGGCGAGCAGGAGTTCTATCGCGGCCACGATGCCCACACCGGACTCATCCAGCGCGAGGCCGGCGGCGACCCGATCGCTATGAACCTCATGCTCGCCCATGCCGAAGATCAACTTATGAGCGCAGAGACCTTCCGCGCAGTCGCCGTCGAGCTGATCGACATGTGCAAATGCCTGCCGGAAGCCTAAGCGCCCCGCCTGGTGAAATATGCGCGAGAAAGGAAGACTCATGAGCGCAAAGAAAAAGATCTACCTGTTCTGTACTTTTGGAATGTCGACCAGCATGCTCGCCCAGAACATGCAAGATGTGGCCGACGGTCACGGACTGCCCGTCGAGGTGAAGGCGTTCCCGCTGCGCACGATGGGCGACGTCATCGCAGAGCACCATCCGGACTGTGCGCTGCTGGGCCCGCAGGTTCGCGACCAATTCGAGACGACCAAGGCGCGTCTCGCCGAGCAGAACCTCCCCTGCGGCCTCATCCCGCAGGAGGCCTACGGCATGGTCGACGGCGAATCCGTCCTCAAGATGGCCGTCAAGCTCATCAAAGCCAACAAGAAATAAGACCGAGGCCCAACGATAGCTCCCTATCCATAAGAGAAAGGACGCATGGAACTCATGCTCGATAAACTTGAGAAAATACTCATGCCCTTAGCAGAAGCCATCGGGCGAAACAAATACCTGATCTCGATTCGTGACGGCTTCCTGGTCTCCACGCCGCTGTTGATCGCGGGCTCCCTGTTTCTTCTGATCGCGAATTTCCCCGTCCCCGGTTGGCCCGAGTTCCTCGAGTCCATCGAGATGGGCAACGGCATGACGCTCGCCACCTTCCTGTCCAAGCCCTCTGACGCCACCTTCACTATCATGGCCATCTTCGCTACGATGGGCATCGCATACTCCTATGCGAAGCAGATCGACACCGACCGAATCTTCGGCGCCGCAACCGCGCTTATGTCTTGGTTTTTGCTCATGCCCTACGTGGTCGACGGCACCGTCACCGTCGGCGGCAAAGACGTCACCGCCAGCATGTCCGGCATCCCGCTCGGCTGGGTCGGCGCAAAGGGAATCTTCGTCGGAATCATCATCGCATTCACCTCGGTTGCGCTCTACGCGTGGGTAAAGCGCCGCGGCTGGGTCATCAAGATGCCCGCCGGCGTACCGCCCACCGTCGTGGAGTCGTTCTCCGCCCTCATCCCAATCATGGTCACGATGGGTGTCTTCTTCCTTATCAACACGGTCTTCGGCATGTTCGGCACCGACGTGTTCGACATCATCTTCGTATGGCTCCAGACGCCGCTGCTCGGCCTTGGCGACACGCTTGGAGCAATGGTGATCGCCTACGTTTTCCTGCACCTCTTCTGGTTCTTCGGCATCAACGGCTCGAGCGTGGTCGGAGCGGTGTTCAATCCCATCCTGCAGACGCTCGCCGTGGAGAACCTCGAGTTCTTCAAGACCGGCATCGGTGAGGGACATATCATCTGTCAGCAGTTCCAAGACCTGTTCGCTACCTTTGGCGGCGCGGGCTCGACGCTTTCGCTCATCATCGCGATGCTGCTGTTCTGCAAGTCAAAGCGCATCAAACAGCTTGGCAAGCTCGCCCTTGTCCCAGGCATCTTCAACATCAACGAGCCGGTCATCTTCGGCCTGCCGATCGTCATGAACCCGCTCATGCTTATCCCGTTCATGCTGGTGCCGACCGTGAACATCGTCGTCTCGTACCTCGCGATGGCCGCCGGGTTCGTACCCATCTGCAATGGTATCCAAATCCCTTGGACAATGCCGCTCGGAATCTCGGGCTTCTTCGCGACCAACTGGGTCGGAGCCCTTTTGCAAATTTCCTTGCTTGTACTCGGCGTATTCCTATACATGCCCTTCATCAAGATGATGGACAAGCAGTACCTGTCCGACGAGCAGAAGGCGATTGAAACGCCGATCGAGGAGGACGATATCGACCTCGATGACCTCTCCTTCGACGACCTGTAAGGCCACCCCGCTCCCGTGCGTCCGCCCGACGACCTTTACGTCGCGGCGGACGCTCCCTAATTCATTCGAGAGATTGGATCGCACCATGTGGGCAATCATCGGAACCTGGCGCATGGCCCTCGAGGGAATCCAAGGCGCAACCCCCGCCCTGGCGAACGGCGGCTCGGCTGCAGACGCCGTGGAGCGCGCGGTGCGCGCGGTCGAGGACTTCCCCTATTTCAAATCGGTCGGCTATGGGGGACTCCCCAACGAGCTGATGCAAGTCGAGCTTGACGCGGCATTCATGGATGGTGACACGCTCGAATTCGGAGCGGTCGGCGCCGCGAGGAACATCGCGAACCCCGTCTCTGTCGCCCGGAGCCTCGCCGCGTCGGACGCCAACAACCTGCTCGTGGGGGACGGCGCCACCGAGTATGCTGTGAACCAGGGCTTCGAGATCAAGAACATGCTGACGGACCGGGCGAAAATCCACTATCGGCGCCGCCTCGAAGCGGAAGGCCGCGTGACGCCGGGCGAAGAACGCCACCTGGGCGAGCCTGAAGCCGAGCAGGAGGCCGCGCGGGGCGCGATGCCCGGCCGCGACCGCGAGCGTGAGAATCCCGCGGGCCACGACACCGTGGGCGTAGTCGCGCTCGACGCGAGCGGTTCGATGGCAGCAGCCACATCCACGAGTGGCTTGTTCATGAAGAAGCCGGGACGCGTCGGCGACTCTCCCGTGCCCGGTGCGGGATTCTACGTCGACAGCAAAATCGGCGGAGCGGCCTCGACCGGATTGGGCGAGGACGTCATGAAGGGCTGCGTAGGCTACGAGATCGTTCGGCTCATGGACGAGGGTCTCGACCCTCAGTGCGCTTGCGAGCGGGCCATCGCCACCTTCACGCGCAAGCTCCGTGCCCGTCGCGGTCACGCGGGGGATATCTCCTTCGTCGCCGTCGACAGCCGAGGTCGCTGGGGAGCGGCCAGCAACATCGAGGGATTCTCGTTCGTCGTCGCGACGCAAAACGACCCTGCACGCGTTTACCTCACCCATTCCCAGCCGGACGGCAGCTGTGTGCACGAGCCAGCGAGCCGGGAATGGCTCGAGGAGTACATGGCCTCACGGACCGCGCCACTTGCGTGATCTAGCACACGGCCCCACCTGGTCGCCCGTCGCCCATGGGACCGCCCCTACGAAAGGACCGATAAACGATGCACGACACGAAAATCGTTCACACCCCCATCGACCGTGCACTGGAACAGAGGATTTTCGACTTCGTCGACGCGCTTTCAGATGAGCTCATAGCTGCGATACGCGATATCGTCAGAATCAAGAGCGTCCAGGGCGACGCGTCGGACGGCGCCCCCTTCGGACTCGGCCCACGCGCAGCGCTCGACGCCACGCTCGATCGCTGCCGTCGAATGGGATACGAGACACGCGACCTCGACGGTTACCTCGGCTACGCGACATGGGGCACGCCTGGGGATGACGGCTATGTCTGCGCTCTCGGCCATCTTGACGTGGTCCCCGAGGGCGAGGGATGGAATTATGGTCCCTACAGCGGACACCTCGAGGACGGCGTGATATACAGCCGCGGCGTCCTGGACAATAAGGGGCCGATCTACGCCTGCCTCTATGCCATGGAGGCGTTGCGCCGTGCCGGGATCAAACCCGTTCGTGAACTGCGCATTATGTTCGGCTGCAACGAGGAATCGGGGTTCGGAGACCTCGTCCACTACCTCGAGACCGAGCCGGCGCCCGTCGCGGGATTCACCCCGGACTGCAAGTATCCGGTCGTGTACGCCGAGCGCGGGCGGGCACTCGTCAGGCTTGTCCTCCCGTCGGCCGAGCTCAACCACTACATGGACTTCGTCAACACCTACGTTCTGAACGCGAAGCCGAGCGGCGAGCGACTCGGCGTCGCCGTGCACGATGACGAGTTCGGCGACCTCGAGGTGAGGAACTACCGCCTGCTTGACGCGGACGGGATGCCGGCGGTCGAGCTCGCCCTGAGCTATCCGGCAAATGTCTCTGTGAACGAGCTGCTCGAGCGGCTTCGGAGTACGGTCACGAAAGACGACGCCACCGTGCATCTCGTACGGAACTTCGACCCTGTCCGCTTCGAGCGCGACTGTCAGCTCTGCCGTGATCTGCAATACGCCTACGAGCGAGTGACCGGCGCCGACGGCACCCCCGTCACAACCACCGGCGGCACGTATGCCAAGCTCATGCCCAACATCGTGCCCTTCGGCCCATCCTTTCCCGGCCAGAAGGGCATCGGTCACCAGCCGAACGAATGGATGACCGTCGCGGACATCATTACGAACGCCAAGATCTACGCACTCGCCTTCTACCTGCTTGCATGCAGCCGTTGATCCACCAGATCTGAGGAGCATTCCATGTCGTCAAAGAAACACCGAAAACGCCGTGACCGTAGTCAGGACCACTGCTCGCAACCGAGTCCGCGCCCACGGCCCGGAACAGCTCGGGCCGTGCAGATCGAGCCAGCGTCACTCTCCCACCGCTTCTTCGCGTACCTGATCGACTGGTATCTCGGTGCTCTCTGCACGATGATCCCGATCTCCGTCATCGCGCAGTGGCAAACGGGTGACATGACGATCATCAACCTCCTCGACATCCCCTCCCCGTGGGGCCTCGTCGCGGGGGCCGCCGGAACCCTGCTTGGGGCAACGTACTACGTCGCCTTCCCCGCGCGCGTCTGGAAAGGCCAGACCCCAGGCAAGCGTCTGTGCAACGTCGTCATCGCCAATCCCGACGGTACGGCACCGAGTGTGCGGCAGCTGCTGATTCGCCAGGTGCTCGGACTGATCATCATCGACGGGGCACTCGTTTCCGCGAGCTCCATCTGGCACCAGATGCTCACCGTCGCCACACGCATCAACTTCGTGACCCCGCTCATGTACGTCGGGTTCGCCCTGTCGGCGATAAGCATCCTCATGATCGTCCTGAGGCGGGACCACCGCTGCATTCACGATTTCTTGGCGGGCACCGAGGTGCTTGCCAAACCAAGGCCGTATACTGAGGCTGAAGCCGATCGGAGGGCGCACACGATTGACTAACTCGCGGTGTCAAGCCGGCCACCGCACCCCCCCTCACACATATGTAAACTTCCGATTTGGAGGCACACGATGAAGATTGTCATGATTTACGACCAGATCCAGTCCGGCATGGGCGCCAAGGATGACAGGATGGTCCCTCTCGGCATTCTGAAGGAACCGGTCGGTCCCGCGATCATGATGGAGCCTTACTTGAAGGAGCACGACGGACACGTCATCGCGACGCTTTACTGCGGCAACGGCACCTATATGGCCAATCCCGACGAGACCGCGCGCAAACTTGTCGCGATGGTCGGCAGGCTCAACCCCGACGTAGTCATCTGCGGCCCCGCTTTCAATTACGCCGAATTCGCCGAGATGAGCGCCCGCGTGGCCTCCGACATCGATGCAACGGGAACGATCCCCGCCGTCGCCGCAATGTCAGAGGAAAACGCCGACACCATCGCCCGCTACTGCCACGCCGTGCCGATCGTCCGCACCCCCAAGAAGGGTGGCGTCGGACTTAACGCGGCGCTGAAATCGCTCGCGAAGCTCGCGGCAGGACTAGCCGACGGAAAGGACGTCTCAAGTCTGCGCGAGAAGATCTGCTACTGATTCGACTGACCACCGATACCGCCGGGCCAAGGGGGGGACCGCATGAACCCAACCCATGATTCCGAGAGCTCCGATCTCCTTCGGGAGGGCCGGACGAGGTGCCGCCGACGTTTCTCCGAGCCCGGTTCGGGGCCCCGTCGCACCTCCGAAGCCGTCAGGCGGGTGCGCGCGATGCGAGAGGAGCGCGTGCGCAAGGTCTACGCGCAGCTTGAAGATGCCATATCAGCAAACGAGCAGGGGGAGTGTGCGGGAACCCGGGAACGCATCGGCCATCCACGCGCGAAAATAGACTTCAAGGCGGAAATCGCGCGACTCAAGAACCTGAGACGTCAGGCGCGCGTCCGCTTCATCATCACGCTGCTCTCCGTCGTAACGTCAGCACTACTCCAGGCCTATGCCATGAAGGCGTTCGTCCAACCGTCCAACCTGCTCTCGAGCGGCTTTACCGGCCTCGCGATCCTAATCGATCGCATCACCTCCCTGTTCGGCGTCTCGTTCCCCACCTTCGCGGGCATGATCGCCCTAAATATACCGGTCGCCATCATCAGCTGGAACAGCATCTCGAAGCGCTTCGTGGTGTTCTCGATGATTCAAGTCCTACTCGCAAGCTTCTTCCTTCGCGCTCTCTCGTTCCAGCCAATTCTGCACGACACCATCTTGACGGTCGTTTTCGGCGGGTTCCTCTACGGCCTCGCGATCGCGATTGCACTTGTCGGAGGGGCGTCGACAGCAGGAACCGATTTCATCTCGCTCATGGTCTCAAACAAGATCGGCAAGGGTATATGGGGCTTCATCTTTGCCGGTAACTGCGTCGTTCTCGTGATCTTCGGCTCCATGTTCGGCTGGACCGCCGCTGCCTACTCAATCATCTTTCAGTTCATCTCGACCAAGACGATCGAGCTGTTCTACCATCGCTACGACCGTGTGACCCTGCAGATCATAACCACGAAGCCCGACGAGGTACTCGAGTCCTATTGCAAAAAATACCATCATGGCTCCTCCTGCTTCGAGGGAATCGGCGGGTATAGCCGCGAGACCTATTGGCTCATCAACACTGTCGTGAGTTCCTACGAAGTAAACGATATCGTCGCACTCGTCCGAATCGTAGACGGCGGCGCCGTGGTCAATGCGTTTCGCACCGAGAACTTCTTCGGAAACTTTTATCGCGACCAACCAAATTAACCGGCACGCCCCCCGCCGAAGTTCCGCCTGGTGGGCAGAGGTCTCGCCCGGTAGGCCAATATCCCGGCTAATGCAAGCCCCTTACGCCGAGAAGAAATCCGCATCCGCCACGCGTCAGGGGCGCAGACGCGCCGGATCGATTGAACATGCGCCCAGACGAGCGCCTCCCGCCGATCCACGTTGTAGCCGGGGCCCTGCGCACAGAAGGCGGAGCCCAGTGTGTTGGACAGGCCTACCATCGCATCATTGACCGCCCCGCTATCGCTTCCGCAGCGTTATGGCAGGGGCTGTAGCCCACATATTCAAGCGCAATAGAGTCCCGTCCATCGGAATACGCGGCCACCTCAAGTGCATACAAGCCGATCTCCGAGACGGTCGACGAGTGACGCGCACTCCCCCGCAAGAGTCGGGGCTACGGGCTTGCGCTGGACCTCACCCATAAGTTAGATGTGAACCTCCTACAGCCGCTCATGCCAAGTCCCCCGAGCAGGGGATCCTCGTCGACGGGCTTGAGCTCCGCAGAGACCTCATAAGTGATCGTAAACGATTCTGCATCGTAGATACGCACCTGATTGATTATCCCCGCCCACGCGCCGCCGCGATCGAAGCCGGCGTGCCAATCCTTCGCGCGCAGAACACTGCCTGCCACCTTCAACTCACGCGTGATGCTCGCCTTGGACACCGCTACTCGCGCGGTACACGTGCGCGGAAAACACGTCCGGCCACGTCCATTCCTCGAAGAGGGCAGCAACCCCTTCGAGCAGTTCAATGATGCCCGCACCGCGCAGAGCCGAACCGAAAAAGCAGGGGAAGATTGCGAGTGCAGTGACAAGCAGGCGAAGCATGGCTGCGGAGAGGTGCACCTTCATGGCCGTTCGTCTCCCCTCCCATCGCTTATGAAACGAGGCGTGTTTCGGAAGTATGCAGCAAATTTAGGACGTGTCGAGCACACGGGGGTTTGCGATAATAAACCCGCAGGCAGAGCGCTTGAGCATATGCGGTGTGGTCAGACTATCGGGATTTTGCCGCATACTTCCGAAATCACGCCTCAAGATGATCCGTTTTCCTCCGTCCCCAAGGGATCAATAGAACGCAACAGGTTGAGCATACGCAAGCGAGCGGCCCCCAGAGCGTACAAGGTGGCATGAAAAAGGCAGGGCATTGACCTTTTGGTCATGCCCTGCCTTTTGAATGACAGATTGTAGCTCTGGGGGCCGCGCAGCGACGGAGGCCGCCGCCGTTCGTTAGAACGGCGGAACTAATTACTCCTCGTCGTTGTCCTTGGCCTCTTCGGCGTCGTCGGTGTCCACGAGCTGGTTGAGCAGCTCGTCGAGGGAAGCCATGTCCTCGTTGATGGCACCGTTGGCGGGAGCC